>OJEP01000033.1_pt1 | contig 122538 bp, 119 predicted proteins | sample 1593761 | NCBI WGS metagenome assembly OJEP01 (sample SAMN05416783, study PRJEB24817) | seawater metagenome | isolation source: Sea water | place: Canada:Atlantic | collected 2013-11
AGCTTGCCTCAGGATATCATTCGTTCGCTTGAGCTCTTTATTCTCGCGCTCTAAGACGGCAAGGCGTTCTTCAGTTGATTGCGTATTAGAAGAGGGTTTAGACGGTTGAGCTTGAGATTTCTTGACCCATGCTCTAAGTGTTTCTGGGGTACATCCCAGTTTATCTGAAATCGATACTAGCGCAGCCCAAAGAGAAGGGTATTCATGCTGTTGTGTGGTAACAAGCCTAATTGCACGTTCACGAAATTCTGATGTATAGCGATTTGATTTTTTCATAGTTCCAGTTTCTCAAGTTATTGAGTCTCTGGCAAACACGGGGCGATTCAACATATTGATTTTGAACTTCTACAAATGTCATCTGGCCCTACAGCCATCAAAGACATTCCAAGCTTAAATAGCAATAAGTACATATATATCAATAAGGATGACCAAGGAGTTAATTTTCTAACTTATCTGCTATTTTCGGATCAAACTCTGTTGACTTATGTTGACCCGTTCAAAGACAAGCAATATAGAAACTTTGTTGATTTATTGGTGAATGAAGAAGAAATCAATTTCGGAAATTATGAAGAACATCAGCATGAGCATTTAAATTATTTGATAGATAACAATCATATATCTGTAGATGAAAATAATTGCGTTCAAGTTACAAATTGGAACCGAATTTTAATTTTAAGAGATGTTTTTAAAAATGAGGTCGCCTCGTTACATCATTATCCAGCCGATATTCAATACGAGGTTATGCATATGAGTAATGATGGAATAGTGTTTTTTGGAAGTTCACTTTTCGCAATACCTGAGCAAAATTACTTCAATTACTATTTAAACAAAAGTGAGTTTACAAACGGGCACGACTTAAGAAATAGCTATTTACATGGCACACAGGCAAATCCAACAGAAATTCATCTACATGAAAATTCCTATTTACTTTACTTAAAGCTTTTAATCTTAGTTATTTTTAAAATAGAAGATGATCTGTTTATTTATAAAAAGCTTAAGGCGGAAGAAGAATAACAGTTAGGAAGGATTGTAGTTCGTACTAATTTATATGGAAAAGCCAAAGGGGTCAAATCTTGACTTCGGACATTAGTGATCTAGATTTATAGTTTACTGCTTATGGAGTGAATTGCTATGTCTAGACCATTGCGAATAGAGTATGAGAATGCGTTTTATCATGTGATGAATCGTGGAATCAAAGGGGTCAAATCTTGACTTCGGACATCAAAGGTCTAGATTTATAGTTTACTGCTTATGGAGTGAATTGCTATGTCTAGGCCGCTGCGAATAGAGTATGAGAATGCGTTTTATCATGTGATGAATCGTGGAAGAGGGCACGAAAATACCTTTTTGAGCGATTACGACTTTAAGAATTTTTTATACTGCATTGAGCAAGCAAGCCTTCGGTTTAATATTGAAGTGCATTCGTATTGTTTGATGACCAATCATTATCATCTGCTAATAAAAACTCCCGATGCTAACTTAGGCCAAGCCATGAAGCATATTAACGGCCTTTACACTCAATACTTTAATCGAACACATAACACAGATGGTGCACTGTTCAGGGGCCGATACAAAGCTGTGTTGGTTGATGCTGATAACTACTTATTGCATGTTAGCCGGTATATTCATCGCAACCCAATTGAAACGAGCACCCCATTGGTAGATGACCTTGCTAAGTACAAATGGTCTAGCTATTCAGCGTTTATTAAAAGTGGTGCGACACCTACATGGTTGGTTCGAGATTTTATATTTTCGCTGCAAGGTAAAAAGCGTAAGTATGCTGCGTACAAACAGTTTGTTGAATATGAATGTAATGAAGAAGTAAGCGCTTTTTATAGTGCTAAAAAGTTATTGTCGGTGCTAGGCAGTGATGACTTTATTGAAAGCATTAAAGGCTATATTGCAACATCAAACAATGAAAGTAAGCTTGTCAGTAAAAGGCATTCAGCGAATGATGTAATTACCTACTTGGCTAACCACTTTAATGTTGAGGTAGATGATATAGTAATGGTTAAAAAGGGGCGAAAAGAAAAAAATTTACCCCGCTGGTATGCTATTAAATTGTGCCAAGATTTAACGGGATTAAATTTGCAGGCATTAGCAGATGTTTTTAATGTTAAACACTATTCGGCCATATCAAAAGCTGTTGGTAGATTAAATGCATTAATTATTGAGAATAAGCAGGTTGAATTACAGTGGGAAGCGCTTCTAGGTTGTTTGATGTCTGAAGTCAAGATTTGACCCCTTAATGAGATCTTTAATAAGAGGTTACTATGGTTTGTAGGGTGCTTATTTTACTTTGCATTTTTTGCTTTAGCATTGGCTCGTTAAATGCCAGCGAAAAGGTTAAAACCATTACGTTTGCGGTTGGTCACGACCATGACAAAATGCTGATGGAGAATTACCCAATTTATCGTGCTAGTTGGCAATTTTTAAATCAAAGTTTAGCTAAATTAGGATATGAAGTAGACGCCATTATTTTACCATGGGCGAGAGCTAACTATTATACTCAGTTAGGAAAAGCTGATGGTTTATTTTTAGCTGCTAACCTGCCAGGACGAGAGCAATGGGCGGTTTTATCAAACCCAATTGGAATGGGAGTATTTGGTGCTTTTTATCATAAGGATAGAAAAGACGAACATGCTATTATTGCGGGTGTTCGTTTAGGTGTGCATGACAAAATATTAACTGGCTATAATACTTATGAGTTGTTAGAAGTTGCCACAGCTCAACAAGGGTTTAAACTGCTTTTTAACCAAAAAGTTGACCGCTTAATTATGTCAGAAAGTTATGGCAAGTATTTGTTGAGCACTGAGTTAATTGAATTTAAAAACGACATATTATTTGACTCTGATGTAATTGAAAAACGTTCAATTCATGTTGCATTTGCAAAAGACATTGCGAAAAGTTTGAAAGCTATGGCGGTAGTGAATAAAGCGATTGATTTAGGTATAAGCGATGGTACATACCATGACGTTATGACTAAAAATAAAGTACCTGAAAGTATGTTTTTGCCTAACCTTAATAAATAGTAATTATATTTTATATGTTTTTAAGAACGCCCCGTTGTGTCAGTTTTCTGCTGTTTAATGAGTGAAAATGTAATACTTGCCCTTAGTAACTCTATTTAACCCTCCTGCTGATGTAAGAGTTGATTTTGAAGCTAATAATAAATATTTTTCTATTTAACGATTCAAAAGCAATTTTTAACTAGTTATAAAAAGGGCAATAATATTGCCCTTTTTTACGCGCTTAAACTTATTTTGATAACTTATAGCGCGACTAAGCTTTGCTCTAGCATTGCCTTTATTTGGTTTACTATTTTAGCTTCTGTTTCGGGTTCGAATTGTTGTATACGTGGGGTATGAATATGCCCTGTAGGTATACTTGAATTAAGCGCATCACGAAGGCGAATACTTCGGTACGATATTTCGTTAGACAAGTATCCACCGCCGCCGCCATTAACCGCAATACTGTTTTTTAGCTCGCCGTACGAAGGCGCTTTATAGGTTTTTTCAAGCGTGGTGACTTCACGATTGTCGATAACTTTATAGGGGCCTTTGGCTTGTTGCATGTAACTTACAGGCAAGCTAAATTTTACAAACTCATTGCCCGGGAGTGGTCGGCCATTAAGTTTTGGGATTACTGGGCTTGTTTGCGTGCCGCCATACACAATATTGGCATTATCGGGGGCGGTTACACTGCGACGTTTACCCGGAAAGTGCTCTAAATCAAATTCTGTTCTGCCCATACTTACGGTGACTACCATGTCTACATTATTAAGTGCGTAGTAGGGGGCAAGTAGCGACTCTATTATTCCTTGATCGAAGTCTTCGTAGCGTACAGGCACCATAACGGTGTTAATTTCTGCGCTTATGCCGTTGTAATTAATAACTTGCCCGTCGAGTAATAACGCTGCAACACCTGAGGGGTTACTTTGGTTTATGTTTCTATCGAGTAAAAATGGGTCAAAGCCTGTAAGTAATATTTTTTTAGTGCTGCCTGATGAAAAAGCCAGATCGGTACGGCCTCTGCTGCCTTCCTCAAGTAGGGTTAGTAACGTATTGAGTTGAGCCTGCGTAATTGAAAATTTAGGCGGTGTTGTGCGTATTACTTTACTTGAAAGCAGGCGTGCCCAGTAGAGCTCTCGGTCGTCGTAGTTATTGGTATTTATTATGCGTTGCTTGGCGTTTTCCCACAGTTCAAAGCTAAAACGTTGTACTAATGTTTTTGCACTTTTAAAGTTGTTAAGCTCTTTAAATTGTTGCTCAAAACTTGATACTTGTGGGGTAAATGCTTTTAAAACATTGGGCATTGCTAATTGGGCTTTGTTGATACGCTGTTCTTCAACAGTTAAAGGATTACTTAAAGTAGCGAATGAAGAGGCAATTAAGCTGGTCGCTAATAATACTTTGATCATAATATTCCTAATATAAGGCTATTGTTTTATATGTAATTTACTATCCTACGATTGCTAATTTAGAGCAACCCATTAACGTTGAATCGACTGATATTTGCTTTTGTGATTAACTCACTTTGGTTATTGGATTTATAAAGCTAGCATTGAGTCTTTTTTATAAGAAAGTAATTGTGATGGTTACCTTTTACTCAGGTTATATAAATTATCTGGGTAATCGTACACAGTCTATTACAGGAATATAGTGAGCGTTCATACCTATATTGTTCAGGGTAATTATAGGCTGGTGGAGTGAGGGAGAAGTTAAACCTCTTGTAAACACTAACATTACAAGAGGCATTAATTTAAAACTTATTTGGATTGACGTTTGTCGAGAATATAACGAACTGCCATTCTTGCTACGCCGGCTCCAATGCCTGAAACTACCGCCCAAGTTACTGCTTCTTTAATATCTGTATTTTCGCTTGGCTTGTCTTTGGGGGCTGGTTCGTTGGTAACCTTTTCCCACGATTTTTGTAAAGTTTTCCTTGTTAGCATACCTGCAGAAGCTGCTGCCAAACCTATACCTATAGTCGTAATTAGTTGTTTATTACTCATAATGTTCTCCTTTTAATAACTATAAATAGACGTTATTTATGTTTAATTTTTAAAGTATGAACATGCGTAACAGCAATTTACGTTCCGAAAGGCAACATTGCCTATATTAAGTCGTGTTGAATATTGTTTATATAGTAAATACTTTTGCCCTATGAAAACTTGTTTTGTTAAATGTCATGCACCTACAGTCAAAAAATAATAATTTACTATTTTTGGTTAATGAAAAGTTAACAAAGTGGCTTTGTAATGACTGGGATAATTTACATTTCATGACACAGGAATAATAATGAATGATTTAATAAACGATATTGATGTTAATCAGTATCTACCCGCCGCACTTGAATGGTCTACTAATATTTTACTCGCAATTGTAATACTGCTAGTAGGTTTATGGTTTGCAGGAAAGGTTAGAAATTTAATTGTTGGCTTATGCCATAAATATACTCATTTAGATGATACGCTATTTCGCTTTTTAGGCAGTATGGCCCGTTACATTATTTTAGCATTTGTGTTTATTGCAGTGTTAAATCGTTTTGGTGTACAAACGGCTTCAATTATTGCGTTATTAGGCGCTGCAGGTTTAGCAATTGGTTTAGCACTACAAGGTGCTATGTCTAACTTGGCTGCAGGTGTAATGCTATTAATATTTAGGCCTTATAAGGTAAATGATTTTATTGAAGCCGCAGGTCGTTTTGGTAAAGTAACAGAAGTGGATATGTTTACGACTATTTTGCAAACGTTCGACAATCAACAAGTTATTATTCCAAACAGCCAAATTTGGGGTGCACAAATTATTAACCACTCGCATCACCCTATTCGTGGCGTAGATATGCATTTTGGTGTGGCTTACGATGAAAATACAGATGCAGTGCGTAGAGTTATTGATAGCGTGTTAGACAGCCATCCACATATTTTAAAAGATCCGGCCCCATTTGTTGAAGTTGAAACACTTAACAATAGCTCTGTCGACTTTTTAGTTCACCCTTTTTGTAAAGGTGAGCACTACTTTGAAATTTTATATACTGTGCCAGAGCTAATTAAAAAAGCACTTGATGAAAACAATATTGAGATTCCATTCCCTCATCGTAAAGTTATATTAGTAAACGAAAACAAAGATTAGTTAACCAGTAAGCCAATTTTAAAGTGCTTTTTAAGTGTTGAGCCTGGCTTACATAATAACAGTTGATAAAAAATAAAAGCCACTTTGCTAATAAATTTAAACAAAGCGGCTTTTTTATTACTTATTAATAACAAACTCTAATAGCCACTCAGTTTGTTTAGGGCTATTGCACTTCTTCGTCAGTGAATCTAAGTATATCGCCCGGTTGGCAATTTAAATGCTTACAAATGGCATTTAACGTGGAAAACCTGACTGCTTTTGCTCGTCCTGCTTTGAGCACTGATAGGTTTTGTGCCGTTATGCCAATAGCGTGCGCAAGTTCACTTGATTTCATTTTTCGTTTAGCAAGCATTACATCTAAATCAATAATAATAGGCATTAAATAACTAATTCTTGGTCTTGTTGAAGTTTATGGGCTTGTTTCATTATCCATCCGATAACGTAAATAATTAACCCCGATATAAGGCCTATTATATCGGTATCGCTAATTGAAACTACACGCTTAAGCTCTACGTCATCAATAATATTAATGATACTGAAAATTAAGGCAGGGTATAAGGCGACTATAAAAAACTGTAAAACCATTACTGCGCCTAACCATGAAAAACATTGACTATTCTTAGGGCCAAAAATACTGCCATTTCGATACAAGCTAAAAAGGCGTATTAAAATCGCATTTACCAGCAGTAAGAATGCGACTTGAACAAGTCCCAAAAATATAACAGGGTTGTAATTATTGCTTTTAAGGTATGAGGCTGCCTGTTGCCATGAGCCACTTACTTCTAGACCAATCCACATTTTTGTACCACTTTCGCTGCTATAATTTAATAGCTCTGTATTGCTCATTAATACCATGGCACTGCTGACCAACGTTATTAAAAAACCAAAGGCTAATAAAGTTAAAATAAAATTACTCATATATGTGATCTTTTTCATTGTGGTACGTTATTTTTTGTTATTTGAGATAATAGTACAGCATATTTTGATTTTAATTCAGCCCCTTTTAATGCATTACCGTGATGCATCCCTTTTGCTATATATAACTGTTTTTGACTCGATATAGCCTCTTTGTAGAGCTCCTTGGCTAATGAAATAGGTGTTTGCATGTCATTTTCACCCGTCATTATTAGTAGTGGTGATTTATAATCTTGCACCATTTTTAAATTGTTGATGGTTGTTAACTGTTTTGAAAAGTTAATATTTATAAATGGCTTTGCATACCATGGTATACGTGCGCTGGTCATTTGCTTTACGTTTGTAATACTGCCTTCAAGCACCAGACCATCAACAGGGCGCTGTGTTGCAATGTAGCCTGCAATCATGCTGCCCAGCGAGTGACCATGTAAAACGATTGGTATATTGCTTTGTTGTTTAGCAAAGTCGTAAATATCTAGCGCATCTTGTTTCATATTTTTTATGTTAGGTATGCCACTACTTTGCCCATACCCGCGATAATCTAACATTAAGATATTTACTTGCTGCTCGATTAGAATAGTGGCGGGTCCAGCGCTGTTTCTCTGAATAGTAAATTCGTTACCACCAAAATACACAACAGTAGCTTTTGGGTTTGCAATACTTAAATACGTGCCGCGAAGTGTATTTCCATCATGTGCAGATATTTCGATAGGTGTTATTTGTACTGAATTATTGATGGCTGAAAGTGTGCTTAACGTTATGTTTTTATTTGGTTTAATAAAGTGGGACTCACTAATATTTATTGTTTTACATGCTGTTTGGCTAAGTATTAGTAGTATCAAGATGATTAAATGTAAGGAGTGTTTCATATTTAGATCCATTAAATTAAAACACTAAAATGGCATTTTTATTATTGATAATCAATGTTTAATTATCGTTATTCGATAATTAAATAGTGCAGCTTTTATGATGGGTGGAAATTTTGTTACTTGCCACAGTATTTATACACTTAATATTCTATGAAGCGTTTTTAACATTATTTATAGCTAGTCTTTCATTGAACGCCATGCAAATGTTGAGGCGGCTATAACAATTGCAATGGCTATTCCTAAGTACAGGGTTTCTATTGTGCCGCCAAATTCAACTGCATGTTCTAAAAATAGTATGACAAGAACAACTGAGGTTACTTGTACGAGGGTTATTTTTAGATCGTGAAAGTCTTTAATATTAAAAGCGGCTAAAAACTTACTTTCTTTTGATTTAGCAGGCGATATGAATAAGCGGTATAAGCTAATGGCAATTACTTGTAGGGTAATACCGATTAATAGTAAATCGAGAATTTTAAGTAGTTCAACTATGAGGGCTTTACCTGCTTTTGCAGAATCTGGTAGGTCGAGAATGGTTGAAACCACTATATTAAAAACAATATTAATACACGAAACATAAACAAGAAGCGATGATAATGCTGCGGTAATAACCGCGATGACAACTAAAAAACGACTGGTTTGGAATATATTTTCCATGCTGCTCAACTTTATAATTAGACGTAACTTATACGAAGCATAGTATATGTTAGATCCCTAAGTTACTATTTAAACAGAGTAACTAACGCGAGACCATATTGAATTACTTAGCCCATCTTTATTTTGCAAAGCCAACGGCTGATTCTCATTTTGGAAACTTATTGGGCGATTTTGGTGGCCACAGGCATGTGGCGCAACTTAGTGAGCCTGTAAAAAATGCGCTTAGTAATCACTATTTAGTTGATAAATTTACCGACTCTCACCCAATTGTTAAAGAAGCAAAACAGTATTTTTCACCAATGCGCAGGCGCTTTGCTGGTGTGGCAGTAGATGTTGTGTTTGACCACTTTTTAATTATGCATTGGCAACGGTTTAGTGATCAGCCCTTGAGTGATTTTAAACGTAACAGTTTTGGGCTTTTAAATCAGCGGTTAGCTCACATGCCGCCGCGTATGCAGCGGGTTGTTACTAGTATAACTAAACACGATTGGTTTAAAGATTACGAAACCATTAATGGTGTGGGGGCTGCGTTGGATAATATTGCTGATCGTATTCGTTTTGCCAACCAATTTACTGGCGCTGCTGAAGATATAAAGCGCCATTACAACCAATTAGATGCCGCTTTTTTAGCGTTTTTTCCAGAATTAATAGCGCATGTAAAAGAGTTTAATACTGAACGCACTTGAGCTTTGTTTGTAATTACAGGCAAAGGTTTTTGTTAATGCTGTTTAGTCGTCTGGGCCGTTTAAGGTAAATTTTAGGTGCTTTCGCATATCTTTTAAAATAACGCCTTTTTTAAGCATTGCGCCGCTTAATCGTTTTTGCCATTTTAATATGTCAGGCTCGGCGGCATCAAGGGTTTGCTGGTTTTCAAACTGAAAACACATAAGTAACGAGCCTGGGAATAAGTGATACTCCACGTCAAACCAACATTGCAGCATACCGGGTAGTTCGGCTCGGCCTTGCTCTTCTATTTTATCGGCAACGTTAAGCACAAGCGCTTGTTGTTTTTCTTGCACTTTAGATAGTTTTTTCATTGTAGTGTTCCACTTGAGGGCATAATAATAGCCAGAGTGAGTCATTATACATAAGCTTTTAATGGCCAACACCTTAAAGCTAAGTTAATAATAATTTAGGTATAAATATAAGCTTAAACGCAGTAACTTTACTCGCTGCTTTTAGCATGGTTAACTTGGCGCTGCTTTTGTAAAGTGGGGTAAATACGCAAACAATAGTCATTAATTACGCCTGTTTTGTGTATAACAATAATAATTGCAGCCACTAAAGTGTTATTAATTAATGATTAAGAGACGTGATAACGCAAGTTAAACGTAACGCTATGGTAGCAGTTTTAATATGTATAAAGGCGTTGTTTTTAAAATTTAAAAAGGAAGTTGTGTTGTGAAAAATATGGTTGTTTTACTTTTAGGTATGTGGTTTTTAAGCGGGTGTACGACTACCAATAACATTGAGTTTCCTGATGTTGAAAACAACGTTGCTTACTCTAAAGTAGCGTCGCTTGATTTTGTAAATGCAAATGAAAAAGTACCTTACGGGAGTGATGAATCACAATTTGCATTACTGTGGCGCGCCACGCAAGCTGAGCAAAGTACATCAAAGCCGTTAGTTGTATTGCTACATGGTGGCTGTTGGCTAAGTGCATACGATATAAAACACACCTATGCATTAAGCACGGGCTTAGCACAAGCAGGATTTAATGTGTGGTCGGTGGAATATCGCCGCAGTGGTAAAAGCGGTGGTGGCTGGCCTGTAACTTTTGGCGATATTAAAGCCGGTATTTTAGCATCCAGTGTCTACAACAGTGGCGAATTTAAATTGAATAATACAGTGGTTATTGGGCACTCGGCTGGTGGTCATTTAGCGTTACTAGCGGGTGGACAAATGAGTGAATTAAAAGGCGTAATTGGCCTTGCTCCCATTACCGATATTAAAGCCTATGCGGCAGGTACAAATAGCTGCCAAAAAGTCACTAAAGATTTTATGCAAGGTATGCCAAGCGATAAACCTAACGAATACACTCAGGCCAACCCAAGTGAGCAACCATTGCATCAACAAAGCATTATTTTACAAGGTGCGAATGACAGCATTGTTCCTGCGTATAATTTAGAACAGCTTAATAGACCAGTAGATTTACTCGAAGGGGTGGGGCATTTTGATTGGATACACCCAGGTTCTGCTGCTTTTAGCACCTTAGTTAAACATTTAAACGGAATCGATAAATGAATTTTGATGATATTGTAGCGCTTGATAAAGCTGATGTATTGGCAGGCAAGCGTGATGAATTTGATTTACCCGCAAACACTATTTATTTAGATGGTAACTCGCTAGGTGCTTTACCTAAAGCGGTTAAGACCAGAGTGGCGCAAGTAGTGAGCGAGCAGTGGGGGAGCCATTTAATTAGGAGCTGGAATGATCACCAATGGATTGATTTACCTACACAGGTTGGCGAAAAAATAGCGCCCATAATTGGTGCTGAAAAAGGCCAAGTCATTTGTTGTGATTCGATTTCAATAAACTTATTTAAGCTTTTAAGCAGCGCGCTTATGTTAAACACTGGCCGTAGTAAAGTGTTGTCGACACAAGATAATTTTCCGACCGATTTATACATGGTGCAAGGTTTAAGCGATTTATTAGGTACTGACTTATGTCAATTAAAACTAGTTGAAGAGCAATATATTGAACAAAACTTGACTGACGATATAGCGGTATTGTTACTTACCCAAGTTAACTTTAGAACTGGTAAGCTTTTGAATATGCAAAAACTTACTGAGCTTGCCCATAAAAAAGGTATTTTAGTAATATGGGATTTAGCACACAGTGCAGGTGCGTTGCCGGTTGAGCTGGATAAATGCAACGTTGATTTTGCAGTAGGCTGTGGCTACAAATATTTAAATGGTGGCCCTGGCTCACCTGCCTTTTTATACGTTGCCAAGCGCCACCAAAGTGCCGTTAAACAGCCATTGAGTGGTTGGATGGGGCATGCAAAGCCATTCGCGTTTGATGCTCAATACGAGTGTGCAGCAAGTATTAATCAGTATTTATGTGGTACGCCAAGTGTGATTGCTATGAGTGCGTTAGACGCTGCACTTGATGTGTGGGAAAGCGTAAAAATAAGCGATGTGAGGGCTAAGTCGATTGCTTTAGCCGATGTGTTTATTGCTTTAGTGCATTCGCATGCTAGCTTGGCTGATTTGCGCTTAAGCTCTACTGAAGATTCAATCCAACGCGGAAGCCAATTGGCTTTTTCGCATAATCACGCATTTGCTATTTGCCAAGCATTAATAGAAAAAGGCGTTATTGCTGATTTTAGAGCGCCTAATATTTTACGGTTTGGTTTTACGCCTTTGTACACCTCGTTTGAAGATGTGTGGAACGCGGTAAATACGTTAGTTGATGTAGTTACAACAAAGTTATACGCCGAGCCACGGTTTAACTTGGCGGGTAAAGTAACTTAATAAAGCGGGCTAATTGCTTTGGTTTATTTTGCTTAAGCAATTAGCCTCCAGCTGTATTATAAGTTTGCCATTAACTATTGAAATTTAAAGTTTTTCATTGTGTGTTGCAGGGTTTCAGTGTTGAGTCGCATTTCATTAAATATTTCTTCTTGCTTACGTGCTGCTTCAACTTCGTGGTTGGCGTATTCAAATACGCTTGCAGCATCCACTGCTATATTCGACGCAACTGCCGACTGTTGTTCTGCGGCTGATGACACGTTCATGGCTAAGTTTTCGAGTACTTTACTTTGTGCATGCACTTGCTCGGATACCGCTCTTGCTTGATCAAATCGTTCTAATGTGGCTTTTGATAATTTAGTACTTGCCACAATAGAGCTAACTACTTGGTCGCTGATAGACTGTAACTCGCCGAGCAAAGACGAAATTTTTTCTGATGATTCTTTACTGTTTCCGGCAAGGCTTCTTACTTCGTCGGCAACAACGGCAAACCCTCTACCATGCTCACCTGCTCTTGCTGCTTCAATAGCGGCATTGAGCGCTAGTAAATTAGTTTGCTCGGCAATGCTACTAATTGAATCTAAAATGGACGATATGCTCGCTACCTGCTGATCCATTTTACTTACCACTTCTTCTACGTCAGACATCCCCGTTGCAAGCTCAGTAATTGAGCTTTGGCTGAGTTTGTTATCTTCTATCAACAGATTGGCTTGTTTGTTTAACTCGTCACTAGAGCTGAGAGTTTCAGAAGCTGAGCCTGCTATTTCGCGGCTTGTTGCGGCCATTTCTTCTATTGCGGTGGCTATATTACTCGCCATAGCCAATGTTTTGTTTGAATCATCAAGGACTGTTTTTGTTGCATTACTCATATCTTCACTGAGTTTTGAGCCCGAATTTATTGAGTGGTCGAGCCCTAATAGCAGGTCTTTAAAAGCGAAAATAGTATTGTGGATAGCATTTGATATTTCGCCGAGTTCATCTTTACTTTTGAGCCTTATATCTATTGTTAGGTCGCCTTTTTCGGCTTTAAGTAAGAGTGACGTTAGTTGGCTTAATTCCTTTTTGAGAGTACTTAATAAATGAAAGTTTAAGTATGCGATGATCACAAGTGTAACCAAAAAGTAGATAATAGTGAGTGTAAGCGTTGTATCGGCCGCTTCTTTTAGTTCAAGGCCATCTTTGTCAACAGTACTCCATTGGCTGTCTAGTACTTTTTTAATTTGAGTTATTTGTTGTGTTGCCATTGGAAACCACACAGAGGCTGCCGGCAAAGCTGTAAAGTTGGGCGATTCTGTGTTGAGCAATGTGTTTGTTATTGCATTAATTTTACGTGAGTCAGCGCTTTGTATAATGCTGTTAAAGCTTTGTAATTGTTGGCCTTGCAAATTAGCTATTAAATATTGGTTGAGTAAATCTATTTCTGAATTGTATAAGGCAATATTTTGCTGTGTAACACTCGTTAACTGCTTTTTAGCTAAAGTGCCATTTATTTTCCCCCTATTTTGGCCCAAACGTTCTTTGTATTGCGCGAGCAAAAAAGCAATGTTTAGATCTTTAGATAATACCGGGTGCTTTATTTGGCTACTCAGGTTAGCCGCTACATCGAGTGCAATTTGATTTAATTTACTGTAAAACGCGAAAGCACCGGGGGCTGCTTTATTATCAACCTGGGTACGTAATGCCGCTTTTTTTGCATTGTGATCAAAAAGAATACTTAAATTTTTAGAGACCTTTGTAGAGTTTTTAGTTAGTTGATCACTTACCGACTCTAAATGCTGTATTGAAGCATCTGCTTTTTGGCGTTGCGCGAGCACTTTGTTTTTAGCCTCGGCTGAACCACTTCCTAAAAAGCCTGCAGTTAACCCTCGCTCTACAGCATGGTTATGTGCCACTTTTTCCAGTGCATCTAACAAGCTAATTAATGCAATATCTTGCTGCAGTGTTTGCGACTCCTGCCATTTATTCGCTATGTTTTGTATCAGCAATATAAAAATAAAAACCATTAATATGATTGATGTTAACAAAGAGAGTTGAATGATAGATAGTCGGCCAAGTAAGCGATTCATAGGGTTAGTCCTGTTGTGTATTTATCTCGGTATTTTGGCTAAACAAGGGTTAAGCAAATAAATAGCCATTAACTATTTAATACATAAAGCTTAGTGTAGTTTTTAATAAATTCACTTGAATACGTGAGTTAATTTAGTAAATGATGCTATGTGTGAGGTACTTAATCGCGGCTTGTTTACAAATCATTGCATTTTTGTAACCGTTTTGGTGGTGGTTACCTTGTTATTGTTTTGCTTAAGTTGAGATAATGCTAGGTGAACCAATTTAACGGACTAATTAAAATGAATAAATTTATACTTACCCCGCTTGCTATTACACTTTCTTTAACGCTTAGCGCATGTGGTGGCTCTTCATCAGAAAGTAGCTCTGGCGGCTCGTCAAGCGGTGGCAACACAGCCCAACTTCAAACTATTGCTTTACAAACATTAACTCGCGAATGCGGGGCTGATTCTGCGTATCAAGCAGATGTTGTTTTTCATAATGATGACGGCGATGCTATTGGTTCTGTTAAAACCGATGCAGAAGGTAAATTTTCAGGTGAGTTACCCTCAGGCACCAAGCATGTATCAGTATTAGGTGATGTGTTTGATGAAGAAGACGGTGGTTATAAGCAAATTATCACTGAGCTTGATATTGAAAATAGAACTAATTTAGGCACCTTTTATTTTAATGATTTCACAGGTGATTGTGGATGTACTGAATATAGTGTTGATACAACAGCGCTAAGTACGATTGCGTCTGATTACACAATATATCAATCACAAGGTAACGAAGTTTCGGGGTCTGTAAATGTTTGCCCGAATGATAATAAGCTTTATTTAACGGCGCTTTCTAGTTACTCAGTTGATGCAAAAGCTGCCGTTATTGATATACCGGTAAACTCATCAGTTATTACCCTAACAGATGAAGATTTTATTCATGACGGTGTTGAAGTTCCTGTTCAATTAGATATTGATGCAGATTATGCTAGTACTCGAGGTTATATAGAAGCTGATAATACGTATAGGTTTGTTCAATATAGTGGTTCTGAAATATCAAACACGCTTTTTGTATTCCCAACAGTAACTGAGCATAATTTTTATGTGCAACTTGATTTTATGTCAGACCTTATGAATGTAGATGGTGTTGATGTTGAGTTTCAAAGCTATGCCCGAAGCGCAGTAGATACTAATGGTGATTATCAGCTGACCACACTTCCGATCGTTACTGACGATTTAGGATTTAGTTTACTTCAATTTGCTGAAAACAATGATTCAAGTTTTGACTTTGGTAATGTTGACAATCGGTTTGCTCGCACAATATGGGATTACAGCTTTTTAGTTGATGATTCTGCTGAAAGCCGATTTGATTGGACAATAAAAGCGGGCATAAGTGGTCAAATTCCAGATTTGTCTTTTGGTAGTGTGTTCCCTGAACCCACTGATGAGGTTATTTTAGAAGAGTTAACGGTATTGCTTTATGGCTATGCCGGTAATGCAACCGATGCAAACAGTTATGCAAAACTTTTAGATACGATGTCTGAAGGTGGGCATTTAACTAAGCCAGAGTTTAGTAATTATGTATATACATTTGTGAGTGCTGAAATATATTAGTCATTGCGTTTAGTTATGTATTAAAAGGCCACACTTGTGGCCTTTTAAAAATAATGTTTTAGCTTTCGGTCGACGTAAAAAGTTTATTGGGTAAAATCAATATTCTCAATTAGGTGTACCGTAACATCAGCACTGCACGTTACTGTTAAGTTACTTGCTTTAGTTGGTAGTGTTTGGCATTGCAAGTTTTTTACTTGTGCAATTCCAGCTGTTTGTGCGACGGCCTTTTCAGAAAAATCCTGTCTTGAATAGCGTGTGTTACTTTTGTTTGAGTCAACATTAATAACAGTCGTATTAGTCTTCGATGTTGAAGCAATAACAACACCGTTTACTTCCTCTGTAGCTAGTTGAACTATTTCTTTTTTGGCGCGTTCTCTTAAGCTTTTTACAGTTTCCTCATCATTACCCATCACCGTGGTAGATCTGTTTAATGTTTTAACAATAGGGTTATTATTAATATCTTTTTTGTAATGTATTTTAAAGCTACCACTCGATTTTTCGGTTTGCTGAGGTTTTATTTTATTGCTTTCAGCTAAAGGAATAACGATGTCGTATTCATTATTTTTACTGGAAGCACACCCCGCTAAAAAAGTAACTAGGATTAGCGGTAATATTTTCATTTTAGGCCTCTTTGTTTTTTATGCGCATCACTTAATACTTTGTAGTCTTCCACCTCTTTTATTGAATCAAGAATATCAAAGTTTCTAGGATCAATAAGATTCGCTTTTGTCATTAAGTCATAAGCTTCTGTATGTTTGCCCTGCATTAATTTTATTAAACCTTGGTTGTGAAGGGCTATGGCTTGATCTTCAATTGAATTACTATTTTGAGCAACTTGTTCAAAAATACTAAAAGCTTGGCTTAAACGGTCTTTTTTTACATACTCTATACCTAAATCAATATTTTCATCTTCCCCATTTAGGTAATTAAGTTTTACTAAAGAACGATATGGGGAAACTTGTTTAACAACAAAGTCAGCCGCCTTTTCTATTAAAAAGTCAGCAACTTCAGAGTCGGTCCGGAGCTTATCTTTTGCTTTACTTCTATTTTCGCTTGAGCTTTTTTCTTTACTGTAAGTAAATGTTTCAGAGGCACTATTTAGTGTTTGCTGGCCATAAATAACGTAATAAGTTAGGGTTAAAGTTTGTTTAACCGATGCATGATAGCTGTACCACGTTTCTTTTTTTCCTTCATGCTTTTCACTCCATGAATTACGCTCTACTCGAGATGGTGAAATTTCACCAACCAGCTTATAGGGGGAATTGGCATGTACCTTTACATATCCATGTCTCATTAATTTAGATTTTATTTTTGCCGAAAGCGCATTTCCCTTAATGTTATATTTATCGCCGTTAAAACCAACTACAGCAATATGATCAAGAGCAAGGCCTGACTTACTAGGCATATTCATTGTTGAATCAATTTCAACTTTTGAAGCGCAGCCAGTAAGTACAGCCAATAAACTAAAAAAGTATAATGAATGTGTGAATGTTTTTTTAATATTTAGCATCGCTTTTTCCATTTCCATTTCCATGTTGAATGTGAAACTAACGCCTTTTTTGCTGGAAAGGCAATTAATCACCCGATAAGTGGTTTTAAATTTGGTCCATAGACTTATAAATAGGTTGACGCTCTAGCACCTTTTGTAAATACTTTTTTGTTTCTTCGTATGGAAGGTCTCTAATAAGCTTGTTATAGACCTCTTCAGGCGTCATTTTATTTATTATGTTAGAAGCTTTATTGATATTTCTTGAGTTATCGGTGTTAAAGGCTTTAGCTACGTTCCCTGCACCGGTGTTGTAAGCTGCAATCATGCAATAAAACCGACTTTGCTGATTACTTATTTTAGCCAAATAGCGTGTGTTTAAAAGGTGCATATATGCAACACCTGTTTCAATATTATTCTTTGGGTTGAATAAATACTCCTTGCTCATGATGTTCTTTTTCTTATGTAAAAAAAGATTAACATCAGCTCCTGCACTTATAGGCACAATCTGCATTAAACCAAAGGCGGGGATTGGAGATTCTGCTTGAGTATTAAAGTGACTTTCAGTATGGATAATCGAAAAAAGCAAACTCTCGGGCAACCGCCAATGCTTACTATGCTTACTAACGATATTTTTATAGGGGGCTGCTTTTTTTATAAAACTGCGATGGGCAAGGGGTATGGTGTAGGTGGTAACTCGTTTATTTTTTAGCTTTTCTCTTTGTTGCATCGCGTTAGCTCCTACTTGCGACGCTTTTAAGCTTTTTATACGCTGTGTTTTTTCTGATTCTATTTTTGCTATTTCTGAAGTCAATTTCTTTTGAGCGAGTGAATTTTCGCTATCTAGCTGAACAGGTGATGATACTTGTAAAGACATATCAAACACTTTTTCAACTTGTTGGCGGGCTTCAATAGCTTGCTTATTTATTTTATTAATTTCTTTTTCTATCAATGCTTCAGGCTGTGTAATCACTTCAACCTGCGTTTCAACGGGAGAGATATTTTCTATATTTTTTTTAAGTATCTTAAATGAAGTGCTATTTATTTTGCTCGCTACCACTTCATTAGCATTTAACGCACTTTTTAGAGCGTTACTGATATCTTTTGTAGAAACATGTTCTTGCTCGTTGTGCAAAATGCTAATACTTATCTGGTCATTCTCATAGTCAATAGTGGTTTTTGCCTTGTTATCAGGGCTATAGTAGGTCGTTTGACTAGAAAGCTGAGGATCTGTTTCACCCCACGTGTTAATGAGCTTGTCGCGTATATCATCAAGTTTTTTAAAATGTTTGCGTCTAAAATCTTGATATTCAGATAAGTAGGTTTCTTTCCAGTCGTTAAACTCTTTTAGTTCTTCTGCACTGCCTTCCTTTTCTAAAGCGGCCATTTCTTGCTCTAGCTGCTCAAATGGATCATTTGTTTGTTGAGCTGAAACTTCCGTTACATTTAGCATTAAGGTGGTAAATAGTGGTACATATAAATTAAGTTTGAATAAACTCATAAAAAAACCTTTATCAACTTTTTGTTAATGTTTGGTACTCAAACCGGGTGAGTAAAGACTCTGCAACAATTTTGCTCTCTAATTCACTGACTGCATAATAGTTGGGCTTTATCATCGCTCGTAATGATTCAACTTCCTTTTTCAACTCATTAAGGTTAACTGAATAGGTAGCCAAAGAATCCATCGTGTTAATACTTGTTTTTATTGTTGCTAAATACTTCTCTGGTACTTTTACGGAGCCAGGAACTGCGGCGTAGCCAATAAACCCTTTGGATAAAGAAAGAAACATTTTTTCTTTACCAAGATTTTGAGATTCTAGATAATAAGTTAAGTTACGATTGTCAAAGCTGTATTCAAATTCACTTGAATTTTTCTCTAAAATTGTTGATTCGCCCAGTGGACCCGAGAAAGGTATCTCAGGAGAAAAATCTGAAATACGTGACACTACGGAGTAACCATTAATACGCTTGTCAGAGGTGATGACTGTAAAGATAAACTTTTTTCTAATGTAATAGTAAAACTCAACATCAATATCTATTCGTGACCTTTTTACTGCGTTAGGCTCCCCTAGAAATGTTTTGATATAAGCGATGCTATTACCTATGTTAACTTTATCTATCTGCTTATACTGAACTTTATGTGTAAAGTTCTCCACGAACGCAGAGTAAGCACTTTTAAGAACATCTTTTGTATCACCCCACTGTCCAATAGAAATCAATATAGCGGCTATCATTAAGATAGAGCTTTGTACTTTTTTCCAGGTTGATGTTTGATTATTATTTTCTGTCATATTTTTACTTATAATAGAAAACTTCACGCATAGTAATTTGGTGAAGTTTTTTGACCGACAACTATGCAATTAATTGGTTAGTTTTTTTATTTCTTGATCTAGGTCGTTTTCGGCTTTTTTTGCTTTGAATTCTTGATACAAAAACTTTTCGTCAGCGGGGTTTATGGTTCGTTGACTTTGTTTAAGAATGTCATTGAATAAGGATTTTGTTTGATTTGGTTCAAGGGCTGTAAGTACACAAAAATGATCTTTTCCAGATATATTAACAATATCCGATTTTATTAGCCTAGAGCCCTGTAATTTTTGCTTGGTTAGTTGCTTTGAAACAGAACTAAAGCTTGTACCAACAGTGGTATCATCATTTGCGTCTGTACGATTGCTATATGTTTTTTCAAGCCCTTCAATACGTGTTTCTATTTGCTGTGCTAGCGCTAGACGACTGTTTGCTGTTGCGAGTTTTTTATCAATAGATAAGTTGCCTGAGAACTTCACACAATCTGTCGCGGCAATGCCTTCACTTACATGAGGGTTTAAAACCCAGTCAGGCAGATTTGAAACAGGTGTACTTGCGCTTTTTTCTGCAACTGTATTACAGCCAGCAATAACAACAACGGCAACAGATGTTAATAATGTGCGGGATATTTTCATATAGTCACTAACCTTGTAGTTAATTTAGGTGAAAATTTAAGCAGACACTAATTGTATGTTTGTAGAATAGTTTTATTTGTGTAAAGGAGGGAATGAAAAACTGCATTATTTGATTGCCTCCATGCTTAAATCACTAGTTTTAAAGAATAAACCAAATTATTAATAATTAATATAGATTAGTGTTTTTAAATAATTTTTAATACGCACAGGTATTTAAATTCTTTAACAGAAACTTAAGTACTATACCTAGTTGAAAGTTTAAGAGCGTGCCACTCACGCCGTTTCCCAATATGGGATTTCGCCATAATACTTTATAAAAAAGTCGATAAATGCACGTACTTTTGGCGCGAGCAACCGGGAGCTTGGGTATACAGCCCAAATAGCGGCATTTGAATCCATTGGGTAATCTTTTAGTATTTGAACTAGGGTGCCTTCTTTTAATGCGTTGTGGGCGCACCAAATAGACGAAATAGTAATACCTGCATCATTAATACACGCATCCCTTATCGACTCTCCATTATCAATACGAATACTGCCTTTTACCTTAACTCTTTCAATGCCATTTGGCGTTTTAAAGCTCCAGTAGTCAATCCCAATTAATTTAATACAATTATGGTTGAGAAGGTCCTGTGGTGTTTTTGGTTCTCCGTGTTCTGCTATGTAGCCTGGTGAGGCGCATATAATTCTATGGTCGCGGGCTAACTTTCTGGCTACGAGGGTTGAATCGTTAAGCTCGGCATTTCTGATAGCGATATCAAAACCACCTTCTACCATGTCTACAATACTATCGCTTTGTCTTAAATCGACTTTAAGCTCAGGGTGCTGATCAATAAAAGCTTTAAGTGCGGGCACTATATGCATACGACCAAATGAGGAAGGGGCTGCAACACGAATAGTGCCTTGGGGGGTAAAAGAGCCTGCGCCTACAGCTGCTTTTGCACTATTTATAGCATTTAATATTTCTTCAGCGTGAGGTAAAAACTCATGGCCTTCTTCAGTTAGTGAAACTCGCCTTGTTGTACGGTGGATTAGTTTTACACCAAGCGATTCCTCAAGCTTAATAATATGCATGCTAGCTACCGGCGGCGAAAGGCCAAGTTCCGCGCCTGCTGAACTAATATTGTGTGTAGAGGCGACTCGAACGAATAACTTTAGGTGTTCATTGTTCATTATTAAAGCCTATTATTAATTAAATTTTAAAACTAGCTGTTCATTTGAGTGTATTATCATGGGTATCTCTTGTAAATATACTGGCTGTTTAAACTAAACAAGGGGGTACCATAAATGCCAGCAGCATGGCGAAATACTAGCTAAGCTTGCAACAATTATTGATGAAGGGCACTTAGTGCCTGTATTGGACAATATTGAATTTAACCTTGAGGATGCGGGTAAAGCGCATGATCGTTTAGCAAGCGGTGAGGGCATGGGCAAAGTAATAATTACAATATAAACTAGTTTTGTTTGAAAAGCCGAGCATCTGTTAAAGGGCTCGGCTTTTGTGATTTAAATAAAATGTTTTTAGGCGCTATACAGTCTGAGACTCGTCATTTGAGTTACAGTCTATTATTTTTGATAAAAATAACGTTGTTACATCCGTTACTTTTATCAGTGCTTCTTTGTCAGCGTGAGTCCAAGAAATTTTTGAGCCAATGCTCTCACAACAAATTACTCCGAGCGGTTTGTTATCCTTAAAGAAAATATAATCAAGCACAGAGTAAATATCGTATTGTTCAAAATAGTCTTTTGTAAAACCTTTTGTAACCTCATGCGTTCTGGCATCCGGCGCGTCTAATATTTGATGACCAAGTATGTAATTAAAGTATGCTGGATATTCTTTTGCTTTTAAAACAGAATCAAGAATAACTTGATTGTTTTCATCTAGGCACATCAGGCAGTTTATTTCAGTGTATTCATCATTAAAAAGCCAAAGAGTCACTCTGTTTGCTGTAGGAATTAACCGTTTAAGCTCACTACATGTTTGCTTAAGCTTTTGCTCTTTTGAAACGCTTGGATCGCTTATTTTTGTGGCTAAATTTTTTAGGTTTTGATTATTTGGGTTATACACGTTTAGCAAGCTATTCAAGCTGTCTTTATTGAATGGTTTAGTTAAATAACCGTCCATGCCAATATTTAAGTAATGCTCAATATCTTGTTTCATTGTGTTGGCAGTCATGGCAATGATAGGGATTGATTTACCTTTTTGGCTTTTTCTAATAGCTTGCGTAGCTTGCACGCCATTCATTACCGGCATTTGAATATCCATAAAAATCAAATCTACCTGATTGGCATTAAAGTACTCAACACACTCTTTACCATTCTCAGTAAACACCACATTAGCGTTATGAGCTTTCAGCATTTTGTCGACAACAATTTGGTTTATCTTATTATCTTCGGCGATTAAAATTGTACAACCTTGTAGGTCGGTCGTCTCTTTGTGCTGCTTTAATAAATTATCTAATATCGATGCCTCAAAGCTTTGTTGGTAAATAAATACGGATCCTTCGCCTTCTTTACTAGTAAAACTAATTTTACCGTTCATCAGTTTGCTTAGCTTAGTACAAATAGAAAGGCCCAAGCCGGTACCACCATACTTTCTGGACGTAGAGGAGTCAGCTTGTTGAAATTCTTTAAATAAATTGATTTGAGCAGCTTGGCTAATGCCTATCCCTGTGTCTATAACTTTAAATGCAATATTTTGGGTATTTAAGGAGTGGCTTTCCACGGTAACGATTAATTCGACCTGACCTGCTTGGGTAAACTTAATTGCATTTGAACACAGATTATTTAATATTTGCGATACTCTAAGAGGATCACCTTTTTAAGTTTCAGCCACCTTTTTATCTACAGAGGTAATTAGCTTTATCCCTTTATTTAAGGCTTGCTTTGTTAATGGTTCAATTACGCTGTTTATTACTTCACTCAGTTTAAAATCGATGTGCTCTATATCTAGCTTACCGGCTTCTATTTTTGAAAAGTCTAAAATGTCATTGACTATATTAGACAAAATGGTGGCTGAATTTAATATACTTTTTAACGCTTCATCTTTTTCATTATTGTTGCTATCTGATAAACCAAATTCAGCTAAGTTCAAAATGCCATGTAATGGAGTCCTAAGCTCATGAGACATATTAGCTAAAAACCGACCTTTGAGGTCATTAGCTGCGTCGGCTTCAGCCTTTAGTTTTTCGAGCTCTTGATTGTGCTGATTTTGTAGCTCTAATGTCCTAGTGAGCTCTCTATTTTTAAGTCTAAGCTCTAGCTGGGCTATGACTTCTTTACCTAAAATAGTTAACGCACTAATTTGTTTTTTAGTTAATTTTTTAGGTTTATCACTAATTACACATAAAGTACCAATTGTACTGCCTTGCGGTGTGATAAGGGGGGCACCTGCATAAAAGCGAATGTTTGGATCGTTGGTTACTAAAGGGTTGTCGTGAAAGCGCTCATCAAGTAAAGCATTTTGTATTTCAAATACTTGGTCTTGCAAAATAGCATGGGAGCAAAACGCAATATCACGCTCTGTTTCAGTCGCATCAATACCGTATTTTGATTTAAACCATTGTCTTTGCGGATCGACTAAGCTTATAAGTGATATGGGGGTATCACATATATCTGAGGCAAGTTGAGTTAAGTCATCAAATACTTTTTCTGCTTCTGTATCTAATATTTCGTACTCATATAATGCTTTTAATCGAGATTGTTCATCCGCTGGAATTCGCGCTTTCTGCATAGTAATACCTAATGTTTATATAGCGTTACTATAGAAGTAAAGTGAACTGAATGACAACTTTTAACTACAAGTTACAATAAAGAGACAAATATTCGTTAGCTTTATTATAGACAGCCCGCCATTTACAAAAAGTTATTGATTTACATTAAGCTCAATAAAATAAGTTGAAAGGTTAATTAATCAGTTATAAAAATTTTACGGCCCCTTATTAGTGAGAAGAACGGTAAGCACTGTACCTTTGAAATTAAACCAACCAAGCATTCATATATTGTTTATTTTAATGAATTTTAAATGTCATTAGATATTTCATTTAGTTTACAGTTTTGGTGTAACCCCTTATTGAGTAATTTAAGCTGGCAAATCTACTTTAAACTTTCAATTAGCTTTAGCTTACTTTTAAAATTTAACTTTACATGAATGTAGCGAGCTAGTGTGGCAATTAGTACCAAAGTGCCAATACCCACTTGTGTGAGCCATATTGTTGTGTGGTTGTACATTAAAATGCTCATGGCCGCAGTGATGCAAAGTGCTGCCCACAAAATGGAACAGCCTATAAGGTTAAAGCGCCAATAGTTTATTTGATTAATGAGCTGCTGCTTTTTAAAAAGTAGTAAACCATTAACATCTAGGGTGTGTGTTTTTATTAGCTTTTTGCGCTGAATAAATGCCCATACTGAAAACCCAATTGGTAACGGAGTTAAAATTGCGTATAACACTTGCTCAAGAGTGCTAGTTGCTTCAAAAATTAATGCATAGATACAAAATAAGCTAACAAATGCGCCTGCAACTAAGTCTAACCATGCTTTGATTGATTGTTTTTTTCTTGCCGATGTAATTTGGCTCAGTAGTGCTGCTGTATCCAGTTTTGGAGTCGCATTTTTATAGTCTTTTTGCCATTGTTCTAATAGTGGATCCATAATTATTATTGCTCCATTAGCTTTTGAAGTTGCACACGTGCGCGGCTAGCGCGCTTGGTAACGTTCGCTTCGTTTAGACCTAACGTATGTGCTATTTCGGCTTGGTTAAAACCTTCTAATTGAAGAGAAATAACTTGCCTAAATTTTAATGGTAGTCGTCTCATCGCTGTCATTAAATCATACGTGTTATCGCTGTGTTGGTGAGAATCAGTACTAACCAAGTCAAGTAAAGGGTCGCTTAAATTATGACGATCTTGGCGACGTGTTTCTTTTAAAACATGATCGACAGCACGGTTGTGTGCGACCCTAGCAATAAAGGTCTTCATACTTGAATCGCCTCTAAAGTTTTCTACTGCATGCCAAACAGCTAACGATATATCTTGCAGTAGGTCCTCTCTAAGTGCTTGGTCTGCTTCATGTGTTGCAGCAATACGCGCCATTAAAGGTGCGTATTGCAGTAGTATCTCATGAATATGATCCCTTTTTTCCACTAGGCTTCCTTGTTTTTAATGAATACACTTCTGTAAGCAATATAGCTTATACACGTGAGTATAGGACCCGTAATAATCGCACTTAATAAAAAAGTATAAGGAGCTAACAATAGACTTAAGAAAGAAATTAGCGCGATTAAACACATTGGTTTAAACGCATAGAAAAAAGCATTTAGGCTACTTTTTAATGCTTGCAGTACGTTTTTTTCACCAAGTAAAACACAATAGCTTGCAAAAATGACAGGCAGTGTAACAGGAATAATCGAGGCAAAAATAATACCTAGTTGCCATTGGGTAACTTCAGTAGGCTGCGAAAATAAAAGTAAATTTATGCCATCATTTCCTAGTAAAAGCTTTGCTACAAATAACTGAATAAAAAAAGCAGATGCTAAAATTGCTGAAAGCGGAATCATGCTTAGCCAGTTTTTAGCTTTAAAAATCGACTTTAATGAAAATACTTTATGAGTGGCCAGATGATGAGTGACGATAATAGCGCTACTGCCCACAAAAGTGGCAGCCCATTTGGAGGCTAGTATGCCATAAGGGGCGGGTAATATTTGAAGAATACCTTCAATAATTAAAGGAAGCAGTAAAAATAAAAAAAGTTTTACAGGTGCTTGCTTAAAAAGTGAAAAACCGTCTTGAAGCCATTGATTAGCTTTACTAGCGGGTAAACTATGTAGTGGGGTTACTGTTAATGTATTCATAATTACTCTCCTTTTGATTGTTATGTTATTAGTCGATAACAATGAGAATAATCTGACATTTTATTTTTAATTAAAGTAAAAAATTTAAAACACAAAAATAGATTTATAATTAGATTAGCTTATACCACAAGCAGGATATAAATTAAGCACTTCGGTAACTACTTGACCAAATAGAGCTTGTTCTTGCTTTGACAAATTAATAGTTGGGTCATATTTCATGATATCGGCGGGTCGTGAAGTAATTATTTCTGAAAAAGTCATTGCTGTTAATACATTGCCTGCATAAGAGGCATGGTTGCCATCATCCATATGTAGTTTTGCATTTGGCATTAACACTAAAAGCCTGTTCCAAACAAGGCCAATAGGAGCTACGCAGCTAGGTTGTTTAGCGCTTATTGATAAGTGTAAGTCGTATACACGCTGGCCTTCTTCAGGGTTGCCTCTTTGTGGGTGTTCAGGAAATAAAATAGGTGTAATATTTTGTGCCTTGGCTGATGAAATTAAATGCTCAGCGGCATCAGTAGGGTAAGTTGTTAAACCAGACTGAGAGTGTTTTTGGCCTTGAAAAATGGCATGGCTTAGATTTTTGTTTTTAAGTTTGTCTACGTTTGCCCTAATACTCACAATCTTATCTAAAAAAGGTCCCGACACTGTGGTTGTTTGAACTGACTTATCTGGGTATTGGTTTTCGATTATATGCTCAATGATCCGCCCTAACTGACTGCTGTGACTATTGCCATAAATAATAATGTTGTAATTATCTTCGATATTGTTTTGTGTAATTGGAGTCGGACTTTCACTTGTATTTGATTGCGGAACTTTGGTGTTACTGCTGCCTGAACCGCAGGCTGATAAAAAGATTAAAGAAAAAAGCCAAAATTGTTTAGGGGTATTAAAACTTATCATACTAATTTGTACCAATATTGAAAACTACTTACTGATACTAGTAGGTTAATTCTTATGCCACAAGTTCTTGCACGGCTCAAATACCTTAGTGATATTTTGTTTTATGATTTAAACAAAAAGCCCAGCAAAAATGCTGGGCTAAGGTACTTAGGTAATAAAGGTACTATTGCGTTAATTCACCAGTAGCAGACTCTATGTGTGCTCTTACAAACCACTGAAATTGTTCAAGATCGGCAAGTTGGCTTATTAACATATCTTCAGATACTGGGTCTAAATCTGATACCGTTTCGATGGCTTTACGGTGATCGGCATTAATACCGTTGTACACTTTATCTAACGCGCCTAAATGCTCGGTAACAAGTCCTTTACCTAATGAATATTCGTTCCATGTACGGCGGTCAACAATTGACTTAGGTGTCCCTACTGGTATGCCGCCTAAAGTGGCAATACGCTCGGCTATTGTATCTGTCATTTCGCGCACAGCTTCAACCTGAGGGTCTAGCATTTCATGCACGCCTATAAAATTAGGGCCAACAACATTCCAATGAATATGTTTTAGTGTTAATTGAAGATCTATAAGTGCAACCATGCGGTTATCTAAGGCTGCGATAGTTTTTTCAGCTGATTCGTTGCTCATACCTGGTGCAGTAAATTTAGCTTGCTTATTTGTATTGCTCATAACTTCTCCTACTTAACTATTTGATATTTTCACGTAGTCCTTTACGTAATAAATACGTGATAATTGTATGAAGCAATCAATATGCCGAAAGTTACATTGAATAAAGTTACTTTAAATCAAGCGCTTGTGTTTTTATTTTTGTTTTTGTTTTTTATTAATATGAGGTGGTTATGAAAAGTCTGCATCTTTTTGTAAAATTTGCAGACCAAACAGATTTGCTGAAACTAAACTAGAATATTTTTAACGGGTGTATTCATGTGCCTTTAGTAATTCAAGCGGTATTACTTCAAGCGATTTTTTATTAGTGGCTTGCAAGATTACTGGCGGCGCAACGTTTGCTTGTTGCGCATGAAGCCATCTTATTGCGCATAAACACCATTTGTCGCCAGCTTTTAAGCCTTTAAAATCGTAAAGTGGATTGGGCGTTATGAGATCATTACCTTGTGACTTCGAAAACTGTAAAAATTCTTCGGTCATAATTGCACACACACTATGATTACCGCGATCAGAGTCTGGTACATAGCAAAAACCCTCGCGAGTATACCCGCCATTTCCACAGCATAATTGTAACCGGGTATCCAGAACGTTAAATTGATTTGCCATAAGGTGCCTTAAGTCATTATGTTTAATACAGTAAAAATTACTTTATCAGGCGCGAAAAAGTATAGCTACTAAAGTGAGGATGTTTGATTATGACTTTTAAAAAAATCGGGGCATTTAAATGAAGGGAGGAGGGGAAAAGTATTATTTGTGCCACAAACTAGTTTCACTAGATCGTGGCACAAGTTAAGTTAAAGTTTGTTAACTATTCGTATTTTCTGGCTTTTTTAGTTTTGATTACTGCAATGTATGCGTGCCAGCTTGCATAGCTAAGTAGTGGCATAATCACAATAAACCCAACAGCCCCAGTTACAAAACCAAGCGCAACCATTAGGAAAATGCACATTGACCAAACAACCATTGGCGCAAAATTATTTTTAACGGCATTAATAGATGAGACGATAGCTGTCATTATGTCTACGCGTCTTTCCATCATAATTTGTGGTGTAAATGCAGACACTGAAAAAACAGACACGAGTAGAACGCCACCTGCAATTGTACCAAGCGTTAAAAATGCTGACAGTTCTTCAAATGTTGGGTTAGCGTAGTTAGGGTATAAAGCATGAACAAGGGCGGCAATGCGCATCCACGCAATCATTATTACGAGTAATAATATTGCAAACCCCCACTCTCCAACTGGGTTTCTAAACATCGACTTTAGCGAATGCCTAAAAGTGGGTTTGTGGCCTTTTTCGAGTTCCCATGCTACGTCGTATAGGCCGGCTGCGAAAGCGGGTCCAATTAAAACAAACGCAACAGTGGCGGGTAAAATTACAAATACGCTTTGTGCAAAAAATGCGGAGTAGATAATAGCTGCTGGAATAATACTAAACACTAGGCCATAAATTACAGTAAGTAACGGGGCTCGGGTCATATCTTTAAACGCAAGTGCTAACCAGTGAAAAGCAGCGAACGTATCTACTTTGTTACACTCTATACAGCGAGCAAATTCGGTATTTTTTTCAATTGTTTTTGTTGTAGGCATAAGTGGAGCTCCTCTATAAAGCCTCTATTTAGGTTTAGGTCATAAACGCTTTATTTACAAATATTAAACATACATACGGAGCTAAAATTAAAATTGTTCACTAAATAAACGTTTTATGTTTTTAGAAGGGGGATTACAAAAGGAAATCTTATAAGAGGATTGCTGAAATCAATATTAATAAAGTACTACTTAACCTGTAGGCAGGTTAAGTAGTTAAATAATGCTCAGCCTAAGCTGATTGCTAGGTATTGTATCTCGTCACCATTTATTTGTGGCAAAAAGTAAATATCGTTGTATTTAAAATATTGCTGAGAGTTTATGGTAACTGGCTCAGCTGACGATGGTAGTTCATCGTAAACTTGCCCTAAGCTATAGTCGAAGACGTTGCCAATTTTAATGGCTTTGTTGCGCTGAATTATTGGCGCATCTACCACTTTATAGCCGCCGTTATCGGCAATATAGAAAACGTTCTGATAAGCATAATATGTGGTGTTGCGATGTTTCATTCGCGAATAATGTCTAGGAAGTTTTTTAATGCGCAGTCCGCGAGGTGGCATCACAGCGTGATAGCCTTTTTTAGCTTTTCGGTAGTAAATGCCGTCGTTAAAGCTAAATGAAATTCCATTAAACCAAATAGAAGTACTTCTTCTTGGCAAGTGCCTTATGTATCTATTTTCTTTGTAATAACGCGGCTTATACCTATTAGTTAGGTAGTTATATTTATGATTGTCGAAACGTAGTTGTTTACGCTTTTCTTGCTGCTTTTTTTGCTTGTTCTTTTCTTTTTTACGGTCTTGGCGCTTTTCTTTTTTATGCTCTATGCGTAGTTTTTTTTCATGGCGACGTTCATCGCGCTTATACTCAATGCGTTTAGGGTTTTCGTGCTTATAATTTTTATGAGCTTCTCGCTCGTTGGGCGCTGCAATTGCGGTGCTTGAAAGCGCGCTAATGGCAATTATACCCGATAGTAAAAATGTAAGTTTCATAGTGTGCCTCGTTTATGTTGTTACATAACTAGGCTTAATATTAACCTCTGAAACTGAACATTAACTGACCTATTTAATGTTTGGGCGTACCTTTACATTGCTTTACGTAAGCCAAACAGTTTCTTACTTTTTATTACAGTTTTAAACAGGGCGCTTTAAACAATCTATACATGTGATAAAAAAAGAGTGCAGGTTAAAATTAAAGACTAACTTATAAGCCAAGCTATTAAAATTTAAATCATTTTAATAGCTTGTTCATTAGTGCTTAGCTGGAGCTAACAAATCTCATCGAGTAAATGCATCACACGTTCGCTGGCTGCTTCCATTTTATGAATATGCTTAATTGCAGATTCTTTATCGCCATTTTGAATTGAGTGCAGAGCCGCAACACCATTTTTATGTACTTCACTATGCGGGTTTTCTAATTGTTTAAATGCATTGGTGTGTTTAAATTCAGCAGACTGCTCTGAACTATACCATTGGCCTAATCGGCACATTGTATGGTCGCTAAAGTCATTAACTGACTTGTTGCTTTGGCCATTTGCTACTGCATAAATGTCACCTTTCCATACAACATGATCTAGTTTAACGGTTTGAATAAACGACAACGTAGCAGCCTGAGAAATCGTATTTTTCATGTTGTTACAAAAATCGATAATTGAAGTGTAATCGGTATTCAGTGCATCAAAATTATCACTTAGGTGCGAACTATTTTCTTTAATACCTTCTACTGATACCACTGTTTCATCTGTTTTGTTAATAATTTCTTTTACTAGGTCGGCCACTTCTTGCGCTGACTTATTCGTGTTTGTTGCTAGCACCCTTACTTCATCTGCTACAACACTAAAGCCTCGGCCAGCTTCACCCGCACGGGCAGCTTCAATAGCAGCGTTAAGTGCTAATAAATTTGTTTGATCTGATATTTTACTAATTGTTGAAACAAACGTACTGATTTTACCGGCCATGCTAGCTAGGCCTGAAATGTTTTCAGTCATGCTTCCCATTTTACTGGTCATTAAATCCATTTCTTTGACAATATGATTTAGCGAGCTATTTGATTTTTCGAGCAGGGTGTTTATCTTATCGCTTACTTTGTTTTCTTCATCAATTTTAGAGTAAGAGCCCAATACGGTTTGTCTTATATCTTCGATTTGAGCAACACCATTGATAGAGCTGGAAAGTAATGAGTGAGTGAAACTATGATCTTCATTATTATTTGGGTTATTTAACTCTTCAATTAGAGAAGTATTTTCATTGATAAGCGTTGTATTTTTATTACGTAAACTCTCAATTTCTTTTTTTAGTTGGTCATTTTCGTTTTTCAATATCGAGTAGGTTGAACTTAAAACAAACATATTTAGACCTTGATTTTTAAAAAAATAATTTACATTTAGTTATCATTATAGAGGTAAAATTTTATTGAGCCTATATTTAAAATCACTGTTTGTTATTAAAAAGTGACTAAGCGTTTACCTACATTCTCTTATTTGTTTCAGTTAACTCCTTTTTAACTCTCTATATACCCATGTCCTAATAAACAAAGCCACTTTTTATTAATTATAAAGTGGCTTTGTTTGGTTGGGTTTAACGCAGGGTGAGTTGTTGGTTTATTTCATCAAAAATACCGGCGTCGTCTATGGTTGAAGGGATTTGTAGTTCGTCACCATCAATAAGTTGGCGTAAATTTTTACGTAGTATTTTTCCGGAACGAGTTTTAGGTAAGCGCTCTACGCTAACTATATTTTTTAAACACGCTATGGCGCCAATTTGATTGCGCACTGAGGCAATAAGTGCTTTTTCGACTTCTTCGCTTGACCCTGTAAAGTCATTTTTAAGTACAATCATGCCCATTGGGAGCTGGCCTTTTAGTGGGTCGTTAACACCAAATACAGCGCATTCGGCAACCGCAGGATGAGCCGCTACAATTTCTTCCATTTCGCCGGTAGAAAGTCTGTGGCCTGCAACATTTATAACGTCATCAGTGCGGCCCATTATGAATAAGTAGCCGTCTTCATCTATATATCCGCCATCGCCAGAGAGGTAGTAGCCCTCGTATTCACTTAAATAACTGGCTTTAAATCGGGCTGTGTCTTGCCAGATAGAGGGTAAGCATCCGGGTGGTAAAGGTAGTTTTATAACTACGGCCCCTTGTTCGTTAGCTGCACATTCATTACCGTCCATGTCGAGTATACGAACATCAAATCCCGGTGTAGGTACGGTTGAGCTGCCAGGTTTGGTTGTTAATGTTTCTATTCCTACTGGATTACACGCAATGGCCCAGCCTGTTTCGGTTTGCCACCAATGATCGAGTACCGGAAGCTGAGTTTTCTCTTTTAGCCAATTGTATGTGGGCGGATCGAGGCGTTCGCCTGCTAAAAATAATCGTTTTAAACTAGAGGTATTATATTTTTTAAAGCCTTCAGCATTAGGATCTTCTTTTTTGATTGCTCTAAATGCTGTGGGGGCACTAAATAAGGCGCTTACTTTATATTCTTCCACTACTCGCCAAAAAGCAGTGGCGTCGGGAGTGCGCACAGGTTTGCCCTCATATAATACGGTTGCACATCGGTACATTAATGGTGCATACACAATATAAGAGTGCCCAACTACCCAGCCAATATCTGAGGCGGCCCAAAATACCTCGCCCGGCTCCATACCGTAAACAGTTTTCATACTGTAGTTCATCGCTACGGCGTGCCCGCCATTTTCACGTACAACCCCCTTTGGGGTGCCTGTTGTACCTGAAGTATATAAAATATAAAGTGGATCGTTGCCATTTAAAGGTGTTGGATCTGCCGCCTGTGCGGTTTGCATTGCGTGTGTCCAATCTATATCGCGTTTGTTGACCATATTGGCAGTAACTTGGTCGCGCTGATAAATAATACAGTGATCTATTTTATGATTGGCAAGCTCTATGGCGTCATCAATAAGTGGCTTGTATTCAATGATGCTATCGACCTCTACACCGCAAGAAGCGCTCAGTATTAGTTTAGGTTTTGCATCGTCTATACGAACGGCAAGTTCATGCGCTGCAAACCCACCAAATACTACGGAGTGTATAGCGCCTAAGCGAGCACAAGCTAACATACCAATAACAGCTTGTGGGATCATGGGCATGTAAATCACTACACGATCGCCTTTTTGTACACCAAGTGCTTTTATTACGCCTGAAAATTTAGCGACTTCTTGTTGTAGTTGAGTGTAAGTATAAGTTTGCTTTGTATTGGTAACAGGCGAGTCGTAAATCAGCGCAGTTTGGTCACCAAAGCCTGCAATTACGTGTTGGTCGAGCGCTAGAAAGCTGGTATTTAATTGTCCATCACTAAACCAATGATAAAGGCCGTCTTTATCCTGCGTATATGCTTGGTTTGGTGTTTTGTACCAGGGAATGTTTTTACTTTGTTCTAGCCAAAACTGGGCTGGGTTTTGTTTAAAGCTCGTGTATTGCTGTTTATACAGGCCTGACATAATAGGCTCCTAAAACTAAATGTGTATGAGAGACCTTACAAAAGGTAGGCTTTTTTATGTGCCTAGGCTATTCGACCTTGGTCGGCTAAAAGTTAATCACATGGTTAATATGCAGCAGTGAGTTTGACAAATTAAGGCGCGCGGCTCAGCATAGTTTCATATTTGTAAGGAATTAATTGTATGAGTAACGACGTTAGAGTGGGTGTTGCCGTTATTATTATGCGACAAAACACTATTTTATTAGGTGAGCGCATTGGTGCGCATGGTGCAAATACATGGGCAACGCCGGGTGGACATTTAGAATTTGGCGAAAGCGTTGAGCTGTGTGCAATGCGCGAGGTATTTGAGGAAACAGGGCTGAATGTTAGTCAAATAACTAAGCTTGATTTTACTAACGATATTTTTAGTGCTGAAAACAAACACTACATTACTTTATACGTAAAAGCTGATTACGAAGGTGGTGAGCCTGTGCTAAACGAGCCAAATAAATGTATACAGTGGCGCTGGTGCGATATTAATAACTTACCTTCACCACTGTTTACATCACTTAAAAACTACTTAACTACAGTAACACTTACGGCTTAGTGGATGGGCTTAATATTAACTTTTTAAAGCTCACTTGTGCGTAGTCACCGTTTTGTTTGTCGAGTGCCCACTCGCCTGTGCCTAAACAGCCAGGGTACCAAATACCTTTAGACGATTTAGTACTGCATTGGTTGTAAGCACCGGCCTTGAAATAATGCCAATCGGCAGCATAACCATGCGGGTGATCTTTGTCGTCCACTTTGCCGTGGGCATCAACATTGTTTCCTAAGTTAATTGAGTAGTTAACATCCTCTTTGCCTTTTGCGCTAAAGGTAAGGTGCATTACATTACCATGTACGTTTACGGTATAGCTAAAATCTTCACCAAGCGCTATACCTTCAACACCCGGATCATTAGGGTTTTCCCACGTGTTTCCCCATACTGGGTATGTAATATCAGTTCGGTTAGGATCTGTTTTTGGTAAGTTACGTTCGTAGTTCCAAAAAACGGAGCCCATTTTATGGCCGGGCCATTTTTTGTAATAAATTTTAAGAGGCTCATTGCCCCAGCCATAACCCAGTTTTGTATCTATTAGGGCTTGGTCTTTCCCCGCATGAATTTGTCCTACCACCACAGAGTATGCGGCTTTTTTACTTGAGTCTGTAGCGCGTAATGCCACATGATCAACCTTCAACGTGGCTTCCATTTTTCCACCTACAGAGCCAAAGCGCTCAGAGAGTGGGTGAACAGCTAATGCAAAATTATTTTTTGAACTTTTTGTTTTTATTTTTGTGTTAGTACCGCGGATCATTTGCCTTAACTCACTGCGGGTGTTGGTAGAGTTAGCGCTGGTAAGCGCTTTATTTGGCGAGGTGAATACCATATAACCTTGATCGTCAAGATAGAAAAAATCAGGGTGCGCGTAAGTTTGAATTTCTTCAACATCAATTGTGTCTATTTTACCGTCGTTGTTTAAATCAACAGGTACGTTTATTTTCCATTGTGATAAATCAAACTTTGATGCAGGAACAGGTGTATTGCTATCAATAGGTGTGCTTGTATTTGCGCAGCCCATAAACAGCAATGGAGTAACAGCAGCCAGTGCTGTGAGTTTAAAAGTAGATGTTAGATTTTTCATTGTTGTCTCTGTGTGATGATGTTAATGAAGGACAATATCGACCTTGATTAATGTTAATCTAACATACCAATTTAAAATATCAACATTACCAATTACTGTGTTTTTTATTTTTTAATTTTAAATTTGGTTATACCAATGTGGTTTTTGAGCTTTTTTAATGTATTTACGCTGTGCCTTTTTAATATGCTTTGTGAGCCATTTTGTCATTTTTGGCATGAGTTCTGGTGCAAAATTATGACCCATACCAGGCACAATTTTTAGTTTTGCCTTTTTTATTAGCATGGCCGTTTTTTTACCTTCACCCACATTAATGACTACATCATGACTACCATGAATGACCAATGTAGGTGTTTTAATTTTTCGAATTAAATGTTGCCTATCTTTACTGGCAGCCATTGCAATGAGCTGGCGTTTGTAGCCATTAGGGTTGTTTGAACGCTCAACTATTTGTGTTGCATGCAGGCGAAGTGCGTCTTCTGATTGAGGGTAAGCTGGGCTGCCAATTAGTTGGTTTAGTTTAATGTTGTAATTAATTGCTTCATCACGGCTTGGTGTTTTTGGTTTTAATTTGGCAAGCTTAATAAATACGCCAATGCTTTTAGCACTCAGTCTTGGCAAGCTTGAACTTGACATAATAGCGGTTAAGCTCAGTACCTTTTTTTTATGTTGCGCTGCTATTAGCTGGGCAATCATTCCACCCATAGATGCGCCAACAAAATGGGCTTTTTTAATTTTAAGGGCGCTCATAAGCGCCAATACATCGTTTGCCATATCATCGAGCAAATAAGGAGTTCGGCTTTGTATGGGAAGGCGCTTACTCAGCCAAGATTTCATTAAACTAGGAGAGGGGTAATGATCCAAATGAGTCGACAGTCCGCTATCACGATTATCAAAACGGATAACTCTAAAGCCATTGTTAACCAAACCATAGTATAGTGAATCTGGCCATACGGTCATCTGAGCACCCAAACCCATTATTAGAATAACTGCAGGAAAGTGTTTATTGCCTTCATCTTGATAGTTAAGCGTTATACCGTGCGGTGTTTTAATTGTTCGCATAGCCAAGTTAGGTTATCAGCTTTACTAAAATTGTAGTGCGTATTTATTACAGTTTATTGGCAGTGGTAGGAAGCGGAAGTTTCCATTTATTTAAAATTGCTTCGTATTCACCGTTTTGCTTAATTATTACAAGTGCTTGCGATAAGGTGTTGGCTGTACTTTCTTCAAGCATTTTATTACTGGCAAAATAAAGCGTTGAAGGAAAGTCATCTAAGTGAATGCGCTTGGTGATAAGGTTTGGATCTAAGCCCGACATTTTTAACTCGTTTTCTAATGTGAGTGTATTCATTAAGGCAAAGTCGATACGTTTTTTGTAAAGCATTTGCCAAAGTTGCTGGTAGTAGCTCACCAATACTAAATTTTTGTCTTCTTTAAAGCCCATTTGCTTTAAATACTTAGCACTTGAGTACCCGCGAATAGTGCCTATTTTATAAAACTTAGTGTGGTTTAAGTGTGTGGCTTGTGCTTTATTGCTTTTTAAGCTAACCACGTAGGCATCGGTAAAATAAACACTGCCTAACCATTTAAAGTTATTTGTGCGCGTAGGAGTTTTTAATAAAGAAAGTAAAATAGTGTTTGGATTACTTTCAAGCTCGTGAAATGCGCGCGCCATGGGCATTATTTCAAATTTAGCGTTTAATGATGTGATTTTTAAAACGGCTTTGGCTATATCAACAAGTGCGCCATCGGCTTGACCATTCTCGTTTTTAAAGTGATAAGGGTGCAAATCTTCGGCAATAAAGTTTACTGTACTCATTGCATTTACCGCAGTACAAAACATAAATACAAAGGCGCTAATTACAACACGCAGGTACATAAAAAAGTCTTTTTTAGCCAACATTGGTTGAGTTTAAATAATATTGCCTGAAATATAAACTTAAATGTTTAATAAAAGTAAATCAAAGTAAAATTACCCCATCTTCGTTTTAAAGTATTCTAGTGGGCTGCACGAATACCAGCGTTTAAAAGCACGATTAAAAGAGCTTTGATCTTTAAATCCAAGCAGCAATGCTAGCTGTGCTAAATTAGGTTTATTAGGCAGTTCGTTAATACGTCGCTTTCGCTCGTTTTCAAGCATGAGGGCAAACGTTGTACCGTGCAATTTTAAGTGCCGTTGCAAGGTGCGTGGTGTCATACTTAGGGCATTTGCAGTGCGTATTAACGTACAATTTTGTAAATCGAGCTTTGCCATTAAAATTTGGCTGACATTTTCAGTTATATTTTGCTGGTTAGTAAAATGACTTAATTGCTGATCAGATACTTGCTTTAGTGCTAAATAAATAGCAGCGTTATCAGTTTTAAAGTTCAGGTTTAAATAGCTACTCGGAAAACAAATTTCGTTGTGTTTTGCATTAGTTAAAATTGGGCAATTAAACCATGTTGCTAGCGTATTTATTTGCGCTTGAGTAAAGTGATATTGAAAGCTAACTTGTGTCGGTGATAATTCGTTATTGAGTAATTGGCGTACAACACTCACCCAAGCTGTCATATTTCTTAGTACTACTTGTTCATTACATTGAGCATGGGGAAACCAGCGGATAGTTGCTTGGCTTTTTTGTTGCTCAAATTGTGCTTTACCTATATTTGCCACTAAGCGGTCGTAATTTAAAAGCGCTTGTATAGCGTTGCTTAATCCGTTACTGGACTCGACTAAATATCCCAAAACGCCATAGTCAGCCGTACGAATATTCTGACCTAGTCTAAAGCCAAATAAAGGATCTTTAAGTGTATTTTGAGCATAATTAAGCAATGCGTTATAGCTTTTGAGGCTTATGCGTGGTGATAGTTGTTGTTTTGTGCGATTACTAAATTCAGTAAAATTAATTGCCTTTAGAGCATCTTCATTATTTAAACCTTGGCTTTGTAGATAATCAAGAATACTAGAAAAGTAATGATCGGCAATGGTTTGCATTTGTCGCCTAAAGCTAAAAAATGATCGCGTATGAGCAAGTTTGCCACGTTAAATTTTATTATGCTAGAGGCCTTATTTTAAGTATTGGTCACTTATGGTTTCTATAAATTTAAAATGTACTTTATTTGCTCCGCCTGAGAAGGTGGCGGCTGTATTGCTGGAACATGCCTGTTTAGAGCGCTTTTTTAATGCTCAATTTTCACAATTAAAACCCCATAATAAAGGTGAAATGAAAGGTGGGGCAGGTGCTATAAGGCAAGTTAAAACGCCGCTTGTTGCTTTTAATGAACAAATTATACATGCCAGCAGTAATCATATTTGTTATCGCATAATGGGTGATAAGCCGGTGGAGAATCATCAAGGAGACATATATTTAATTGCTATTGAGCATGAAAAAAATATTGCTACAGCGCTTAGGTATTGTATCGCCTTTAGGCCACCATGGTGGATGCCGGGTAGCTTAATAAAGTTACTTGTTAAACATGATATATCGCAAGCACTTAAAAAATTACAGCATTATTTTAAGGCGGCACAGCATGACCATTGAAGTAATTTTACTTGCACTTAGTCCCATTTTTTTAGTATTTGTTAGTGTTGAATTTATTAAATACAGGCATTTTTACGATATAAAAGACAGCATGGCGAATACGGTCTTGGCGTTATTGCACCAAGGTGCTGATGCGGTGTCTTTAATATTACTGATGCCATTATTTAATTGGTTATATGAATACCGCGTGTTCGATATAGAGCTCTCGGTATTTACTGTTTTGTTTGCCTTTATATTTCAAGACTTTTTGTATTATTGGTTTCATAGGGCGTCGCATAATATTCATTGGTTATGGGCTGCACATGTTGTGCATCATAGCTCTACAAAAATGAATTTTACAACGGCATTCAGGCAAAGCTTAATGTACCCCTTAGCAGGTATGTGGGTATTTTGGTTACCTATGATTTTAATCGGCTTTGATCCTATAACGGTACTTACTGTTGTTGCGTTAAACTTGGCGTATCAGTTTTTTGTGCATACACAAATAGTTAAAAAACTTGGGTGGTTTGAAAGCGTATTCAATACGCCGTCGCATCATCGTGTTCATCACGCTATAAACCGAGAATACTTGGATAAAAATTTTGCAGGCGTACTTATAATCTGGGATAAGTTGTTTGGTACATTTGTTGAAGAAGACTCTAATAAGCCATGTAAGTATGGCATTGTGGGGCAGTTAAATAGCAATAATCCAGTTACAATTACATTTCATCAATGGTGGCATTTAATTAAACAAACTTATACAGCAAAAGGGTTTAAAGCTAAGCTAAGTATTTTATTTGGTTACCCAACTAGTTCGCAGAAAAACAATGATAATGACGTGAGTTATAAAAGTTAAGAGTGGTTATCCACTCTTAACTTTGTTGTCTAAGGAAAGAAACTATTGTGCAGTAGTAATGACTGTATCAATCAAATGAACCACGCCATTGCTAGTGTATATGTCGGTCGTTGTTACGTTACTACCAGCAACTTGCAATGAAGTTGCAGGTAAGCTTACTTGCCACCAAACATTGCCTACACTTTGGCCATTTTCATCGCCAGGAGCAGTATCGCCTGAGTAGGTATATAATGGACGACCTAGATATGCAACCTGCATAGTGCTATCTGCACGAGCAATAAGTGATAAACCCGGTATGTTTTCAATAGAGTCCGCTGTGCCCAGCACTGGTGGCCACGTTGTAGCACATGTATCTTCACATACGCTCATTGACTCACCTAAGTCGTTGTCAAAAACGTAAAGCGTTTTACCCGTAGTGCTATCAGCCATGCCTGTTACTAAGCGTGCGTTGTCTGCATCGTATGCAACACTGTCTGTTGCAGCATTGGTGGTACTAGTAAAGTCGACAATGTTTACACTTATCATGTTTTCAGCAAGCGTAGTGACCATTTTACCGTTTGTTGCAAACGCATCTGTACTACCTACTTGAGCACCTAAAACGTGCTGCGTTAATACGCCGGTTAATGCATCTGTATCAGCGAGTAGCGCGTTTAAGGTATCCGTTGGGATTTTACTAAATGCGGCATTTGTTGGAGCAAATACGGTGAACGATTTTGTCGTATCATTAAACGTATCAACTAAGTCAGCAGCTTGTAAGGCTGTCACTAATGTTGAAAGTGCGTCTGTTTCTGTTGCAACAGTAGCAATTGTTTTGGTAGGTGTGCCTACTTCGGCTGGTGGCATAATGACCTTATTGAGTACATGAATTACACCATTATCGGCTGTTACATTTGCCGCAGTGACGGCAGAGTCGTTAATAAACAGTGCGCTGTCTACGTATGATAGAGCGGCCATATCGCCATTTGCCATTTCCACTTTATTATTTTCGCTATTTGCAATGGTGACTGCTGCGTCAGATAAAACGCTTGCATCAGCAACTACATGGTAAAGTAAAATATCGCGAAGTGTATCAGTGTCTGCAAGTAGTGCATCAATAGTGTCTTGGCCAAGCGCTGCAAAAGCGTCATCGGTGGGAGCAAATACTGTAAATGTATTGGTAGGATTAGCAACTAAAGTGTCTAACCCTGTAGCAGCTAGTGCGGCAATCAGTGTTGTAAAGTTACCATTATCGCTGGCAACATCAGCAATTGTACCAAAGCTTTCAGGCAGTGTTACATCAGCCACAATAACTGAATCGATTACATGAATTACCCCATTAGTTGTAGCAATGTCTTTAACCACAATATTGGCACCACCAAACATTAACATGTCTGTTTCGGCATTAATTGTAATTGGAAGAGCGTTGCCTAGCAGCGTTTCTGCAGATTGACCATTTAATGACATAGCAGTTACCGAATCAACCGCGCCACTCAAAACATGTTGCTTTAAAATGTCGCCAAGTACATCTGGGTTTGCTAAAAGCGTATTGATCATTTTGCTACCAACGGCTTCAAAGGCCGCGTCGGTGGGTGCAAAAACAGTGAACTGTGCTGATTCGTCGCTTAATGCTGCTGTTAAACCCGCAGCGTCTAATGCAGCAAGTAACGTGGTGAATCCACCTGCCTGTTGTGCTGTTTCGACGATATTGGTAGTTGGCGCTGCCTCAGCAGTGGCGATAGGCATAAGTACTGCATCAATTACATGAATGATGCCGTTGTCAGTTGCAATGTCAGTCATGGTTACTGTGCTTGTGTTTATTAACAAGCTATCGCCATTTAACGATAAAGCGACTTTGCCGCCGTTTACAGTGTCAACCGTTGTACCAGCAAGACCAATTGCAGCTTCAGCGTTAACGCTACCTGAAACTACGTGATAAGTGAGTATTGAACTTAGTGTATCTGTATCTGCTAGCAATCCGTTTATTGTGTCTTCGCCAAGTAGCGCAAAGGCATCATCGGTAGGAGCGAAAACAGTAAATTCTTGGCTAGTGTCGGCAAGAGTATCGTCTAAACCTGTTGCCTCTAGTGCTGCAACTAAAGTGGTAAAGTTACCTGCGTCTCTTGCTACGTCAACAATGGTTGAAGATGATTCGGGCTCAACTTGTACAGGGGTGTTATCGTCATCATCGTCATTACACCCTTGTGCTAGCAACAAGGGAAATGTAATGAGGCATACCTTCAGTAATTTGTTCATGACCTGATCCTTCTGTGTGAGATGTAATTAACAATCTCGTAACGTTACGGGCGTTTTTTTACAATGGATCAGGTTTTTTGGGTGTTTTTTGAACGTTTGCAGCTGTGGAGTTTGTTAGGGGTTAAACTATTTATCGCTTTTTACTACGTGGCGCCCCAAATAAAATAAATATATGACAAGCACATACAGATAAAAAAGCACTAATACCCAGTGCTCCACCATAATTATTAATTTTAGGAACTAAATATTCAAATAAGATCGCAAAAATCATTGCTGCACTGGTTATTGTATATACACCAAAACGCTTTGGCGCACTCATACCAATAAACGTACCACCAAAAAAAATGGCACTATAAAGCTCGGGCTGTAAGTTAAAATAATAAAAAAAATAGTAAGCAATTATAGATAAGCCGGAAGAGGCGCTAACAGGGCTAAAAGGCTTATGTTTAGCAAGTAAAAATGTAAGTAAAGCGCCGCAAAATGCAATGGCAGGGTATTCTATTGTCATAAAAAAGAACCTTTAGCTAGAGCAAATACAGTAACGCTTACAAATGCAATACTTCCTAATTTCCCCCCAAAGCCAGAAAATAAATTTAAAGTAAGTACATACAAACATGCGCCTATGAGTGAAATAAACCCCAGTTCCCAGTAGCTGCTAATTAAACTCGACGAGCACATGCCAGCAAAACTCCCTGCATAGATAGCAGCGCTCGGGTGGTTTTTAAATAACTGAGAAAAAGGAATAAATGAGCCCGCAAGCCCTACTGAGGATGCAGCAATAACTGCAGGTATATTAAATACAGAGTGCAATACAAAGCACAGTAAGCAGCCAATAAAAAAAGCGATGAATTTTACGAGGAAGAATTTAAGCATAGGGCGCTTAGTTTAAAGTAACTCGGGAATGTTTAAAAGCAGTGCTTACTATTGCGAGTGAATAGTTAAAGAAATCAAATAAAGCTACCGTAAGGTTTAAATATGCTCAAAAGAAGTGTTTTGTGTAATGTAAATTACAATTTATGTATAATATAGAAAACTTATTAAAGATTAAGAAATAACCAAAGGTAATTTATGTCTAATTGTTTGCATTTGGCAATTCCGGCCGGCGACTTAGAAGTAGCTAAAACATTTTATTGTGACGTACTCGGTTGTAAAACCGGTAATAGTGAAGAGGGTCGTTGGGTCGACATCGACTTTTGGGGTAACGAACTTACATTACACCAAAGCGTTGAACGATTACCTACTGTTCGCCATGATGTAGATATGGGGGCGGTTGCGGTTCCTCATTTTGGCATTCACTTATCTGAAGATGAATTTAACAATTTAAAAAAACGTATAGAAGACGCTGGCTTAGAATACCTAGATAAGCCATATCGTCGATTCATTGGCGACGAATTTGAGCAAGAAACATTTTTTATCGAAGATACTAATGGCAACGTGCTCGAAATGAAGACTATGGTTAACCCCGAGGTTTTATTTAAAAAAGTATAACTTTTATAAAAAGCCACTTTTTAGTGGTTTTTTTATGTGTAAAATTTGACGATTTTATAAATCGACTAACGTAAGCGGTGTTGCTTTTCTTTTTAGCTTTTCATGGTACATAGCAGCATCGCCAGCTTTTAAAAGGTCATCAATGTTTTTAGGTGGATCACTAAATACAGCACTACCAACACTCGCTTTTATGGCTAATTGTTCAGTATTATGATCAATAGTGAGTTTGGCTAATTCAGTTTTTAAAAAGTGAACTTTTGGGCTTACCTGAGCCTTAGTATAAAAGTGCGCTAGCACTACAAATTCATCACCTCCTAAACGTCCTATGGCATCGTTACTGCGCACAATAGCTTTTAAATGGTGAGCAACTTTACACAGTGCTTGGTCTCCAACGGCGTGACCGTGAGTGTCATTTATTTGTTTAAAGTCATCTAAATCTATATAAATTAAACAGAGCACACCGCCACTTTTTATATGATGTTCTATTAAATCTGCCGATTTTTTGCACCACCCTCTGCGGTTTAAAATACCGCAAAGGTGATCATAATCGGCTTCGGTTTCGGCGCGTTTTTTTGCAATCCTCATCCGACTAATACGCCTTGAAACCGCCACGGCGAGTAAAAATGACTCTACAGCAAAAGCTATAATTAACCCGTAGCGACGCATAAATGGACTTTCGTCTATTAATAATATTCTAAAAATCATACTGACAAATACAAAGCTTAGAGCAATAAACACCAGTGTTGCTTCACGAATGCCTTTGCGTGCTTGCAAAGCGGAAAGCACAAAGACACACCCTACAATACAAAGCGTTACATAGCCTGTAGCTTTACTTAAAAGAGCCCATACTTGAGGGGTTTTAAACAGTATTTGTAAAACGCTAAATAGCATGACAACTACAGCTAAACACTTTAAGGCAGTATCTACTTTTGGCCAGCTTGTTTTGATTTGTAAAAGAGCGCAAATAAACCATGTCGCGCTTAGAACACATAGGCCAATAAATAAAAGGTATATGTTAAATAAACTGCTACTGTGCTGCGAGGTTAAAAATAAATACAGCTGCCCTTCTTGCATAAGAATAAAGCCACCAATACAAAAAATGTATAAGCTGTAGAGCTTAAATGTATCGTCGTTAAGGCGGCTCCCCATAATTAATACATACAATATAAGCGTGATACACAAGCCGTAAAACAGCCCTAAAATTAGGTTTTGTTGTTGGCTTTTTTGTATAAATACAGGCATTGGTTGCCACTTAAATACCGGGCGAAACTCGACTGGAGAATACAAAGTTAATAGGGCGGTTGTTGCACCTGAGTCGATAAAATAAGCTGGTTTGTTGTATCTAATTGGATTGTGTATTTCATCGTTTTGGCGCCACTCAAAGCGCTCAAGGGTAGAGCGGTTAAAGCTAAGAACACCAGCTTGCTGTAACTGGCAATTTACAGCGTATTGAACTCTGCCAGATTGAATTTTTAGTCTTAAAGGCGTTTGTTTATTTAATGTGTTTGCTGAAGTGATTTGTGGACTAATTTGGTTAATTTCACAATGTTGATTTGCAAATGCAGACTTATTAAATAAAAGATTAGAAAAAACAAAAATAACACCTAACAGCAAATACCTTTTTAGTTGCGTTTTAAGATTGTTAGGTAGGAAAAGTGCATTAAACTTTTTGTAAGCCATAGGCGCAAGATAAAAATACTACATAATTTTATACTAGCATAGCCCATTCATTTAGCTATTTAATTGAGGTACGACCTCGCTTGGCGTTTTATTAAAGTGGCGCTTAAACTCGCGGCTAAACTGCGAGGGGCTGGTGTAACCTACCTTTAATGCGGCCTCATTTGCTTTACTACCGTTGTTTGTAATGAGTTCTTTTGCTTTTGCTAAGCGTACCTTTTTTAAGTATTGCAATGGCGATTCAAAGGTCACTTGTTTAAAGGCACGATGAAACGACGACACACTCATATTTACCTCTTCAGCCAAGCCTTCAACCGTAATTTGATCTGCATAGCTTTTATGCATAGTAGAAAGCGTTCGTGCTATTCGGGCGTAGTGCCCATCGTGCATAGCAAGGCCAATTAAGGTATGACCCTGAGGGCCACAAAGTACACGGTATACCAGCTCTTTTATTATGTCTTGCCCAAAAATTTCGGCCTCTAAAGGGTTATTAAGTGCGCTTAATAAACGATGAGTTACTTGCTCCATAGCACCATCTATTTTTGCTGATTGTACACCGCTCATTTGCCCTGAAGTAAACGGGGTATATTCGCCCATTTGGTTTACTAACTTATGCAATGTTACTGGGTTTATATCTATTACTACGCCCATTACCGGTAGGCCATTATCAGTAAAGGCTTCGCACTCAAGGGGGACGGGGACACCCAAAACAAGGTAGTCGCCTGCACCATATTTTATTTGATGATCAGGAAAATGAATAATTTTATGCCCTTGACCAACTAAAATAATACCAGAGTTATAAATGAGTGGCTGACGAGGTGAGCTTTTACTCGCACGATGAAAATAAACACCGGGAATAATCGTTTTCGTAACGCCTTCAAAGTTGAGCAAATCATTTTGTTCGGCGTATTGCTGCAACATACTGGCTATAGTGGACATTAAAAAACCTTGTGTCGTACCAATTTTGCGTAAAATAACAATGTTGGCAGTATTAGGCAAGCTTTAGGCATTTATTAGGCTTTTATAATGTTTTTTTTGCCACTAATATGCACTCATTGAAATTTAGTTTAGTGAGTAACTAAGTACTCTACTTAGTATTTAACCGTCACCTAGGAGCAAAATAATGAAATTTAGCTACGTAAATCCAACACTTATTCAGTTCGGCCAACAGCAAATTGCATCACTAACTGATTTGATCGCAAAAGATCAAAAAGTATTAGTCGTTTACGGCGGTGGTTCTATTAAAAAAAATGGCGTGTACGACCAAGTTGTTGCCGCACTTGAAGGTTTTGATTGGGTCGAGTTTTCGGGCGTTGGTGCAAATCCAACTGTTGAGGTACTAGATCAAGCCGTAAACATTTGTAAAGAACAAGATATCGACTTTGTATTAGGTGTAGGCGGCGGCTCTGTAATTGATGGCGTTAAATATGTTGCAGCGGCTGCATTATACGACGGTGAAGGCTGGGATATATTAACGGGTAAATACAAAATCACAAAAGCTTTACCTCTGGGGGCTGTACTTACGTTACCTGCAACGGGCTCTGAATCAAATCAGAACTCAGTTGTTAGTAAAGAAGCAACACAACAAAAACTACCGTTTGCATCACCTGAAGTACTGCCTAAATTTGCGATTATGGACCCAGATGTAATGAAAACATTACCGCAGCGCCAACTTGTAAACGGATTAGTTGATGCGTGGGTACATACCTGTGAACAATACTTAACTTTCCCACAAAATGCGTTAGTACAAGAAGGTTATGCAGAGGCACTTTTAAGAACGCTTAAAACGCTGGGCGATAACTTTGAAAACCAAGACGATGCATGGCGTGCAAACTTAATGTGGGCTGCAAACCAAGCACTTAATGGCTTAATTGGTTCAGGCGTTTCACAAGATTGGGCAACACACATGATTGGGCACGAGCTTACAGCCGCTTACGGTGTTGATCATGCACGTTCACTTGCTATTGTTCAGCCTTCTTTACTACGTAACCAGTTTGACGTTAAGAAAGCGAAGCTAGAGCAAATGGGTAAAAACGTATTTGGCCTAGCGCAATCTGATGATTTAGCAGAGCAAACAATTCAAGCAATTGAAGCGTTTTACCACAGCTTAGATGTAGCCACTGTGCTTACTGAGCATGGCCATGATAAAGCTGCAGCAATTGACAATATTATTGCTAAGCTTGAAGCACACGGTATGCTAGCACTAGGTGAAAACCAGGCGATTACACTTAAACAAAGCCGTGAAATTTTAGAGCAAGCAGTTGCTTAAGCACTAATAAGTAATATAAAACTAAAAGCCGCTAACTTTTTATGGTAGCGGCTTTTTTTGTACTAAAAATTTTTAGTCTTTAGCAAAAAAGGTAAGTGAATAACTGTACTGTTTTTTCTCTAGTAAATATTCTTTATGTGTACTTGGGCTCCACGAGTCATCGCCACCAACCCCCATATGTTGATGGTCAATATGTACATGTAAGCAATCACCAGCTACTAGCTCATTGGTGTGCTTTGCTTGCGTTAACATGCTTTGTGAGTACTCACTGGCTGCAAATAAAAACGCACCAGTAACGGTTAAGTTATTAATGCTAAGTAATTGGCAATCACTACGCACGCCGTTATCGGTTGGAAATATATACGGTGTATGCAGCTCATTATGTTGCGCGCTGTAATACCCTAAACGCGCAGCCGCTTTGCGGTCTGGGTAGTTTTCAAATGGGCCTAAACCAAGCCAGTTTACTTGTGTATCGCTTTGTTTATTAAGCGTTGTACTTAATCCTATGCGTGGCATGGGCGGGAGAGTATCGTTTAGTTGTACATCAACATTTAAGCTAATTTCACCTGTATTATTAAGTGTATAAAGCCAAGTTGTTTTTGCTTGTACTGCGCCATTAAATTCATAACTAAATACACATTTAATACGTATATCTACTTTTGATTGAACTACTTCAAACAAGCGACATGTACGCTGCCACAGCCCAATACCCGCTCTTAGCCAGCGCGCTTCCCATGCATTAGGATCTAGGTTATCTACTTCGCTTACGCCTATGTCGTTATCAAGCGGGGCGCGGTAAAAATTATCAAGCAATGGGCTTTTAATAACTTGGGTTTGATTGTGTAGCCATTGCTCAATAAGGCCTGATTGGCTATTAAACACAAGTTTAAAGGTGCCGCCTTCAATACTAAGCTGTGTGTCGGTTTCACTAATATTTACAGTGCCATGTGCTGAGGCGTTTGCTAAAGCAGGTGAAAATGCATCAGCGCTTAAACTTTGGCAATTTATAAGCTTAAATTGCTCGGTGTTTAATACATGCTCGGCAGTTGCAAAGCTTGAGTCGTTAATCAGTGCAACATCTAAATTAAGGTGATATTGCGCACCTGCTTTAAACACCGTTTTTGTATTAATAGTTAGCGTTTGCGTGCTTTGCGGAGCAATATTAATAATTTGCTCGCCTTGCTCTACACATTTGCCATTTTCTATTAACTGCCAAACCAGTTTTTCGTTATCGGTTACTCTAAATACATAATCGCTAAATACATCAACGGTGTATTGGTTTTGAGTTTGCTCTCGCAGCGTAAATTGTAAATGTTGCTGGCTGTATTTAGCTTCAAACAGGCTTGGGTGCGGTGTACGGTCTGGAAATAGTAAGCCGTTTATACAAAATTGGCGGTCGTTTAGTTCATCACCAAAATCGCCACCGTAAGCCCAGTAGTGCTTACCGTTCTCGTCAGTTTTAGATAAACCTTGGTCTACCCAATCCCAAATAAAGCCGCCTTGCAAACGCGGGTATTCTCTAAATGCTTGCCAGTAATCGTCAAAGCTACCTAGGCTGTTACCCATTGCATGGGCGTACTCACATAAAATGAGTGGACGCGTTTCGCCCGGTAGACTTAACCACTTTTTAATAGAGTATTTAGGTACGGCGTCGTCGGCAATATGGGTATCTACACGGGCGTACATAGGGCAAATAATGTCGGTAGCGGTAGTATTTGCGCCGCCACCTTCGTATTGCACTGGGCGCGATGGATCAAAGCTTTTTGACCAACCGTACATCGCATCGTGGTTGGCACCGTGCCCGCATTCGTTACCCAATGACCAAATAATAATAGAGGCGTGGTTTTTATCGCGCTCAACCATTTGCGTATAGCGCGACATAAATGCGCCAGCCCACTGCGGGTCGCTTGCAAGCCTACCCATTGGGAACATGCCGTGAGTTTCTATATTGGCTTCGTCTACTACGTATAAACCTAACTCGTCACACAGCTCGTAAAAACGAGGGTGGTTAGGGTAGTGAGCGGTACGTACAGCATTAAAGTTATTTTGCTTCATCAGCTTAATATCTTCAATCATGTCGGCAGTGCTCACTGTATGGCCGTTTTCTGGGTGATGCTCGTGGCGATTAACACCGCGAATAAGCAGCGGTTTGCCGTTTAAGCAAAGCTGCCCGTTGAGCATTTCTACTTTTCTAAAGCCAATGTTGTAGGCTTCTACGTCTATAGTATTGCCTTGCTCATCTAGTAAGCTTACAACGCAGCGGTATAAGGTTGGGGTTTCGGCGGTCCATTTTTTAGGGCTTTGTATATCAATTGTTTGAAATACGACATCGCTCCAGCCGCCTTTTTCATCAACGCGTTTATTATTAGTGCTTTGTATTTGTGGCTCACACAGTGCCTGTTCACCATCAAAAACCTGTACTGCTACTTGGTAGTTATTTGGCGCATCTATTGCGGTTTTTATATGCAAAGTGGCATCGCGGTAGCAGGCGTCTAAATCTGGGGTTATAAATACATCGCGTATTTGGTTTTGTGGTTTGGTAAGTAAATTAACATCGCGGAATATACCGCTCAACCACCACATGTCTTGATCTTCTAGGTAACTGCCATCGCTCCAACGGATAACCATAACCGCAATACGGTTGGTGCCAGCCACTAACAGCTCGCTTAAATCAAATTCGCTGGGTAAGCGGCTATCTTGCGAGTAGCCCACCCATTGTCCGTTACACCAAAGGTGAAACGCCGAGTTTACGCCTTCAAAAATAATATGGTTTCGCTGAGCTAATTGCTCCGCCGTAATAGTAAACTCTGTGCGGTAGCAACCTGTTGGGTTATCGCTTGGTACAAATGGCGGGTTTACGGCAAATGGGTATTTAACGTTGCAGTAAATAGGTTTATCAAGGCCATGAAGTTGCCAGTTAGAAGGCACAGGTATACTTTGCCAGTCGCTGGCGAGTGCCTCACTTAGTAATGACTCATCAACCGCTTCGGGTTTATCAAATAATTTAAAATCCCACTGACCGTTTAAACTTTGTTTTTGTGATTGTGTGTTGGTACGGGCATGGTCAACGCTTTTAAAACCATTAAGTGGGCTGTGTGCTTTTACTTGATTAACTTGCACCGAAATAGGGTTTTCCCAATCGCGACGGTTAATTATGTGCTGTAGTGAGTTCATAAGTGTCCTATTGCATGTGTGGCAATTAAAGTGGCTTAAATATAGCAAAAATAATGTGTTGCGGTTATGCTTAAAGCTCTCTTTTATTTATCCAAAACTATCATTTTAAATTATGCGCAACACCATTGTAGATGTACTTGATATTGGCCCTACTTGTATAGAGCGGTTTATTGACGTAGCGGCTTTAGCACAAGCCTCAGATTTGGAACTTACGCTAGCTGGGTGCTCTAACTTATCTGGGCGATATTGTGTTGCGCGCTCATCGCCTTTGGAGCACACACTGTTTTATACGTTATCAGGTCAAGGAAAGCTGGTTACAGAACATAACCAATATACATTGACAGCGAATACGCTCATTGTGTTACCCGCCAAGCAAGGCTTTGAAGTTAAAATTGATGCTGCGCATTGGGATGTTATTTGGTTAAACCTTGCAAATACTAATCGTTGGAAACACTTAAACTTAGTTGAGGCGCTGGTACTTTATGATCAAAAATTACAGCCGCTGCACTTTGCAATGGAGTTTTTATACAGCGAAAGTAACGCTACTTTACGTGAAGGCGTTATGCCTATTTTAAGTCACTACTTAAACACTACGTTGCAAAGCGAGCCGCAAATAGGCGGGCACAACCGGTTAACTAGTTTGTTTTTAGAGGTAGAAGAGCGCCTGCAGTTTGATTGGACAATAGACGCCATGTGCGAAAAAGTACATTACTCAGCACCGCATTTACATAGGTTATGCCAAGCGCAATTTGGTAAAAGTCCTATGCAGCAGCTGATTTATTTACGAATTAAGCGGGCCAAAAACTTGTTACTAAATACTCGCTGGCCTGTTGCTCATATTGCCGCTTATGTGGGATACCCTAATATATTTAATTTTTCAAAACGGTTTAAAAAATCAGTGGGTGTATCACCTACTGATTTTAGAAATAAGTCGTTTTAAATATTTTAATTATATTGAAACAGGTTATCCCAGCGCTCATCCAAAATGGTTTTGGCATGATCTAAATTTATTGCGCTATACACATCGTTAGTGCAGGTTACTAAACGCATTCGAGTGAGCTTTTCAAGCGCATCGCTAATTTCAAAGTCGAGTTCGCATTTATACTTTGATTTAAACCATGCCTCTATTTGCTCATCAAGCATTTTTGCGCTCAGGCCACTTTCTGATTTTAGTAAAAATGTATAGGCCAGCAGGGCTTCTTTTATGTCTTCTTCTTCGGCGGCGTCAATAAGGGTATGAAAAACACCGGCGTTATTATCAAGGTTTTTAAAGTAAAGATTATCGCTTAGCGCTTTCATAAATTTAATTTTACGGTTTTTAAATTTACTCCACTCTTTAAAAATAAAGCTGCCAAATACTCCCATGCCAATAGCAAAGGTAATAAAGTGTTGCTGGGTCATTTCTACGGCTTTATCTGAAAAGCCGCCCCAAAAAGCAATCAAAGCAAACAATAATAAAATTGATGCGCCTAGCTTTGTAATTAATACTACAGCACCACCCACTAAAGCAGACGAGCCAATAATCACTTTGTCTATAGGGCGCATGCGTACTTCGCTATTAGGAAATAGCATTTCAAGATCGGCTTTGGGTACATTTTGAAATAGCTTAACTATGGTTGAGCTTGGCTCAAACCCTAAAGGCGTTTTATTCTTAGCCTCAAAGTAGGCTTTATCTTTAAAACGAATAAACACCGCAACGCGGTCGTAATTGGTAAAGTGCAGCGGCTTTTTACGTAGGCCCCAAAAGCTGGTTATTGTTTCAGTAAGTTGTGATTCGCCACGGCGATAAAAAACAACTTCTTCAAAGTCGTCAAACTCTACCTCAAGACGTACTTTAAATAATGACTCCTCATTTAAAGCATCTTGTAAATCTTCGTTGGTAATGACTTCAAAATTAGCGGCATTTAAAACCTTAGCAAAGTCTTTGGCAAATTCGCGTTGGCACTGCGCTTTTTGATCGCTCGATACAGGCGCTAAAGAGCGTGTATCGCTATTAGGATCAAAGGGCGCATAGTTATTTTTTAGCGACTCAAGCGTTTCGTGATAATCATAATGAATAAGGCTAGCAAGTAGGTCACAAAACTGTTTAAACGAGGTTTTTTGTGTATTGCTGTCAAGTTCATTGCTACACATTTCAATAATATCTTGCTTACGAAAGGGGATAAAACGCGCATTTTGCATAAATTTTTAACTGCTTTGGTAGGTATTTAACTGCATTGGCACATAATAAAATATTCTTATAAATATTGCTATTTTGTTAACGCTATTGCTAAGTGATTGTTTATTGCTTTTTAAAGCGTGTTTCAGGTTGTATTAACTTAGCTGTGTCAATATAAGTACGTAAACACAGGGCAATGGGCAATTAGCAGGAGCGACTTATGGCTTTACAAAAAAAGCTAAAACAAAAAACACGTAATTTTATAGAGTCAAAGCATATGCTCAGCGGCATTACGATTGCGTCGTTTTTAGAGTCGACAATTGTTCCCATTCCACTTGAGGCTGTAATGGTGCCACTTATGCAGGCACAGCGAGAAAAGCTGTGGCTGATTGCACTAATGGCAACGCTGGGTTGTGTTGTGGGGGCATTATTTGGCTATGCCCTTGGTTATTATTTATTTGATGCTGTTGGCGATTGGGTGATCAGCGCTTTTTCAAGCCCAGAACAGTTCGAAAATGTTAAACAAAAAATGCACAACCAAGGTTTTTGGTTTGTTATTACTTTAGGAATAGTACCCATCCCATTTCAAATAGCGATGCTTGCTGCGGGCGCTACCAAGTACTCTCTTGGGTTATTTTTATTAGCCAGCGCAATTGCTCGTTCAATTCGTTACTTTGGGCTTGCTATTGTTGTGTATTACGCAGGAAACCAAGCTGAACGTATAATTAGTAAACATAAAGTTAAAGCCATGATTAGTTTAACTATTTTAGTTTTAATGGGGTGGGGTATTAGTACCTTACTTTAAGGCTAAATTTCTATCTTGTGTTATAATTCTTAAAGATGATTTATTAGCTCAAGTGTAATCTATTTATATGATGAATGTTGAAACTGTCAGCCTTAAGTTGACCCGCTTTACTCGTATAACGCGGTTGAACAAATTACTTATGTTTGCGCTGCTAGTGTTTATAGTGGTTTTCACTATTTACAACTTCACCTATTTCCCACTGGTAGGCGCTAGAAAAAGCATGCCTGCTTTTGCTAGTGAGTTCATAAATCTTATTGTCATAATGACGGTTTTTTGGGTTGTGCAGTGTTCTAAATTAGCTAAAAAAGCATACCAGTATGTCACCATTGGATTAATGCTATGGATAGTTGGAATGACCACCGATGTGCTTGACGAGCTTGTTGTTCAACCACAATGGATCACGTTGTACATAAAAGACTTATGTATTTCTGTAGGGGTTGTTATTACTGCTTATGGCTTATTTAAAACTATGTTATTTATGCAAAAAATGCACAATAGACTAGCCCAAGAATTTATAGTTGACGATCTTACCCAAGTTTACAATCGCCGATGTTTTTACGAATACGTTGAAAACGAGACAGACGAATCGTATGCAGTAATCATTATCGATATTGATCATTTTAAATCTATTAACGATACCTTCGGCCACGATAAGGGCGACAAGGTGCTTAAAGCTTTTGCTAGTAAAATAGACGCTCTATTTGAAGACGGCAATATTTTTGCGCGTATTGGTGGTGAGGAGTTTGCAGGCTACCTACCAAACTGCACTTTAGAACAAATGCAGGCGTTTGCTGAGTCGGTGTTAGCGAGTGCTCGCACTATTGAGGTTACCGACGAGCTTTATACTAGTGCCAGTATTGGGGTAGCTAAACGTTTTAAAAACGAATCATTTGACAGCGTAATGAAACGCGCAGACCAAGCTTTATACAAAGCTAAAAATAGTGGTCGCAACCGATTCGTAATCGCAACAAAGCCGTAAATAGCGGGTCCTTATTGTTTGCACATTTGCTACACTTTTTTACGTTTTCGTAAGTAAATGTCAGCTTAGGTAATACTTTGTAAAGCATGAAATTAAATTAAAATGTAAAGGTCGTAGAGGGGATATTAATAATAAGGAATCCCCTTGATGACCAACCCTCTTTTAAAAGTTGCTTTACCTCTTACTTTACTTGGTGTTTTATCTGGCTGTGGCTCTGATGATAGCGCAAGCTCTACAGGTTATATTCAAATGTATAATGGCTCATACAACAGCCCTTATACGCGCTTGTTTGTTGAAGAAACAGAGCGCTCAGGCGCCGACTTTGCAGAAGTCACCACCCGCCATAATTACAGCACTGGCACATTTGATGTTAGCTTTGAATATTTAGACGCTAACGATAGCTACATTACTATTAGCGACCAAGAAATTTCAATTAAAGGTGATAAAACGCAATTAGTTGTCATGAGTGGTGATTTTGCTGAACCCACCTTTACAGAGTTAACGGTGCCTATTAGTAGCGATACGGGTGAGTTTAATCTTGGCTTTTTTAATATTACGGGTGAAGACACCAGCTACGATATTTATCTTGCAACAGACGATGGCGTATTTGAAAGCGCGACATTGTTTGCATCTGCGCAGTACTTAAGTGAATTAGACTTACAAAGTGTAGATGAAGGATATTACACTATTTTTATTACCCCCGCGGGCAGTAGTGATGTAGTTTACGAGTCGTCATCGGTTTATTTGTATGATGAGGCAAGCTACGTAGCGATTATCCGCCCAAGTTATGCCACAGAGCTAAGTGGCATTACGCTTGATGTAGTAACCGACAATAACTATGTTACTGAACTTAAACACCAATCGGCATTAGGGCAATTACGTTTTATTAATACCCTTGATGACTATTCACCAGTTAGCTTCAGTGTAACGCGTGGTACTACAGAAACCCCAACAAATACGGTATCAAGCGATGCGTATACAGATTACATAGAGCTTTCGCCAAACAGTTACAGTGTGGCGATGTTTGATGAGCAAAGTAATAAACTAGCCGATAACTTTTTAATGACGCTTGAACGTGAGCAAAGCGCGGTTGGCATTTTTTATAACGATATCGACAATGGCCTACGCATGATGAGTGTTGAAGAACATTTAACACCAAGCAGTTATAGCCATACTGTATCGGTTGTTAACCTTATTGAGAGTTACGCAGGGCAGTCGGTGACCGACATTGATGTGTACTTTACCCTTGATGGAGAAACGGTCGACGACACCAGCAATGTAGTTGATGGCATAGACCGCTACGATCAAGAAGAGCAAGTAGTTGATAACGAAATTTATACAGTTTACGCAGTTTACGAAGATAACGGACAGCAAATTGTACTTATTCAACAAAGTGATATGGATTTTACTGAAGAGGGAAATTACATATTAATTTTAGAGCATGACGAAACCACAGCAACGGGTTATAAAATGTCTTTAGAGCGCACAATTACAGACAGTGTTGAATAATAAAATGAGAGTTAAAAGCCTAAATACAGAGTGTATTTAGGCTTTTTATTGAGCAAAATTTAACGGCTTAGTAATAATTAGGTACACTCATGACATAATAAATAATAAGAGTGTGCCATGGATGATTTTATTGGGTTAATAGTGATAGTCATGCTGATTATTGCAACCGGTGCTTTGTGTGGATTAATTGCATTAATACAAGTAAACGGCCTAAAGCAAGAAATCGCGATTTTAAGGGCTAAAGTAGTCAAGCTGCAGGCAAGCCCAAGTGCGGATCATTCTGATACAAAAATTTTTTCATCCTCAAAACACGTTGCGCCTTTAAGTGCACAATCTACTGCTTATGAAGTAGAGCCCAGCTCATTACCAAAAAGTAATTCAGCGCAAAATGAGCCAGTAAATACGGTTGTAACGCCTAACGTTAAATCAATAAAAGCGAACCCCGCTATCCCTTTATTTATTGCCTCCGTGTTTGAAAAACTACGCACCGGGTTTGAACAAAATTGGATGACCTGGATTGGCGCAATAGCGCTTGCGTTTGGCGGCATATTTTTAGCTAAATACAGCTTAGAAGCAGGGCTTTTATCACCCATAATGAGGCTCAGCTTAGGTGGTTTATTTGGGGTAGGTTTGATCATAGCTGCAAGCTATTTACATTATAAACGTATTATTTTTGAAGGCTTTAATAATTACATACCTGCAGCACTTGCCAGTGGCGGGTTTATAACTTGTTTTGCATTAACGCTTTTAGCTTACAGTAGCTATGAAATGCTTAGCCCTACAACTGCATTTATTGTGCTAGCTATTATTGCCATAAGTGCGAGCATAATGGCAATAACACTTGGGCCATTGCTAGCGGTGCTAGGAATTATTGGTGCTTACAGCGTGCCTATTTGGGTTAATACCGGTAGTAGCAACGTATTTGCATTATTTATGTATGTTGGCTTTGTTAGTTTATCGGCATCCTTGGTTGCACACAAAGTGCAGCGAGCTTGGCTTTGGTATTTAATGTGGGCAGGGCATATTGGTTGGTATTTAGTTGGTTTTATAATAATGCAGCTAAAAAGTAATACACCTTGGTTACTTGCAACCTTTGCATTACTGAGTATTGTTGGCCTGATTGCTTTGCCGCGTTTGGGTTTTAAATTAAAAAGTATTGAACTTCGTCCGCACTCTTTGAAGCGCCTTATAAAAGTATTCCCCGATCACCTTTTACTCCTTGCCTTTATAGTTCCGCTAATTTTTACCATGTCGATAAGCTATTACAATTTAGAATGGCAAACTATCGGTGTATTAAGTATTGGATTGTTATTATTTTTAGTACTTAAAAATAGTCGCTGGGATCTATGGCAAGGGCTATCACTCGTTATTGCTACGCTAATGATTATAAGCGCAGAGCAAATGAATTCTTTATCCACTTTTTTTGATGATGGATTATTTATATTTAAAAGCGAATACGGCTTAGGGTTACTGCTTGGCTTTGGCTTTATGGCGTACGGACTTTATTTTGGTAAAAAACAGGTAAAACGATTAGCGTTTCATATTACTGCGGCATTTAGCGTTTTTGTCATGATAAGTACCTTGTATGTACTAATTCCAAACAATGCGTTAAGCACCGCTTATCCACTTTGGGCTTTTGTATTATGTGTGGTTGCGGCTATTTTAATTAAGTGTGCGCAGCATAATACAACGTTGTTTCAGCGTTTTACTTACTGGGTAGGCGCAAATGCGAATATTACTTTAGCTATAACTATGCTTCTAAGCGACAGCGGTTTAACCATTGCATTAGCTATTCAAGTACTGTTAATTAGTGTGCTCATAAAGCGCTATAATGTGCCTATGCCGCATTGGCCTATTAAAGCGCTAGTGGCTGCTTTATTACTACGGTTAACGCTTGCGCCATGGACACCAAGTTACGACGCTCTTACATTATTTGGCTTGCACTGGAGTATTATTGTATATCCGCTGTGTACCGCATTATTTTTTGCCACTGCCAAATGCTATAACACATCGCAATTAAAAGTGTGGTTAGAAGGGGCCGCGCTTCATTGCTTTGCGCTGTTCATTACAACCGAAACCAGTTACCAGTTAGTGGGGCACTCCCCACAATTTGACGCGCTTAGTTTTTATGAGCAAGTTTTGCTTAGCTGTAATTGGCTTGCGCTGGGCTGCGTTTATTTGCATCGTGCACGTATTGCGGGGAGTTTAGCTAAGCTTTATCAAATTGCAGGGAGTTTATTAGCAGGCGGCGCTGGCTTTATGTCACTTAAAACACTACTCGACGATAACCCGTTATTAACCTCTATTTATATTGGTGAGCTCCCAGTACTTAATTGGCTGTTTTTACTTTGGTTAGTACCAGCCGGCTTAACGGTTTGGTTATACTCACTTATTAAACCTATAAACGCTAAGATAGCGCCGTTTGTACTTGGTGTTGCAGGTATACTTGGCTTAATTGCCATTAATAGTTTTATTCGTCAATACTGGCAAGGGGCTTATATTTATCTATCAAAAGGGGCCAGTAACGAAGAGTTGTATAGCTACTCTGTTATTTGGCTAATACTGGGCGCTGGTACGGTTATATTCGGACACCTTAAAAACCAGTTACTTATTCAAAAAATAGGCTTAGGATTACTTGCGGCTGTTATTGTAAAAGTGTTTTTAATTGATATGGCTAATTTAACGGGGCTGTTAAAAGCCCTGTCGTTTATTGGTTTAGGGCTTTCGTTAGTTGGGCTAAGTTGGTTATTTCAAAAGCTTAGAAGCCGCTCAAAAACAATATAAAATATATAGACACTTTATTAAGCAAAGCCCAGTAAACGTACTGGGCTTTTTATTTGCGATTAACTAAGTTGCAAATTAAGTGCTGTGATTAAGCAGGGCTTTTAATTTACCCGGCTTAATAGGTTTACTTAAGTAGTGAATATTAGCTGCTTTTGTTTCTTGTTTAAGTTCGGTGTCGCGTACTGCGGTAATTAAAATAGCCGGAATGTCGCTTTGCCATATTTCTCTGAGTGTTTTAATTAAAGTGATGCCATCGCACTCATTGCCTAACTGGTAATCCATTAATATAACATCCGGTGCGCTATGCGCTTTAGCATGCGACATGACGTTTTCGACATTATCAAACAGGGTATAATTTGCTTGCCACTTTTTAAGTAAGCTTGCCATAGCTGCGAGATTTTCTGGATCGTCATCTACAGCAATAATGTTTATTGCGGTGCGGTTTTCTATTAGGTTACTCGCTGCGCTTTTTTGCTGAACAAACTGGGCGTCACCATAGGGTACGTCAATACTAAAGCGGCTGCCTTTACCGGGTTCTGAGTGCACATCAAGCTCTAAACTTAATAAATCTGCCATACGCTTCACCACGCCAAGGCCCAGCCCTACGCCTTTGTTGTCGCCAGACTCGACGCGATAAAAATCGTTAAATATTTTGGCTTGTTCAACGTCGCTAATACCAGGGCCTGTGTCCCATACTTCAATGCGCAGGCTATGTTTTCGGTTTCTACATGCCACTAACACGCGTCCTTTATCAGTATATTTAACAGCATTAGACACTAAATTTTGAATAATTCGGCGCAGGTAGGTGATATCGCTATGCACAACTTGGCCACCAGAACGCACGGTGAGCTTTAGCCCCTTATCACTTGATAAAATAGCGTACTCACTTTTTAGCGGCGCTAAAATATCTTCAATGTAAAAGTGGCGCGGTGTGGGGGTCATTGCGCCTTGCTCTAGTTTAGCTATTTCAAGTAGGGCTGACATTAAGTGAACAGTCGAATCTAGGCTGTCACCAAGCTTATTAAAGTTATTTGCATTGGTGGCATCAAGTTGTTTTTCATCAATGGCAGCTAGGTATAAACGCGCTGCATTGAGGGGTTGTAAAATATCGTGGCTAGCGAGTGCTAAAAAGCGCGTTTTACTGTCGTTTGCTTGTTCGGCCTCTCGTTTTGCTAAAGTAAGTGCTTCCTCCGTTTGTACTCGGCTGTCTATTTGCGCTTGTAAGTCTTTATTTATGGTTTGTACTTCTTGGGTTCGCACCTCAATACGGTTTTCTAGATCCATGTTCACTTCTTCAAGCGCATTTTGGGTGCTTATGTGAGTTGTGATATCAGAAAAGCTCGTTACAAAGCCGCCATCAGGCAGTGGATTACCAATCATCTCAAACACTTGGCCATTACGACGGTGGCGTATGAAGTGATGAGAGCTACCATTTTTTAAATGTTGCACGCGTTTTTCTATTTGGCGTTCTATTTCGCCAGGCCCACATTCACCGCGTTTAGCGTTGTATCTAATAATATCCTCTATGGGTTGGCCAACTTCTAAAAAACCTTCAGGGTAGTTAAACATGGCACTGTAGCGCTTGTTCCATGCCACTAGCTTTAAGTTTTTATCAACAACCGAAATACCATGGCTTAAGTTTTCTAAAGAGGTAAATAATAGGTTTTGGTTAAATTGTAGGGCTTGTGTGGTTTCATCAAAAAAGTTAACAACTTCTTCAAATGCCATGCGTTTGCCCGATGACACCGTATGAATGAGTGCCTGTGCAGATGACGCGCCTAAAACACCAGTTAATGCGCGTTCGCAATAAGCTATAAATTCGGGCTCTGGGTGAGCGTTATTGTCGTTTAAATGGTGCGCAAGTGCGTAATGAGCCAGTACTTGTTGGCTGCGTTGTATGCCTAAAAAGGTTTGTAGCAATATTTTAAAGTCGTAAACCGTGGCTTTAACATCTTTATTTAAACGGCGAGACAAAATGGCCTGATCTTTTGGATTTACAAACGCAGCGGCCTGAATTTTATCAATAAGGCGCTCTTCGGCTCCTAAAGAAAAACTAATATAGCAACCAATATTTGCAAAGAGTGCGATGAGTGTTCCACGAGTGATGAGTGTTTGTTGTAACTCGCTATTTAAGGTATTACCTGCATCTAAAATGGGTAACATTAAAAACAGCACCCAGCAGGTTATACCAGCTAAAAGACCAGCATAAACGCCATAGGCATGACCTTTTCGCCAATATAAGCCACCAACAATAGAGGGCAATAACTGAGTCACTAACGAAAAGGCAACTAAGCCCATACTAGCCAGTGCGCTGCTATGGCCAAACCATTGTTGATAAAAATAAGCCAATATTAAAATGCCGGCAATGGTAAAGCGCCTTACTAATAAAATTTGTGCCTTATAGCTGGTGGTAATTAGGTTACGTTTAAACTTACGACGCAGTATTAATGGCAGCACTACATCGTTTGAGATCATGGTACTTAGAGTCAGTGTTGCAACCACAATCATGGCAGTTGCAGCCGATAGGCCACCAATAAATACAAAGGTGGTTAAAAAGGCGTTGTCGTTAATTAGCGGCAGTGCCAGTACAAAGCTGTCTGGCGAATAACCAATACCAATATTTGGGTGAATAGCGGCAGTCGCTATAGGTAAAATCATTGCTGCGGTTAGTAATAAATATAAGGGGAACGCCCAACGAGCGGTATTTAAATGGCGCTTATTTTGGTTGTCGACCACGGTTACATGAAACTGGCGGGGTAAACAAATAATTGCCGCGGCAGCCATAAGGGATTGACCAATAAAATTAAAACTAAAAAAATTAAAGTTACTCCAGTGTGCCCAAGCAGATTCGGTTAACTGAGCTGATGAGGTTTCTGGTAGGTTGAATAATGTATAAATAGCGAGGCCTGCCACAGCCATTAATGCAAAAAGCTTGATTAAAGATTCGAATGCTACAGCGAGCATTAACCCAGAGCGATACTCGGTGACATCGACTTTGCGGGTACCAAAAAATATTGCAAATAATGCCATGATAAGTGTGGCAGAAAGTGCCAGCATAGCACCCGATATTTTATTGCTATTTTGCAATAGCAAAAAGCTAGTGCTTAGGGCTTTAAGTTGCAACGCAATGTAAGGAATAGTGGCTAGCAGCGCAATAAGAGTCACCATAATTGCGGTGGTTTGGCGTTTGCCATAACGGGCGGAAATAAAGTCGGCAATGGTCGTGATGTTTTGTTTTTTACTAACCAAAACCAGTTTGCGTAAAAAACCCTGCCCGAAAAAAAACAATAAGGCCGGACCCAATAAAATAGGTAAATAGCTCCAGCTGCTGGTGGCTGCGGTGCCTACCGAGCCGTAATAGGTCCAAGAGGTACAGTAAATACCAATTGCAAACGAATACACAAAAGGATGATGACTAATGCGCTTTGCCAAAGGCGTTGTTTTATCGCCCCAGTTTGCTAGCCAAAACAGTACCCCTATATACCCTAATGCAACAATAATCAGAACGGCAGTCATGGTGTTATTAACCCTTATTATTTTTAAATGGCCCTCAACCCAAGAGGTTATTACACAATACCAGAACTGAGCTTAGGTGTGGGGGCTGATTTTAAATAGTAAATTAAAGTGAAAATATATCCTACTGAATAATAACAATAAAAATTAAAAAGCCTTCGTATTAGACTAATGTCGCATTTGTGAGCTGATTGGTAAATCAGCAATAGGTATAGCAAGTATGAAAAGCGTAACATGCTGATATTAAATAAAAATAACGTTCTCTATTAAGTAGGTTAAATGCAGTTTACGTAAACGTTAATCAGGTGTTACGACTATGGTCTCAATTCAATATATGAGCTGCGTTGCTAAATTGAGTAGCGAAGATAAAAAACCACCCATCGCGATACTGCGGTGCTTAAAGGGGAAAATAAAAATGGCTTTTAAAGACGAAGAACAAGCAAAAGCTTATTGGGCTGAAAACATTTCACTACTGTTTAAATTACTAGCAGTGTGGTTTGTGGTCTCATTTGGCTTTGGCATATTACTGGTAGATGTACTGAATGAAGTACGTTTTTTTGGGTTTAAACTTGGCTTCTGGTTCTCCCAGCAAGGCGCGATTTACACCTTTGTGGCTTTGATTTTTGTGTACGTTTTCAAAATGAATACGTTAGATAAAAAATACGGCGTAGACGAATAGGAGCTAAGTAATGGATGTTCAAACACTCACATTTATAATTGTTGGTTTAAGCTTTGCGCTTTATATCGGCATTGCAATTTGGGCCCGTGCGGGTTCAACAAACGAATTTTACGTAGCGGGCGGCGGCGTACCTCCACTAGCTAATGGTATGGCAACTGCAGCTGACTGGATGAGCGCCGCGTCGTTTATTTCAATGGCGGGTATTATTTCGTTCGCAGGGTATGATGGCGGCGTTTACTTAATGGGGTGGACTGGCGGTTACGTATTGCTCGCTATGTGTTTAGCGCCTTACTTACGTAAATTCGGCAAGTTCACAGTACCTGACTTTATTGGCGACCGTTACTACTCGCGCACAGCGCGCTTAGTGGCCATTTTATGTGCCATATTTATTTGTTTTACTTATATTGCAGGGCAAATGCGCGGCGTAGGCGTTGTGTTTTCTCGCTTTTTAGAAGTAGAAATTGAAACCGGCGTTTACATTGGTATGGTGATTGTATTTTTCTATGCGGTTCTTGGCGGCATGAAAGGCATTACCTATACGCAAGTAGCGCAGTATTGTGTACTTGTATTTGCATACTTAGTTCCGGCTATTTTTATCTCAATGATGATGACGGGTCACTTCTTTCCACAAACAGGCTTTGGTGCCACTTTAAGTGACGGCTCAGGTATGTATGTACTTGATAAACTTGACGGGTTAAGCGCAGAGCTGGGTTTTGCACAATACACCGAAGGCTCTAAAAGCATGATTGATGTATTTGCCATTACAGGTGCATTAATGGTCGGTACTGCAGGTTTACCACATGTAATTGTTCGCTTCTTCACTGTACCGCGTGTAAAAGATACGCGTATTTCAGCTGCATGGACGTTAGTATTTATTGCTATTGTTTATACTACCGCACCGGCAGTTGCCTCGTTTGCACGTGTAAACATGATCGACACAATCAATGGTAAAGACGGCAGTGGCACAGAGTACGCAGAAGCACCAGCGTGGATCAAAAACTGGGAACGTACAGGCCTAATCACTTTTAATGATAAAAATGGTGACGGCAAAATGTTCTACACAGCAGGTAAAATAGAAGATCCAAATAGCGCAAACGAAGTAAAAGTAGACCGCGATATTATGGTATTGGCTAATCCTGAGATAGCTAATTTACCTGCATGGGTTGTTGCACTTGTAGCCGCAGGGGGGATTGCAGCAGCACTGTCGACAACAGCGGGTTTACTACTGGTTATTTCGACTTCTGTTTCGCACGATTTACTCAAACGTACTCTGAAACCCGATATTAGTGATAAACAAGAGCTACTGGCCGCTCGATTAGCCGCGATGATTGCCATTGTTATATCTGCTTACTTTGGTATTAATCCGCCTGGCTTTGTAGCATCGGTGGTCGCATTTGCCTTTGGTTTAGCTGCTGCGAGTTTCTTCCCTGCAATTATCATGGGAATATTCTCTAAAACAATGAACAGAGAAGGCGCTATTGCAGGCATGATTACCGGTATTGGCTTTACTGCAGCGTATATCATCTTCTTTAAATTTGTGAGCCCTGAGCTTAACAGCCCAGAGAATTGGTTCTTAGGTATTTCGCCTGAAGGTATAGGTTTAGTCGGTATGGTAATTAACTTTGTTGTTGCTGCCGTAGTACTGAAATTTACTCAACCAACACCTGTTGAAATACAAGAAATGGTAGAAGGTATTCGTAATCCTAAAGGGTCGGCAGAAGCGCACGCGCATTAAGCCAACTTATATGTAAAGTACCAAAAGCCCGACCTTAGTCGGGCTTTTTATTTGTATAAATAATGAGTACATTGGTGCTGTGTATACTTTTTAGTGAGTGTAACAATGAGTGTAGAACAACAAGAAGTAGCCCAATATGTTTACCTTCAAGCGCCTTTCAGCATGCTCGATAACAGTGCTTGCGACTACTTTGTAAACCATCTTGATGTTATTTATTTAACGCGAGAAAATCAGGCGCAGTGGCTACAGAGCGAACACCCAAAGCTTTTTTTAATTCGCTCAGGTCTTTACGATCTAGTTGATGCTAAAGGTGATGTAGTAACACGTTTGGCACAAGGTGATTATTTTGGTTTTCCTTCGCTTTTAACCGGCGAAGCAATTCAAAATAAATTGGCGGTTCAAAAAGAGGGCATAGTGTATATGCTCAACCAAGAACACTTTGATTTTTTACGCCGAGAGTACAAACCGTTTGAGCAATATTTTGTAAGAGCTCACGCCAATAGATTACTATCATCACATTATAAAAGTAAAAACGACAGTTGGTCAGAGCGCAGAATATCTGAACTCATGACCCGCACAGCCATAACGCTTTCACCCGATGCCAGCATTCGACAAAGCGCTAAAAAAATGAAAGAGCACGGTGTGTCGTCAATTATGGTTATTCAACACGCCCATTTAGTTGGCGTGGTAACAGACCGCGATCTGCGAAATAGGGTGCTTGCCGACGAGGTAGACCCGCAAGAAGCGGTTAGCAGCATAATGACCACAAACCCTAAATTTATATTTGAAAATAACCGCGTGTTTTCTGCGTTGCATTTAATGCTCAAATATAATATCCACCACTTGCCAGTGCTTGATGAATGCCATAACCCGATAGGCATGCTCACCAGTACTGATTTACTGCGCCAACAAAAAAGTGATCCTGTGCAGCTCATTGGCCGCATTTATAAAGCGCATAACGTGACCGACTTAAAACGTTACGCCAAAGAAGTGCCCGATTTACTAAAGAGCTTCTCTCATAATATTGACGATATTTCACTTATTGGTAAATTACTAAGCGGGTTAACCGATGCATTAACATCGCGCTTGATCAGACTATTTCAAGAAGATCACGGCGCAGCCCCAACCAGTTTTAGTTTTATATGCTTTGGCTCACAAGCGCGCGAAGAGCAAACATTGCATTCAGATCAAGATAACGGCCTACTGCTCCCCAACGATTTAACTCAAGAGCATCATACTTATTTTAAAAAAATGGGAGAGTTTGTTTGCGAACAACTCGTTGAATGCGGCATTAGGCGATGCCCTGGTAACATAATGGCAAGTAGTGACTTATGCCGCATGAGCGTGAACGATTGGTCGGAACGCTTTTTTAAATGGATAAAAAGCCCAACCCCCGAAGCCATGCTTAACTGTAAGATATTTTTTGATTTACGCTTTATAGAAGGTTCAAATTCGTTATATACCGCATTTTGTGAACAATTAGTGCGCATATCGCGAAACGATTTATTTTATGCAGCCATGGCTACCGACATAAATAATAACAGCGTACCCATAGGGTTATTTAACAAGTTTAAAACGCAAAAAGATGACAACAATCACAAATACATAGATTTGAAAAAACGCGGTGTGGTGATCATTAACGACATAGTGCGCTTATACGCATTAAAAGCGGGAATTAAACGGGCTAACACCCAAGAGCGCCTAGAAGCATTATTAAAGTATAACCTCATCAACAAAGACGATATTTACAACTTAAAAGACTGTTGGCGGTTTTTAACTCAGCTGCGCTTAAGCACACAAATTAATGAAGAGGGGTTACCAAGCAACTGTATTAACCCTAATAAATTAAATTCACTAGAGCGCCATCAGTTAAAAGAAGCGTTTTATTTAGTAAAACAAGCGCAGCAAGGCGCCGCGTTTAAATTTGCACGGGGCAGTTTGTGAGGCTCTCATGGTAAAAATGTTACTTTCGCGGTATATAAAGCGCCGTCAATTACTAGCAAAAAATGCATTCTCGCAGCGCTATTTGGTGATTGATTTAGAGCTCACTGGGCTTGACCCAAAACAGCACGAAATAGTGTCGGTTGCATGGGTTGTAATTGATAACCAGTGTATAAAAATGAGCGAGTCGCAGCATTTTATTAATAAAGACGTAAAAAGCCTTGAACAAAGCCCGGTTTTTCATGGTATTAGTACTGACTCGGTGGCACAAGGGCAAAGCCTACAGAGTATTTTAATGTCTTTAAGCGCTCACTTTAGTGACTGCATTTTAGTATTTCATAATGCTATGCTTGACTGGGGCTTTTTAAAGTTAGCACTAAAAAATGCAGGGGTCACCCAGCGGCCTAAGCTGATCATCGATACCCTACAAATAGAAAAAAAGCGCTTACTGCAACACACAAGCGATATAAAATTAGATGATTTAACCTTAAATGAATGCCGTAACCGCTACGATTTACCAAGCTATCATTGCCATCATGCGCTTACCGATGCACAAGCCACTGCTGAGCTGTTATTGGCCCAATGCCATCAAATAGGCGCCGGTAAAGAGTTAACGTTAAGAGCACTAGTTTAACAAAGCTATTTCACTTACGTATAATTTTGTTAAACTCAATCCTTTTAAAAGGATTTATTATGGTAATTGAAGCCGCCAGTAAGTATTACAACCAGTTAAACAATGACCTTCAAGCAGTTAAAAATTACATTCACAACAATTTTGGTGTGTTTCTTACTATTCTTTACTTATTAGGTAGTTTATCAGGTGTTGTGTATCTTTACGTTTTACTTAATAACTTTTCGGTTGATGTATTCAACTTTATTGAAATAAGTGACTTTTTACTGGCACTGATTTCAAATCCTTTACTTATTACTATTTATACTACGCTCATCGTTATAACAGCTATTTATTTAAATTGGCGCTCAGGACACATGCCAGATCCTAGTAAAAAAACCGTGTTAAAAAAACTTTATTATGGCTTTGGTTACCCGTTCTATTTATTAAAACCTAGTTACTCAGTAATGTTATTTTTAGCACTTATAATATCTACATACCCTACTATGTTGGCGTATTCACACAGTAAAGACATAGTAAATGAAAGAACAATGAGTTATCACTTATCATTAAATTATCCAATTGCTAAGAGTAAAGTAACTCAACTTCAAAATGTTCAAATAGTAGCCTCAACAATGGGGAATTTATTTGTTTATGATAATAAACAAGATAAGTTACTTATTATTTCACAAGAAAATATTTCAGCATTGATACCTAATGAAAATAAAGAACAAACGGTTAGCTCAGAGTCAAAATAATAGCCTCTACATCACCCAAAAATTAGCTGATTTAATGGGGATACTCAGGCACGTAAGCATAAAATATTTAGCTGAAATATTATTAAATGTTACTTATAGGTGTAGGCATATAAGTCATAATTTCACTTTTACAAGGAACGAATATGAAACTTATCATCGCTATTTTTATTGCCTTATTTCCACTTGTTACGTTTGCAAATTCAAGTTTGCCGCCGAATAGACATATTGCTGTCCAGGGGAAGGGTGAGGTATTAGCTAAACCAGATCTAGCCAAAATTTCATTTGAGGTGGTTAGTATGAAAAAAGAATCACTTGATGCAAAACGTGATGTGGATGCTAGGGTTAATTTATTTTTAAACGGTTTAGATAAATATGGGGTCGCAGAGTCGGCAGTATCAGCCTCAAATTTATTAACTACTGCTGATATGCAATATTTAGAAAGTGGTGAAGAAAAACGGGTAGGTTACATTGCTTCGCGTTCACTCAAAGTTACTATTGATGATATTAACAAGATGAATGAAATTGTTGATTTTGCATTGAGTGTAAAAATAAATGAAGTAACTAATATAGAGTTACTGTCTTCAAAAGCCAAAGAGTTGGAAGCTCAGGCTACGCAGAATGCAGTAGAAAATGCGAAAGTTAAAGGTAAAGTACTAGCGAGTTCATTTGGTGCATCTCTTGGAAATATTTATAGTATTAATTCTAATAACAATCGCTCAAATTATGGCTATCATTCAATGTATGTTGAGCGCATTGATGTGACTGGTTCGAGAATGGGAGAATCTCCTTTTGCAGCGGGGCGTTATTTAGAAATTTCTATAACATTTGAATCATCTATAAACGTAGTGTTTGACCTAGAGATAAAATAATAATCAGGGTATGAGGCATTAGAGAAATGGAATTAAATTATTTTTATATTGGATTTTGTGTCATTACATTACTGAATCTCATTGTTAGTGTTCTTTTAATAAAGCGCGATGATTTAGAGGTTTTTCAAAAAGTGGCGCAAGTCATATTGGTCTGGTTAATTCCGTTGTTTGCTGCGGTTGGCTTGTGGTTGTTTTATCGCTCACAGGATAAGCCCAAAAGTATACCTAAAAGCTTTGGTGGAGGAACTTCCTCTGGTACGAACACATACAATGGCAGCGGGTTATAAGCAAATTTTAACGTGTATACTTTAAGGCTATGTGGGGATTTTCAACGTTAATTTAAAGTTTCTAATCGCTCCCTCTTATAATCAGGCGCAAGGTCGATTACAATACAGGCATCTAAAAGGCACATAGCCTTTATCTGCACGCTAAAAGAGTGGATTTTATATTTCATGGCAATCAAACTTGCAATTAATGGTTTTGGTCGTATTGGTCGAAATATTGTCCGCGCGTTGTACGAGTCAGGTTTGAGCGACGAAATTAAAATTGTTGCCATTAACGAACTGGCTGACCCTGAAGCTATTGCTCATTTATTAAAATACGACACATCCCACGGTCGTTTTTCTTTTCCTGTAAAACTTGGTGAAGACACCATTAGTGTTGCAGGCGATACTATTGCACTTTTTTGTGAAGAAAACCCAGTAGAATTACCTTGGCAAACCCTTGATGTAGATGTAGTACTTGAATGTACTGGTGTTTATCATTCGCGTGAGCATGCACAGTTACACATTACAGCGGGCGCCAAAAAGGTGTTGTTTTCGCATCCAGCTGATAACGACGTAGATGCCACTATTGTCTATGGCATAAACGACGATGAGCTTAAAAGCGAGCATACTATTGTATCTAACGGCTCGTGTACCACAAACTGTGTAGTGCCAGTAATAAAAGTATTAGATGATGCCTTTGGTATTGAGTCGGGTGCTATTACCACTATTCATGCATCGATGAACGATCAACAAGTGATTGACGCGTACCATCATGATTTACGCCGTACTCGCGCCGCGAGTCAATCTATTATTCCGGTAGATACAAAACTTGCCCGCGGTATAGACCGCATATTACCTAAATTTGAAGGTCGCTTTGAGGCCATAGCTGTTCGCGTTCCAACAATTAATGTAACGGCCATGGATTTAAGTGTAACGGTTAATGCCGATGTAGATTTAAAGGCCGTTAATAATGCACTTAAAGCACAAGCAAAAGATAGACTCGAAGGTATTTTAAGTTACACCGAAGAGCCGCTTGTATCAGTTGATTTTAATCACGATCCACATTCTTGTATTATTGATGGCACACAGACACGAGTTAGTCACAAACGGCTGATAAAGTTACTTGTTTGGTGTGATAATGAGTGGGGATTTGCAAATCGTATGCTCGATACCGCGCGTGCGATGGTTGCAGTAACTCAGTAACTTTTTATATTACTATAATAATTTAAACGTATTTTTCAGGTTCAGTATCGTTAACTAAGGAGATATTCATGTCGGTCATAAAAATGGCAGATTTAGATTTAAACGGCAAACGCGTATTAATTCGTGAAGATTTAAATGTACCAGTTAAAGCAGGTAAAGTGACGTCAGATGCGCGTATTCGTGCTGCACTACCTACTATTAAATTAGCCCTTGAGAAAGGCGCTAAAGTAATGGTTATGTCACACCTTGGCCGTCCTACGGAAGGGGAATACAACGAAGAATATTCGCTCGCCCCTGTAGCTGATTACCTAAACGACGCGCTAGCGCAAACAGTGCGTCTTGAAAAAGACTACTTAAATGGCGTAGATGTAGCTGATAACGAAGTGGTTGTATTTGAAAACGTGCGCTTTAATAAGGGCGAGAAGAAAAACGACGAAGCGTTATCAAAACAACTTGCAGCTTTATGTGATGTATACGTAATGGATGCCTTTGGTACAGCTCACCGCGCACAAGCGTCTACTCATGGTGTTGGTTTATTTGCTGATGTTGCCTGTGCAGGCCCATTACTATCGGCTGAACTTGAAGCATTAGGAAAAGCACTTGATAATCCAGCTCGCCCATTAGTGGCTATTGTGGGTGGTTCAAAAGTTTCGACTAAACTAACTGTACTAGATTCACTGTCTAAAATTGTTGACCAGCTAGTAACTGGCGGCGGTATTGCTAATACGTTTATTGCAGCTGCAGGCAATCCGGTAGGTAAATCACTTTTTGAAGCTGATTTAATGGATGAAGCAAATCGTTTATGTGCAGCAGCGAAGGCAAACGATGGTGAAATTCCAGTTCCTACGGATGTAGTGGTAGGTAATGAATTTTCAGAGTCAGCAGTTGCTACGCTTAAAGATGTAAGCGAAGTGACTAGCGACGATATGATTTTTGATATTGGCCCAGATACCGCCAGCCAACTTGCTAAAATTATTGCAAATGCAGGCACGGTAGTATGGAATGGTCCTGTAGGTGTATTTGAGTTTGATCAGTTTGGCAACGGCACACGTGCTATTGCTCAAGCAATTGCTAATTCAAACGCATTTTCAATTGCGGGTGGCGGTGATACTTTAGCTGCAATTGATAAATACGGCATAGCCGATAAAGTTTCTTACATTTCTACCGGTGGTGGTGCGTTCTTAGAGTTTTTAGAAGGCAAAAAACTTCCAGCAGTAGAAATGCTAGAGTCACGCGCTAAATAAAGTTATTTAGCCGTGTAAAGTGAGGGGAAACCCTCACTAATCATTAATTATTAAATACCTCTCACCCTAATTTAATAATTAATGTGTACGAAGCTTAACTGCAGAGCAGTGGGTTTCGTGGTGTTATTTAAACGCCAAACTAACATATCCGTTCAAACTAGATAGCAGTGAAATGCTATCGATAAATTGGAGAATACCCAATGGCTTTAATCAGTATGCGACAACTTTTAGATCATGCAGCTGAGCATGGTTACGGCGTACCCGCTTTTAACGTGAATAACCAAGAGCAAATGCGCGCAATAATGGAAGCGGCTGACAAAACAAACAGCCCAGTAATCGTTCAAGGATCAGCAGGCGCTCGTGCTTACGCCGGTGCTCCATTTATTCGCCATATGATTTTAGCTGCCGTTGAAGAGTGGCCACATATCCCTGTCGTAATGCATCAAGATCACGGCACCTCGCCCGGTGTTTGTCAGCGTTCAATTCAACTTGGTTTTTCATCAGTAATGATGGATGGCTCGTTAATGAGCGATGGTAAAACGCCTTCAAGTTATGAATACAACGTTGAAGTTACTCGCGAAACAGTGGCTATGGCACATGCGTGCGGTGTATCGGTTGAGGGCGAGCTAGGTGTATTAGGTTCACTTGAAACGGGTGAAGCGGGCGAAGAAGACGGTGTAGGCGCAGAAGGTAAATTAACAACTGATCAAATGCTAACTGATCCTGAAGAAGCAGCTGACTTTGTAAATAAAACCCATGTTGATGCGCTTGCGATTGCATGTGGTACATCGCACGGGGCTTACAAATTTACGCGCCCACCAACAGATGATATTTTAGCAATTGATCGCATTAAAGCCATTCACGCACGTATTCCTAACACGCATTTAGTAATGCATGGATCGTCGTCGGTACCACAAGAATGGCTAGAGATCATAAACCAGTACGGTGGCGAAATTCCTGAAACCTACGGTGTACCAGTTGAGCAAATTGTTGAAGGTATTAAGCACGGTGTTCGTAAAGTAAATATTGATACCGATTTACGTTTAGCGTCTACCGGTGCTATTCGTCGTCATATGGCGCTTAATCCATCTAACTTTGATCCACGTAAATACCTAGCAGAAGCTACAAAAGCGATGACAGAGATTTGTGTTGCGCGTTACAACTCGTTTGGAACGGCAGGACAGGCTGGTAAAATTAAACCAATTTCTCTTGATGACATGCACCTTAAGTACTTAAGCGGCGAGTTAGCACCACAGATTAAATAATCGATCGATTAAACAGATCAATGTGTAAAGGCCAGTAATATTATTACTGGCTTTTTTATTGCCTGCCAATAGCAGATCATGCAATTACCAACGGTATCAATTGGGATCACTCATTTACTAACACAGGTTGTATTGGATCATTACTTTACTAAGTAAACGTAATTTTTAGCTTTATTTAGCATTAAAAATAATCAGATCTTTTTTTATTTGTACAAACAATCAACAGCTTAACTTTTTGAGTAGGTAGAGTATTGATCTCAACATTGATCGCCTTGGTAAAAATCTGATCTTTAAAGTGAAGCTTAGTAAAATCCAGATCTATTAAAAGCTAAGTAAATACAAACAAAGGCAGACTTAGTAAAGCAATGATCTGAGTATTCGATCATATTTAAAGTTTAGTTTTTGTAAGTACTAAAAATGTCTTTATTCAATTTTTAAAATATATAAATTTGTGACAGGAGTGAGATTTTTATTATTAATTTGGCTTTTTTTTACCCCGATTTTAATTTACACGTTACACTTTCATAAAAATGTAATACTTAGTCATAATAATGAAAACTTATTCGATAGCTTAAGAGATAAATTGGAATGTCACGTAAAGTACTAGTCGTAGACGACGAAGCGCCTATCAGAGAGATGCTTGTTTTTGTATTAGAGCAAAATGGATTTCAGGCAATTGAAGCTGAAGATTATGATTCTGCTATTGCTGCAATGGTTGAGCCTTACCCTGATATGGTATTGCTTGATTGGATGTTGCCTGGCGGAAGCGGTATTCAAATTGCTAAAAAGTTTAAGCAAAACGAACACACGCGCCAAATACCTATTATTATGCTTACAGCTCGCGGTGAAGAAGAAGACAAAGTACGCGGCTTAGAAGTAGGCGCTGACGACTACGTAACTAAACCGTTTTCGCCAAAAGAATTAATGGCGCGTATTAAAGCGGTTATTCGTCGTGTGTCGCCAACCTCTTTAGAAGAAGCAATTGAAGTGCATGGCTTACGCTTAGATCCTATTTCTCATCGTGTTACTTCTGAAGGAAATGAGCTTGATATGGGCCCTACAGAGTTTAGGCTCCTTCACTTTTTCATGACTCACCCTGAACGGGTTTACAGCCGTGAACAATTGTTAGATCATGTGTGGGGAACCAATGTGTATGTGGAAGACCGTACTGTTGATGTTCATATTCGCCGTTTACGCAAAGCAATTGGCCCGTTAGGACACGATCGTTTGGTTCAGACCGTGCGTGGTGCAGGGTACCGTTTTTCAAGTAAACTATAACCTACTTAAACACCAGCTTAGTTTTATACGTGTATAACTACTCTAAGGTAAAGTGAGTGTATGTATCGAGTTGTTAATAAGCAGGCGTTAATAAAACGTCTGTTTATCTATTTTTTACCCTTACTATTAATTGGTGTGCTAGTTGGCGCACCTTTTTTGCTTTTATTTTTAGGCTCTTTTTCACTTCTTGTTTGGCATTATCATCAATTATACCGTTTAAGCGATTGGCTTTTAAATCAGCGCAGTTTTAACCCCCCTGAAGGCGAAGGTGCATGGGAGCAAGTGTTTGAAGGCATTTACCACCTGCAACACCGTAACCGTAAAAAACGAAATGAATTGGCCGATTTAATTAGGCGTTTTCGTGATGGGGCCGAAGCAGTACCCGATGCTGTTATTGTGCTTCAAACCGATTTAAGCATTGTGTGGTGCAATCAGCTGGCGCTTAAGGTATTGGGGCTGCAGTGGCCTACCGATCATGGGCAGCGCTTAGATAACTTGATACGCGAACCTAAGTTTGCAAAATATATGCATAAAGGTGATTTTGACGAAGCACTAGAACTTGATAATGGCCATGCTATTGAACAAGTGCTTGAGTTTAGGGTAATGCCCTATGCAACTACGCAGTTAATGGTTGTGGTGCGCGACGTAACCCGTTTAAAGCAGCTTGAACAAATGCGTAAAGACTTTGTTGCCAATGTATCGCATGAGCTGCGTACGCCGCTTACGGTGGTTACAGGTTACCTTGAAATGATGGACAGCGACAACTTACCGCCTCCTGCAATGTGGAATAAAGCACAATCTACCATGCTTGAGCAGTGCAAACGCATGGACAGTTTGGTCAGCCAGTTATTATCCCTTTCCCGAATAGAAGGTTCACGCCGACAAGATAACGATAAAGCGATTAATGTACCTCAGTTACTTGGTTATATTCAAACAGAAGCCCAGTCTATTAATCAAGACAAAGGCCACGAATTACTCTTTGATATAGATAACACACTCGACATAAAAGGCTCTGAAGATGAGCTGCGTAGTGCGTTTTCTAATTTAGTCTTTAATGCTATTCATTACACTAAACCTGGCGGAAAAATACAGGTTAGCTGGCTTCGTAAAAATAATACCGCTTGTTTTACTGTTGTTGATAACGGTGATGGCATTGCTGCAGAACATATTAATCGACTGACTGAGCGGTTTTATCGTGTGGATAAAGCACGAAGCAGAACCACAGGAGGGTCTGGTTTAGGCTTGGCAATTACAAAACATGTGTTAACACGCCACGATAGTAAATTAAATATCACCAGTGAAGTTGGAAAGGGTTCTTGTTTTTCTTTTTGTTTTTCAATAGATAAGATCGTTGAACCCCAAAATAAACAACAAGTTTTGGTAAAGTCATAAAAGTGTCATTTAAGAGTCATATCATTGTCATGTACTCACTTTAGAGTGGGCAGCAGTTAGAAAATGGGACGAACAAATCGGAGAACCCACATGAAATTTAAAAATTTAGTTGCCGCAATGGGTGTGGCTGTTACAACTTTCGTATCTGCTCAAGCAGTGGCTTTAGATCAAGACATTCCTGAGTATCAAAAAATCAGCGGCGTATCAGGCAACTTTTCATCAGTAGGTTCTGACACTTTAGCTAACATGATGACGTTTTGGGCTGAAGAGTACAAACGTATTTACCCAAATGTAAACATTCAAATTCAAGCGGCAGGTTCTTCTACAGCGCCTCCAGCATTAACCGAAGGTACTGCTAACCTAGGTCCAATGAGCCGCGCAATGAAATCAAAAGAAATCGAAGCGTTTGAAAAACGTTACGGTTACAAGCCAACAGCAGTTCGCGTAGCTATTGATGCACTTGCTGTTTATGTACACAAAGATAACCCAATTGAAGGTCTTCGTATTGACCAAGTTGACGCTATTTTCTCATCAACTCGTAAGTGTGGTGCGTCAGAGCAAGTTAACCGTTGGAGCGATGTAGGCCTTGAAGGTAGCTGGGCAGCACGCGACATTCAATTATACGGACGTAACTCTGTATCAGGTACTTACGGTTACTTTAAGAAAAAAGCACTGTGTAAAGGTGACTTCCGTAATAACGTAAATGAACAGCCGGGTTCTGCATCTGTAGTACAATCAATTTCGTCTTCACTGAACGCAATTGGCTACTCAGGTATTGGTTACAAAACGTCAGGTGTACGTACTGTTCCATTGTCTAAAAAAGGCACTAACTTTGTAGATGCAACACTTGATAACGTTGCGCAAGGTAAATACCCACTTTCTCGCTTTTTATACGTGTACGTTAACAAGCACCCAAATAAAGCCTTGTCTCCGATGGAAGCTGAATTCTTAAAAATGATTCTTTCAAAAGACGGTCAACAAATTGTAGAAAAAGATGGTTATGTTCCTCTTTCTGCAAAGCTAGTTGAAGTAGAGCTTAAAAAACTAGGTTTAAAATAATAAACCTAAGCAATAAAAAACCGCTCATTGAGCGGTTTTTTTGTGCTTAAAATTAAACATTTTAGGGAATTAAATACCACCTAACTTTTCAGCACGTGCTTTACATTGGTTGTATGTTTCTACACATTTAGCAGAACATACTTGTTGCTTAAGCCCTTCAGCTGTTGTTTGTTGCTCGCAGGTGCTTTCGCAACGAAAGTTTTGTTGAGCACATTGGTTCATCTCGGCATTTTCAACATGGTTTTGACAACCGGCTAAAACAACTAAAGTGAGCGCAACCACGCTTGTTTTTATTAATATATGCATTTTTAATCCTTAAAGTAAGCTCAATAAATTAAATATCGACCTGCATGTTGTCAATTAATCTCACAGAGCCTAAAAAGGCCGCGGCTAAAATAACAAAATGGTTATCATCGAGTGTAGCAGTTTTTAAGGTATCTCGTTGAGCTATCTCAAAATAGTCTGGCTTTAAGCCTGCTTGCTCAAGGCTTTGCTTAGCATGTGTTTTAAGCGAAGTGAAATCTTTATTCCCTTGCTTAAGCTGCTCGGCACACTGGCCTAGCGCTTTAAATAAAGCAGTTGCTGTTGTTTTTTGCTCTGCTGATAGGTAGCCATTACGTGAGCTCATAGCAAGCCCTGATACTTCACGCATGGTGGGTACACCAATAATTTCAACAGGCATAGATAGGTCGCGAGCCATCGTTTTAATCACTTGCAGTTGCTGAAAGTCTTTTTCACCAAAGCAAGCGTAGTCAGGTTGTACTAGGTTAAATAGCTTAGTAACAACAGTTGCAACGCCTTTAAAGTGCCCAGGGCGCGAACCACCACAGTAACCAAGCGACACACCTGGTACGTCAACAAAACTTTGCTCACCAAGCCCATTTGGGTAAATTGTGCTTACACTTGGTGTAAATACAATATCAGTACCTAATTCTGCAAGGCCTTGTTTGTCCTCTGATAATGTACGTGGGTAGTTATCTAAATCTTCGTTAGCGCCAAATTGCATTGGGTTTACAAAAATACTAACAACCACTTTATCAGCTAAAGTTTTTGCTTTTTCAACGAGTGAAAAGTGTCCTCGGTGTAAATTGCCCATTGTTGGTACAAACGCCACACTCAAGCCCGCTTGTCGCCATGCTTTAATTTGACTACGTAATGATTTAATTTCAGTAATTGACTGCATTATTTAAACTCATGTTCAGCACTTGGAAAAGCGCCACTTTTTACATCGGTACAATATTTTTGAACGGCCGCTGGCATGTTGCCAGTTTCTAATAAAAAGTTTTTTGAAAATTTTGGAATATAACCTGCCGAAATACCCACTAGGTCGTGCATTACTAATATTTGACCATCGGTCACATTACCAGCACCAATGCCAATGGTTGGAATACTAAGCGCATCAGTAATACGTTTTGCCAATGCACTCGGGATACACTCAAGTACTAATAATTGTGCGCCAGCGGCTTCAAGTGCTTTTGCATCATCAATCATTTTTTGTGCTTTGTCTTCTTCGCGGCCTTGGATTTTAAAGCCGCCAAATACGTGCACAGATTGAGGGGTAAGGCCTAAGTGCCCACACACAGGAATACCTTGTTGAGTAAGCGCTTTAATACTGTCGTAAAGCCATTCGCCACCTTCAAGTTTAACCATGTTTGCACCAGCACGCATAAGCTCTGCGGCATTTTTACACGTGTCGTTAACGCTTGAATATGTCATAAATGGCATGTCAGCAATAACAAATAATTCACGGCTTCCTGCACGCACACAGCGCGTATGGTAAGCAATATCTTGGTTGGTTACGCCAAGCGTATCATCACCGCCTTGCAGCACCATACCTAATGAATCACCGACTAAAATAACGTTAACGCCATTATCATGAAATAACTTTGCAAAGCTTGCATCGTAAGCAGTTAATGCTGTGATTTTGTTATTTTCTGCTTTCATTTTATTTAAAGTAGAAACGGTTATTTTAGACATAATATTCCTCGCAGGCACAAGCCTTGGTTAATTACAGAGGTAATTGTTGTAAGTCGTTTAGCGGTAAATTAGTTGCAATGGTTTTTAGTGCAATGCCGCTGGGTAAAATAAGTTCTGGCGCAAGTTCAAGCAGTGGATACACCACAAACTCGCGTTCGTTCAAGCCATAATGGGGCACAGTTAAGCGTGCAGTATTAATAATTTTATTACCAAATAAAAGGGTATCTATGTCTAGCGTTCGAGGACCCCAACGTTCGGCTTTTCTAACACGGCCGTGCTCTAGTTCAATTTTTTGTGTTAAATCAAGTAGCTGTTCTGGTTCAAGATGGGTATTAATACATGCAACTGCGTTAATGTAGTCGGGTTGGTCTTGCGGTCCCATGGGTTTACTTGCGTAATAGTGAGACACGCTTACAAACTCGCTATGCGGCAGTTTTTTAAGTGCCGCAATCGCGTTATCAAGCTGTTGTTTAGGCGAACTTAAGTTAGCACCTAACCCTAAATAAACACAGTTCATGTTATTACTCAGCTGGCTTTCTTGGTGCGCGGCGGCGAGAGCGTTTACGCGGCTTTGGACCACCTTGATGACCTAAGTTTTTAACCATGTCTTTTTGACCGTTAATATCTTGGCTAAGGTATTGAGTCCACCACTGTGCAAGTTCTTTATGCTCAGTTTCACCCGCATCAACGCGCAATAATAAAAAGTCGTAAGCGGCTTTAAAGCGCGGTTGTTGTGTTAACCTGTACGCACGTTGGCCTGCACGTTTATCTAAACGGTGCTGGATATGCCAAATATCGCGCGCACCCAACGTAAAGCGTTTTGGAACTGCAATATGTTGTGCGCTTTCGCTAAGTACTTTATTCATTGCTTGTGCAAAGGCATCGTACTCACTAAGTTGTTCTTCGGCTTGAAGCTTTTTGGTTATTGCTAAAAGTGGGAACCATAATAGCGCGGCAAAAATAAATGCAGGCGTTACTTTTTTATCTGCATTTATGCGTTTATCGGTATTTTGAAACATTTGCTGAACAAAGGCTTGTTCTAAACCATTTGGGTTGGCTTCTAAAATTTTATCTAGCGCAGGAAATAATGCACGGAAAAGCCCGTACTGGCGAAGCATTAAAAAGTTAGCTTCAGCTTTACCGTTTAAAAACAGTTTAAGTACTTCTTCAAACAAACGCGCCGGTGGAATGTTATCAAGTAAGCTGGCAAGCTCGCTGATCGGCTTTTCGCTATTTGGCGCAATGCTCATATCAAGCTTTGTTGCAAATCGTACTGCGCGTAACATACGCACTGGATCTTCACGGTAGCGTGTTTCAGGATCGCCAATAAGCTCTATTTGTTTTGCTTTAATAGCGGCTAAACCATTGGCGTAATCATGAATGCTAAAATCGTTAATTGAGTAATACAGCGCGTTAATTGAAAAATCACGGCGCTCAGCATCTTCTTCAATGCTACCAAATACGTTGTCGCGTAATAATTGCCCTTCAGTACTTGATTGGCTTATTTGGTTTTTAGACTCAGGCGCTTCGTGATGACCGCGCATGGTTGCCACTTCAATAATTTCACGGCCAAATACAATGTGCGCTAAACGAAAACGGCGACCAATTAATCTACAGTTTCTAAAAAGCTTTTTAACTTGGTCGGGCGTTGCGTTAGTGACTACATCAAAGTCTTTAGGTTGTTGACCTAACAATATATCGCGAATACAACCACCAACGAGGTAGGCATCAAAGCCACCGTCTTTTAATCGGTATAAAACTTTGATTGCATTTGGGCTAAATTGTTTACGAGAAATACCATGCTCACCGCGCGTGATTACTAATGGTTCGCTGCTTACAGAGGCATTTTCAGCACTCGTATTTGGGCCGATTATCTGTCGGCAAAATTGAAAAAGCTTGGAAATAATAATCCGTCTCCTAGAAGGTGTTGATTGGCCTTTCATCGCAATCAAAAATAACCGCAAATAGTGGTGTTAAACCCCAATACTCACCGTCTTACTCAAATAGCACATATTTAGGCGGCTATCATATACCAGCAGGGTTTAAAAATTAAGTTGATGTGTTGAAATTAAGCTGTTTTTAACGATTTTATTTACACAGTTTAGTAAATTGCTTGGCTTAACTTGTTTGCTACTGAGAAATTTGTATTTCAGCGACTTGCGGCACTTGCTTTAACTCAAAGGTATTTACGCCCCATTCAATGAGTTGCTCAGTAGTTAAATCCATTAAATTGGCATGAGTTGGCAAGCCTAAAAATTCAAAGGCACTTATCAATGCGGGTTTTGGCTCGGCTTTACTAATTGCAGGAGCGTAGTTTTGTTTAGATAGCTTAAAACCGGGCTTGGCAACGGCTAAAGGTAAGTGAGCAAACTCAGGAATAGGGTGATTAAGTTGTTTAAATAAACTGATTTGCCGTGCTGTTGGCTCAATTAAATCGGCGCCTCTAACAATCCTATTTATGCCTTGATCAATATCGTCCACAACAACCACTAATTGGTAGGCGAATAAGCCATCACTGCGCTTTATTATATAATCTTCGTGTGCCAGCTCGCTACTAACACAAATATCACCTTGAATCAGATCGTTAAAGTGTGTGGTTGCATGGCATTGTGTTAATCGTAGTGCGCCTGTATCGGTTGGGTGTCCAAGGTTTTTACACTGGCCTTGGTAAATTCCACCCAATGCTTTTATTTGTTTTCGGCTACAGTGGCAAGCATAAACACATTGTTGATTTTCAAGGGAGCTGACTACGTCTTGGTATAAATCGAGCCGCTTAGTTTGATAAACAACTGATTCATCCCAGTGGAGGCAATAGGCTTGTAAGGTATTTAGAATATCGGTGTCGGCATTTTTCACCACTCGAGTGGTGTCTATATCCTCGATACGGACGAGCCAAGACCCTTTATTTGCTTTTGCATCAAGGTAACTGCCCACAGCCGCAACAAGTGAGCCAAAATGAAGTGGCCCAGAAGGAGACGGTGCAAAACGACCGCGATAGTTGCGCATAGGCGCAGTAACGGCTGCAGGTGGCATGCTAATTAATAGGGTTAATTAGCCGCGTCCAGCTTGTTTTTCTTTAATTTCTGCAAGTGTTTTACAGTCTACGCATAAATCAGCAGTTGGTCGCGCTTCTAGGCGGCGAATGCCAATTTCGATGCCACAAGACTCACAAAAGCCAAAATCATCTTCTTTAATTAAAATAATTGTTTTTTCAATTTTTTTAATTAATTTACGTTCGCGGTCACGAGTTCGAAGTTCTAAAGAAAACTCTTCTTCTTGTGCAGCGCGGTCAACTGGGTCAGGAAAGTTAGCAGCTTCGTCTTGCATATGCGATTTTGTACGATCAACTTCGTTACGTAAATCGTTACGCCAAGTTTCTAAAATCGTTTTGAAATGAGCACGTTGTGCTTCATTCATATACTCTTCGCCTGGTTTTTCTTGGTATGGTTCTAAACCGGCTTGAGCCAATAAACCATGTTTCTTTTGGTCTGGCATAACTCTCTCCTAAATCCTTAATTTAATGCCTCAGCATTAGCCGGCGGTATAAATAACAGAAACTTATACCCTAGGCAAATTTATTTTTAATTATTCGAATTAGCTTCAACCATGCTTTGCGAGTAAAAAGTGCGTTAAATGAGGGTGCTTATTTAACTAACTTACTGGTTTGTAAAACTTGCCTTTATATGGGGGCAAAACTTTAAAAAACAAGTTTAACTCTGGAATTGATTTTTATTGCTTCAATCTTTTCATCGCGTTGTTTGTTCTAATTACAATTACTGAGCTTAATGATTGGGTTATACATTAAGCTACAAATGCTATTTTTTTATGAAGAACGACTTCGTTTGCGCAAATAAGTGCTTTATAAGCGATAACTTCAACACCGCCATCGATGGCTTGTTGTAAAAGCGCTGCGTATTTTTCATCAATATGCGCCGCCGCGCTGACAATATTAATCCCCTCATGCAAAACAGCGAACAGTAGTACGGCGCGATGGCCTAATTCGACCACTTCAATAAGTTCGCGAAGGTGCTTTTGTCCACGCAGTGTTTGTGCATCCGGAAAATAACCTTGGCCGCTGTGTGGATCATCTTGGCTTATTAAAGTGACCGATTTAACTTCAACGTAGCAGCTTGGTTTGTTTGGGGTTGTGAGTAAAAAGTCGATTCGGCTATTTTCACTGCCGTATTTAACTTCACTTTGAAGTTGCTCATAGCCTGTTAGTTCATCAATCACTTTATGATTTATCGCTTCTTCTACTACTTTATTGGCTACCGCTGTATTAACACATATTAATTGCCCTAAATTGTTTTTGGTCAGCTCTAATGAATGTGGATATTTTCGTTTTGCGTTATCGCTGGTTGAATAAAAAGCAGTAAAACCTGGTTCGGCGCAGCCGGTCATTTTTCCGGTGTTGGCACAATGGGCGGTAAACTCAGCGCCATTGTTAAGTTTTAAATCAGCTAAAAAGCGCTTGTAGCGTTTTAATAGTGTGGCTGATTGCAGTGCAGGTGTGTACTTCATGGTTGTGTCCAATGCGGTTAAATAGTGTGATAGGGGTTATTTATCTCAAGCTGTTGGGAACTTAGGCGCACTATAGTAAACTCAACAGCACATTTAAGTGCAAGGATATTCTAACATGAGTGAAAAATTTGTTGTTCAACTAAGCGAACACGCAGCACCGAGTCATTGGGGCGAAAGCGCAACGTTGTCTTTTAACGAGCGTGGCGCAACCGTTCATTTATCTGAGCAAGAAACATTAAAAAATGTTCAAAAAGCAGCGCGTACAATTGCTAATCAAGGTGTTAAGCATGTTGAGCTTGCGGGCGACACGTGGTGCACAGAAAGCCAATGGGCTTTTTACCAAGGCTTTGTAACACCAAAATTGTTAAATGGTGTTGAATTTGTTGATAACGCACAGTCAGATCTTAAAGAACTTGCGCATTTAAAAGGCTCAGCAACATGGGCGCGTGAAATGGTTAATGGCACCGCAGATGATATATATCCTGAAAGCCTTGCTGAAAAAGCAGCTGAGTTTATTCAATCGCTTGCGCCAGAGCACGTAAGCTATCAAATAATTAAAGGCGATGCGTTATTAGAGCAGCAATGGATTGGTATTCATGCTGTTGGTCGCGGAAGTGTTCGTCCTCCGGTATTGTTAGAGCTTGATTACAACCCAACAGGCGATGATAACGCACCCGTTAGTGCAGCCCTTGTGGGTAAAGGCATTACGTTTGATTCGGGCGGTTATTCAATTAAATCGAGCGAAGGCATGCTAGGGATGAAGTGCGATATGGGCGGTGCTGCAACAGTAACGGCTGGTTTAGCACTTGCTATTAATCGTGGCATTGAAAAGCGCATTAAATTATTCTTATGTTGTGCTGAGAACTTAATTTCTGGCCACGCTTACAAATTAGGCGATATTCTTACTTACAAAAATGGCACAACCGTTGAAATTGTAAATACTGATGCAGAAGGGCGTTTAGTGCTTGCCGATGGCTTAATGGCTGCGGGTGAAACAGGCGCACCTTTAATTATTGATGCTGCAACATTAACGGGGGCGGCGTTGGTTGCTGTTGGTCAAGAATACAATGCGTTGTTTGCACTAGATAAAGAGCTAGCGCGTGAGGTTGAAGGTTTTGCATCTCAAGAAATGGAAGCAGCTTGGCCATTACCACTTGAAAAGTGGCACCAACAAAACTGCCCATCACCTTATGCTGATACGGCTAACAGCCGAGCGCAAAAAGGGGGCGGCTATGGTGGTGCGTCAAATGCTGCAGGCTTTTTATCACGCTTTGTGCCAAACGATGGCCAAGGTTGGGTACACATTGATTTAGCTGCTGCTTTTAACATGGGTAGCACGAGCCAATGGGCTGCAGGCGCAACAACACAAGGTATGCGCACGGTTGCTCGTACGTTGCTAGAAAAAGCATAATATTAACTAAGTTAGGCTTTTTATATTAAAATTAGGCACCGTTTGGTGCCTTTTTTGATCTACAAGCAAGCAATTTTATTTAATTTACGGTAAAATCCATCGCCAATACCTGTTTGAGTGGCTAAGTTGGTTTTACTCTAAACTACGCTCAAATATAATATCCACCACTGGGGTTTCTAACTATGTCAGATAAGTGCTATATCACAGCTCAACAGTTACTTGAAGATTCATTCCGCGTAGCGGCACAAGTATACAAAGACGGCTTTCGTCCTGATTTTATTATAGGTATTTGGCGAGGTGGTGCACCAATTGGTATTGCTGTGCAAGAATATTACGATTACAAAGGTATTGAAACTGACCACATTGCAGTGCGTACATCGTCTTATTACGGTATTGGCCAGCAATCAAAAGAAATTAAAGTACATGGTTTACATTACATTGTAGAAAACGCTAATGCGGGTGATTCTCTGCTTATTGTTGATGATGTATTTGACTCAGGGCGCAGTATTGTTGCACTGAAAGAAAAGCTTTCAGAACTAATGCGCTTAAATTTACCGCGCGATATTCGAATTGCTTGCCCATACTACAAACCAAAAAATTCAAAAGTAGATACCGTGCCTGATTACTACATTCATGAGTCGGAAGAATGGTTAGTATTCCCGCATGAATTGTCGGGTTTAACACCAGATGAAATTATTGAAGGTAAATCTGACTTAGTGAAAATTCACGATATTTTGTTAGAAGACTAATACAACGAGTGCATCAAATGCATATTTAGCCTTAAGAACGTGTTATTTGTTTTTAGGGCAATAAAAAAGGCCTTAATTGGCCTTTTTTTGTGAGCTTAAAGTTGTGCAAAGCTGTCTACATATTCACTAAGCATTGGAATATCGACCGCTTGTAAACCAGTAGTGCTTCTTTGCACTAGGCCTTTTTCTACTAACTCTGTTACAACACGCCTGTAAGCTCGCTCAGTGGTTGCAAAACGTTCTGCCTCTGCATTTACCGTTGGGTAGGCTCTAAGTAGTGTAGGGTTGTTATTCTCGGCTCTCAGCAGGCAATCTTTAGCTATATTGTAGCTAAGTGGTAGTAATAACTTATCTAAGTTGATTTTTTGATTTTCTTGAAACTTAGCAGCAATAGTTTGTGCTGTGTATAAACTTAGCTCTGGTTTTTCGAGCAATAATGCACGCCAATGCCTTAATTCAATCAGGTTGTAAGTCACATCACTAAAACACGTTACCGTATAAATACACGGATTGTTGTTAAGTGCTTCTATTTCACCTATCAGGGTATTATTACAATCCAGTTGTCCTAGCAGCAGGCGTCGTCCGTTTCCTACGTCATAACTAAATGACACAGTGCCGCTGCGCACAAGCACAAGCTTGCTTAAAGGCTGATCTTGATGGATCAGCACTTCTTTTTTTGATTGTTGATAACTACTACCTGCAAAGGTTAATAGCTGTTCAACAAGATAACTAGAAAAATGGTATTGAAACATCAATATGCTCTTCGGACATTTGTCCTATTTATTATGTTTTAATGACGGTAGCATTAACACATTAAGAATTTACGCTAACTTGCTACTAATACTTTTAGCTTTGCTATGGGTATTATTTTACCTTCATTTCCCGTGTAATGATTTAAGAATTTGTTGGTTTTTTTGCCGGCAAACTTTTTCAGGTTTTTAAGCAAGTTAGCTTTTTATTTACGTATGTCACTTCGCTTAATTATTAATATAAGAGAGCTACTCTCTTACTAGCCAATTATTTTTCAAAATCTAAATAACGCTCATAATTAAGCAAAGTGCTATTACTTTGCAATACTTACAACTGTAATAAGTTAGCATTAGTGTAATGCTAACCCAAAGGTTAGGAGAGAACAATTGAGTTGGGAATATTTAGGCTATATTGCGTCAGCTTTATTGGTTGCATCACTCACTATGACCGATGTAGTAAAGCTTCGTTGGTACAACATGTTAGGGTGTATTGTGTTTACGGCTTACGGTGTAGCCATTGGTGCTGTTCCCGTTGTTTTTACCAACGCGTTACTGGCATTGGTTAACTTGTATCACATTATAAAATTATACCGTCAGCCAAAAGCTGTTCAGCCAGAGGCACAGCAGCCAAAAAGCTAAATGATATGGTTTGTATAAAAAAAGGGTTAACTTGCGTTAACCTTTTTTTGTTTATTTAGTATCACTCTCTTTTTTATCGAATCGCTTCATACCGGCAATCCATGTTTGTAGCACCTGGGTTTTGTATATATCTTCAACGGGTACTTTAAAGTAATCTTTATCCACTAAAATAAAGTCGGCCCATTTACCTTGCTCTAAGCTCCCTATTTTAAACTCTTGATGCGCAGCATAAGCACCGCCCAGTGTAAATGCACGTAGTGCATCTTCGCGGCTTAGTACTTCGCTTGGACGCCAGCCGTTTTCAGGCAGTTTGTTATGATCCATTCGCGTTATTGCTGAATATAAACCATCAAACGGGTTTGCAAGCTCTACAGGGTAGTCAGAACCCGCAGCAACCACTGAACCTTGTTGTAAAAATGTTTGCCATGCGTATGCAAAGCTAAGTTGCTTCTCAGTTAGGCGTTGCTCTGCCATATGCATGTCAGACGTAGCATGAACAGGTTGCATTGATGGAATAATTTTTAGTGCTTTAAATCGAGGAATATCGTCTGGCGTTACTATTTGCGCGTGCTCTATACGGTTGCGCAGTAAAATACCGCCTGTTTTTTTAAATACATTTTCGTAGGCGTCTAAAACCACACGATTGGCCTTGTCACCAATGGCATGGGTGTTGGCGGTAAAACCGTTTTTAAAGCTTTGCGTAAATAAAGCTTCGAGTTTTTCTTGGGTTTCAAGCATCAAACCATGATGTCCAGCACGGTCGGCATAATCTTCAATAAGCGCTGCGCCACGCGAGCCTAATGCACCATCGGCATAGACTTTTACACTACGAATTTCCATAAAGTCGTAGTTATCGTGATATGGCCCGGCTTTTAGCATAGCCGGTAAGTCTGGGCTAGCACCGCTTAGCATTGCCACAATACGTAAAGGTAAATTGCCTTGTTCACCGCGCTCTTTGTACACTTCCCATGTGGCTTTATCTATCCCAGCATCGTGAGTAGAGGTAATACCTAAACTTAATAAATGCTTACCTGCGGCATCGAGTGAGTTGCTAATATCTTGTTTTGAAGGGGCAGGCATGTGCTGAACAATTAACGATTCAGCTTTATCAACAAAAATACCGGTAGGGTTACCAAATTCATCTTTAATTACCTCACCGCCTTTTGGCGATTTTGTGTCGGCGTTAATGCCTGCAAGTTCAAGCGCTTTTGAGTTAACCCAAATTGCATGGCTATCAACACGAGATAGAACAACCGGACGATCGCTTACCACTTTGTCTAAATCTTTAGCGCTAGGGAAGCGTGTATCTGGCCATAACTCTTGGTTCCAGCCACGGCCGATGATCCAACCTTGTTTGCCTTGCGCAAATTGCTTTAATTTATTTGTAACGTCATCAATCGACTTAGCACCACGTACATCTAACTGCGATAAGTTATCGCCTAGTCCAATAATATGGCCATGGGCATCAATTAAGCCGGGTAGTAATGTGTTGCCTTTCGCGTCTATTAGCTTGGCATCTGGAAAGCTTTCTTTGAGTGTGTCGCCGCCTACTTTAACAACCTTGCCATCTTTTATAACCAAAGTGCTAAATTGTTGAAGCTCGCCTTTTTGCATTTTGCCTTTATAAAGCGGAGTATAACCATTGGCATTATAAATAACTTTGGTTTGCGCAATCGCACAGCTAGGCCCTGCACAGAGACTGGCAAGTATAAGTGGTTTAAGTAATTTTTTGAGTAACATAGTGCACTGATTTGTTATTTTTAGTGCAATAACACTAGCAAACCCTTTTTTAGAATACCAATAGGATGCGATAAGCTCGTAAAATAGACAGTTAAAGCTAAGCTAGCTGCTTAGCCATTAAATTAATTGCCTAAAACGTTAGGTTAAAAAGGTTAATTAAATTTGGGCTACTTGCTGGCATATAAATGGTATTCGCTCAGTGTTAGCCGACCGTCTTTATCTTGGTCGTAACTTACAAATTTAGACCACAAGGCTGGGTCTATTGAGGCTTCAGAGCGAGATAAAAATCCGTCTTTATTTCTATCTATTTTTTTAAATTGGTTATTAATGCTGTCACTGATGGCAAAACTTGATGCGCTAAATACAGGTAGAGCGCATAAAATAAAAAAGTGTATGGGATTCATTAAAATACTCAGTAAAGATTGTTAGTAAGGTAATTTTTAAATTCAATTAATGAAATTTGTTTGTCTTGGTTTTTATCCCACATTATAAACGTGCTAAGTAACTGGGGCTGGCGTTCTAGTTCGTTATGAGTAAGGTAACCGTTTTTATCTGTATCGAGGTGATCAAAGCGCTGTTTTACATCAAGTGCAGAAGCATTAAAACTTAAAAGCAACGCTATGGTGGTTACAAAGTAACGTATCTTCATGGTAGTCCTTCCAAAAGGGTAATTAAGTTGTATTGAATAATGAGGTATTACGCTTAATTAGATAAAGCACTTGCCATAATTTAACTCCCAACATTAAATCCTTTTACACATTCCCTCAGGGATTATGGCAAATGCTTTAGTACACTTTACAAGTTAAAAGCTTAAGCAAAACTTAATCTGTTAAGGCTTAAAGTTCTCAAACTCAGCTTTAGAGATCATCTCGTTGTTGTCTTCGTCTAAATCGGTAAACTGTCTAAGTAGCTCTTTATCTTGCTTAGCTTCAACAAACGAGATACTTCCGTCCATGTTTGTATCTAAGTGTGCAAATCGCACGGCCGAAGGAGAAGCTAATACCGTTGCACTGATAGCTAAAAATAATAATAAAAAAGCAGCAATAAGTTGTTTCATAATTTCATTCCTTTTGAAGATAATTTATTGAATAAATTTACTAAATTCATTTAGCGACAACTGACCATTTTGGTCTGTGTCTATTTGTGCAAAGTTTTCCTTAAGCACGGCGTCCATTTTTGCCTCGACTTTGCTTAACAGGCCGTTGCTGTCCTTATCTAGTTCATTAAACGTAGCGTCAACGTCCATAGCGTATGCGCCTGTATTCACTAAACCCAACGCAAGTAATGTTGAAAAAACCAAAGTATTAATGTTCATGTGTATTTCCCTATTAAATTTATTTATTACACCCATTACAAAAAGGGTGCCAAATTTTATTTTTATTTACTATCAATGAGTTGTGTTTTTTAGTTTGGGTTTGTATGTAAAAATTACACTGACTGTATGTAATTTTGTGTAAATACAGCAACAGGGTTGAAGGTATTTTTTGTGATCTTAGTTAAATCAATCAGTTGTGCTGTTGCTGTTTAGCAACATTATGGCGATTTAAAATGAATATGGTTCAGCATGTGTATAGGCGGTATTGATAATAATAGACGCGTTATTTACTTACAGAGTTTACTGCAATGGCTGCAACGTTTGCTAAACATTACAATGCAATGCTTAATTGGCGCCCTAATTTAATAGGGCAGTTTGCTTTAAGCATGCTGCTGTCGTTATTGCCACTGTCTATTGTGGTTATTGTTTTTTTAAATGCGTTAAATAAACAGCTAGCAACCACCCAGCAAATTGTGAGTAATCATTACCAGCTCACAAAATCGTTCGCTAATTTAAAGCAAGACCTTAATAGCCTTGAGCGCGCAACAAGGCAAAATTGGGTGTTAAAAAGTGATGCGCTCAACACCCTCATTGTTGATAAATGGCAATCGTCTGTGCAGAGCATAAATGAACTCAAACACATTAATGCAAACCCAGACTACATAAACCAATGGACACAGCTTTTAACTATTTTGCAAACAGCACAACACCAGCTCGTTGAGAAAAAACAGCAAAAAGCAGAGCTCTTCTTACCCATAAGCGAGTCAATTACAGAGCTCACAGTGTGGCTCAAAAATAAAAACGAAGCGCAAATAACCCATAACCAAAACGAGCTAGCCAGCCTACAAGCGTCGTTTATAAATTGGCTAGTGGCACTTATTCCTCTTACTTTATTGGTTGGCGGCGGCTTTTTATGGCGTATAAGTTTGCGCTTAAAAAGGCTTACTAGGGTTATTGATAAGCTCGGGCAGGGTGATTGGCAGCAAAAAATAGCCGTAAAAGGCTCGTCAGAGTTAGTCGAACTCGGAGAAAAACTACAGTGGGTACAAACTCAGCTGTATATGCTTGAACAACAAAAGGATACGTTTTTACGCCACGTAACGCACGAACTTAAAACACCACTTGCCTCTATGGTTGAAGGAACCGATTTACTCACCGATGAAATTGTTGGCCCTATTAATAACGAACAAAAAGCGGTGCTTTCCCTTATAACTCAATCTACGGTGCGCCTTCGCATGATGATAGATAGCCTACTGAGTTATAACGCTATTAGAGCAACAATAAACAGCTCAAGCGAGGTTAATATTGATCATTTAATTAAAAAAATTAATGGTCATTTTGAGTATCGTTTAACGGCTCGAAAGCAGCGTATTCATTGGCAAAACTCTGTTTCAAGCACTGTCCTTGCGCTTCCTAATGAACTAATAGAAATGATGCTAATTCAGTTAATTTCAAACAGCTTAAAATTTTCTGATGATAACCAAGGTGTGATTGTAAATTTAAAATGCGAGCAAAATCAGCTGTGTTTGGAGGTGGCCGATAACGGCTGTGGCATTAAAGAGCACGAAATAAAGCATATTTTTAGTGCGTTTTATCAAGGTAAACATGAGCAAAGCATTACCTTACAAGGCAGTGGTTTGGGCCTAACAATAGTAAAAGAGACGGTTGAGCAGCTACAAGGCACATTAAGTGTTGAGAAAAATAAACCACACGGTTGCCGTTTTTTAATAAAAATACCAATCAGTAAAAATTTAGGAGTTAATTAACAATGCGCATACTCACTATTTTATGTGTGCTTGCAGGTAGCCTAATTGTATCGGGTTGTGAGCTTAATGATGGCACGCAAGCGCTGGGCGATACTAAAATATCAAATACTAAAAATGTATCTCCTAGCCCCAAGCCAACGCCTAAATTAGCCCCTGTTTACCCCTCTGCTGAGCGGGTTATAGCGCTGCATGCAAATCAATGCGGCGGTTTTACATTGCCACCAACAAAGCGGTCATTTAAAGGTGAAAATGAGCTAAAAGCATTTTTTAAATTTATGTGCTTAAACGTAAGTATCGACCCAAATACAGTAATGACCAAGTTACTTAAACTCGACCTAGCCTATTTTTGGCCTGATGATATAAAGCAGTACTTATGGCTGCAAAAACAGCAAATCACCTTACAAATAAACGCGCAAAAAGAGCAGCAAGCACTTAATAACCAAATGCAGAAAACCCTGTCGTCGCTGGCAGATATAGAGCAGCAGCTATTACTTCGCGAAGACACTAAGGAGCAGTAACCATGACCACAAATAGCCCGCACCAAGCAAAAGTGTTATTAGTTGACGACGATGCAAGTTTATTAAAGTTACTTGCTATTCGTATTGAATCAAAAGGCTATCAAGTAACAACTTGTGAAAGTGGCTTAGCAGCACTACAAATTTTAAAAAGCCACGTGTTTGATGCCGTCATTACCGACTTACGAATGGATGAAATGGACGGCATGGCGCTGCATCGTCAACTGCAAAGTCGATACCCTGCATTACCAGTAATTATGATGACGGCGCATGGCTCTATTCCTGATGCGGTTGAAGCCACCAAACAAGGTATTTTTGCTTTTATTACTAAACCGGTCGATAAAGACGAGCTATTCGATAGCCTTGCAAATGCAATAGATATTCACGGTGTAAATACCGATGAAGCCCCATCAAAAAGTAATATAGTAACGCGCAGTGGTGCCATGTTGCACTTGCTTGAACAAGTTAAGTTACTTGGGCCTACTCAAGTTAATGTGCTTATTTCGGGGGCCAGTGGAACGGGTAAGGAGTTACTAGCGCAAGCTATTCACCAGCATAGCCAAGTCAGTAACGGACCCTTTGTGGCCATAAATTGTGGTGCTGTACCAGGGGAACTTTTAGAGTCTGAATTATTTGGCCACAAAAAAGGAGCGTTTACTGGTGCTGTAAAAGATCACCAAGGTTTATTTCAGCAAGCGCAGGGCGGTACATTATTTTTAGATGAAATTGGCGATATGCCCCTTAACTTACAAGTAAAGCTACTGCGTGTGCTACAAGAAAAAACCATTCGCCCAGTGGGCTTTCAAGAAGAGATCCCAATTGATGTGCGTATTGTATCGGCAACTCACAAAAACTTACCCGAAGCCATTAAAAACCAACAGTTTAGAGAAGATTTATACTACCGCCTAAATGTGGTTAATTTAAAATTACCACTACTGTGTGAACGCCGTGAAGACATAAGCCTACTAGCCCAATACTTTAGCGCAAGTATCGCTAAACGCATGAACCAAAATGAAAAACACTTTGCCAATGATGCTATGCACGCATTGGTACGTTATGATTGGCCGGGAAATATTCGTCAGTTACAAAACGTTGTTGAACAAGTGGTAGCCTTAACACCGGGCGAGGTTATTTCAGCGCATTTAGTGTTAGCCGCACTCGATAGTAACGAAAAAAGCGTAGAGCCACTCTCATTAAACGACGCTAAAAAAGAATTTGAACGTGATTACGTTATTAATACACTAAAAATGGCCGGCGGCAACGTAGCAGAAGGCGCCAAGCTTGCTAAGCGTAATCGTTCAGACTTTTATAAACTCATTAAAAAACATAATATTGACGTTGATACTTTGGCGTAAAAAATTAAAGGAATCCTCATGCAGTTATTTATGGTGTATTTAGGCGGGCGAATTCAAGGCTGCCACATAGAAATGCACGACATTCGCTTTGTAGTTGGGCAAAACATAGAGCAAACCTACACCAAATTAAAAAGCCAATGGGTTGGCGACAAAAACAGCGTACACATGGATAGTTTTATGGCTGTTAACAATATTGATGGCTACAAAGTAGAAGTGGTAGAAGGTTATGTTGAACAAAATAAACAGCTTTATTTTGTAAACTTAGGCGCTTACAGAAGCGACTCAATGGCAGAGCAACACGACTTTGCATTATATGTAGCAAGCAGTAGTGAAGAGGCAAAGCAGCGAGCTAAACATGATTTATTAGCAGGCATGAGCCATATTCATAAAGACGACTTACACGACGTAGACGATTGCTTTGCAATTGATTTACTCGACAGCCAATTAACAATAAAACTTAGCCCAAGTGGGCTTTCACAACCTATAAAACCGGATTGGTTTGGTTACCATGTTTTATAAGTTAAGTAATCTGAACACTGAATAATAAAGCTATCTTAAGCCGCTATTTTTCTTGCTCGTTTTGCTCATTTTTTTCACTGTTTGATGCCAGCTTAAAAGCCACAATAACTAAGCCAAACATAGCAAACGGCAAGGCTGCTAACATATACTCAACCATGTTGCTGTCTTGAAAGTTAGCTTGCAATAAAAAGTGCCCCGCCACACACATAACAATAACGACGAGTAAAATTGGCAGCAGCATGAGCTCTTTTTTTGATGAATGATTTTTCATTGAATAACAGCTTAAACAAAAAATGATGCGCTATTGTAATGAGCTTACATATGCTTGGCAAACCACAACGCTTTTAATGATATGATTGCTATAAATGAAGTTTGTAAATTAGTGTGGAAACAACGTGAAAAGTAGCTTAAAAAACGTTTACCTAGTCGGTGGAGCAGTACGCGATAAACTGCTAAACATTGCATCAAAAGATAACGATTATGTGGTTATTGGCGAAACGCCCAGTACCATGGAATCGCTTGGCTTTTTACCAATAGGTAGCGACTTTCCTGTTTATTTGCACCCAAAAACAAAAGAAGAATACGCACTAGGGCGTACCGAACGAAAAAGCGGCAAAGGTTATACCGGTTTTGTGGTAGACGCCAGCCCAAGCGTAACACTAGAAGAAGACCTCGCAAGGCGCGACTTAACCATAAACTCTATGGCACTTGACGAAAACGGTAAAATTATTGACCCTTTTAATGGCCAACACGATTTACAAAACAAAATACTTCGCCACACCACACACGCCTTTGTAGAAGACCCTGTGCGAGTGCTGCGTATTGCACGGTTTTTAGCGCGTTATGGCAGCGATTGGCAAATTCATCCCAGCACTTATGCGTTAATGCGAGAGCTTAAAAATAAAGGCGAGCTTAACCATTTAGTGCCTGAACGGGTATGGTTAGAAACCGAAAAAGCGCTTAGCGAAAAACACCCCGAGCTTTACTTTCAAGCATTAGATGGGCTGGGCATTTTTCCTGAAATAGAACAAATGAAAAACGTACCACAACCTGCCAATCATCACCCTGAAGGCGATGTATTTGTGCATACAATGTTGGTGCTTAGGCGTGCGGCCGACTTAAATTTTAATTTAGAAACCCGCTTTGCTGCGCTTACCCACGATTTTGGCAAAGCCCTTAGCTATAAAATACGCGGCAATTTACGCGGTCACGAACGCGAAGGTGTAGCGGTAGTAGAGTCATTTTGTAATCGTTTAAAAGTGCCTAATCGTTTTCGTGATATTGGCGTATTGACCAGCGATAACCACACTTTATGCCATACGATTGATCAGCTTAGGCCGCAAACTATTCATAAATTAATTGTCACTAATTTAAATGGTTTGGTGCACCCTGAACGCTTTTTAGCATTTACTCAAGCCTGCCAGTGTGACGCGCAAGGTCGCGGAGAAACACTGGTTAATAAGCCTTACCCGCAGGCAATTAAGTTGCGCGCCATTCATAGTAAATTACAGCAAATGGATAAAAAGCACATAGTGCAAGAGGCGCTTAAAAGTGGCAAAAAAGGCCCAGAAATAGGCGAGGCAGTAAAGCTGGCAGAAATAAACTGTATCAAAGCGTTTTTAAGTGATGAGCCAAGTACAACAAGCTAACTAGTTTAAATTAAGTCAAGTATTGAGATACGCCTTGCACCTCAAGGCGCGGTACTTTTAAAGGTCGTTTATTTGCGTATGCTGTGGTTTATTTGCCTCTGGCTCAGCGTTTTTATCAGATTTATATAAACTAAAAATAAAGTCGAGCTCTTCTCGTTCAAGTGATGGGGTCACGGCAAATCCTACTGCTTAATGCGTTAATATAGCCCCAGAGTATGTGAACGCGACTGAATTAAAAGTGAATAGTCACAAAGGAAGGCGACTGTTTATTTCCTCACTGTTTATTAGCACATTACTTTTCTTTCTAATATTACTGATCTCTACCATTTTGGGGTATTTCTACATTTAGAATATTTAAATGCTACATAACTAACTGTTTACATGCGCTTATTAGCTGGTTACATTAAATTTATTGTAATATTTGGACATGTGTCGGTTTATAAAGCGACACATGTCGGATACAAAGTTGTTAGCCTTCTTGAGGGTACTGTGGATTTAATAGCACTATTTTTAATTTTGGCACTTCTAATATTTGCCGCACGCAAGTTTGAATCCGTGATACCAGTAGAGTTTTGGGATAAGTCGGCTCGGACGTTTATCGACAACGGAGATACTGTTTTAGTGCGTCCAAATTCATATTCACGTTTCTATAAAGCTAGTGGTAAGTTAGTAACAAAATCGGATATTAAGAAAGTCCAAAAGGCTGGATGCGTTAGTCTTTTTACTAGTTCGAATAATGTTATAGATATCACAATGCACCCTAGTAATAGAGACTCAGTATTTGATTCAGCTAAGAGGTTATTTAAAGATGCAAAAGTTGTCGAAATTGACATCGAAGGCTAACAAATACATCAACCGGATTTTGGCAAGAGCGGCCAGAACCGGTTATGTAAAGTGTTAACTGCCAAAAGGAATTCAGTATATGGAAATATTTCACGCCACAATAGAAGATGCAGAAAGTTTACTAGAGCTCCAACGCGTTGCGTATCAATCAGAAGCTGAACTGCATAATGACTTTAATATCCCGCCTTTAACTCAAACGCTTGATGATCTGAAAGCAGACTTTGAGAAGAAAACCATTTTGAAAGTTGTTGATAACGGTAAGTTATTGGCAAGCGGTCAAGCTCGCTTAGAAGCTGGTAGTTGTCATATTGGACGCATGGCGGTATGGCCTGACCTACATGGCAAGGGTGTTGGATCTAAGTTGCTTTCTTCACTTGAAATTGTATTTCCAGAAGCTAATCGTGTCGAGCTTTTTACTGGGGAGTTTAGTGCTCGTAATTTAGCGATGTACAAACGTCGTGGTTATTCTGAGTTTAAAACGGCAAAGTTGGGTAAAACGAGAGTTGTATTCTTAGAACGTAAACTAAAAAGCAGTTAACAAGGGTTAAATATTAGCGGGCTGTTCACTTCATTTAAGCCAACCATTTTAAGTCGACTTTGATGGTCTTACATATAAAGAGGAGTACTTACAATGGTTCGTCAATCACGTAAATTTAAAATATTTGCTGCAATAATTACCATCCCATTATTTGCGGTATTTTTATTTGGGTACAACTTTATTATCTTTATGTATGCTGATGGGTTAAGCAACATTAAGCACTACTTCTTACTTGGTTTAGGTTTTATTGGTATTCTTTTGTGGGCAAAAATGTCCGTGAATATGATTAAAGACATAAGATTGATTAAAGTGTAATTTACATAAAAATATATCAGTCTTAATTATGCTAGGAAGCACGTGTATTTCTTTTACCGCTTTATTCAGTGCGGTCAATTCTAAATCAATAAAAATTCAGTTTACTTTGTTTGCCTATGTGGTTGTTAAACGAGTTGCATAAGGCAAAAACATTTAGATGCGCTACATAGTAATCTCATAGTGTGATCTCATCGCAGTCAGGTCCATTGTTAGAGTAATATCGTAGAACCTAAAACTTACTTGAAGTAAATCTATAGCTGCATCTTCGCATTATTAAATAGGCCCAACATTTTTTGGGCTTATGATGCACAGGCCTATTATATTAAAAGCGCCTAATTTGTTGCTATTAGTTTTTGCTTAATGCATTTTCATCGGCTCTTGAGTCAGAATGTTTACCTCAAGGTAAATACTTGCTCAACAGAAACAGAAAAATGAGCCGCTATTTTTAGTGCAATAACCACCGACGGTGTAAAACGCCCGGTTTCTACTGTGCTAATGGTTTTTCTAGAAACGCCTATGGCATCTGCCAACTCTTGCTGAGATATTTTATGTTGTAACCGAAGTTTGTGAATATGATTATCTAAATCTTCATTCATAAAGCTCTTCCTTGCCAAGTTTCCACAAAATCAATGCGCCATGTGTAGCAGCTGCTAAGCAAAGCAATATTTGAAGTGCATCTGTGGGATTGAAAGGGGCTATTAATTCCACAAACCACTTACTGTCGCCACTATAAGCGAGAAATGCTCCGCCAATTACCATAATATGACAAATAGCGCGAAGGCTGAGCGAACTAACATAATCCACATACTCGTCGTTAAATTTATATGTCCAGAAACCAAGTTTTGATATGTGCTTAGCAAACTTCATCGATTTAGTACCTAACACAAGAAAATAGATAAAACTCGCAAATAAAGTTAAATCTACTAGTAAATATATAACTGAATCGGTTTTGCTGATTACTGTTGAAAGCAGCTCTGCTAACAAGAAAAACGCTAGAGTAATACTGGTTTTTCCAGTAATTGTTAAATATTGCTGTTCTTGTTCTGGTAGTACTGATATTGATTTTGCCATTTGTTGTATATCCCTTTTTAGTGGCGACCCAATAATGTCGCGTTTTGTTTACTCCACTTAAGGTTTCATGTGATACCTAAATACACCATATGTAACCCCTAGGTATCAATGATACCCAAAGGTTACATAAAGGCAACCTTTTTTATTTTTTAATTCGCGTTAAGTGAGTACTGAGCCTGTACTAATCTAATACTTGGATAAAAATGAGAAAGAAAATTTAAAAAACAAGAGAGAAAATAAATTAAAAATATATTTTAAAAACAATGATTTAATTTATTTTTGCTAAGTTTGATTAACAAGTTGAACCAAAGTAGGAACTCAGATATGGTTGTTTTATTAATAAAATAAATTTAAACGAGTTAACCTAAAAGGGGCCTATAGTTACCTATGATCGAGAGCGCGGAGGAATTTAAAAGATTAAGAGAAAGCAATATTCCAGAGGAGTATTGTCGCGCTGCTCATGAAGGAGCCGACATTCAAGTATGGAAATGTGTGCTAGAAAAATACCCAGATATGGCATTTTGGGTGGCACAAAATAAGGCTGTTCCAATCGAAGTTCTCGAAGTGTTATCAAAGCACCCTGATCCAAAAGTTAGAGATATGGTTGCAAGAAAAAGAAAAATAACAGAATCTTTAATGCTAGCCTTTGCGACTGACAGTGACCCGTCAGTAAGAAACGCACTGGTAAATAATGGCAAGGTTACCGAGCGAGTTTTAAAAATATTAGTTAATGATTCGTGGCAAACCGTAAGTGAGCGTGCAGCTGAAAAACTACTAGCTCTAACAAAGTCATAATTTTTAGCGGGGTTAACAAGGAAGGTATGCGTTCAATTCAATTTTTAGGTTTATTGACATCAATAGTGTCATTTTTGTGTTTGTTTTGGGCTTTAGCTCCGCTTTCGCCTGACAGTAGCGCTTCAGTAGAAGGTGCTATTGGCTTGTTTTTAATGTTTTTTGTAGCACCACTTTTTGGTTTTTCAGCCTTGTTGTTAATTCCTTCATCTATCGCACTATTTAATGCTAAGTTAAGAGCGAACACTTATTTTTATGGTAAGTTTTGGTACGGTGTATGGGGCATTAATAGTTTGATATCTATAGGGTATGTGTTTGTAATTTTATATATTGGTTATATTTACTTAACTGTAAAAGTTAGCAACTAGTACTGTAATTAAACTTCAGTGAAATAACGTTTTACGCTCACTTTAATCCACCATTAAATTGGTATAGCTATGTCGTCAGGAGGCTCGGGAAAACATGGACGAACTTTTTAGAAAATATGCGGCGGCTTTTGATGCATTCAACCCACAAGCAATAGCTAACCTTTACCGTTTACCTTGCGCTATTGCAGACGGCGACGGTGTACAAACATTTACAGATAAAGATGCTCTCGTTAAAAAGTTTACTTTTAATTGTGAAACTATGCGCAGTTTAGGTTACCAGAATACTGAATTTAACGTGCTTGAAAAACAGCAACTGGGTAAAGATAAAACCGCTGTTACCATTGGGTGGCGGCTTTATAATAAAGGCTCAAATATAGATTTTCGTACACTTTATATTTGCCACCAAATCGATAACTCATGGTTCATATTTAGCGCTAATGTTTACTAAGGTAGTTTCGGTAATGGCTGCTAGTTTGTTAACAAACACATTTTTTGTTCGTTGGGGTGTATACGCTTATGAAAGTTTTACTCTTGTGTTGAACGTTACCGAGCACGTTGTTGATTATTTAAATACCACTACTTATGAAGCATGAGCTCTGGGTAGAAAGTAATAATGAGCAAACATTTTGTTTGTCTGGTCCACAAGGAGATGAGGTTCGAGCTCTTCTAGGAACTGAGGCTAAACTTATTTGAATTTGTGAAGCTTCATCTCATTTTGAGGCAATGACCAAGTATTACAAATATATGGGGTGGGGAGAGTACAATACTGAATTCCCTGAATACGACAAAAAAACATATGCAGAGCCTGGGTGGACATGATTTCACTTAATAAGCAGCTAATTTTTCCCGCCAATTACACTTATTTGTTTCTTGCATTTAATTAGAACTTTCAGCTAGCCCCATTAGGTAAGGCTAAAAACGACTTAAAACTAAATAATTTTCAACTAATTTGCTAACGGCAAACTTACTGTAAAAGTGACCCCATTATGTTGTGTATTATTTTGCGCAGTTACACTGCCTTTATGGTAATCGCACACCAGCCTTACAATATAAAGCCCTAAGCCTAAATGCGGTTGTTGCTGCATGTGCTGGCTGCGCACCGACACCATAGAGTCAAATATGTGCTCGCTTAGCCCTTCGGGTAATAATGGGCCTGTATTACTTACGCTTAGAACTGCTTGTGAATCTTTGCTTTGTAACGTTACGTTAATCGCGGTATTAGCTTGGCTAAACTCTAGTGCGTTATTAATGAGCTTATCAAGCAGCTGCGCTATAAACTCAGGTGCGCCTTGCATAGGTAATTTGTTTTGGCATACATCAAGCGTAAATAACTGGTTTGGGTAAGTAAGCTGATAGCCTTGCATGCAACCATTTATTACTTTTTGTAAATCAAAAGGCTCAGGCTCGTTACTTTGAATACTTTGCTCAAGGCGAGTAGCTTCACTCATGGTGGTAATTATTTTACCTAAGCGCTCTACGCCTTCACTGGCGCGATCGAGGTATTTTTGGCTAAGCTCGGTTTGTTCCAAACTTTGTAAGTTTTCAAGGGATGATCGTACCACGGCAACAGGCGTGCGTAGTTCGTGAGATAAACGCGACGACATGTTTTCTAAATAGTCGGTATAGCCGCCCAATCGGCTCACAATATTTGCAAAGCTACGCGACAGGTCGCCAATTTCATCATTAGAATCACTGTAACTAATACTGCCGGTAACACGCCCTTGTGCATCTATTGCTTGCTCTGCGGTATCGCGAAGGCGCCTAATACGGCTCGATATTCGTGATGCAAAAAAGAATAAAGTCACGGTACCAATCAGCATAACGGCTAAAATAACGTTAAATAACTTTTCGAGCGATTTATTACGAAGCGTACGCACACCATTTGTCGTTTCTTCAGCTATTACTGCACCAATGACTTTGTCTTCAATCCAAATAGGGTAGGCGGCAGATAAAATAACGGCTTTGCTATCGGGGGTGAGCCGCCAAGACGATGCAGGTTGGCCTTTTAATGCATTAGCTAAATGACTGCCTTGCATAGATGCTACGTCGTGTAGGGTATCTATAAATTCGTTTTCAGGTCGGGTTAAAATTTTATAATAAAGTGGGTGCAAATAGGTTTGCTCAAAGCGTTGCCAAGCATTTTTGGGTGGCTGATTTTTAAGACCATCGGCCCATACTCCATCAGCGTTTTGAATCGTGCCCGATTGCGCAAGTACGCGGTGATGATTGTCTACAACCCATATACGGCTGCCACTGTGGCCCATCCCTTTTAAAATGCGGCTAATTTCTGGTGAAGGCACAAGCACTGAGCCTAAATCGCTTGGGTTATTTAAATTAGAGGTCGACATAACGTTAGCGTTAGGTAATTTGCTTAAGCTATCGGTATCTACAATAGCAAAACCCAGTTTGTTTCCTAGCATGGCTAACGGAAAGCGCAGTTCAACGGTGTAGCCCTTTTGGGTGCGTTTAAAATAGCCCTGAATTTTTGTAAATGGTGCTTTGGTGTCTGCATTAAATGCATTAACCCAGCCGTCTTGCCTTGGGGCGATGATATAGGTATTAAATTGGCCATCAGGGGCTTTTAAACCAATTTTTAAATGGTCGTTATTAGTAATGCTTAAGCTGTTTTTAGCACGATAAATAAGTGTGTTGTCGGTAACATTAAAAACGGCATATAAGTAGTTATCAAATTTACCTACCATGTGGTCGAACGATAAATCGCTGGCTTGGTGATCTTTATTAGTTTTTTGTAAATAGCGTTTATCGTAATGCCAAAATAACGGTTCGTAGGGTTCCCAGTCGGTTAGTTTGCCATCGAGCTGAATAGGGTTTTTTAAGTTATAGGCGTATAAATCGCGGCCTTTTATTACTTGGTCTAAAAAGTTGGTTTGCTCGTCAAATAAAGCAGGGCGTTCGTGCAGAGCAGTGGCAAGTGCACGCGTTGTGCCTACGAGTGTTTTTTCTTGGCCTTGGCGTAAAAACTTTTCCATTTCCCATACGTACTCGTAGCCTAGCCACGGCAGTAAAAATAAAAAACAAGAAAGCACAATAAACTTACTACGTAGGCCAAATCGAAGCATTAATGCTGCTCCCACCTATAACCCATACCATATACGGTATCGATACAATCAAATTGTGAGTCGAGGGCTATAAACTTTTTACGAATGCGTTTTACATGAGAGGTGATGGTGCTGTCGTCCACATATATTTTTGCATCGCTCATTAAATCGTTACGGCTTTTTACATGGCCTGGTCGCTGCGCAAGTGAATGCAGCATCCAAAATTCGGTCACGGTTAAATCCACTAATTGCTGTTGCCAAAAAACCTGCATGCGCTGTGTGTCGAGTGTTAACTGCCCGCGTGTTATAAGTGCATTGGCATCGGCGGGGTGTTCAAGGGCTTCCATTCTGCGAAATAATGCACCTATTCGTGCTGCTAAGTGTGCCAAGCTAATGTCTTTTGTTAAGTAGTCGTCAGCGCCCATACGTAGGCCGCAAACTGTGTCTATTTCGCTATCGCGTGCGGTTAAAAAAATAATAGGGAGCGTTTTAGATAAGGTACGCAGGGTTTGGCATAGTAAAAAGCCGCCATCAATTTCGTGGCCAAGGCCTATATCAACGATGGCTAAATCGGGGAGTGCGTCTTTAAATGCACTTTCTGCCGTTATGCGGTCGCTGTAACCACTCACTTGGTAGCCTTGTGCGCCTAACATTTCCATGTAGTTTTCGCGAATGGCGGTTTCATCTTCAATGATGGCTATTTTTTTCATTCTACACACCCTTATTTATTTTAAAACGCACTATATCGAAGTTTTTCAGCTATGTACGGTTAAAAAGGCAATTGCCATTTTTTTGCCACAATTGCTCAGCGGTTTGCCATTTTTGCTCCCCTTTGTTGCCACTTGGTGTTGTTTTAATGCACCTATCGAAACAAAACATCACAAAGTTAAATCAATTTTAAGGATCATATTATGAAGAAGACATTAATCGCGCTAACGCTTGTTGCTGGTTTTTCTACTCCGACATTTTCATCGGCATCTGAACATTCGCCCTCAAAAGAAGCAACTCAAGAAACCGCAATAGGTTTAGGTACAGGCGCTATTATTGGTGGTGTGGTTGGTGGACCAATCGGCGCGTTTATAGGCGCATTTGCTGGTGGCTTAATTGGTGATGCAAAAGTCGCCGACAACAAACTTGATGAACAACAACGCGCCTTGGCAGTAATGAAACAAAAAACCAACGACTACCAACACGTACTTAATCATAACAATCTGTTAGAGCAGCAATTAGAGGTGCTTGCACAGCAAAACGAGCAGTTAACACAATCTCAAATTAATAACCTGCTTGCGATGACCGTTCAATTTAAAACGGGTTCAAGCACCATAGCGCCTCACTTTGCTAAACAGCTCGACCAGTTAGTTGTACTTTTAAACAATCAACCTCAATTAGCGCTTGATTTAAGTGGCTTTGCCGACCAACGAGGAGATGAACAGGCTAATTTTTTACTGTCTAAAAAACGTGTAAATGCAGTGCAAAGTTATTTAATAAAACACGGCGTTAACCACAAACGTTTAAGTACGCAAGCCTTTGGTGAACAACACACATTGGCAAATAGCAATACAATAGAAGATAACTTTTTTGACCGTCGAGTAACGCTGACTACCCGTTCACTAGCGCCTGTAAATGGCCAAACGGCGAGTAACTAATTTTAGCATTCGATGGAGTGATTTTATGTTGAGTAACCCAACCAAAATGCTTGTTAAGGCAAGCATTTTTATATTCACGGCAATAGCGCTATTAGCAAGTAATAGCAGCTATGCGCAATCGCCAAAGCTTGAACTAACCGATACCTTAGGTAAGCCCGTTAGCCCTGCCATAATATTAAAAAGCGACGCTCATATGACAGTAACAGGGTTAATTAACCATGTTGTCGTTAAGCAAACTTATCAAAACGAAAACCCATTTGCGGTGAATGCACGTTATGTGTTTCCACTACCCGACGAAAGTGCAGTGCACGCCATGACAATGCGTATTGGTGAGCGCGTTATTAAAGGGCACATTGATAAAAAAATTGAGGCCGAAAAAAAATACGCACAAGCTCAAAAGGCAGGAAAGCAGGCTGCATTGGTGCGTCAACAACGGGCAAATATGTTTGTCACTAATGTGGCAAATATTGGCCCTGGTGAACAGGTGGCCATTGAGCTTGAGTATCAAGAAATTATTAATTACCGCAGTGGCACTTTTACCATTCGTTTCCCTACCACAATTACGCCGCGCTACCATGCAATAAATGGCACATTAGAACAGCCTAGTTCAAGCCTTATGGATCAAAACTTAGCGCCCAGTGGTTGGCTAAGACCGGTATATAACGTTCAAAAAAATAATGATGCACCTAGCAGTGAGTTTACTTTAAACATAGACATAGATGTGGGATTAGAGCTTGTTGATATAACCTCTAAACATCACCGTATTAATGTTAATAATCCCGCGTTTGGGCAATATAAAATAGTACTGAACGATACAAATGGGGCTAATCGTGACTTTGTTTTAGCGTTTAAGCCGTTGCAAAAAGAAAACGCGCAAGCTGCCTTTTTTACCCAGCAGTTTGAAAACGCAGACCGCTATGGCCTTGCTATGTTAATGCCGCCTGGAGATCATTTTACGCAAACTCAGCGCTTACCCCGAGAAATGGTATTTGTAGTAGATACATCGGGCTCAATGCATGGGCAGTCTATTGAGCAGGCCAAAAAGGCATTATTTTATGCGCTGTCGTTACTTGAAAGCGACGACAGTTTTAACATTATTGGTTTTGATAATAATGTCAACGCCATGAGTGATAGGCCTCTTATAGCCAGTGATTTTAACTTACGCCGAGCAGAGCGTTTTATTTACAGCCTTGAAGCCGATGGTGGCACCGAAATACAAGGCGCGCTTGACGCGGTACTTGAAGGCAGTACGTTTGATGGTTTTGTACGCCAAGTAGTGTTTTTAACAGACGGCAGTGTAAGTAACGAAGCTACTTTATTTAAAAATATTCAGGCTAAATTAGGTGATAGCCGTTTATTTACGGTAGGAATTGGTAGTGCTCCTAATAGCTTTTTTATGCGCCGTGCAGCCGATATAGGAAAAGGCACATTTACTTTTATTGGCAGCACACAAGAAGTACAGCCTAAAATGGAGCAGTTATTTGATAAGCTCGCCCACCCAGCCATTACAGACCTCGCTTTAAGCGATGAAAACGGTAACAGCTTAGATTTTTGGCCGTCACCACTGCCTGATTTATATTTTGGTGAGCCAGTTATGGTTGCTATAAAACTTAATGATGCTAAAAGTGTGATACTGACAGGGCAAACAGCACAAGGGCCTTTAAGTATTAAATTAAGCACACAAAATAGCTCTCAAGCCAAAGGCATAGCAAAATTGTGGGCGCGTCAAAAAATTAAGTCACTACTTTTATATAACGAGCAAAGTAGTGTTAAAGACGAGGTGCAAAAATTAGCTTTAACGCATCAGCTTTTAAGTCCATTTACTGCGTTTATTGCCATTGAACACACTCAAATTAAAGACGTTGCAGATCAAACTGCGCAAGCCGCTAACCAAGTCCCGCAAGGAATGGAAATGCGTTTGCCGCAAACCGATGGTCAAAGTAGGCTGCATATAATGTTGGGTAGTATGTTACTTATAACGTTTGGTGCTCTTAAATTAAAAAGACGCGTTAAAACATGAAAAAGTGGTTAAGTGCAGGGCTATTAATTGCTGGGCTCAGCTTGTTTGGCCACGGTGTGTATATGCAAGCAAAGGCATGGCTTGCACAAGTGCTTATTGAGCATGCGTGGCAGCAAGCTCTTGCAGAGCCGGGTAAAAAAGTAAAACCGTGGTTTTATGCTGACAGTTTTGTAACCGCGCAGCTTTTTTTTCGATCGCATAACAAAACGTTAAGTGTGCTTGGTGGTGCGAGTGGTCGAAATTTAGCATTTGCACCAAGCCATTTTTTGCCCGCGGGGGAATTGGGCAATCGCCAGAAGGGAGCGTTAATAGCAGGTCATAACGACACCCACTTTGCGTTTTTACAGCACGCCAAAGTGGGGGATCAGTTTACTATGCAGTTACAAAGCGGGGAGTTACAGCAGTATAAAGTCACGGCGGTTGATATAATTCATCAATCGCAGCATGACTTTTTACGCACACCGGGGCTTTATTTACTTACCTGTTATCCCTTTGATGCATTAGCGTCGGGCACCGATTTGAGGTTATTGGTATCGGCAGAAATATCTTCACCAGATTCACTAAGTGGTATATCAACAACAAGCTCTTGATGGCGCTGACTAACCATAACGCCAATAAATACCACAAAAATACTAAGCCACTGCCAAAGTGTAAGTACTTCTCCCAAAATAATGGCCGATAAGATAAGTGTAAAAATAGGAATTAAATTTGAATACGCCGCCGCAGTAAGCACCGATACCTTGCTAATTGCATAGTTGTACATACCGTAGCCGCCTAAAGTAACGCAAGAGCCTAAATATAAAATACTCATAAGTGCCGTTAGGTCGTGTTGATTTTCGCTGGGTAGGTCAATAAAAAATAAAAAGGGGGCAAAAAACAAACTCCCGCTAATGCCTTGTAATGCAATTAAAGTCAGTGGTGAATACCGGTTTGCTAAGTGCTTAATACTAACAGTATAAAATGCAGCGCACACCATAGCCATTAACTCTAAAAAGTTACCCAAAATAGGATTAGGCGCTTGTTCTGAACTTGGTGAGAGCAGCGTAAGTAAAATACTGCCGCCAATACATAGCGTAAAGCCCACTACAATAGCTTTACTTATATATTCTTTGAGCATAAAAAATGCTAAAAACGCCACTATTATTGGCAAGCACGACACAATAACACCCGCCTGAGATGCCGATGTATATTCCATTGCGTGCCCTTCAAATAAAAAGTACAAGCACGGCTCAGCAAGTGACATGCCCACTAAATACTTCCAATCACCTTTTTGATATTCAAAGCGAATAACATAACGCCATAAACACAATGAAATAACGAGCGTAGTAAGCATACGTAAAAATATCACTAATGCTGGATCGTAAATGGCAATGGCGTATTTAAGCGCTATAAACGAACTGCCCCATAAAACAGTGGCAATAATTAAACATAAACTGGCAGGCATAAGACGTAATTTAAACAATAAAATATAGCGCGATCCTAGCATGAATATTTTTAACTTGTTCAAAAATACCGAGCTGGTATAAGTTAAATCATAATAAAATTTTAATAGCTAAAAACAATGCAAAGGGAACAGATAATAGTTGTAAAGTTAGGTACGAGCGTACTAACTGGTGGCACCGATAAACTAGATAAAGCTCATATGGTTGAGTTAGTTCGCCAATGCTGCGAGCTTAAAAAGCAGGGGCATCAGGTTGTTATGGTATCGAGCGGCGCCGTAGCTGCAGGCCGTGAGCAACTATTAAAATCCTGTGGTACGAGCTTAGTGGATAAACAAATGTTAGCCGCCATTGGGCAGGGCCAACTTATTCATATATGGCAAAGTTTATTTGCCTTGTATGGTGTAAACGTAGGGCAAATGCTGCTAACACGCGCTGATGTTGATGACAGAGAGCGCTACTTAAACGCACGCGATACATTAACGGCCTTACTTAGTTACAACGTGGTGCCTATTATAAATGAAAACGATGCGGTGGCGACAAGCGAAATAAAAGTGGGTGATAATGATAACCTATCGGCCTTGGTGGCTATATTAGCTAATGCAGACAAATTACTATTACTTACCGATCAAGACGGCTTGTTTACCAGCGATCCGCGCACCAATGCCGATGCAAAGCTTATTGACGAAGTAACTCACATAAACGATGAACTGCGTCAACTTGCTGGTGGCAGTGGTACTAACTTAGGCACTGGCGGTATGGCAACAAAGCTGCAAGCGGCTGATATAGCAAGGCGTGCAGGCGTTGAAGTTATTATTGCCAAAGGCGCTGGCAGCAACGTTATTTTAAAATGCATGAGCGAGCAATTACCGGGTACTCGCTTTTTAAAGTTGACAGCGCCTAAAGATGGTCGCAAAAAATGGTTATTAGCCGGGCCTAAAAGTAATGGGCAAATAGCAATAGACGCAGGCGCTATTCGTGCGCTGCAAAATAATGGGGCAAGTTTATTGGCCAAAGGAGTCACTTGTGCCTTTGGGGATTTTGAGCGTGGTGATTTAATAGATTTGATTGATACAAATAACCAAGTAATTGCGCGTGGTTTAACCCGCTTTAGTCGCTCGGAGGTTAATAAAATTAAAGGCGCACATTCAAAAAATATTGCACAGTTACTTAGTTATGACGCTGGGGCAGAAGTATTGCATAGGGATGATTTGGTACTACTTTAATGCTTAGCTAAAAAGCATGTATTTTAATTAACTGTCTAATTATTTAGTAAAGTTATAGAACATGTTTATACTGGTTAAAAATTATTCAAATTGGGTGTGGCAATGCAAGCCAATTCATGTGGCCACGAGTGGGTAGTCGAACTCACTTGTCAGGAAGACGAAAGCCATTTAGATTCGGCTTTAATAGACGTGCTAGGTGACTTACTAAGCGTCGATAATTTTGCGATTTACATAAACAAGCACGTTACCTTGCAAGCCCCACCAATACTGATAAACACACACAGCAACTTAACATACCTAGAGCCCAATCAAGCCCAATTAATACTTAATAAAGCAACACCTAGTAAAACAAGGGTTATTCATACGACTGATGATGTAACAACATACATCCCGGTTAATCATAGCGATACCATTCTGGGTGTTTTAATAATTAAAACCAAGCAGTTAATAACCGATAGAATAAGTGCATTAGCGATGTACATTTTAAATGTGTATGCGAATCAATTATGGATTTTGCATAAGTCGCGGCTTGATCCTTTAACGGGGCTTTTAAATCGGCAAACCTTTGACAAAAAAGTAATGGAAATAGTCACCGGTAATGGTTTTTTATTACCCCGAGAGCAAGCACATAAAAAACGCTGTTGGTATTTAGCCATTGTTGACATTGATTTATTTAAAAATGTTAACGATACATTTGGCCATGTAGTTGGCGACGGTGTAATTGCACAAGTTGCTAAACTCATAAAAAATAATTTTAGAATTGAGGATTATGCTTTTAGATACGGAGGGGAAGAGTTTGCAATAGTGTTTCAGTCGCAAACAAATACGGATGCACTTAATGCACTCACTCGTTTACGACAGCGAGTAGCCAGTCATGATTTTGAGCACATACAGCAGTTAACAATTAGCATTGGCTTTTTAGAGCTGCAGAGCGCTGACACCGTTTCAAGCATAGTAAACCAAGCCGATATGGCGTTATATCACTCAAAAAAAACAGGACGGAATAAGGTGACATCATGTCACGAACTTACGGTCAGTAAAGAAGTCAGGATTTCTCAATAGTATTGAGCTTTTTTGATTGTAAAATTGTGCTAAAATCTGGCTCCTTAAATTGTTGTAGTCAGAGTATTAAGCATGAAATTCGTTCGTTGGTTTTTAGGTTGTATAATTTTATTCTTTAATTTTATATTTACTCCTCGTAGTAAAAAGCGTGCAAGCGAAGAGCAAGCCAAGCTTGATCTGCAAACCTCTCATTTTAAACTTTACCAATTTAAAGCATGCCCGTTTTGTGTGAAAGTACGCCGTGCTATTAAGCGCGAAGGCTTAAACATAGAAACACGCGATGCAAAAGACAATGAGCAATATCGCCAAGAGCTACTAGAACAAGGTGGCAAAATTAAAGTGCCTTGTTTACGTATAGAGCAAAATGGCCAAACTCAATGGCTTTACGAATCTAACGATATTATTGCGTACTTAAATAAAGTAGCTGCTTAAACGATTCATTTAATTTTTATCTCACTTATTTAAAGAGACATTATCATGACAATCCGTACTCGTGTTGCCCCGTCACCTACTGGTGACCCGCATCTTGGCACCGCTTATATTGCATTATTTAACTACTGTTTTGCTAAGCAGCAAGGCGGCGAATTTGTTCTTCGTATCGAAGATACAGACCAAGTACGAAGCACACCTGAGTCGGAACAAGCGATAATGGATAGCCTACGTTGGTTAGGTCTTGAGTGGGATCATGGCCCTGATGTAGGCGGTGAATTTGGCCCGTACCGTCAGTCTGAACGTAGCGATTTATATAAAAAATACGCACACCAACTTGTTGAGCAAGGCAAAGCATTTTACTGTTTTGCAACAAGCGAAGAGCTTGACCAAATGCGCGAAGAGCAAATGGCTGAAGGTCTGCGTCCTAAATACGACGGTCGTGGTTTAAACCACACAGAAGACGAAATTAAAGCTAACCTAGCTGCAGGAAAGCCTTACGTTATCCGTATGAAAATTCCAAGTGAAGGCACCTTCAAGTTTAACGACTACCTACGCGACGAAATTGAGATCCCGTGGGAAAACGTAGACATGCAAGTGCTATTAAAAGCCGATGGCTTCCCAACGTATTTCTTAGCAAATGTGGTAGACGATCACCACATGCAAATTAGCCATATTTTCCGTGGTGAAGAGTGGATTAACTCAGCACCTAAACTATTAAAGCTTTACGAAGATTTTGGTTGGGAAGCGCCAGTACTTGGGCACCTGCCACTATTACGTAACCCAGATAAGTCAAAGCTTTCTAAGCGTAAAAACCCTACAAGTATCAATTACTACAAAGAAATGGGTTACCTACCAGAAGCGGTACTTAACTACTTAGGCCGCATGGGCTGGTCAATGCCAGACGAGCGTGAAAAGTTCACACTTGATGAAATGATTGAACACTTTGACATGAAGCGTGTATCGCTTGGTGGCCCAGTATTTGACGTAGATAAGTTAAGCTGGTTGAACGGGACGTGGATCCGCGAAAACTTGACTGACGAAGAGCTTGTGCAGCGCTTTGTTGATTGGAAGTTTAACGGCGAAATGCTAGCTAAAGTATTACCAGAAGCTAAAACGCGTATTAATACGTTGTCGGATATGGTTGATTTAGCAGGTCATTTTGTAGGTGGTATTCCAACTTACGACCCAGCGCTGTTAACGGCGGGCAAAGCCGACGAAAATGTAATACGCCAAGCACTACAATTTTTTGTATGGCAATTAGAAGGCTTACGTAGTTTTGATAAGCCAGCTATTTTTGCCATTGCAAAAGAGGTTGCCACATTCCATGAGCTTAAAATTAAAGACTTTTTAGAGCCAATATTTGTAGCAATCACAGGTAAAACGTCATCGACGTCGGTACTTGATGCAATGGAAATTTTAGGCTCTGACCTATCACGTGCGCGTTTACGTGTAGCACTTGCTCATTTAGGTATTTCTAAAAAGCAGGCTAAAAATATTGAGCGTGCTTACCGCACATACCCAAGCGCATAATCTTTAGTCATACTTTTTAAAAAGCCGAGCTTATTAAATAAGCTCGGCTTTTTTGTTTTAGGGAGCCAGTGTTAATTAGTTCTGGTATTACTGCATTTATTTCAAGTCGTAAGCTTGACCAGTACAAGTAACCGAAATGTCGCAATAAGATTGAGGAGTTTCTCTACAAGAATTAATAGTAAAGGCATTACCGCCTCTGCGCATTGCATCCACTTTAAGTGAATCAATGGCACTTGATTTAGCGCGATTGTAACTAACGTTACTGTTTGCACCACGGCCATCTCCATTACAGCTCTCGCCTTCAATTCGGCCTAATAATGAAGCACCGCTTTCATGGGCTTGTTGGTCACTATAAAATTGATGCAGATCTCTTTTATTTACATAAGTACCAATTTCATCACCTAAAACATCGTTGTTTATATTGGTATGGTAAGTAACGCCAGAACACCCAGTAAGTGCAGTTAGCACACAGGTTACAGCAAAAATACGCAGCATAATGATTAATCCCTTAGTTATTGTTGGCTTAAGAACAAATTATCAATAAAAACAAAAGCAAGCAAAACAAAAACAAAAGTAAGTTGTATCATTTTGTAAGTGATTCGACCTCTCTTTAAATTTTTTCTGGTAGTATGGGTAAGTTATAAGCAGTTTAAGCAGTGAACAAACTATGTTAAGTCCTTACTTTCAGCAGCACGCTGATTATGTTTCTATCTCTCGTGAGCAAGGGTGTCGTTTCGCAAAGTGCGTTGCAGATGATTACAATCCACTTCATGATAAAGATGCCAAAAAGTTTTGCGCGCCAGGAGACTTACTTTTTTCTTTAGTGTTAGACCGCTACGGTATAAGTGAGCGAATGGAGTTTACCTTTGCTGGCATGGTTGACGAAAATACCAAACTTAACTTCCCACAAGGGGATGATGAGTTTGATGTAACCAACGGCGATAAAGTAATTTTAAAGGTAAAACGCGAAGGCAAAACCAGCAAATGCCCAACACTTACAAATAGCCTAATAAAAAACTATGTTGAGTTTTCTGGTGCGGCATTCCCACATGTCATTATTCCGTTAATGGGCAAGCAAGAGGTAATGATTAACCCAGCGCGCCCTATGGTTATTTACGAGTCGATGATTATTAATCTTGATAACATTGAGATTAAAGCACCAACGCTTGAGTTTGCTGAGCCAAGCTTTGAATATACAGGTAAACGCGGCAAAATTACTCTGCGCTTTAACCTATTAGAAAACGGCGAAAAAGTTGGTTTTGGTGAAAAGCACATGGTGGTGTCTGGTATTCGTGAATACTGCCAAGCAACGGTTGATGACTTAATCGCATTTTATAATGAGCGAAAAGCGACCTTAAAACCAGTTTAAAATCAGCATTTAAATGAGGCGCTATTGATAGCGCCTTTTTTATTGCTAAAGCTCAGGTATAATGGCGCTCTTTGTTATTTTAAAGCTAAGCCTATGTCCGCTACATCATTTTCATCACTTAATCTCGACCCGTTATTATTAACAGCGATTGAGCAAAATAATTACACTCAGCCTACCGCAATTCAGATTAAAACTATTCCGCCAATTCTCGCGGGCAATGATGTAATGGGCAGCGCACAAACTGGCACAGGTAAAACAGCAGCCTTTGTATTGCCACTACTACATAAGCTTTTAAATACACCTAAAAAGGATGAGCCAGGCATTGCTCGAGTGGTCATTTTAACGCCTACGCGTGAGCTTGCTCAGCAAGTGTTTGCAAGCTTTGAAAAATACGCTCAAGGCAGTAATGTTCAGGGTGCTTTAGCGTATGGCGGCGCAAGTATTGGCCCGCAAATTAAAGCACTTAAAACGGCGCAAGTGATAGTGGCAACACCAGGTCGCTTGCTCGATCATATAGTTAAAGGCAGTGTGGTGCTCTCTAGTGTTGATTCATTAGTATTTGATGAAGCAGACCGCATGCTCGATATGGGCTTTATTGATGAAATAAAACGTATTTTGCGCCACATTCCAGGCGATCGCCAAACCTTATTGTTCTCAGCCACATTCGATGACAGCGTGTTTGAGCTAAGTAAAAAACTACTTAAAAACCCCGAGCTGATTGAAGTTGATAAACGTAACTCAGCCGCCGTTGAAGTAGAGCAAATTATTTACGCAGTTGATGAAGACCGTAAGCGCGAACTTGTATCGCACATGATTGGCATGAAAAATTGGCGCCAAGTACTTATATTTACGCGCACCAAACAAATGGCCGATAAGCTTGCCAAAGAAATGTGTAAAGACGGTTTAAAAACAGAATCCATTCATGGCGATAAATCGCAAGGCGCGCGCGACCGTGCACTACAAAACTTTAAAGAAGGCACTACACGCGTATTAGTTGCCACCGATGTAGCTGCACGCGGGCTTGATATTCCTGCGCTTAAATACGTAATAAACTTTGAGCTGCCATATATAGCTGAAGACTACGTACACCGCATAGGCCGTACGGGTCGCGCAGGCGAGCAAGGGCTTGCAATGTCGCTTGTAAGTATTGATGAGCAATGGCTACTTGAAGAAATTGAAGTACTACTTGATACGCGTTTAGCATCACAATGGTTAGAAGGTTACGAGCCTGACTTAAACAAAGCCCCTAAAGATAACCGAAAAAACACTAACAAAGCGCGTAAAGATCGCGATAAAAAACGTATTACAGGCAAAAGGGCACCAAGCAGACGACGAAAATAATAGCCAGTAGCATGGGGCAGTTAATGCCCCATTTAGTGATAAAAAATGAGTTTTAAATAGTATTTAGCAATTTTATACACATCAGCTGCGCTTATTTTAATGGTCACTTTTACATAAAGCGGCAAAATAAATAATCCCCCCTTTAAATCGCAATACTTTGTAAGTGTTTTTTCTTCTTACAAATGTGCATTATTACAGTTTAAATCTATACTTAATCTACGACTAATAGATTGGTAGAGCGATGAAAGGTATTATTTTTACTGAATTTTTAGAAATGGTCGAAAGCACATTTTCACCTGCCGTTGCCGATCAAATTATTGAACAAAACGAACTGGATTCCAATGGGATTTACACCAGCGTTGGTAACTATAACAAGCAAGAGCTTTTAAAATTAGTGACTTTGTTGAGCAACATTGTCGATATTCCAGTAGATGTACTGGTTAAAGAGTACGGAAAATATCTGTTAACGCGCTTCTTAGTTTACTACCCACAGTTTTTTGAAAACCTCACTACCACGTTTGATTTTTTAGATACCATAGATAGACACGTGCATGTAGAAGTTGAAAAATTGTACACCGACGTTGAGTTACCTAGTTTTCAAACCAAGCGATTAAGTGATACTCAAATGCAGATGGTTTACCATTCGAGTAATCCCTTTGCAGTGCTCGCTGAGGGGTTAATAGAAGGTGCAGCCGAGCATTTTAAGGAAAATATCAGCATACGCAGCGATATCAGTGACGATCATCAAGTTGCTACATTTAACTTAACTCTGGTCGGTTAAATATGGATGTAGCTCTTTTACAGCGCAGATTAGAACGAGAGCGTTTGGCACGAAAAGAAGCTGAAAAACTACTTGAAGCCAAATCGTTACAGCTTTACGAAGCCAATAAGGTACTCAAAGGTGCGGTTGAAAATTTGGAGCAGGAGGTTGCTAACAGAACTCACGACCTTGAACTGGCTAAACAAGATGCAGAAGCTGCGAATGAGGCTAAATCAGACTTTTTAGCAAACATGAGCCATGAGATTCGCACCCCGATGAATGCCATAATAGGCATGGCTTATTTGGCTTTAGATACTGAGCTTTCGGAAAAACAGCGCGACTATGTTGAAAAAATTCATTATTCGGCAGAGTCTTTATTAGGAATAATTAATGATATTTTAGACTTTTCAAAGGTTGAAGCGGGTAAAATAGAGCTAGAACAAAAAGAATTCAATTTTAATACCTTCCTAGAAAATCTTGTAAATATTATTAGCACGCTAGCATCACAAAGAAAAATTGAAGTGGTGTTTGATATTGACCCCTTACTGCCTGACTTTTTTATTGGTGATGCATTAAGACTCAACCAAGTACTATTAAATCTGTTAAATAATGCACTTAAATTTTCAACACGGGGTAAGGTTATATTAGCTGTAAAACTAGTTCAGAAAGTAGATAGTTATTGCAGTGTTGCTTTCTCTATTTCAGATAACGGCATTGGGATGACCCAAGCACAAGTTGACTCACTATTTAAACCTTTTACTCAGGCTGACGTATCGACAACCCGAAAGTTTGGTGGAACGGGGCTTGGTTTGGTAATAAGCAAAACATTGGTCGAACTAATGCAGGGCGATATTACAGTAAACAGCAAATTAAATAAGGGGAGCTGCTTTAGTTTTACTATTCCACTCAATTATTCGACTAAGCAAAATGAGTTTGAAATATCACAAATTAGAGCCAAGCGAGCACTTGTTATTGAGAGTTCAGATAGTCAGTTAACATCATTACAAACGCTGCTTTTAGGTTTTGAAGTAAAATTTGACACTGTAAACAACATCAACCAAGTATTAGACCGGCTAGGCATTCTACATGATTACGATTTTATATTTATAGATTGGCGAACTTTAAATTTAAATCATGATAGTGCTGCGCAGTCTTTGCGCAATAAGCTTAAATTAAATGCAAAAAAGCTAATTGTAATAGCGCCTTGTGAAAATAAAGCGCTAAACGAAAGCCTACTAGGGTTTGGTAATAACACTTATAAAGTACTCATAAAACCAATAATTAAAAGTACTTTGCATAACGTACTTTTACAAATTATGCATATAAAAACACTAAAAAAACCAGAATCACAACAGAGCTTAAATACACAAAACACACTACAAAAACTGCAAGGTATTCATATTTTATTGGTTGAAGATAACCCGCTCAATCAACAAGTAGCTACACAAATACTACGTAAAAATGGCTTAATTGTTGATATTGCTAACGATGGCCTTGAGGCATTAGATGCGCTAAAACATAAAACTTACGATGGTGTGTTAATGGACTGCCAAATGCCTAGAATGGATGGTTATAACGCAGCCACAGAAATAAAAAAACAAGCAAAGTTTAAAAATTTACCCATTATTGCAATGACTGCTAATACAAGAGAAACGGATTTATTAAAGGCGCAAGACTGCGGTATGAATGGCTATATTTCAAAGCCCATTAAGGTTGAAAGTATGTTTGAAGTAATAGCAAAGTGGGTGTGTATTTAATTTTTTTGAGTTGTTTACTTAATAAGCTGGTGAGGTAAAAAAGGCAAGCATTAGCTTGCCAAGAAGGGTGTAAATTAGTTTAACTTTACGCTATTTGTTTCTCAGCTAGGTTGAGCTCCATAGTTGCTTTTAATAAACGGTATAGGTTAATTGATGCGTCAATTTCTTCTTTACGGTTTGTTAAGCTTTCAATGTTTAAACCCAGTGGCACGTCTAGGTGTGCACAGCTTTTTAAAATTGAATCGAGATTTTCGCGGCAAATACGCACCGATTCACTCAAGGTGTTGTCTGCGTCAAGCATGCGCCATTTGGTCGCCTCTGGTACTGAAATACCTAACCACTGCATAAACTCTAGGGTTTTTTCACCGCCACACGGCGTAAACGTTAGTATAATACGTTTTGGTGTAACGCCTTGTGCCTTGCAGGTACGCGCGTAACTTGTTATTAAATCAATAGTAGCTTGAGCATTATAAACCGCTTGCGATATAAAAAATTGGCAACCTTGTGTTGTTTTTTCTATTAAGCGTTCGTGTTCATTACGTTTACTTGCATGTCGCTCTGCAATGGTAACGCCTCCTAAAAAGAAGTCATCACTTTGCTTAGCTAATGTCTTATAAGCGTCAGGTAGGCTTAGTTTAATATCACCTTCCGACGATGGGCTACCTACTAAAACGACATTTTTTAAATCAAACTCGTTTTTAGTTTCATCTAGCCACTCTTTAAATTCAGCCTCACCGCGTTGCGCTACGCTTTTGTAGGTAATTACATCTAGGCGTGATAAGTCTTTTAGCAACTTACTGTACTCACGCGGATCAACCGTTTGTTTAAATGGAAACGGACGAGCCTGATTAGTACGGCTACTCTCATCTTGAATATCGTAAATTACAACACCGTCGTATTCAATTTCGTGTAAGCGGCCTAATAGTTTTTCTGCAATGGTTTTTAACTGCGCTTTATCAGTGCCTATTTTGGGTGGCGTTGTGCCAATAAGATAAACACCTTGATTAGTGTCCTCAATTTTCTCTTGAAGTGATAAAGCCATAATCCTCATTCCAGCTCAATGGTTGATAGATTTAATATAGCAGCCATTTAGACGTCTAGATAGATTTTTTAAGTGAAAGTTTTTCAAGCAACGTGAGGATTATTCATACAAAGGAGTTCCTAAATTAAGTGCATGACACAGTTGTTTACATAATAAAGCGACTGAGGGCTCTTATATTCATTGGCTTTGGGGCATAATTAGTAGTGAAATTGTAAATATTTTGACAACAACTTTGCTCAATTTACTAAAGGACAATTATGAAATTTAAATTATTAGCAACAAGCCTTGCGGTATCACTCGCTTTAACTGGCTGTGCAATGCAAAAAAATGAAACGACGCAAACAGCAAAACAAGAACAAATAAAAAAAGCTGATGACCGTGTTTTTTCACAAGATTACCTAATTGAAGAGCTTGAGAATGGCTTACGTGTAATGGTTGTAAAAACGGATTACCCTGATGTCGTTTCGCTGCAAATACCGGTTTCTGTTGGCTCGCGCAATGAAGTGGAAGCGGGTAAAACTGGTTTTGCTCATTTTTTTGAACATATGGTATTTAAAGGCTCTAAAAAATTTCCGCAAGACGAATACACCGCCATATTCAAAAATGCAGGGGTTGATAACCGTGCATACACTACCAACGATTACACTAACTACCATTTAAACTTTTCAAAGCAGCACCTTGATAAAGTACTTGAGATTGAAGCTGATATTTTCCAAAACTTAACCTACACCGAAGAGCAATTTAGAACCGAAGCATTGACGGTAAAAGGTGAGTACTTAAAAAATAACGCCAGCCCGATTCGCAAGTTATTAAGTGCTGTGCGTGCAGAGGCTTTTGAAAAGCATACTTACAAACACACCACAATGGGCTTTTTTGAAGACATAGAAGCCATGCCAGACCAAATGGCTTACGGTAAAGAGTTTTTTGATAAGTTTTATAAGCCAGAATATGTATCGCTAGTTATTGTGGGTGATGTTGACCCAAAAGCCACAATGGCAATGGTTAAAAAACACTGGGGTGGTTGGGAAAAAGGCAATTACGTTGCCGATATTAAAGCTGAGCCAAAACAGCAAGCTCCTAAATATTTGCATGAACAAAATAAAGCCTTGCCGGGGCATTGGCTATTGGTATCGTATAAAGGTGCTGCGTGGGAACCCGCTAAAAAAGACAGATCTGCACTTGATTTAATCTCGCAGCTTTATTTTTCAAGTAACTCAGATTTATATCAAGAGCTCGTTGTTGATAAACAAATAGCGAGTCAAATGTTTACTTATAATCCAGAAACCAAAGATCCAGGCTTACTGCATGTATTTGTAAAAGTAGAAAACGCTGATGATTTAGCAAAAGCGCGTGATGCAATTAACCGCACTTATGCAATAGCCAGAACAGAATTGGTCGACGCACAAAAATTAAGTGACTTAAAGTCTAACCTTAAATATGGCTTTATTAATGGTTTAGATTCGTCGCAAGCAATTGCATCAACGCTTGCAAGTTACATGCATTTTGAGCGCGACCCTGAGGTTATTAACCAGCTTTATAAATCAGCCGACAACATCACAGCAGAAGATATTAAAGCGGTTGCCAATAAATACTTTGTAGATAACACGCGTACTACCGTGACTATGTCGGCACTTGATAAAGCACCGGGGTTTGCAGAAGAGGCGAGTTTAAGTGCAGTAGTTGCAAAACTTGAACAAGCCCCAGAGGCACCTGTATTTAAAGTGCTTGATAAAACCAATAGCTCGCCGCTGATTGATGTAAACTTTTTATTTAATACAGGGGCAGCTGCTGATCCTCAAGGTAAAAAAGGTGTAGCTGCGCTTACCGCCGCAATGCTTGCTCAAGGTGGGTCGCAAAGCACCAGCTACAAAGAAATTCAAAAAGCGCTTTATCCGCTTGCAGGTAGTTTTGGTTACCAGATTGACAAAGAAATGCTGTCGTTCCAAGGGCGTATTCATAAAGACAATGCTGAAACTTGGTATGCACTTGTAAGCGAACAATTACTTAATCCAGGCTTTAGAGACGATGACTTTAAACGCCTTAAAAAAGAAATGATCGACGGTATTAAGTCAGGATTAAAAGCATCTAACGATGAAGAGCTAGGTAAAGAGGTACTCTACAGCACGCTTTACAAAGGCCACCCATACGAAAGCTACAACTACGGTGATATTTCTGATTTAGAAGCATTAACGCTTGATGATGTAAAAGCATTTTACAATTCAGAGCTTACTCAATCTAAACTAACACTGGGTTTAATTGGCGCCGTGCCAAAAGCGCTTAAAGCAAATATTATGAGCGATTTAGCAACCTTACCTAAAGGCGAGCAAAACCGTTTAAGTATTCCTGATGCGCCAGAGCTTAAAGGCCATCATGCAACGATTGTAGAAAAATCAGCGCAATCGACGGCAGTGTCGTTTGGCTTCCCAATTGATACTATTCGCAGCAGCGAAGATTGGACTGCCCTTTGGCTTGTGCGTTCGTACTTTGGTGAGCATCGTAGTTCTAACTCATACTTATATGAGCGAATTCGTCAAACGCGCGGTATGAATTACGGTGATTACGCATATATTGAATACTTCCCACGTGGTATGTTTCAAACTAAGCCTGATGCAAATTTAGGGCGTTCTGAGCAAATATTCCAAGTATGGTTGCGCCCACTTCGCTCTAACAACGACGCGCACTTTGCAACGCGTACCGCATTATTTGAGCTGGATAAGCTTATTAAAAACGGCTTAACAGAAAAAGACTTTGAGGCAACACGTAACTTTTTAATTAACTACGTGCCGCAGCTTGTAGCAAGTCAAAACCGCCAGCTAGGTTATGCACTTGATAGCGAATTTTATAAAACTGAATCGTTTGTAAAATACGTAACAAGTAAACTTGAAAAGCTAACGCTTGCTGATGTGAATCGGGTGATTAAAGATAATCTACAAACCGATAACGTGCAGTACGTGTTTATTACCGGTGACGGTGAAGATATGAAAAAACGTTTAGTGTCAGAGCAAACATCGCCAATGGTTTACAACACAGAAAAACCAGCGGCGCTTGTTGCAGAGGATAAAGTTATTGCCGATTACGCATTAGCTATTCCGGCTAACAATATTGAAGTAGTGAAAGTTGATAGTGTTTTTAAATAAACCTTAAAAAAACGACTTGTAGATAATTAAAAGCCCCACGTTTGGGGCTTTTTTATAGCATTGAGCCAACCTTTATCCCTAACCCTAAAATTATTACTGCGCTTATTATGGCTATTAATGTGATATGGCCTCGTAATTCTTTTTCTTTACGTTCTGACATTTTTTAGCGCCTCAACTCATTATAAAAAATACAGTGATCATCCCCAATATAAAGCTGACTACTGACGATAGTGTTAAAATTGAGGTTATATTACGCGTGTTTAAAGCTGGACTAACATCGCAAGAGTTAGTGTTATCTTCAAGTTTAATTAATTCACCTTGGCGTACTTCCAATACAGCACATAAAGCCATTGTTGTTTCTTTTGATGCTGCACCTTCTTTCTCTACCCGTTGAATTGTTCTTAAACTAACATCGCAGGCGTCAGCAAGTTGCTGCTGAGTCCAATTTAACTGGCCTCTGAGTGATTTAACAGTTGTAGGATTTAATTGCACGTTAAAGCTTCCCTACAAATAGTTCAACAATGGTTGCAGTTGCATAGCCAAACACTGCACCGCCTAATGCGCAACCAGCAATAAAAAAGAAAGCCTTTTTAGGATCGTCAGGAAGACTGCATTGAATTTGTTTGGCAACGACTTTTGTATCTTTATAAAGTGTGCATTCCATTCGCCCTGTGAGTATGTTGAGCATGTCAAACTTTACTTGGTACTGTGAGTTCTCAAAATCAAAAGAGTGGGTGCTTGTGCAATTTACATTGCGCTTTTTACTAAATAAATCATCATTTATGTACACCTCTTCTTTACCAGTAAAGTAACTTCCAAAACAGGCTATTTGATTGTCGCCATCTTGAAAATAAAATTTATAGCCGAGTTTTTTAGTATTTAATATGTCGTTTTTCATCATCGTTATCCTTGTTGAGTAGATGATGCTAATTTAGCGTTTATTATTATTTTTTACGCCGTCATGAATATGCCAGTGAGCAGTTTGGCATATGACACTGTGTATGTCATGTGTGTTTAACTACTGATTTTAATGTGTTTTATTTAATTTTCGTTCAGGTTTAAAATGAGTGTTGCTGTCGTATCATTTTTATTCTTTGATTGAGTAAATAATAAATTTAAAGAAAAGTACGCATTTATTTTTGTCAAAAAAACGCTAAGTACATATACTTTCAGACAATTATTCTTATAAGTCTGAAGGTAAGCGTGCTAGATGATAAATTATTTTTAAAGTTAGTTTTGGACACTATGCCAGAGCAGGTTGTTGTAATTAATAAAGAAGGAGAAATGGTTTTTATAAATAAAGGATGGCAAAACTTTGGTGTGAATCGCTCCGAGTTCATCGGAGACCAGTTTGTTTAAGTCAGGCCACTTTACCTGACTCGTTT
>OJEP01000038.1_pt1 | contig 112155 bp, 104 predicted proteins | sample 1593761 | NCBI WGS metagenome assembly OJEP01 (sample SAMN05416783, study PRJEB24817) | seawater metagenome | isolation source: Sea water | place: Canada:Atlantic | collected 2013-11
CCTCCGACCGCCTGGTTCGTAGCCAGGTACTCTATCCAGCTGAGCTACACACGCGCAATAAAACTTTTGTTGACCGTCACACCATCAACGAACAATGGCGGAGAGGGAGGGATTCGAACCCTCGATACCAGTATTAGGTATGGTTCCTTAGCAGGGAACTGGTTTCAGCCACTCACCCACCTCTCCTTAAGTGGTGCCGCATTTTACGGATTCACCGGCCGGAGTCAAACCTTTTTTAGATAAAAATGTTCACTCGCTGTCATTTTGTACGATTCGTACAAAAAACCTGTATTTTGGTTAGGTTATAATCAAATTTTAGCGGGTTAATTTAGGAATGCACGCCTTAGTGCAAAATGAACTTTTATAGTAAATATCGAAAATTACCTAAATTTTTTTTAAATTAATTTAAAAAAATCCCTATAAACAAAAAAGGCCAGCATAAGCTGACCGATTTTTGTGCAGAGAGTGATTACTCAGCCGTTCCAGGTTGTCCACCTTTCTCAGCTTGAATTCTCATGTAAATCTCTTCACGGTGCACAGAAACTTCTTTTGGTGCATTCACACCAATTCGGACCTGATTCCCTTTAACACCCAGAACAGTGACAGTTACATCATCACCAACCATAAGTGTTTCACCAACTCGACGAGTCAAAATAAGCATTCGATTGCTCCTGTTCCTTAATACTGAACATTTCCTTAATTACTCCGCCACTAATCGGCACGACCCGACAGTAGCAACAGTGGTTCCATGTTTCTGTGTCACTTCAAAAACTCACTGCAAGTTTCAGATTTGATTATAGCTTATCTTCTAACCAAGCGTTAACTGAATCTAACGCTGTACCTAGACACTCTGGCTTATCGCCACCTGCTTGAGCCATATCTGGGCGACCACCACCCTTTCCGCCAACTTGCGCAGCGATAAAGTTAACCAGTTCACCTGCTTTCACTTTACCGGTAAGGTTTTTAGTCACGCCAGTGATAAGATTGACCTTATCTTCACTTGCTACACCAAGTACTACGATGCCTTCGCCAATTCGGTTTTTAATATCATCCATCATTGAACGTAGAGATTTCGCTTCAACACCTTCCAACTTAGCAATAAGTACTTTCACACCATTTATTTCAATTGCATTACTAAGCATATCAGCACCTTGCTGACTCGCCAGTTTTTGTGTGGCAGAAGTGAGTGATTTCTCTAGTTCTTTAGTATGAGTTTGTACTGCGACTACCCGTTCAACCAAGTTTTGCGTATCGGTTTTTAATAAACTAGACAGCTCTGCCAGTGTTGCTTGCTGGTCTTGAACATAATGTAGCGCCTGCTCACCAGTAATGGCTTCTATACGGCGCACACCTGATGCTATACCCGCTTCGCTGGTAATTTTGAATAAACCAATATCGCCGGTTCGGTTAACATGCGTTCCACCACATAGTTCTACAGAGAAAGGCCCCATAGTGACTACACGTACTTTCTCATCGTACTTTTCACCGAACAACGCCATTGCCCCTGATGCTTTGGCTTCATCTAAATCCATCAGTTGGGTTTTCAACGCATGGTTTGCACGAATTTCTTCGTTAACTCTGCGCTCAACCTGAATAAGCTGAGCGGGTGTTACTGCTTCAAAGTGAGAGAAGTCGAAACGCATACGCTGCGCTTCTACTAATGAACCTTTTTGCGTGACATGGTCACCTAACGTCTCGCGAAGGGCTGCGTGAAGCAAGTGTGTAGCACTGTGATTCTTCTTCACAGCATCACGGTTTGTGTTATCAATGGCAGACGTTACACGCTCACCTTTGGTAATGGTGCCCTTCACTTTCCCTTTGTGGGCAAAAGCATTGCCCATTTTTTGAGTGTCGGTAACGATAAACTCGCCATTCGCAACACGCAGTACCCCTTTATCACCTGACTGGCCACCGCTTTCTGCGTAGAAAGGCGTTTGATCTAAAACCACAACCCCTTCTTGACCGTCTTCTAAACGCTCACAAAACGCATTATCGGCAATAAGCTCTACAATATTTGCTTCGCCTTCAACATCACTGTAACCGGTGAAGGATGTCGCATGGTCTACAGTCAGTGTATTGTTATAATCGGCACCAAAGTTACTGGCTTGTTGCGCACGGGCGCGCTGTGCCTGCATTGCACTTTCAAACCCATCTACATCAATTTTTAAATCGTGCTCACGGGCAACATCGTTAGTTAAATCTGTGGGGAAACCGTAAGTATCATAAAGCTTAAACACCACGTCACCTGGAATAGTGTCACCTTCAAGGGTTTCTAGCGTATCGTTTAGCATTGCCATACCACGGGCTAAGGTTTTGCTGAACTGCTCTTCCTCTACTCGTAATACTTTTTCAACTACCGGTAATTGATCTACAAGCTCTGGGTAAGCTTCACCCATTTCTTTGCTTAGTGCCGATGCTAGTTTGTAGAAGAAAATATCGCTGGCACCTAGCTGGTAACCATGACGTACAGCACGGCGAATAATACGACGAAGTACATAACCTCGGCCTTCATTAGAAGGCATTACGCCATCACAAATCAGGAAGCTACAAGAACGAATGTGATCGGCAATAACCCGTAACGATTTATTCTCTAAATCTTCGCTGCCAACAATTGTAGCCGCAGCTTGAATTAGGTTTTGGAATAAGTCGATTTCGTAGTTGCTATGCACGTTTTGCAAAATAGCTGAAATACGCTCAAGCCCCATACCGGTATCGATAGACGGCTTAGGCAATGGTTCCATCGTGCCATCAGCTTGCTTGTTGTATTGCATGAATACCAGGTTCCAGATTTCGATGAAACGATCGCCATCTTCTTCTGGTGTTCCTGGAGGCCCGCCCCAAATATGCGCGCCATGGTCGTAAAATATTTCTGAACACGGACCGCATGGCCCTGTGTCACCCATAGACCAGAAGTTATCTGATGTACTGATACGGATTATCTTCTCTTTGGGTACACCAATGTGGTTTTCCCAAATATCAAAGGCTTCTTCGTCTTCTGAATAAACGGTAACCAGAAGCTTTTCTTTTGGAAGGCCGATTTCTTTTGTTAAGAAATTCCATGCAAACTCAATGGCTTCTTTTTTGAAATAATCACCAAAACTGAAGTTACCTAGCATTTCAAAGAAAGTATGGTGACGGGCGGTATAACCAACGTTTTCTAAATCATTATGCTTACCACCAGCACGAACACAGCGCTGAGAAGAAACTGCACGGGTATAACTGCGTTTTTCCGCACCTAAAAACGTATCTTTAAACTGGTTCATTCCCGCGTTTGTAAAAAGAAGCGTTGGATCATCTGCTGGAACGAGAGACGAGCTAGCCACAGGCTGGTGACCATGACTCTGGAAATAATCTTTAAACTTTTGGCGTAAGTCAGCAGTTGATAATGTCATTGAAAACCTAACTTCCTTAATACATTGAATGTGAATGTGCGGGATTGATGCCACTAGCCGATTAATCCTTAGATTAACCTTTCTAATAAGCGCCTAGCTGTTTATGCATTTCATGCCCTCGCACGGATGTGCGCAACAATACCATGGTTAGCGCTTTTTTGTTAAGCCCATAGCCTGCTCTACTAGTATAAATAAGCCCTTTTATACCCGTTATAAAGGGCATAAATGAATTTTATGCGATTTTTATTCACCTTTGACGGCATATTCAATGTGTTCGCTGTAAAAACCTCGATATTGAAGAAACTGCTTTTGCTTCATCAATAGCTTAAAATCGGTTTCTTTGAAGGGGCCAAATTTTTTGTCTTTAACCCATTTCGCTTTTTCAAACCAGTCAGGTTCTATTTCATCAAGGGCCTGTTCAGCGGCAAGTTCATCCACCCCGTATTGCTGCAAATCGAGTTTAATTTTTCGAGGGCCAGAGCCTTTCATGTACAAAGCACGGGCGCGACTTTCAGCGAACCGCTCGTCACTTTGAATATCCGCCTCCCGAAAGGCTTCCAGTACAGGCATAAACGCCTCACTCTCGATGCCTTTTTGTGAAAGCTTGCGGCAAATCTCTGAAAAGCTATGCTCTCGTCGTGCAAGCATGCGGGTAATCGCGTCGGTAATGAATTTTCTGTCAAATTCTGACATTTTATTAATCGAAACCTTCTTAAAATACTTTTCAATCTCGTTATATTACTATTAATGGTAATCTTTAGCGTCGTTGAACGAAAGTGAATAAAGTAAACGTAAGCATGGAATATAAGGTAAAAGTAGTTAATGCGGTGGCGGATATTCCCCAAGATACATGGGATGCGCTTGCAGAAGGCGAAGGCCCATTTTTACGTTACGACTTTTTAAATGCGCTAGAACAAAGTGCGTGCTGCGATGAAGCGTCAGGCTGGTTCCCGCAACATCTTGTCATTGAACAAGCGCAAACGACTGACCAGGCGGCTATTAACAAGGATGCGTGCCCTTCGTCTGTTGAAAGCACGGTAATAGCCATTATACCCGGCTATTTAAAGACACACAGTTACGGCGAGTACGTGTTTGATCATTCATGGGCAAATGCCTACCACCAGCACGGTATTCCTTATTACCCTAAATGGGTTGCTGCTATTCCTTTTACGCCAGTCTCTGGTTCGCGAATACTAACGCATGAAAAGGCGCCCTTTAGTGACGCGCTTTTAGCCCTTATTTCTCAAGCCGTGCAGTCCATGGGCGAAGAAGCCGTCTCTTCCTGTCATTGGCTATTTACTAATAGCCTCACTCAAGCGTTACTCGCTAATCATTCAGGCTTGCTCACCCGCTACGCCGTTCAATTTCAATGGCACAATTACCAATATACCAATTTCGACAGTTTTTTGAATGCGCTAACATCACGCAAGCGCCGAGACATGAAAAAAACACAGCGAAAGCTTGTTGAACAAGGCATTCGCTACCATCATTTAACCGGCAGTGAAATAACCGATGAGGTCATCGACTTTTTCTTGCAGTGTTATCAAGCAACGTATTTAAAGCGCAGCGGGCATACAGGCTACTTAAACGAGACGTTTTTTCGGCAGTTGCGTAACACCATGGCCAAGAACATGCTTATTGTCACGGCTTACAAACATGACTCTCCTATCGCCAGCGCTTTGTTCTTTTTTGATGATACAGGCTTATATGGCAGATATTGGGGCGCGTTAGAGGAAGTCAGCGGCTTACATTTTGCGTGCTGTTATTTTGAGGGTATTGCTTTTGCGATTGAAAAAAAGCTTCCACTTTTTAACCCTGGCACCCAAGGCGAACATAAAATTCTTCGTGGTTTTGAACCTATTTACTGCCAATCGCAACATGAACTATTTTCGGCCCCCTTTCATGATGCTGTAGCGTCATTTTTACAACAAGAATCAGAACATATTGTGGCGTATTTCAATCAGGCCCAAGATGTTTTACCTTTTAATAACGATATAACACCTACCCTTAAAACGACAAACACCCCTAATCCTTTATTAGCGGTGAATAATCATAATGAGAAAACGATATGAAACAAAAACTACTCGCGCTAGCCATAGCAGCATCGCTGGGCTTAGCAGGCTGTGGTCAGCCAGAACAAAATAAACAACAAGCAGCTGACAAGACGGCGATGGAAGAAGAAATGGGTCAGGCTGAACTCGGTTCATTTGGCGTAGATTTATCTGCCCGAAACGAGGCGGTTAAACCTGGCGATGACTTCTTCATGTACGCTGGCGGTACCTGGTACGACAATTACGAGCTTCCTGCAGATAAAACCCGATTTGGTGCTTTTACTGCCCTGGCCGAGCGCAGTGAAGAGCAGGTTAAAAATATTATTGACGGTTTAATGGAAAAAGAAAACTTGAACGCTGATGAGCAGCTTGTTCATGATTTCTTCGTCTCCTATATGGATGTAGAAACCCTTAATGAAAAAGGCCTTACACCTATTTCTGATGTGTTGTCGTCTATTGATGCTATTGCTTCAACCAAAGATTTGACCGAAGTATTTGGTAAAAGTTGGCTCACCGGTGCTAGCTCTCCTATTGATACTGGCATGTGGTACAACCGTTTAGATCCTAATGAGTACCAGCTTAGCGTTGGTGTTGGTGGCCTTAGCTTACCCGATCGCGATTACTACATTAGCGATCACGAAAGGTTCGTAAAAATTCGTGAAGCTTACCTTGCGCACATTGAACAGATGTTAAACTTTGCAGGCGTTGAAAATGCCGCAGAGGAAGCAGCCACTATTCTTCAACTTGAAACCGAAATAGCAAACATCCAGTGGCCGCGTGAAAAACGCCGCGACCGCGACCTTACATTGAATCAAATTGAACGCAGCAAACTTACCGATGCTTATCCTCAATTTGATTGGGACACTTTTCTAGCACAAACCGGCTTTCAAGCCCCTGAACTTAATATCACCCAACCTGAGCCTATCAAAGATGTCATTGATATTATCAATGAGACCAGCCTTGATGACTGGAAGGCTTACCTGACGTACCACACCATTAAAAACAACGCTGGCTTACTATCGGAAGATATTTATTTAGCCAACTTTGATTTCTATGGTACTACGTTAAGTGGTCAGCAAGAGCCTCGCCCTCGCTGGAAACGTGCAGTAAGCCAGATGTCGAGCACGGAATCTCTAGGGTTTGCTATAGGTAAGATATACGTTACTGAGTACTTCCCAGAAAGCTCGAAAGCACAAATGGCAGAGCTGGTTGAAAATTTACGTACTGCCCTGAATGAACGTATCGATAACCTTGATTGGATGGGTGAAGATACCAAGGTTAACGCGAAAGAAAAACTTATGGCATTTCGCCCTAAAATTGGCTACCCAGACAAATGGCAATCTTTCGACGGCCTAACCATTAACAGTGATGACTTGGTAGGAAACGTGCGCAATCTGCGAGAGTTTTTCAAAGCTGAAGGCATTGCGAAAGAGCTAGAAAAAACCGACCGTGAGCGCTGGGGCATGACCCCGCAACGGGTTAACGCGTATTACAACAGTTCGTTTAATGAAATTGTTTTCCCTGCCGCTATTCTTCAGCCGCCGTTTTTCGATCCTAACGCAGATGCCGCGGTAAACTATGGCGCAATCGGCGCAGTTATTGGTCATGAAATGGGACATGGCTTTGACGATCAGGGCTCTAAGTCTGATGCTAATGGTATTCAGCGCAACTGGTGGACTGACTCAGACCGCGCTGCATTTGAGAAAAAAGCAGATATGTTAGCCGAGCAATACAACCAATATGAGCCGATTGAAGGGAACTTCGTTAATGGCCGTAATAGCTTAGGCGAGAATATTGGTGATGTAGGTGGTTTGTCGATGGCTTATCATGCTTACAAACTAAGCTTAAATGGTGAGGAAGCGCCGGTTATTGATGGCCTAACTGGCGATCAACGTTTCTTCCTTGCATGGGCGCAAGTCTGGCGTGAAAAGCGTACCGAGGAAAGCATGTTAAACCAGCTACGTGGTGGAACGCATGCTCCGGGTCGTTACCGTGCACAAGCCCCACGCAACCACGACGCCTGGTATGAAGCGTTTAACGTGCAACCTGGCGATGACTTGTATCTTCCGCCAGAAGAGCGTGTTCGTATTTGGTAATGTAAGTGGATACCCATGCGGACGCTTTGTCCGTGTGGGCTTCTTTGATGACTGTATTTTTAAATGCCGCTTTCATGATTGAAGGCTTTTAACCTCACGTTCGCTTTTAACGTCAACTTCCCGGCGACTTACATGCCGATTTTACTGGTAATAAGACACCGTTTTATTGATATTGTGATAGCACCAATCGTACATAACGCTTAACTGCGTTGCTTGCCTTAGTCACATTTTCCTTAGTATTTTGCCTTTCACCTTCAAGGGCATTACGTAACCAAAAACCATCAATCATGGCTGCGGTAGACAACGCTGCCTCTTTCGCATGCTCTCTAGGGATAAGGTTTGTAAAACTATAAGTTAGGTTGCTTTCTAGTCGTTTGTGGTTAATTCGCTGAAGTCTATGTAAGCCCTCACTATGTAACGACAAAGCCCAAAAGTTTAGCCATGTATTCGTTGCCGACGACTCTTGCTGTTCAACCGAGAAGTTGCTTTCTATAATGGTGTCAATACGCTCTAAATGACTACTAAAACTCCCTTGGAGTTTGAGCTTTTCGAGCAGGTATCGCATAGCGGCTTCAATTAACCCCTGCTTACCGCCGAAATAATGACTAATAATACCGCTTGAAAGACCCGCTTGTTTACTAATTAAACTAATTGTGGCGCTGTGAAACCCGTACTCAGCTATGACCACCAAGGTGGCATCAATTAGCTGCTTCTTTCGAATGGGCTCCATTCCTACTTTTGGCATGTAACTGCTCCATACCGTATGAGCCGCTGCAACGCACTCGAAATGTACGTTACAGCAACCCGTCTTACAGTGAATTAAAACGTTAAACGCGCATTAATGGCAACCGCGCGTGGCGCACCTATCCAAAATGCATTAGGGGCAATGGTAGACGCATAATCTTCATCTAGCACGTTGTTTACGGTTAAGCGAACTTCAAGTTCTTCCATGCCTTGACCTATATTGCTAATGTAACCACCAATATAAAGGTCGCTAACTAAATAGTCATCTACTTCAGCGGTATTGTAAATATCGATGAAACGAGAGTCGACATACTTTGTCGATATACCTGCGAAATAATTGTTTTTACTCCAATCTAGGCTAATAACTGCCATGGTATCTGGCGTACCAATAACCGTATTTCCTTTTACAGCTACCAGTGAAGACTCAGCGTTAGTAGTATCGGCAATAGCGGCTTGTGCGCTAGCCAGTGAGTCATACTGCGTACCCGTGCCACCAATGGTTTCAATGTATTCCGACTCGCTTAACGTTAGTGACGTAAATACAGTAAGGTTATCGGTAATCGCAAAGTCTGCAGACATTTCAAAACCGCTAGACTCAATACCACCCACATTTCTATATCCACCTGCCGCGGCTTCTAAGAAGTCGATACCGCTAGCAGTTTCATTGCTGGTGAATTGAATGCGGTTATTGAACTCGATGGTGTAATAAGTAATATTGGCATTGAATTTAGCACTTGAATAACGAAGACCCACATCAATGTTCTCTGCGGTCTCTGGTTCAATGAAGCGTAAATCCGTGTCGTCGCGCTCAAGTTGTGCATCTTTAATTGAAGCGAAGTTTTCACCGTAACCAGCGAAGAGCTCCAATCCATCTACTGCGATAGGCGCTACAAAACCGGCAGAAAATAGCGTGTCAGAATCAGAATTAACATCTAAGTTGTTAGCACTGTCGAAATTATCGTTCTTCGCAATATCAACGTTGAAACGCTTAGCGCCTAAACGTACTTTCGCTACCCCGAAGTCAATTTCGTCTTCTACATAATACATTAGGGTATCAACGGGGAAACTACGGTCATACTGTACCCAGTAAGGCGAATTATTAAAATCGTAACCAATCGCTGAGTCGGTAATCTTGTGCCAGTCTCGGTATTCATCTCGCTCATAATCTTCCCACCACAAACCAAAGCGAAGCGTGTTATCGAATTCACCTAACTTGGCGTACCAGATACCATCTGCATTAAAACCGATGCGTTCTTTATTGTAGTGGGTGTGTCGGTATGAACCAACTGGGATCGCTCCTTGTTCATGACAGCTTGGATCGTACTCTGCGCCCGCGCCACCATAAGGAAAAGTAATTGAGCTTGCGCAGCCAGCTATTGGAGAAAGCTGCATACCATCGCGGTCGACAAAATAAATATTGCCCAGTGCGCTCCCACCGTAAACTGTATTTCCATTAACCAACTCTGAGTGACCCTCAGCGCCGTCATCTTTTACGTCTACAAGATACGGCGGTACCCAATCACCACGCCCTTCGTTCTCATGGTAATAGGCACTAGTAGAAATATCGACCGCGCCAACAGTGAACTCAGCTTTTAAGTAAGCCAATAGGTTTTCCCGTAGCGTAGACCAGCCTCGACGATAAGATTGATCTTGATAAGGAATTCCCGTCCACTCACTGGTAAGTTGATCCCAGTCTGGGTTTTGCGCATATTGCTCTAGGCTATAAATACGCTGGTAGTTTTCTTCGTGGGTATCGTCATACGAGACGTAACCAGTTAACGCAACGTTTTCCACCATAGAGGTAACTTTCAACGCTAAATGGTCACGGGTATTTTCAGCTACCTGATCCATGAAATCACTGCTTTCTTGCGTAGAAAGACTTATCCATGCATACGTATCTTTTAAGATCTCGCCGGTGTCATAACGCACATAGTATTTAGACGCATCGAACTCACCCGCCGTAACACTCGCAACAAAGCCTTCTTCCTCACTAGGATTGATAGTAGTGAAGTTTAAGGTGCCACCCAGCGCTTCATGAGAGCGAGAAGCAATATCAGACGTGCCTTGCGATACCTCAATGGTTTGTAAGTTTTCGGTATCAATATAACGGTTTGCTTTAGCACCGCCACCATAGTTAGAGTTGCCATTGGCAATACCATCTACTGTCATACCGATTTGCTGTTCGTTTAAGTTAACTTGAAAGCCACGAATAACAATAGAAGTAGACCAATCATCGGCCCCAAAGGTATCGCCTTCGTTAATTAGTACACCCGGTAAGTTATCTACCACAGCAAGCACACTGCTTAAATTAGCTTGTTGCTTTTGCATGTCGTCAGAAGCCGCGTTATTGGCGTATGACACACTTCGCCCAACAACAGTAATTTCTTCTATTTCATTTGATTTATCTTCGGCTATAGCTTCGGCCTGGCTATTTGAAATGCCTGATAATCCGGCAAGTACACTAAGTGCAATAAGATGGTAACGCGTCATGTGTAATGTTCCCTTTTTAATCGTTTGAGTGTTTTTCACCCAACCACCTTAAAAAGCAGATGTGACAGTTACGTTAAGTTAAATTGAACATTCAATTAATATAAAATGACAGGCAATGAAAAAAGCGCAAAAAAAGCCCTTCGCGAGAAGGGCTTATATTAAATGACTTTGTTTATCAGTAAGTTAAGATTGCGATACAGCCTTAAAATTAACTTCCTGGTTAGGTGTTTCCGTCACTTTTTTTTCGCATAAAGCAATGCGTCGTGCAAGTTATCGTAAATAACGATACCTGGATGGTTAACACAGATACTCTCTAGCACTTCGTTCACCGCGGCGTTAGCACCGCAAATCACTAGCTGCCTACCTGCCGCCATAGCATCCACAGTGACTGTTTCTACCGCCATTGCCGCAGACACATCCACAGTAGGCACACGGGTGAAATCTAATATCATCACCTTCGAGCCCGCTTTCACGTTATCTCTTACATGGTGACCTACATCAGCAGCAGCACCAAAACTTAACGGACCGCCGAAGCTGAAGATAGAGACCTTGCCTTTAAGCGACTCTAGTAACGCATTCTCTTCAGGATCGTTAAGCGACTCAGGAATTTTACGAAGCTCTTCTAATTGCAAGTGAGCAACTTGGCGCACATAAGCAAGGGCTGCGAATACTACGCCCACACCCACAGCAGTGATAAGGTCAACAAACACAGTGAGTGCAAGTACCAATATCATCAGACCGAAGTCCCAACGAGGCCCCTTATGAGCACGCTTTAAGTAGCTCCAATCGATAATATCTAAGCCCACTTTAACCAAAATACCAGCAAGTACAGCATGAGGAATTTGCGCCGCGAGCGGGCTAAGACCCAACACGATTGCAAGTAATACCAATGCGTGAACCATACCCGAAATACGGTCTTTACCACCGCTACGAATATTCACAACCGTTCGCATGGTTGCACCGGCACCTGCAATACCACCAATAAAACCCGCTACGGTGTTACCAATACCCTGACCGATTAGCTCTTTATTGCTGTCATGACGAGTACGGGTCATGTTGTCTGCTACCAATGACGTCAACAAACTGTCTATAGCGCCAAGTACTGCAAGAATAAACGCAGCTTCTAAAATTAGTAATGCTGTACCTTGCTCGAATACTGGCATTTGGATGCTTGGTAAGCCCGTAGGAATTTGACCTAAGATAGGTACAGATAACGCCAAGCTTGCAAGAGTACCAATGATAAGTGCTGCTAGCGCACCCGGTACATATTTACCTAATGACGCAGGCCATTTGTAGGCAATAATTAATGTACCAATACCTAAGCCTAGCGTTGCAAAATTAATATCTGCAAGTGCTGTAGGTAGATAGCTTAATGCGCCAATAGTGCCACCTGGAGGCTCATGCCCCAATAGGCGGCCTAATTGTAGAATGATAATAATGGCACCAATACCCGACATAAAGCCTGAAATAACAGGGTATGGAACCAATCGGATATATTCCCCAACTTTTAAAAAGCCGAAGATAATTTGAAAAATACCGGCGAGTATAACTGCGGTAAAGATCAAGCTTGCATCGCCTGAGAGGCTGGCAAACAAACCTGCTAATACAACAACCATAGGCCCTGTAGGCCCAGAGATTTGTGAGGGTGTGCCACCAAACAGCGCGGCGAAGAAACCCACCGCAATAGCACCATAAAGGCCGGCCATTGGACCAAGTCCTGAGGCTACCCCTAGCGCTAAGGCTAGCGGCAAGGCAACAATACCGGCGGTTAAACCACCGGTGATGTCACCACGTAAATTACTTACATTTAACTTAAACATGGAATGTTTCCTAAATTCTTATCGCGCAAAAGTGCTTATCGCTTAAGCTGCGCTTCTGCGTGAGATTGATCCATTACCTCAAACTCACCAGACTCGCTGTTGTAGCACAACACTTCGCCACTACCTATATTATAAACCCAACCATGAAGCGTAACTTGTTTGTTCGCAATTTTTGCGGCAACAGCAGGGTGTGTACGTAAATGCTGAATTTGCTGTACCACGTTTTCTTTCGTTACATCTTCTAGGTGATCGTGGGTTAGTTCAGAACAACCACTACGCTCTTTAACAACTTCAGTCGCAGCGCGACAATGGCCCAGCCATTCTTTAACGTGTGGCAATGAAGAAAGCCCTTCTGGCTTTAATGCGCCTTTCATTGCGCCACAATCTGTATGTCCACAAACAACGATATGCGTAACGCCTAGTGCTGCAACAGCAAATTCGATTGAGGCAGTCATACCGCCCGTTTGGTTGCTATGCGGCGGCACGATGTTGCCCGCGTTACGACAGATAAACAATTCACCCGGCTCGGTTTGCGTTACCAAGTTTGGATCTATACGAGAGTCTGAACACGTGATGAAAAGCACTTCTGGGTTCTGACCGTTCGCCAGTTTTTGGAAAGCTGCTTTTTTTCCTGGATAAACTTCTTTCTGGAATTTAGCTACACCTGAAATTACGTGATCCATAAATATCTCCATTGAATAATTATTTTTTTACTGTCTGCACCAGTGTCACCTGATAGATTAATAGTTTAATATACTAGTTCGTGATAGCCTACACCTATCAAGCGTGAGAATTAAAAAAATTAAGGCGACGTAATAACCATGTTACTGAACGGTAAAACTCCATCTATTAACCAAATTCGTTATTTTGTTGCAGTAGCTAAATACTTAAGCTTTCGTCAAGCAGCCACAAGCCTAGGTATTAGTCAGCCTACTTTAACGAGTCAAATTAATGCCCTTGAAAACAGTTTAGATTTAGTCTTATTTGAACGTTCAAGAACTGGCACCTTATTATCGCCTCAAGGCAAAGCGCTACTCGAAGCGGCGGAAGAAGTACTTCAAGCGAATCACCGTTTCAATGAAATAGCACGGGATCTGGCTGAAGGTGAAGTGGTTACTTTCCGCCTTGGTATCCCCCCTACGCTTGGTCCTTACTTGTTGCCCCATATTTTACCCGAATTGCATCAGCGCAAGCCAGGGCTTCGATTCTACGTGCGAGAAGCTGCACCACAGGCACTACAACATGGATTGCTGCACGGTGAATACGACTTAATTATCTCACCACTTTCCAGTGAATATTCGCAGCTTATAACTGAGCCTCTGTTTAACGAACCGCTTAAATTCGTTGTGCCTTCTGATCATAAGCTTGCCGGAAATGCCTTTGTTCGCCCTGAGCAAATTGCTGGAGAAAAAGTACTCACGCTAGAAGATAGACACCACTTTCATCATCAAGTGCAACATATTTGCGATGAAATTGGCGCAGACCTGCAACGAGACTATGAAGGAACAAGCCTAGATACACTGCGACAAATGGTAGTCATGGGTATGGGCGTTGCATTTTTGCCGGGGCTATATATACATTCAGAGTTGCATCACCCTGAAGCACTTCACGTTTGTGAAATAGAGGGTATGCCTATTGAAAGGCAGCACTCCTTGGCATGGAGAAATACCGCCCCGGGGCGCAAGACCTTTAGAGAAATTACCTCTGTGATAAGAGATATTATAGGTAATCGACTTTCCACTGCGGTGGAAGTTATTAACGATTAATCACTTGTCTAGATATTATCGCGAGCTACCCCATGTTCATGACACGATTGATAAAAAAAATGGTATATTTGCGTTAATACATGAACAAAATTCATAAATTATGATTGAACGTCAGCACCTTAAAATAATTAGCGCTATTCATAAACACGGCACCATGACGGAAGCTGCCAAGTCGTTGTTCGTTACTCAGTCAGCGCTTAGTCATTCGATGAAAAAGCTTGAAGCAAGCTTTTCGTTGCCACTGTGGCAAAAGGAAGGGCGAAGGTTAGTGTTAACCCAAGCTGGCAAAAGCCTGGTTGGGCTTTCTCAGCGAGTGCTTCCTCAATTCGAGCATACCGAAGCACAGCTTCGCCGTATGGCGGAAGGCAAGCAAGGTATATTGCGTATTGGAATGGAATGTCACCCTTGCTTCGAATGGTTGTTAAAAGTGGTTGCACCGTTTTTAAAGGCCTTCCCCGATGTAGACGTTGACGTAAGACGGGCCTTTTCATTCGGTGGCTTACAAGCCTTACATGGCTACGACATCGATTTATTACTCACGCCCGACCCATTACATTTAGATACAATAAGTTACACCGGCGTATTAGATTACGAACAAGTATTGGTGATGCATAATGAGCACCCTTTGGCTGAATGCGCCTATATCACACCTGCGCAATTAGCCAATGAAGTGGTGATCACTTATCCGGTAGAAACCAATAGACTGGATATTTTTTCAGGTTTCCTTACCCCTGCTGGGGCAAGCGTGAAACAACACAGAACCATTGAAACCACAGAAATTATTTTGCAAATGGTGGCAGCGGGGCGCGGTGTTACCGCACTACCTAAATGGTTGGTTGATGAAGCGAAAGAATCTGCGGTGTTAACGTATAAGCCCTTAGGTGAAAAGGGCTTACAGAAAACCTTATATTTGGGTCACCGAAAAGAGGTTGACCCAATTGGGTTTGTTGACGAATTTATCTCGTTAGCCAAAGCAACCGTGCGGCCTCAATAAGTACTTATAGGTACTTAAATTTTAAACTGCCCTACCAAATCATTTAACTCAGTTGATACACCGCTAAGCTGGGTTGCTTCAACCGCCAGTTCTTCTGCGTGTTGGCTTGTACGATCGCTTAAACCTGTAATTGCCACCAAAGATTTATGAATATCTTGGGCGACTTCAGTTTGTTGTTCAGTAGCGTGAGCTATATGCGTGCTTTGTTCATGCACGGTGCCTATCGCTTGATTGATTTGCTCCAACGAAGTCACCACTTTAGCGGTTTTTTCAACGCCACTTTGAGAAAGGCCCTTGCCTGTTCGCATAACTGAATCAGTTTGCTCTGCCATATGCTGCAAACGCTCTACCATTTTACGGATATCCGTGGTGGACTCTTGCGTACGACTGGCAAGAGAGCGGACTTCATCTGCAACGACAGCAAATCCTCGGCCTTGCTCACCAGCTCGAGCAGCTTCTATGGCAGCATTTAGTGCAAGTAGATTAGTTTGATCAGCAATACTGTTAATAACATCGATTACCGCGCCAATGTTATCCGACTCCTGACTTAACCCACTCACCACTTCCACCCCTTGGTCGATGGCTTCGGCTAAAGAAGTGATTTCAGCCATGGCGTCTTTTGCTTGTTGACTACCTTGAGTAACAATAGCTTCTGCTTGGTTAGCCGCTTCACTAGAGTGCGCCGCATTTGTTGATATTTCCACGACTGTGGCGGCCATTTGAGTAACCGCAGAAGATACATTATCAACTTGGCTTCGCTCTTGATGAATTTCTGCACTGGTACTTTGGGATACGTCTCGTAAATGATCAGCTGCATCGGAAACAGCCTTAGTGTTTAATGCCGTTTCCGTTAACAGACCTCGGAGCTTGTCGGTAAACCGGTTAAATTCTACCGCCAATGCTCCAATTTCATCTTTACTAGTAATGTCTAATCGTTTTGTTAAATCACCGTCGCCACTAGCGATATCCGCCATTGCAACACGCATTTTGGTTAACGGCTGAGTGATTTTTGCACTGGCTACATAAGTGATAAGTGCAATAAGGCAAATAATCGCTAGTGCCACAATAACTGCGGTAGAAATAGCGCTATTGATTGGTGCCGCTATAATACTAGCGGGGATCAAAATACCTAACGACCAATCCATCGTAGGGTTATCAAGCTTAGCGTGCCTGAATACCGCCACGTATTCTTCACCTTGCCATATTACTGACACTTGCCCTGATGATGTCGACGCTATCTTTCTCGACAAGGCACTAAAACCCTTAGTATCACTAAATACTGAATCAAATGACGTTAACGACGAGCTCAGCGGGAGCGGTGTGGTTTGCTTTGGAAAATAAACAATGTTTTGGTTCTCATCCAGTAGGAACGCAGTACCTTGACCTTCAAACCGAATATTGTCGATAACCGACCCTATGGTACTGATAAGAATATCAATGCCACCTACGCCTATCAGCCTACCGTTTTGATAAACAGGTGATTGTACTACCGCTGAGACACTGCCATCCTGCGAATCTACCGCGGGAGGGGTAACGTAAAGATCTCCTTTGCTTACCGCCGCTTGGAACCAGGGTCGTTTAGATGCAAAGTAGCCTTTATTCACATCTCCAGCATCAGGGCCGCTTTCATCAACCCCAACACGCCCTTGCTCAAAAAAGTACTCACTGGTAGCGGCAGATGCAAAAAAAGCCGACTTAATATTAGTGTCTTGGCTACTTATATTGTCAAAAACAGTGTAAACAGTGGCGGCGTCAGACAGTTGGGCTTCACTGGCACCACGACGGGTGTGTTGTATAAAGAAATCTTTAAGAAAAGGGTTACTTAAAAAGGTTTTGGCTACACCACCATAGAGGGAAAAAAAAGCTTCCACTGAATCGGCTTCGTTAGCCACTAGTGCTGCAACTTCTTGTTCTACTTGGTGCCTCGTACTATCACCAACTATATTCACCAAAAAGAACGCGGTGATAAGCAACATAACTGCAATGCTTCCCCCCACGATCAACATAAACTTCTTCTGAAGGGACAATGAACTCATGATTACTACTCTATTTGTTTTTTTATTTTAGTCGCGCGCAATAGATAATGAACATCTGGCGCTTAATATCGTCCACTCTCTTAAAATAGTAAAAGGCGCTCCCTTCCACTTTACTCATAATAATCAGTGCATTATTACTTTCCAATACAAGCGAGTCGATTTCAACTCATATTTAACGCAAAAAGCCAATTCAACTAAAGTTTAAAAAACAGATTAGATATTTTTGTTTATTTTGCACACAAGTTAGCTTTAAGTGGTTAAATTTACTGCAATCAATGAAGGGAAGTCGATACAAAAAGCTGTAAGCTGTAAGCTGTGATGTCAGTAAGAACTGCTACAGCGAATAAAACACTGATAGAGAATAAAGCCAACAGAGAATGAGATGCTGAAAACTGATTAGAGTAATAACAGAAGATAGGTCTTCGAAAATTTCCAAAATTTTTAAACTATTTCGAAACGACTTCAAGACTCTTTTAAAAATACAAGATGAACAATACAGCCACGACCAAATACATCATGGCTGTATGCGGAAAAACATAAGGGTTACGGCTTATGCCACTCCAATAACAAGTTATTGGCCGGCATCTTATGTATTTCACGCAGCACTAAGTCATTACTCCATGCTGTCAGCTCGCTAATATCACGATAGCCACCATATCCACGTTCGATAAGTGATTCATGAAATACTCTGTTACTTTCAGATGAAAACTCGCCGCCAATAGTAAAGGGGCCGTATTGACAAAAAACACCACCCGAAGGTAAGTATTCACTTACTGATTTCATCAACAGTTCAGCTTCATGACGCTGCATAATGTGGGCGGTATTAGCACTGTAGATACCTTGAATGGGTAGCGATGGAAAGCTGTCTTTACCTATAGTTAACACCACGGGCCTTGTGACATTGGGTAACGAAGCTTCTTCTAACCAGGCTATAATACCTTCATGATAGTCAGGTTGGTCGCTACAATACCATTGCAAATGCGGCAAGTTTTCAGCGAAATATACCGCGTGCTGACCTGTCCCACTGCCAACTTCTAATACGCCTTTACAATTAGCAAACGTGCGATTAAGCACCGCTAAGATTGGCGCTTTATTGTTTTCGCACGCTTGGCTAAACGGCTTTGAGAACGACTCAGTCATGTAAATTAGGCCCCAACCATTTCTCAGCTTCTTCCAGTGTCCAACCTTTGCGCGTGGCATAGTCTTCCACTTGGTCTTTTTGTATTTTAGCCACGGCAAAATATTTACTCTGAGGGTGGGAGAAATACCAACCCGACACTGCCGCACCTGGCCACATGGCGTAGCTTTCGGTTAGTTTCATGCCGGTATGCTGCTCTGCCGACAATAAATCCCAGATAAGCTGCTTCTCGGTATGTTCTGGGCACGCGGCATAACCTGGCGCCGGTCGAATACCTTGGTACTTTTCACGAATAAGGTCGTCGTTGGTTAAATCTTCACTTTCGGCATAACCCCAATACACTTTACGCACTTGTTCGTGTAAGTATTCGGCAAATGCTTCGGCTAGCCTGTCGGCCACTGCTTTCACCATAATACCGTTGTAATCATCACCTGCCTTGATGAAACTATCGGCAAGTTCATCTTCGCCGATTCCGCCAGTCACGGCAAAGGCACCAATATAATCGTTGATGCCTGATGATTTCTCGGCCACGTAATCAGCCAAACAATAGTTAGCAAATTTATCTTTTAAGGTTTGTTGACGAAGATGATGCGCTACACCTTGCACTTCTGAGCGCGACTCATCGGTATACACTTCAATATCATCATCTACGCGGTTGGCAGGAAATAAGCCAATAACCCCTTTAGCGGCTAATGAGTTGTTAGCAATAATGTTATCTAGCATCTCGTTAGCATCGGCGAATAAGGATCTTGCTTCTTCCCCAACGACTTCATCTTCTAAAATTCGTGGGTATTTACCAGCCAAAGACCAGGTTAGGAAGAAGGGCGTCCAATCGATATACGGGCGCAAGGTCGAGATATCTACATCCACCGGCGTTACGCCCAATTTTTTAGGTGTTACTGGTGCTTCTGTAAAATCTGGCTTGAAGGCATTAGCTCGCGCTTGCGCTAAGGTCACAGGCTTGCTGCGCGGCTTTTTACGAGCATGTTGGTCGCGTACTTTGTCGTATTCTTTTGCTAGTTCTTCGGCGTAAATATCTCGAGAGCCACGATTAAGCAGTTTTTGACACACGCCAACCGCGCGACTTGCATTGGGTACATACACAACAGGGGCATGATAGTTTTGTTCTATCTTCACTGCTGTGTGTGCTTTGGAAGTAGTTGCGCCGCCAATTAATAACGGTAAGTCGAAACCTTGACGCTCCATCTCTTTTGCCACATGCACCATTTCATCAAGTGAAGGCGTAATAAGGCCAGAGAGGCCAATCATGTCCACGTCTTCGTCTTTCGCCACTTGCAAGATAGTGGCAGCGGGTACCATCACCCCAAGATCTATCACTTCAAAGTTATTGCATTGCAGCACAACGCCTACAATATTTTTACCAATGTCGTGTACATCACCTTTCACCGTGGCAAGCAGTATCTTGCCATTGCTCTTGGTTCCGTCGGATTTTTCGGCTTCAATGTAAGGCTGTAAATGGGCCACGGCTTTTTTCATTACCCGAGCCGATTTTACAACTTGAGGCAAAAACATTTTGCCTTCACCAAACAAGTCGCCAACAATGTTCATGCCGTCCATCAACGGCCCTTCAATTACATGTAGCGGGCGCTCGGCTTGTAAACGGGCTTCTTCGGTATCATCAATGATGTAATCGGTAATGCCTTTTACAAGCGCATGGGCCAAACGCTTATTAACGTCTTGCTCTCGCCAGCTTAAATCTTCTTTTGCCGCTGCTTTACCGTCGCCTTGATAGTTAGGGGCAATATCAAGCAAACGCTCAGTAGAATCGCTACGACGATTTAAAATCACATCTTCTACCGCTTCGCGAAGCTCCTTTGGTATTTCATCATAAACTTCAAGCTGCCCCGCATTCACGATAGCCATATCCATACCGGCACGAATGGCGTGATACAAAAACACCGAGTGCATCGCTTCGCGTACGGGATTATTGCCTCTAAACGAGAACGATATGTTAGAAAGCCCCCCCGAGATGTGCGCATAAGGGCAAAGCTCACGAATTTTCGCCGTGGCTTCGATAAAATCTACCGCGTAGTTATCATGCTCTTCTATACCTGTTGCTACCGCAAAGATATTCGGATCAAAGATAATGTCTTCTGGTGGAAAGCCGATAGATTCTGTCAGCAATTTATAACTGCGTTGGCATATCTCAACTTTACGCGCTTGGGTGTCGGCCTGCCCTGTTTCATCAAATGCCATCACTACCGTAGCAGCGCCATAACGTTTGATTTTCTTGGCTTGGGCCAGAAAGCTCTCTTCGCCTTCTTTAAGGCTGATTGAGTTTACAATCGCCTTGCCTTGTACGCATTTTAGCCCCGCTTCAATCACTTCCCATTTTGATGAGTCAATCATAATAGGAACCCGACTGATATCAGGCTCTGAAGCAATCAGGTTTAAAAAGGTAACCATGGCCTGCTTGGAATCAAGCATGGCCTCGTCCATATTGATATCGATAATTTGCGCGCCGCTTTCAACTTGCTGGCGGGCAACATCAAGAGCCGTTTCATAATCACCCTCTAGAATAAGACGTTTGAAACGTGCTGAACCGGTAACGTTAGTACGTTCACCAATGTTAATAAATGTAGAAAATTGTGCGCTCACGCTGCCTCCTAATGTACAAACGGCTCAAGGCCAGACAAACGCATTTTGGGTTCGAACTTAGGCACCTTTCTTGGTGCTATGCTGCTAACTGCCTCGGCAATAGCACGAATATGTTCTGGCGTACTGCCACAGCAGCCGCCTACAATATTCACTAATCCAGACTCTGCCCATTCTTTGATATGCTCGGCCATTTCAGGCGCTTCTAAATCATATTCGCCAAACTCGTTGGGTAAACCCGCATTGGGGTGAGCAGATACAAGGCACTCGCTAATGGTAGAGACTTCTTCAACATATTGGCGTAACAAGTCAGGCCCCAAAGCGCAATTTAAGCCAAACGAAAACGGGCTAATGTGGCGCATTGAATAATAAAAGGCTTCAGAGGTTTGCCCCGAAAGCGTTCTGCCTGAGGCATCGGTAATGGTGCCTGAAATCATCACTGGCAAATACTTACCTAGTTTTTCGAACACGGTTTCCACGGCGAAAGCTGCCGCTTTAGCATTTAGCGTATCGAAAATGGTTTCAAGCATAATCAAATCTACGCCGCCTTCGATTAGCGCTTCGGTAGACTCTGTATAGGCTTCTACTAAGGCGTCGAAAGTCACGTTGCGCTTACCTGGGTCGTTAACATCAGGAGAGATAGACGCAGTACGATTCGTTGGGCCTAATACACCAGCGACAAATCTGGGTTTATCAGGGGTTTTCGCTGTGAACTCATCAGCGGCTTTTCTGGCTAATTTAGCGGCAGCAATATTGATGTCTCTAGACTGCGCTTCCATGTCGTAATCGGCCATGGCTATTGTGGTAGCATTAAACGTATTGGTCTCAACGATATCGGCGCCAGCTTCAAAGTAATCACAATGAATTTGATAAATAATATCCGGCTGTGTAATGGCTAAAAGGTCGTTGTTGCCTTTCACATCACAGTGCCAATCGGCAAACTGGGTACCACGGTAATCTTCTTCTTCCAGCTTATGCTGCTGGATCATGGTTCCCATCGCACCATCTAATACAAGAATACGTTGTTGTGCAGCGCGTAGCAGTGTTGCTTGGGCGCTAGAAACTGGATGTTGACTCACGCGTTACCTCTTTGGCTGTGATTTTTCAGCTAACTGATTTAAGTCATATGGCGTTGTTTGGTAAACATAGTAGTTTAACCAGTTCGTAAAAAACAGACTCCCGTGGGAGCGCCATCTGACGATAGGTGGCTTGGTCGGATCGTTATCCGTAAAATAGTTTTTGGGTATAGACGGTGTCTGCCCTGCCTTTACGTCTCTAAAATATTCATCGCCAAGGGTATCAGCATCGTATTCTGGATGCCCCGTAACAAACACCATGCGCTTATCTTCTGAGGCGACAATATAAGCGCCTACTTCTTCAGACTCTGCCACCACATGCAGTCCATCTACACTATTGTAATTCGCGGTATCGATATGACCATAGCGAGAATGAGGCGCATAGAATACCGGGTCGAAGCCACGCAATAATTCATTATGGGGGTCGTTTACTTTGTGCTCGAACACGCCTGAAAATTTTTCTTTGCGCAGCGTGCGGGTAAAGTTATAAAAATGGTACATAGCAGCATGTGCAGCCCAGCATAAATATAGCGTGGAGTTAACGTGACGCTGTGCCCATTCTAAAATGGTAGTCATGGTATCCCAGTACTTTACGTCTTCGTATTTCAACAATGCTAGAGGAGCACCAGTCACGATAAGCCCATCGTACTTTTTGTCTGCCACTTGTGAAAAGTCGTGATAGAAAGCATCCATGTGAGACTGAGGGGTATTTTTGGGTGCCTGACTATCGATGCGAATAAAATCTACATCAATTTGAAGTGGCGTGTTGGAAAGTAATCTCAACAGCTGTACTTCAGTCTCAATTTTATTAGGCATCAAGTTTAAGATACCCACTTTAAGAGGACGTATATCCTGATTCGCCGCCCTATTGCTCTCCATGGTGAAGATGTTTTCGCCCAACAACACATTCTGCGCAGGCAGTTGTTCTGGTATACGAATTGGCATAGAAGGCTCCAGTCATAAGTTACTATGACTGTATTGTGGCAATTACCACACAGATGTCAACATCTTTACGTCTAGACGTCTAAACGGACGTTTAATGGCATTATTGAGAAGGGGATTGTTTGTGTACCATAAATAACATTTCTGCTTCGGCACGAGGAATATCACATGCCTCCATCACTTCCTCGATACTGGCGCCTTGCTTTACTAACTCGGCCGCTCGCTGATAAAGCCTTAGGGAGGGGTCTTGAAGTTTTAGTTCACGGATCTGATTTTCAAAGTCATCTTGTTTAGCTTGAAGGGCTTGTAAGTGGCGAGTAACCACTAAACTGCGGGTTTGTGCTTCATTTTGTTGATGACCAAAATCTCGAATTTGGGTATCCATGTCATCGGTTCTACGCGTTACTTGGTCTTGCAGTTCGCTTAATGCCGCATGTGTTTTTCGCTCTTTAAACGTCAACCATATTGCAAAAACACCAAGTGCTATCACAAGCGCAAGCAATATAAGTTCGTTGATTGTTGGAGCAATAAACTGCAGATCCATATGCGAAGAAGCCTTAATTCGTACCTATGTAAACCGGAAATAAAAAAGGCAGATAACTTAGTTACCTGCCCTTTAGACGTGTAGGTTGACTAAATTGAACTTAGTTCATCCCACTCTTCGTCACTTAACAGCTTGTTTAAATCCACGAGAATAAGAAGCTCACCGTCTCGGTTGCTTACACCTTGGATAAACTTAGCACTTTCTTCAGTACCCACGTTTGGCGCACTGTCAATTTCAGACGAGCGAAGGTAAACCACCTCAGCCACGCTATCAACAAGTATACCCACGACTTGTTCATCAGACTCGATGATCACAATACGGGTATTGTCCGTTATTTCTGTTGGTGGTAATCCAAAACGTGCACGTGTATCTATGACCGTAACAACATTACCACGTAGGTTAATGATACCTAGTACGTAGTCAGGTGCGCCGGGTACAGGTGCAATTTCAGTGTAACGCAATACCTCTTGTACTTGCATTACGTTAATACCGTATGTTTCCTCACCTAAGCGGTATGTCACCCATTGAAGGACTTCATCGTTACTATCGGTGGTATTACTGTTCGTTCTTTCGTCGCTCATGAACCTGGCTCCCAATACTCGGTGTCTGGTCGTTACTGCCTAAGCCTTTGTTAAGCATAGATATTAATTCGTTAACGTCAATTAACGCGCACATTTTCTCTTTAACCATCCCCGCTAACCAGGGACGCTTACCGGTAGACTCACGCCATTTGACGTCAGCTTTTGCCAAGGTGACCGTGTTAACCAGTTTCTCACTGGCCAATCCCCACGAACTATCCCCTAACATAATAAGATATCGGTAGTTCAATGACTCTGCGAGACTCTCATCATACTTTTCTGGCATGACCCATCTTGCAGAATCTACAACGCTAAGCTTCTCTTCGCGATGTATCATTACCCCCATGAACCAATCCGGCTTCCCAAATAGAGGGCCTATCTTTTCAATCTGATGTATACCACCTAGGGTGGTTAATGGCACTGCTAATGTTAACCCTGCCACTTCAAAAAATAATGCCTGAAAATTATTTTCGAGGCTGTCGACCAACAATGCTTTTTCTAAAGGTTGCTCCTCTTCTGAAGAGGCATCGACTGATTCAGCAGTCTCATTATCTATTTCATTGTAGTCGCTTTTTTCGTATTGCGTAGTTTCTTCGACATCTTTGCCTGTGCTAGATGACACTGCTTCAATAATGGCTTCTTCAACCACTACTTGTTCAGTGGTAGGTGCTTCATCAAATGTGGCTTCTTCGGCTAACGTTTGCACCGCTTGCTCAAGCAATTTTGCCGTTCGCGCAGTCACGTCTGCCGGATCATCTGGCTCTTTTAATAGGCTATCGAGATAAGCCTCTACAACGTCTTCCCGTGCAAAAGGTCCTTGATTGCTCATCTAACTTTACTTCTCCAAAACCTCAAGTAACTTGCTATAAGCCGTTACCCCTCGGGTTTTCGGGTATGCTGCGGAAATTGGCAACTGTACTAAACTCGCATCTCTAAAATGCGTATCTACGGGAATTACACCTTGCCAAACCCGCTCTCCATAATCGCTCATTAAACGCTTTCTAGATTCAAGCGCCGCGTTAGTGCGTTTGTCGAACATAGTAGGAATAATCACAGTGTCAAAAGACTTTTGAAGAGAGCGCCCCATTATTTCCATAGTGCGTATCATTCTGTCTAAGCCTTTCAGCGCCAAATACTCTGTTTGTGTCGGCACTATCACTTTATTGCATGCTGCCAATGCGTTGACCATAAGTACACCAAGTACTGGCGGACAATCAATAATGACCACATCAAATTCTTTCTCTACTTTGGCCAGCGCTTTTTTTAGCACTAAGCCCATTCCTTGCTCGCTACCCATTGTTCTGTCTAATGTGGCTAGCGCCATGGTAGCGGGCAAAACGTACAAATTATCTAGCTTAGTTGGACACAAACAGTCCATGACCATATCGGCAGTAATTTCAGAAGACTTAATAAAAATGTCGTAGACAGATTGACTGAGTAACTCTGCGTCTATGCCAAAATAGTAACTCAATGAGGCGTGGGGATCGGTGTCGACCATCAATACCCGCTTCCCGCGTTGAGCTAACAAACCACCTAAGGTTACTGTTGTTGTTGTTTTACCAACTCCGCCTTTCTGGTTTGCAACTGTCCACACCTTCATCGTTTTAATTCCCAGCTTATATTTACTTGGGTTGTCATTCACTCACAGGCAATACTATCGCTGCGCTTAGGCTATGTCATTTCGGTTAAGATACAGCTGCTCATATCATCTATATCAATACTGTTAACCGATATGTTTGCAACAGCTACCGCTTGAGGCATGCCATAAACAACACATGAATCCTGATCTTGCGCCCAAATAGTGGCACCGTTGTCTTTCATCAACCGGCAACCTTCTCGCCCATCTGCACCCATACCAGTTAATATAATACCCAATAAATCGCCACCATAAGCTTTGGCCAGCGAACCGAAGGTTAAATCAACACTCGGCTTATAGTTTATTTTATCAGACGGGTTAGCGTCGGTAATTACTACTTTCTTATGAGAGCCTGAACTCTCTATCAACATTTGTTTACCGCCGGGCGCTAAATAAGCGCAACCTGGTTTCAATATGTCACCATGTTCAGCTTCTTTAACCGCAATATCGCAATGTGAATTAAGTCGCTGTGCGAATGCGTTAGTAAAAGTGCCTGGCATATGTTGCACCAACACAATTGGATAAGGAAAGTCTGATGGCAGTGCTACCAGTATCTTCTGCAATGCCACTGGTCCACCCGTAGATGCTCCAATTGCTAAACACTTATACCTTTTACCAGAAGCCTTAATCGAGGAAACGGTGGGCTGCCTCGTGGCATCTTTCCTTCCGCTAAGTAGATTAGAACTCTTGAAAAACGCTGGTTTCGGCGCGTTATCAGGAAACTTCCTACTTTCAATACGCTTTAATACAGGGCGTTTTATACCGACACCACGCCGTGCAATCAATCTTACTTTTGTACACAGCAGTCGTGCTGCGTCTTTACGGTCTTGGGCGATATCTTCGAATTTCTTTGGTAGAAAATCTAATGCTCCGGCTTCTAACGCATCTAGGGTCGCTTGTGCACCATGGTGCGTAAGCGACGAAAACATCAAAATAGGCACGGGCCGTTTTTCCATAATGGCTTTTACCGCTGAAATGCCATCCATTATCGGCATTTCCACATCCATTGTGACTACATCAGGTAGCAGTGTATCTATTTTATCTAGTGCATCTTGCCCGTTACGAGCTTCACCAATAACTTCAAGCTCTCTGTCATCGTCGAGAATCTCGCGAACTCGACGACGATAAAAAGTAGAATCGTCCACGACCAGGACTTTAAAGACCATGGATGTTAATTTCCTATTTGTTACGCCGTTTTACTTTAAGGGCTTTTTAGCATAACGCTTCAGTAAGCTAGGAACATCTAAGATGAGTGCAATTCCACCGTCGGATGTGATAGTTGCTCCCGCCATACCTGGCGTTCCTTGTAATAAGGCATCTAATGGTTTTATCACCACTTCTTCTTGGCCTATTAGCGCATCAACAACAAATCCAACTTGCTGGGTGCCTATTTGAACCACGACGACGTGACCTTTTTCTTTGCTTATATTTTTAGGTCCGCGGATCAACCATTCTCCGAGGAAGAACAGTGGTATCGCTTTAGAACGAACTATCATGGTTAATTGGCCATCAACCGTATTGGTTTTCTTGATGTCCATATTGATAATTTCGTTGACCGCACCTAACGGTAACGCGAACGTTTGTTTCCCAACCACAATCATTAGGGTCGGTAATATTGCAAGCGTGAGTGGGACTTTAATATCGAGTCGAGTACCTTTCCCAAGCTGGGAATCAATATTAATAGTACCGTTAAGCTGGTTAATTTTTGTTTTAACCACATCCATGCCTACACCACGGCCCGAGATATCACTAATCTCAGTTTTCGTTGAGAAACCAGGTGCAAAAATAAGATTGAACGCTTCAACATCAGACATACGCGCAGCCGCATCGGCGTCTAAAACACCTCGGCTTATAGCAATCTCTTTCAGTTTTTCAGCATCCATCCCCTTACCATCATCTTCAATGGTAAGTAAGATATGGTCACCTTCCTGAGAAGCCGATAATCTCACGGTCCCCATTCGGGTTTTACCTGTAGCAGCACGGTCATCAGGCATTTCAATACCATGATCCACTGAGTTTCTTACTAAGTGAACTAAGGGATCAGCCAATGCTTCTACCAAGTTTTTATCTAAATCTGTCTCTTCACCTTCCAATTCCAAGGTAATTTCTTTTTTCAAACTACGTGCTAAGTCTCGAACAACGCGAGGGAAGCGGCCAAACACTTTCTTAATTGGCTGCATACGGGTTTTCATAACCGCACCCTGCAAATCACCCGTCACCACATCTAGGTTAGCAATTGCCTTCGACATACTTTCGTCGGCATTGGTTATTCCTAAACTCAGCAAACGATTTCGTACTAATACTAACTCGCCAACCATATTCATAATTTGGTCTAGGCGCTTGGTATCAACACGAACTGTAGTTTCTGCTTGAGGAGGTGCTGGGGTTGCTTTTTTGTCGTCTTTCTTAGCCGCTGGTTTAGCGGGCTCTGACGCTTTTTTAGCTGCTGGACTAGGCGCTGGCGCTTTTGCGGCAGGCGTTGATTTAGCCGGCGTACTAGCGGCAGATTGCTCTGCCTTGGCTTTCTGAATTGCTTCTGTCGCCTTTTTATCTACGGGCGGCGTATTTGCTGCTGGTTCAGCACCTTGCGCTGTAGGGCCTTGTCCTGAACCATGTAATTGGTCAAGCAATGCTTCAAATTCATCGTCGGTAATTTCTTCACCGCTAGGCGCTGCCGCTTTCGACGCAGCTACAGGCGCTGGTTCTTCTTCTTTGAATTTACCTTTACCGTGCAATTCGTCTAGCAGTGCTTCAAATTCATCGTCGGTAATATCATCACCTGAACCACCAACCGCGGGGGCTGCCGCTTTTGGTTCTGCTTTCGCAGATTTACCTGGGGCATTTGAACCATGAAGTTCATCCAGCAAGGCTTCAAATTCATCTTCAGAAATCTCGTCGATGCCGCCATCGCTACTTGCGGCAGGCGCTTCAGGTACAGGCGCTTCTTCTAACGCGAATTCTTCTTCGGCAGCGGGGACTTCAGCCGCTTCACTACTGTCACCAAAGATGTTTTCGTCTGGGGTTTCTGGGGTGCTTAACTTATGCAGCAAATCAACTAACTTTGCGTCTGCAGGAATTAGTGGTTCTTGCGCTTTAACACGCTCAAACATATCGACTACTACATCGGTGGCCTGAAGAATGGTATCCATTAATTCAGGCGTAAGAGTACGTTGTCCGTTTCGCATTACATCGAAAACGTTTTCTGCACCATGGCAAATTTCAACTAATTCGGTAAGCGACAAAAAGCCGGCGCCACCTTTTACGGTATGGTAACCACGGAAGATAGCATTCAGTAAATCTGCATCTTCAGGATTATTTTCCAGATCAACGAGCTGTTCTTGTAATTGTTCAAGGATCTCCCCAGCTTCAACTAGAAAGTCCTGTAATATATCCTCGTCAACATCAAACGCCATGCGCCCGCTCCCCTAAAAACCTAAGCTAGACAAAAGATCATCTACGTCATCTTGGCCAGATACCACATCATCGCGTTGGTCTGCATCAATAATTGGACCTTCGGCTTCGACACTATCGATCTTGTTAACTTTTTCGACTTTCGCTTCCAATGGCTTGTCTTGCTCCGCCTGTTCGGGTTCACCGAACATCGTCAGCATATTAACTAAGCTATCTTCCACTTCTTTTACGAGTTCAATCACTCTGCGAATAACTTGACCGGTAAGATCTTGATAACCTTGTGCCATTAACACTTCGGTAAGCAATGATGTAAGCTTAGCTGATTGTTTCGATCCGTCTTCTAGCAATTCGTCTAAATCTGCACATAAAACTTTGAATTCGCCCAACTCAAGTTGACGATTCATCAGTTTCTTCCATTCCGGCATAATTTTTTCGATACGGGTAGAGAGCACTTCAGCAATTGGCATACTCTCTTCAACTGCGTCCATGGTGGTATTGGCAGCTTTTTCCGTTTCTTCGATAACGTACATCAGTCGCGTTTGCGCATCAGGAATGTCATCAACGGTTAAATTTTTAATACGTTCATCGATTTGGAAGTTATTCAACGAGTCATGAAGTTGACGCGTTAATTTACCCACTTCAGCAAAGAGCTCAATGGACTCTTTCATCGAAACAGCTTCTAAGACAGCGTTCGCTGATGCGTTATCGCCCTCTTCAAGATACGCTACCAATTTTTTGGCTTCTTCGAGCGTTATGGAGACACTTTCATTTGTCGACATCCAGTAAACCTCATTTCTCTGGTGAGCGTCTGGATCAACCTAAACGTTCGAAGATTTTATCTAGTTTTTCTTTCAACGTAGCGGCAGTGAAAGGTTTAACAACATAACCATTTACACCAGCTTGCGCTGCGGCAACGATTTGTTCTTTCTTCGCTTCTGCTGTTACCATAAGAACCGGTAGGTGTTTCAACTTATCGTCGGCACGTATAGCGCGTAATAAGTCGATACCTTGCATACCTGGCATATTCCAATCTGTTACAACAAAGTCAAAATCACCTTGTTGTAGCATAGGCAGCGCGGTGCTACCGTCGTCCGCTTCCTGGATATTGGCAAAACCCAAATCTTTTAGCAGGTTCTTTATGATACGTCTCATGGTAGAAAAATCGTCAACCACGAGAATTTTCATACTTTTATCCAAAATAGCCTCCAATGAGGGGTTAATTGTTATTAATTTCTATTCTTCGTCAACTTGCCACGATTTCATTCGTGATTTGAGTTTTAACATGGCCTGACTATGAATTTGACTTACTCGCGATTCACTAACATCAAGAACTTCGCCTATTTCTCTAAGATTCAGTTCTTCATCATAGTATAAAGAAAGTACAATCGCTTCCCGTTCGGGTAATGTAGTAATAGCATGTGCTAGCGCTTTTTGGAAAGCCCCTTGCATCAAATCTTCTAACGGTGCGTCGCTGCCTCGGTTTTTTTCTGTAGAAATGACATCTTCAGAAACCCCAAGGTCTTCAATCCCCACCAATTTCCCGGCATTCACTTCGTTCAGCATTTGATGATAATCTTGCATGCTGACATTCATTTTAGCCGCAATATCTACATCTCGCGCGTCTCGGCCTGTTTCACCTTCAACTTGAGAGATGGCTTCTGTGATTGCCCTTCCGTTTTTATGAACGGAACGAGGAGTCCAATCACCTTTTCTTATTTCATCAAGCATAGCGCCACGAATACGAATACCTGCAAAGGTTTCGAAACTTGCACCTTTGGAACCGTCAAAATTTCGTGCAGCTTCTAGCAGTCCAATCATACCTGACTGGATTAAATCATCGACAAGAACACTGGCTGGTAGTCTCGCCATTAAGTGGTGTGCTATCCGCTTCACCAGCGAAGCGTGACGCTCAACTAATTGTGACTTGTCTGTTTGCTGTTGATAAGCGGCTGCTTTGCTATTCAACGCTGACTTCCTACTGCTTTATCTGCTATTAGTTGTTCAATAAAAAATTCTAAATGGCCACCTGGTTGCGCAGGAATAGGCCAAGAAGCTGCTTTGGCTGCTAGCTGGCCAATCGCCACCGCTGCGGGTGAACTTGGATAAGCATCTACTATTGACGTTTGCTTACGTACTGCTCGGCGTATGTTCTCGTCAAAAGGAACTATTGCTACCAATTCTAGCGCAACATCTAAGAATCGCCCTGTTACTTTAGATAATTTGCTGAAAAGTTCCTGACCTTCTCTAACATCGCGGACCATGTTAGCGACCACTTTAAAGCGAAAGACACCGTGTTCTCGGTTAAGAATTTTAATTAATGCATAGGCATCGGTAAGTGAAGTGGGCTCATCACACACTACCACCATAATATCTTGGGAGGCTTTGGAGAAGCTTAGCACCATATCGGAAATACCCGCTGCGGTATCCACAATAAGCACATCAATGGGCGTGCGCAACTCGCTGAATGCTCTTATGAGTCCTGCATGCTGCGTTGGTGATAGCTCTGCCATTGATTGAGAACCTGATGTGGCTGGTGCTATTTTTATACCGTGAGGACCCGTAACGAGAACATCGTCCAAGGTACACTCACCAGATAATACGTGGGAGAGGTTTTTCTCTACTCGCAATCCTAGCATTACATCCACATTGGCCAGACCTAAGTCTGCATCCAATACCATTACCCGCTTTCCCTGCTTTGCCATAGCAATAGCTGTGTTTAGCGTAATATTTGTTTTACCAACGCCACCTTTACCTCCGGTGACGGCGATAACTTTGATTAATCGTGATTGCTTCATTTTTCGTAAGCTACTCGCTTGATCATCAATCATACTGCTCGTGCTGTTTTAACCACATTGTTACTAGTAGTATGATTCAAACCGTACTTTTTATAAAGCTTTGCAGCAGCAGATACTAAAGATTTTGCTTCTGCAATCTTAATGTCTTCAGGAACTTTCTGTCCATCTGTTACATAACTGACAGGTAACTGGTACTCCACCGCTGCGCTAAGCACTTCGCCTAGAGAGTAGCACTCATCAAGCTTTGTAAAGATACAACCGCTAAGTTCCACCCCTTCGTACGCATCTATAATACGTTGTAATGCAGCATATTGGGTATTCGCTTGCGCTACTAGGTATTTTTTCACTGGCTGCATTTGACCGTTATCAAATTGATTTATCTGTTTAATTAATCGACTATCTCGTTGACTAAAGCCTGCCGTATCAATTAACACTAGTCTCTTATGGCGTAATTGAAACAATAAATCTGATAATTCTTCACTACTTTGTGCTTTACGCACTGTGCAGCCAATAATTTTTCCATATGTGGCTAATTGCTCAAACGCTGCAATACGATAGGTATCAATCGTAATCATGGCAACGGAGTCGGCGCCGTATTTCTGTGCGTAACGAGCAGCTAATTTAGCAACTGTAGTGGTTTTACCTGTTCCGGTAGGACCCACTAACGCTACTGCGCCCTTTTGCGTAAGTATATCGTTACCTGTCACATTAATGCGATTAGCCAATAGGTTTAAAAGATATACCCAAGCGTCACGCTCGTTGTAATGCGACGGCGTATAACTAATCAGTTGCTCTGCCAATGATTGGCTTAACCCCATGTCGGTTAAACGCTGAATTAAATAATGATGTACAGGCTGCTGACGACGACTTTTTGCTTCCATCAAATCAGCAACTTGGTATTGAAGCACATTTCGTAGTGACGCCAACTCTTCTTTAATTTGAGATAATTCGTCAGACTGAGGAGCACTGCTGTTATCAATGCTTTCATTAAGACTTGACGCTTGATGGCTTGGGAATTCTGAGGCGACTTGACTGGCTTCTACATCGTCGATAAAGGCTTCTGAAAAGTCTAAGTGTGATGCAATTTTATTGGCATGCTGAGCGTTAGCACTAGGTGCTGAAGCTGGGCTTTGAATACTGCCACCATGTTGTTTTTCCAACAGCGCTTTTAAGCTATCTGGGCCATCATCACCGATGATTTCGCTAAGACTTGGAACAGCCGCTTTCGCTCGCCCTGCTGCACTAGGCGCTGGCTTTTTAATCGACAGTTTGGCTTCCGGTTCTTTATCGTAAGCGGCGACCAATTCGATACCGTCAGCAAGCTTTCGGTTTGACATGATAACGGCATCGCTGCCCAATTCCGCTTTAACTTGGCTTAAAGCTTCTCGCATATCTTTGCCAAAGAAACGTCTGATTTTCATTGAAAACTCTCCAATCACCCAGTGTCAGATTATTGACCGACCGAACTGACTATTTTTATCTGCTTATCGTCGGGTACTTCCTGATAGGAAAGTACATGTAAACCCGCGACCGAATACTTTAAGAAGCGAGATAGTACGGGGCGCAACATACCGGAAGTGAGAAGTACTGCAGGCTCACCTTCTAATTCTTGTTGCTGACTAGCTTGCTGCAATGATTTTTGCAGCTTATCGGCCAGTCCTGGTTCTATACCAGCGCCATCTTCGCCACCTGCTTGTAATGACTGGTGCAACATCTGTTCCAACTCTGGCGCCAAGGTTATGACGGGTATCTCTTTCGCACCTTGGGTAATTTCTTGGGTGATTAGGCGTTTAAGCGCAATACGTACCGCAGACACTAGTACATCTGGGTCTTGGCTACGCGGGCCGTATTCGCTCAAGGTTTGTACAATGGTACGCATGTCACGAATAGGCACTCCTTCAAACAGCAAGGTTTGCAGCACTTTAACAATGGTGCTTAACGGCAGAATATCAGGCACTAACCCTTCAACTAGTTTAGGATGCTGCTTAGCTAGCATATCTAGAAGCTGCTGCGCTTCTTCATGTCCAAGTAGTTGGTAGGCGTTGTTAGTCAGCAATTGACTTAAATGAGTAGCAACCACAGTAGCAGCATCAACCACGGTATAACCCAGTGTTTGCGCATGCTCACGCTTATTCGGTTTTATCCATACCGCATCTAAGCCAAAGGCAGGGTCTTTGGTTGCACGGCCTTCCAGCTTGCCAAATACTTGACCCGGATTAATCGCAAGTTCTTCATCGTGACTTATTTGCGCATCGCCAATAGTTACGCCCAACATCGCAATGGTGTATAAATTAGGTTCTAAATCTAAATTATCGCGAATGTGCACCGGTGGAATAAGAAAGCCTAACTCTTGAGATAACTTCTTACGCACCCCTTTGATACGAGTGAGCAGTTCTCCGCCCTGAGACTTATCTACTAAGGGGATTAATCGGTACCCGACTTCTAAACCGATGGTATCTACGTGCTGCACATCATCCCACCCAAGCTCTTTTATTTCGGGCGCAACAGTGTCATCTTTCACGATATTCGCTGGGGTTTTAGGTTTTTCTGCCTCGCGTTTAGCCGCAACACCCTGCCAATAAGCGTAACCAGCGATAAGCACTGAAAACCCAATAAAGGCCAAATGAGGCATACCAGGAATAATCCCCATGACAAATAAAACACCAGAGGCAATATAAAGGGCTTGGCTGTTACCTAATTGACTACGTATTTCTTTGCCCATTTCTTGGGTTTCGTTTTCACGAGTAACAATAATAGCGGTAGCCACAGACAGTAACAGTGAGGGTATTTGCGCCACCAAACCGTCACCAATGGTTAAAATGGTGTATACCTCGATGGCGTTACCAAAACTTAATCCGTGTTGAATCATGCCAATAAAAAGGCCACCCACAATATTGATAAGCATGATAAAGAGTCCGGCGACCGCATCACCTTTCACAAATTTTGACGCACCGTCCATTGAGCCATAAAAGTCTGCTTCGGCGGTTATTTCTTCTCGGCGAGCACGCGCCTGATCTTGGTCGATATAACCCGCATTCAAATCGGCATCAATAGCCATTTGCTTACCTGGCATGGCATCAAGCGTAAAGCGGGCACTTACTTCTGAAATACGCCCAGCACCGGCGGTGACTACTTTAAAGTTGATAATAAGCAAGATAGCAAAGACCACCACACCCACTGCATAGTTGCCGCCAATAACCACCGCACCAAATGCTTCGATAACCTTACCAGCCGCATCGCCCCCCTCATGCCCATAAAGCAATACCACACGGGTAGAGGCCACGTTTAGCGCTAAGCGCAAAACAGTAGCGATAAGTAATACTAGGGGAAAAATACCGAAATCAACTGGCTTTTGCGTTAATACTGCCACCAAAATAATGACTAAAGACAGGGCTATATTAAAGCTGAACAATACGTCGAGCAGAAATGGCGGCATGGGAAGAATAACCATGCCCATAATGGCAAGAAGAACAATGGGAGCGCCTAAGCCACTGGTAATGTTCTGCAGCTGACTTTTATCGAATCGCTGAAGGTAACCGGATAACTGCATTACAGGGAGTCTCTCTATCGGAAAATTGACGCTTAACGCTATCTTTCAATGAGTATTACAACTACCGTGCCAGCTTTATACAAAACCGATTAAACGTAAGTAGGAGGGGCGCAATTTACAGAATTACAATTAAGAGGGGCTCACTTTGAGCCCTGGCCTTAGCGATATCTTAGCCGTAATTTAGCGCTAATTTAGGCCAAAAGCAGCGCTCTAACGGCGTAGCTCTGGTGGTATGGGTAAATCACGTTTAAGCGGTTTGGGTCGTTTCCCTTTACCCGCTCTGTGTGCTTTTAACTGATAAACGTGGGCTAATACTTGCGCTACCGCCATAAACAAGGCATTAGGCACTTCACCGTCAATCTCAGTTGAGTAGTAAACGGCTCGGGCTAACATGGGCGATGGAATAAGCGGTACATCGTTAGCAGTGGCTATTTTACGAATATGCATGGCTAATTCATCGGTGCCTTTTGCCACAACGACTGGGGCACGATTACCACTGTCATCATATTTTATTGCTACAGAGTAATGAGTTGGGTTGGTTACCACCACATCGGCCTGAGGAACTTCTTGCATCATTCGTTTAGTGGCAGCTTGATACTGCAAGCGACGGATGCGCCCTTTTACCAAAGGATCACCTTCAGAGTTTTTACGCTCGTCTTTCACCTCTTGCTTAGTCATCTTAATTTCTTTGTTGTGCTTATAAATTTGATAAGGCGCATCAATAAGCGCAATAGGTATCATGCCGCAAACCAACATGATAAAAGCCCATTTCAGCATATCTAACGCGTGAAAAATATTACCCGGGTACAGCTCTAAATCAAGGTGCAGCCCTTCGTCTTCAAAAAACAGCAGTGCACCTAATGCCATCCCAACGATGACAACCACTTTGGCGATAGATTTAATTAATTCTACCAAGCCATTCATGCCAAACATACGCTTAAATCCACTAAGCGGACTCATTTTAGAGCCTTTAAATTTGGCACCTTCCCAGGTGAAGTTGTAGCCGCCTAACGCAATAGAGCCATATATTCCGGCTAACATGGCCACCGTCATATAAAGCAATACAGGTACACTGACTGTCGAAATTGCTTCACCCCATGCACCAAACATATGGGTGGTATCGTAGGTTTCATCTCGAGACAGAACAAACATGCGCTGCGTCAGCTTAAATACCGACTCGGCAATCCAGCCTCCAACGAACAAAAACATAAAGGCACTGACCACTAACACTAAGGTTGTGGATAGCTCTCGGGATCGGGCTATCTGCCCTTTTTTTCGGGTGTCTTCGAGTTTTTTCCCCGTGGGGTCTTCTGTTTTTTCGCTAGAATCTGAATCAGCCATGTATCACCTGACTTATTTTCATGGGCAAATCCTAAGAAGTTGACACATAAACTGCTCTGCCCGCAGCCACTGCGTTTCAAAATGCGCAGTAAAGTTATCTAGGGTTATCCAAATGATGAGCAACCCCATCACCTGGGCAATAGAAAAGCCGATACTGAAAATATTAAGCTGAGGTGCCGCTTTGGTCATTACGCCAAACGCTAAATTTACAATGAGAAGGGACACAATGGGCGCCAATGACAACGTAATCGCTGAGATAAACATCCAACCGCCCCAGTGGGCAATTTCCCTAAACTGCTCCCCTGTCCACCATGCTTCTCCTATTGGGAACGCATGAAAGCTCAACACAATCATGTGGATCATCGCGAGATGCCCGTCTAAGGTCCAAAAAAGCAAGGTAGCTAGAATTAAGTAAAATTGGCCTACGGCTGGCACGTTAATACCATTGACGGGGTCTACGATTGAGGCGAAACCTAAGCCCGTTTGCATCGCGATAATTTGCCCAGCCAGTACAAAGGTATTTAGCACCATCATGGAAACAAACCCGATAGCGACACCAATTAACAACTGCTGAATGCCAAGAATGAATGTACCTAGATTCACTAAATCATCAACAGGTGCTGGCGGCACTACCGGCATGATAATAAGGGTCAGCATAATACCTAGCAAAGCACGAACTTGCGGAGGAATAGATTGTGCACTTAAGCCAATCATCGCCACAAACAGGCCACTAATGCGCATAAAAGGCAGCATTAAATCAGCAAGAAACTGATTGATGGTAGCCAGTTCAACGACCATATTAACCGACAACCTGAGGTATCATTTCTACCATGTGGAAAGTGAAGTCCATTAACTTTTGTACTAGCCAGTTACCACCCCAGCTAAGCGCTAGTAAGGTAACAAGTAAGCGCGGCAAGAAACTCATGGTCTGCTCGTTAATTGAGGTAGCAGCCTGAAACACGGCTACCACTAACCCTACAATAAGACTTGGAACAATAACCGCAGACACCAGAACGATAACCATAAACATGGCTTCGCGGAGTATTTCAACAAAGACTTCTGGTGACATAAGCCCTCCTACACACCCATACCGAAGCTGGTAGCCAGTGTGCCAAATATTAGATTCCAGCCATCAACTAACACAAACAACATGAGCTTAAATGGCAGTGAAACAATCATGGGCGACAACATCATCATACCCATGGCCATCAATATTGAGGCCACTACAAGGTCGATAATAAGAAACGGAATAAACAACATAAATCCGATTTGGAACGCGGTTTTTAGCTCGCTGGTCACGAACGCAGGAATAAGGATAGTTAGCGGTACTTCGTCTGTATCTGCATATTTCCCCTCATCACCAGCAATACGCACAAAGGTTTCTAAATCTTTCACCCGAGTTTGCGACAGCATAAAGGCGCGCATAGGCCCTTTAGCTTGCTCTATGGCATCCAAACTTGTCATTTGTTCCGACAGATAAGGCTGCAATGCGCGTTCATTAATTTCTTCAAACACCGGTGCCATAATAAACATAGACAAAAACAAACTCACCCCAACCAAAATTTGGTTAGAAGGAGATTGCTGCAAACCAATCGCTTGGCGCAAAATTGATAACACCACTATGATGCGGGTGAACGAGGTCATCATCATGATGAATGCAGGAATAAGACTGAGCGCTGTCATGATAAACAGCGCTTGTAACGTCATAGTGTAATCTTGCGACCCATCGTCATTAGTCACAACGGTCACGGCTGAAATGCCTTGCTGTGCCAGTGCAGGCTCAGCAATCACCCAAGAAGCTAACACTACAAAAAATGCGGTCCAAAACTTACGCATCGTTTTTATCTTCCTTTATTGAAGGGTTCAGCTTACCTGCCATGGCGGCAACCAGCTTTTGTTTAAATGCGTCACCGCTGCCTTGCTGCCCATTTGCCACTGGTGTGTCCAAGTGCTTTTCAAGTTTACTTAAATGGGAAATATTATGACTGGTCACGCCCACTAGGTGCTGTTCATCGCCCACCTGAATAACCATTATTTTTTCTTTAGTGCCTGCCACCATACTGGCGACCACCTTCATTTGCCCACTACCCATGTTACCGACATTAAACCGACGCATGAGGTAAGCAAGCGCAAAAATAATTCCAACCACTAAAAGAAGTGATAGAAAAATTGACACTACAGAGGTGGGGTTAGTGATTGATTGGGTAGATTGCGCATTCACTACTTGCGTAAATATAAGGGGCAGCATTGCGCAACCCCTTGCTATGTAAGAAGATTTATCGAAGCTTCTTGATTCTCTCGATTTGACTAATAACATCCGTTAACCGAATACCGAATTTATCGTTGACCACTACTACTTCACCATGAGCAATCAACGTGCCATTTACCAATACATCTAATGGCTCACCAGCAACTCGGTCCAGCTCCACCACAGATCCCTGGTTCAACTGTAGCAGATTTCGGATACTTATTTGACTACGCCCTACTTCCATCGAGATAGTGACTGGAATATCCAAAATGGTATCCAGCTTCTTTTTCTCTTCTTGGGTTATGGGTGTGTCGTCGGTTAATTCGTCGAGTTCTGCAACCTGAACATCATCATTTTCCTGATCGTCAGCCTCAGAATCGGCTTGCTCCGCCATGGCGGCAGCCCAATCGTCCATACCGTCTTCACTCATGGGATATTCCCCTCACCTTACAGGTCTTCTTCGAGTACTTGCAGCTCAGCATCATTATCTATAATGCGCCCGCCGCGGGTTAATAATTGTAGCTCAGACTTCACAGAAGTCGGTCTTGCAATCTTTTCTACTATCTTCAGGGCTAAGTTATCTCGTGAGCGACCTAGCTTAGCTCTGAACGTAGGTAAATCTTCAATTAGCACAGTAATGGTTTCTGGCATTTCCACAGGAATAATTTCTCCTGGCTTAAATTCCATTACTTGGCGTAATGACACATCCACATCAAGCATGTGGGTTGTCAGTGCCACTTTTACGTCCATGATTTCATCGCGAAGTGCTTTACTCCAACGTAAATCAGTGTCTTCTTTATCACTTTGCACACCCGCATCTAGCAATTCGCGGATAGGCTCTAGCATTGAGTATGGAAGTGACACGTGGAAATCGCCACCACCACCGTCAAGCTCTATATGAAACGAGCTAATCACCACCACTTCAGTGGGGCTCACAATGTTCGCCATCGCGGGGTTTACTTCTGAGTCTAAATACTCAAAAGACACGTCCATTACTGGCGCCCACGCTTCTTTATAATCTTCAAAAATAATCTTAAGCAGCATTTGAATAATACGCCGCTCTGTTGGCGTAAATTCCCGCCCTTCAATTTTTGCATGATAGCGGCCATCACCTCCAAAGAAGTTATCTACCAGAATGAAAACCAAGCGGGCTTCCATGGTAATAAGGCCGGTACCTTTAAGCGGGCGAAACCGCACCATGTTCAAGCTAGTGGGTACAAACAAGGTATGAATGTATTCACCGAACTTAATCATTTGAATACCGTTAATTGACACTTCCGCAGAACGGCGCATCATGTTGAACAAACTCACCCGCATGTGACGGGCAAAGCGTTCATTAACGATTTCCAGTGTAGGCATACGCCCACGAACAATCCTATCCTGTGACGAGAAGTCGTACTCTAGCGTAGAAGCATCGGAGTCGGCATCGCCAACCTCGTCTTCTTCTACATCGTCTACCCCGTGTAGAAGGGCATCGATTTCATCTTGAGATAATAAATCACTCACAGTTATCTACCTGTTATTGCATCACAAAACCAGTGAAGAGCACACGCTCAACCACATCACTTCCCGCGATGTCTTTAAGCACTTTTTGTACTTCAGTCACCGCTTGTTCACGCAGTTCAATTTTTCCTGCTTCAGTCACCAAATCATCGGCATTTGATGTACTAAAGACTTGCAGCAAAGTACCTTCAATTAACGGTATGTGGGTTTTAGCCAACTCTTCATTGTCTGAACCCCGCACTAGAAGCTGCACTTTAATTTGTACTAATCGGTCTCGACCTGTACCCGGAACGTTAAAAACGAAAGGGCGCGGCATAGCAACGTACAAGGCGGTACCTACTTCTGCGCTTCCGCCTGGGGCCGCTGCTTCAGTGGCGGCTTGCTCGTCGGTTTCGGCAAGTTGCTCTGCAGCTACAGGCTCCTCACCACCAGCGAATAAAAGAAAATAGGCTGCTGCACCACCGCCAACTAACACCACGGCGATAATAATAATCAGCATCATTTTGCCTTTCTTTTTACCACCTTCTTCAATCTGTAACTCTTCTTCAGCCATGTCTAATCCGTCAATATCCCACGAGGAACTCGTATTATCAGGCTTACGACGCAAATGGCAACGTAAGCCTGCATAAATTTGCAGTTCTTATAGCAGATAGCGCAATTGTACATCAACCCTACTTAAGTCTTTGCCTTCGCTATCAACCTACTAAGCGTAATAGTCTATACCGCCTTTCGCTTCCCTTGTGACAGACTGCTCTATCACCGTGGAACCCTCGTCGAACTCACCGTCGATATCTTGGCTAGGTACACCGTTACCTGCAAGTTGCTGGCCACTTCCATCACCATTTTGTGATGAGTTATCTTTACGCACTTCTGATTCACCTAAATTAATGCCTTGCTCTGCTAGCATATCTTTTAACCTAGGCATGGCATCGGCTAGTGCATCTTTAGCGTGCTGTGACTGCACAATGAAGCTCACACTGGCTGCATCACCCGATACATTCACTCGTACCTGCATACTGCCCAGTTCAGGCGGATCGAGCCTAATTTCTGCCATACTGTTTCGCGCATTCACCATCCAGCGAATTTTCTCATGCAATTGTTGCTGACCTTCAGGCTTTAAAATATTGACCGGTTTGTCAGCGCCCTCAAATTGAAGCTGAGATTTGGTCGACTCCGCGCGAACTTGGTTGTTTTCATTCATGTGAGAATCGATACTGACGAGCTCACTTTGCAATGCTTGATGAGCGCTTTGCTGGGTGCCGTTTACCAATTGCATAAATTGGCCTGCGAGCGCATCAGTTTGCCCCGCTACATTCTGCATTTGTGTTTGTGTTAACCCTGCTTCAGACGCTGCATCGGCTACAAGTGCCGAAAGATCTATTCCTGGCTCACGCCCTTGAGCGACTTGTTGCTGAAACTCGTTTATGCCAGCAATCAAGTTAGACTTAACCACTTGCTGTTGGGCTGCGGTTGTCGCAGTAGGTAATGATGCCGCTACGCGTTCGGCAAATGCTTCAGCCGCCTTTTGCGCACTTTCTGGTGACATCATCGCAATTGACTGCAATAAAGACTCGCCTTGGCTATCGGTAAGTATATCGCTAGCTTCTGTGGAGACTGTATCGATAGGATTGCTATTCGTTTGCGTTGATGCAGTAGATTGGCTTGAAACACCGTTGGCTAGCGCTGCATTTAGCGTCTCTTTGGTGTCAGTTTGCGCAGTAATTTGTTCTTGAAGAATACTTAATACTAACACCTCATCGGCACTCAAGGCTGGTTCATCTGCGGCTTCTTGTTCGACTAATAGCGCGTGCTCTGAATTCTGTGTTTGAGCATCAGAAGTTTCTTCGCCATTTTCGCTAGCATCACCTAAAAACTGCGCAAGCAGGTTAGCTAAGGGATCGACTTTTTCAGACTGCCCTGCATCGACATCGGTTGTTGCAGCGTTTTCATTTGCTTTAGCCAATAAGGCCGCGGTGAGTGCTTTTACTGCTTCTAAGGTTTCACTACTAAGCCCTTCGCCTGCATCTTGACCAAGTTCCTCACCGGCTTGATTCTCTAGCAAGTTCATTAAATAAGCGGTTATTTCTGTTGCTGAGCTTGTATCAACATCCTCAGGAAGACTCGTTGAGGTTAATGTATCGTTTACTGCTGCATCGCTTTCGTTGCTGCCGTTATTTAACGCCAACGCACTTAGTACGTCTTCGCTCATCAACTCATCACCCGCTAGCAAAGCTTGTGCTGATTGCTTCGCAGCTAATTCGGCATCCTCTATCTCGCCAGCGTTTAATAAATCATCGATACTGGCCGTGTTACTGCTAGCTTCGGCATCTGAAGAAACCTCAGCGTCACTAGAAGCGCCTATCATTGATGTTACATACTCAATCCAGTCTGTGGAGCTTTCGCTATCCCCGCTTCCAATACTCGTTAACTCTTCGGGTGGTAAATCGATATGGCCGCCAAAGAAGTCTTTCTTATTATCGTTATTTTCACCGTTATTTAGGCCATCGTCTTTACCGCCTTTGTTTGCATCAGCGTCAATTCGACGTGCCTGCGCATCAGCAATGTCAGTATTTGCCGATTCATCCGTGTCTTCGCCAGGTGGGGTTACATCCCCCACTTCGCCTTTATTGCCTGTTTGGTCCGCTTGATCGCCATTTCGCGCTTGCGCTTCATCATCTTTTACCGGAGGTAAGTCAACATTTCCTTCCTCTGGGTCAACCGAGCGGTTATTAGCCGATTTCTTATCGATAGCAGGGTTTGCACTGTCGCTGACTGAGGCGCTGGTGTGTCGCGAGGAATGACTTTTGTTCTGGGCCTCGAGAGACTTTGCACTCGATTCTTTAGCTTGAATATACGCAGCTTCAAACGCGTTGTTATTCTGCGATGAATCATCTGCGCCCATGCCAGCTTCTACGGCTTTTGCCGTTGATGAAGCTGAAAAAGGCAATGCGGCAATGTCTGTTTTTTGTGCGGCAACTTGTTGCATCATATTTTTACCGTCCTGCTATGACTTTAAAAGTCAGAACCATGAAAACCCAGATTGAATCGTTTTATCTCTACATCCCCAGTGTCCGTGGGCTGTAGGCCGACACTTAACTTTAAAAAAGCTTCCGTATCAGTATTCAAATTAGGCGAATAAACACATTAATGACTAACGAATTTGCAAAGAGTGTTCCATTGTGGAGATTAAACGACGAGGTATTTAAAAAATCGAAAGGATTGAACGACTTGGGGTAAGTAGCAAATTGGACAAACTGACTAGAAGAATGTTTTTCCGCTTCTAAAAAATTTCTGTGTGGCAAATTCGTCCATCATAGCTTGCTCAGCCCTCGCCTCTTTTGCCACTTTAGCTAAATGGCGTTTATTAAGAAGCAACTCTACCGCTTTCACTTTTTGCTGCTGCTTAAGCCAAAGCTGCTTGCGTTGATCGGCAGCCATATTCGCTTGTGCTATCACATTCATTTGCTGTTCACAGGCTTTATCTAATTTGCCTACAAACGATAAATGCTGTTGGTAATGGGTAGCAGTCACACCCGCCTTTCCCGTTTGCTGAATGCCTTTTAAGTAATCAATTCTATATTGCTCGAGGCTGGTGAGCTTTTGTTTCTGCTGCATCACATTTTGCTGCGCTTGTTGGAACATTTGCGCAATGCGTTGCTCTCTTTCTCGTTCAAACTCAGCCAGACGCTCTAGTTGTTTAGACATAATTAATTACCCTTGTCCTAAGCCTTTCGCTAATGCAGCCATGCCCTCTAAACATTCATCATAAGGCAACACGTTCTTCATACCTTGCTGCAGGAACGCGTTAATTGCAGGCTCCGCTCGTATGGCTAAGTCGATACGAGGGTCTGAACCTTTGGCATAAGCACCAATAGAAATGAGGTCTTGGTTTTGTTTATAGTTTGAATAAACTTGCCTTACTCTGCGTGCCATTTGTTGATGTTCATCGCTGACCACCATAGGCATAACACGGCTAATAGAAGCTTCAATATCGATGGCGGGGTAATGACCGCTATCGGCGAGGGTCCGTGATAACACAACGTGGCCATCTAAAATAGCCCGTGCGGCATCGGCAATGGGATCTTGTAAATCGTCACCTTCGGTAAGTACCGTGTAAAAGGCGGTGATAGAACCTTGTTTCTCACTTCCGTTACCCGCCCTTTCTACCAATGCAGGTAATCGGGCAAATACCGAGGGCGGATACCCTTTTGTGGCGGGAGGCTCACCCACCGCTAATGCAATTTCACGTTGGGCCATGGCATAACGAGTAAGAGAGTCGATAAGCAGTAATACTTTTAAACCTCGATCGCGAAAGTATTCAGCAATGGTAACTGCCGTTTCGCAGCCCTTTAAGCGCATTAACGGTGAAGTATCAGCAGGCGCTGCTACCACTACCGCACGGGCACGCTCTTCTTCGGTTAAGATATCGTGGATAAATTCTTTTACTTCTCGGCCCCGCTCTCCCACCAAGCCAACCACAACCACGTCGGCTTCGCAGCCCCGGGTCATCATACCGAGTAAAACACTTTTCCCCACGCCACTGCCTGCAAAGAGCCCCATACGTTGACCTACGCCAACGGTATTCAATGCATTAATGGCGCGAACACCGACATCCATAGGTTGGGTAATAGCGCGGCGAATTAAGGGGTTAATAGGAGGCCGCGTAGTAGGTACGCGGGTTTCAGTTTGAATTTCGCCAAGGCCATCCAGCGGGTTGCCGTTACCATCAACCACACGGCCCAACAGCCCCATACCCACAGCAAGACCACTTTGTCGATTTAGCGGCATTACCCGACTTCCTGGCACTATGCCCCGTACGGCTTCGGTGGGCATGAGGTAAGTAATATCGGCGCCAAACCCCACCACCTCAGCCTCAATTTCACCTTCAATGGTTTGCACAAGGCACTGGCTACCGACTGGTAGTTGGCACCCAACAGCTTCCAGTGTAAGGCCTATGCCTCTGACCAGTTTACCTGCCGCCACAATAGGCGGCGATGACACTTGCTTCTGCAAGCTGTCGAAATGCGCATGCCAAGGGCTAGTCATCTGATAAACCCTGATTCACCATGAATTTATCAATGACATCGCGACAGCGGCGTTCAATGGAAACATCTACAGCGTTTTGTTCAGTGGCAATGTCACAGCCACCGCGCTCCATGGTAGGCGCTTCAATGAATTGCCACTCTTTCTCTTTCAACGTAGCTTCAGAATAATGTTCGGTTACTAGCGCTATATCATCAGGATGCATATGAATTTGATACCGAGTTTGATTAACCGGCAGAGCTTTCATTCCTTCGCTAAGGGCTTGTAAAATCACTTGATGATTCGACGTAATTTCGGTTTTAATCACCGATTTAGCAAGGGTCACTGCAAGCTTTACTAGCTGGTCGCGGGTTTCGTCGTTGGCTTGTGATAATGGTGTATGAAGCTTTTCGATAAGTTGCTGCCAGACTTCAACTTGCGCAGAAATTAAGCCCTTACCTTCTTCTAACCCTTGTTCAAGACCCTCAGCGTGTCCAGACTCACGCCCTTCACTAAGCCCCAACTCTAGGCCTTCGGCTTTTCCTTCTTCGAAACCTTGCGCTTTGCCTTGTCCGTAGCCTTCATCATGAGCAGCTTGTCTAATCGCTTCAATTTCTTGCGCAGTAGGAGGAAGAATTTCAGCTTCTTCCTCTTCCGGTGGCTCGTATTTCCAATCTGAACGGAAATTCAGCGCATTGGTTTTGTCTTTATCTTGTGGCTTTTCGGGCTGTTCAACGAAGGGCAAATCCCAAGGTTTTGCATCATTTAATTCGTCGTCGCTGAAGCCTTTATTTGATGACATCAATCTACCCAGGTAACGTTTATGAGGCCTTTGGAAAATTAACGCAAAGGCCTATTTTAACCACAATGGCGAATAATTAATGAAGGGTTATAAGAACTCTTCACCGCCTCCGCCGCCCAGCATAATCTCACCTGAATCGGACAGTCTTCTGGCAACAGAGAGAATTTCTTTCTGTGCGGTTTCAACTTCAGATATACGTACAGGCCCCAAGGCTTCAAGGTCGTCGTTAAGCATTTCTGCTGCACGCTTCGACATATTCTTCATGATCTTGTTCTTAAGCTCTTCATCGGCGCCTTTAATTGACTTAAGCAGCGCATCTTGTTGCACTTCGCGCAAGATAGCTTGAATACCTTTGTCGTCTACATCGACTAAGTTGTCGAAAACAAACATGAGATCTTGAATTTGCTGGCTCATCTCTTCGTCTTGTTCACGGATGGCATCCATCAACTGACCTTCAATAGCGGTATCAAGGTAGTTCATGATGTTCGCGGCAGATTTCAGGCCGCCCATTTTAGCCGCTTGCGTACCCGCTTGACCGGCGAACTGTTTCTCCATGATTTCGTTAAGCTCTTGCAGTGCAGCAGGCTGAACTTCTTCAAGGTTAGCAATACGCATTAACAAGTCTAGGCGCACTTTTTCTGGGAACTGCGCCAATATTTCGGCACTCTGCTCTGGCTCTAAATACGACAATACAATGGTTTGAATCTGAGGATGCTCGTTTCGAATGATACTGGCCACTTGCTTCGAGTCCATCCACTTCAACGAATCTAGGCCTTTCGCCCCACTTCCCATCAGAATTTGGTCAATTAAGTTAGCCGCTTTATCTTCACCTAATGCAGCAGTAAGCGCTCGCTTAACAAAGTCTTGGCTCTGGAAGCCGATGGTACTGTAGTTTTGAATCTCTTCAATAAAGTGTTTATGCACAGACGTAATCTTTGTCTGCGTCATATCATCCACTTTTGCCATCTCAGAGCCCAGCTTTTGAACTTGCTTTGGCTCAAGATGTTTTAATATTTGTGCAGCGTCTTCTTCAGACAAACTCAGAAGCAAAATAGCGGCTTTTTCAACCCCTTCTAGCTTACTGACGTCATAGGACGCTTCTTCAGTAGTGGCAAGTTCTTCAGCCATAATACGCTCTCACTTACTCATCTTGCATCAGCCAGCCCTTAACAACTTGGGCTGACAATTCAGGTTCGTTCGCAACCAGTGCACGAACCGCTTTTAATACATCTTCATCTTTATGTAAATCTGGCAACATTAGTGAGCCATCTGCCGCGAAGCCCACCTGACCTTCATCGAAGTCAGTAGATAGCATACTAATAGTTTCGTCACCAAGATCTAGGCCTTCATCTGCATCAAAGTCGTCAGCTTCTTTCGACTCATCAGGGTTAATCAAGCGACGTAGCATGGGTCTTATCACAAAGATGATAAGCACGATAATAACCAAACCACCAATGACTAGCTTGAGTATAGGCAAAAATGCGGGCTGTTCCCATATTGGCGCATCTTCAATAACACCATCATCCATACGAGTGAACGGAACACTCACCACTTCTAGCGAGTCGCCACGAGTCACATCAAACCCAACACCACCTTGTAGTAAACGGCGAATGTTTAATAACGCTTCTTGATTGCGAGGCTCTGCCGAGGTAGTACCATCTTCACCAGCAACTTGAAGATAGTCTACCGCCACCGATACACTTAACCTACGGATTACGCCACTTTGTTTTTTGGTATGACTAATGGTGGTGTCTAGTTCGTAGTTACGAGTAGATACTTTCGATGTGCTTCCTGGCAAAGTAGCTTGTGCGCCTGCTTCTGGATTTTCAGGAATATTCGAGTCTAACGGTGGTTGATTGCTTAGCGCGCCGGGAATGCCCATAGCACCACCACCCACACTATTTTGTTCATTGATCATTTCGCTGCGAACAGCTGGCAAATCGGGGTTATAGCTACGCTGAGTTTGCTCTAGTGCAGTAAAGTCCATACTCACATCCGCTTGCGCGGTGTAGTTACCAATTCCCAAAACAGGAATAAGAATAGCGTCAATTTTTTCTAGGTATTCTTGTTCGCGCTGTCTTTCAATTTCATATTCTTTTCGTGCTCGAGCACTTAGCGAGTCTTGTGAACCCGAATTTAGTAATCGGCCATTGCTATCGGTCACCGTTACCGCAGATGGCTCCATGTTTTGTACCGCTGACGCCACAATATCGATAACTGAGTCAACTTCCTCTCCCGCAATCACTTTGCCGCGCTTAGCGGTAAGTACTACCGTAGCCGAGGCTTTTTTCTCTCGGCGAGCAAATACGTTCTCTTTTGGCATAGCCAACAAAACGCGTGCTTTTTGTATACTTGAGATATCTTCAATAGTGGCGGCTATTTGTTGTTCACGGGCATGTTTCAAGCGTTCCATCTCTACCCGCTGACTTACTCCGAATCCCATGTCCTGCATGATAATATCGGTACCAGCATCAGAAGAGCCGGTTAAGCCCTGACGTGTCATACCCAAGCGTATAGTTTGAAATTCGTCACTTCGAACGTATACCGTGTTTCCCTCTAAACGATATTCAATTTGATTGGCGTCCATATAATCCAAGGTTTCAATAAGCTCTTGGGTTTCCATTTTTGCTAACGGACGAAAATCAGGCTCTTGCGCCCAAATTAATATAAAAACTGCAATCGCGACACAAATAACAAGCACTACCACTAGCGCCATCTGGCGCATCATGTCAGCACTGCCTAAGGTATCCATGAATCCTGATTTATTCTCAGGCTCGTTATCGTTCCCCATGGAAGGGTCGTTAACGGTTAAATTTGTGCCTGTTGCTTCAGCCATGACTTACTCCAACTACACCGGCATGTTCATAATGGTTTTATACGCTTCAAGCACTTTATTTCGTACTTGAACTGTGGCCTCAAAGGCTATGCCTGCTTTCTCTTTTGTAAGCATAACTTCGGCAAGGCTTAGTGACTTATCACCCATTTCAAACCGCTGCTGTAAATCTTTAGATTCTAATTGCATGCCATTAACCCCATCTACCGCTTGCTTAAGCATGGTAGAGAACTCGTTGGCCGAGGGATTAATCTCGTTTGATGGTTGAAGTTCGTTTGCAGGCATACGAGTTTGCCCAATCATGCTCTGCATTTCTTGGTATAAACTATTGGCTTTAACGTCCATAACCACTCCTTCGAATGTCGGTGGGGAATTGCCGCTTAACGACAATGCGCTTTAATTACTTATGCTTAACTATAAGCAAGCGGCAAGCCAACTTTAAAAACCATCTGAAATCAATTTAAAAACAATGAGTTATGTGGTTTTTCAAGGGAATTGCCAATTTTATGACAGAGAGGGGAGAATAGCGTCAAGAAAGTGAATGGACGTAAGATTATGTAAATACGCGATGCAAAAATGCTCGGTGGCAGCGCAGAAGGTCTCGCACGTTGCCGTGACGCCCAGTCCAAGCCAGTATAAATACAAGCACAACTGCAAGTACAATACTAAAAGCACAGCAGCTAAAGCGTTAAAAATAAGGGGCTAATCGCCCCTCATTATCAAACTAGTTTGAGATGTTAGGCCGGTAATTCAATCCCGTCTTCACGCATTCTGGCTAACTTATAGCGTAAGGTTCGAGGGCTGATACCCAATTTTTCCGCCACATCTTTACGCTTACCATTACATAGAGTAAGTGTATCAAGAATGATTTGATGCTCCTGCTGGCGAAGCTCTGAGCCTAAGCGACTATTGTCTTCTGGCTCATCCTGCTTTACTTCCATCTCATCATGCACAGCCATATCAATCATTAAGTCACCAGACTCTATACTGCCGTCTTCACACAGTATAAGTGCCCGCTGAATAACGTTTTCAAGCTCTCGCACGTTACCTGGCCATGTATATTGCGCCAATTTGTTTCGTGCAGCTGCACTGAGACGTACATTGCCTAGGCCTTGCACACTTGTGTGACGATTAATAAGGTGTTCCGCTAACGGTACAATATCACCTGGACGCTCTGCGAGCGGGCGCCATGTGATAGGGAAAACATTTAGGCGGTAATATAAATCTTCTCGAAAGTTTCCAAGCTCTACCGCTTTACGTAAATCTCGGTTACTGGTTGCAATCACCCGTACATCTAATTTAATCGTTTTACGTCCACCAAGCCGCTCTACTTCACGCTCTTGAATAACACGAAGTAGCTTTGCCTGAAGTGCTAAATCCATTTCAGTAATTTCATCTAATAGCAGTGTACCACCTTGGGCTTGTTCAAACTTACCTGGGCAAGCTTGAATAGCGCCGGTAAACGCGCCTTTTTCATAACCAAACAATGTCGCTTCAAGCATATTTTCAGGAATAGCTGCGCAGTTGATTGCCACAAAAGGTGCATCTGCGCGAGAAGACTGGTCGTGTATATAGCGGGAAAGTACTTCCTTACCAGAACCACTTGGCCCAAGCACCATCACGGTCGCTTCTGACTTCGCCACTTTTCTTGATAATTCGAGTAATTTTAAACTAGAAGGGTCAGCCACGATAGGCGTGCAAGATTCGACTTTTTGTGCAGGCGCATAGCGTCCAACAAGATTAAGTAGCACTTCAGGCGCGAATGGTTTGGACAGATAATCAGTAGCCCCATCTCGCATGGCCTGCACGGCATCATCGATGGTGGCGTACGCTGTCATTAATAACACCGGAAGTTGAGGGTATTTCGCCTTAATGCTTTTTAATAAAGCAAGGCCACTCATTTCACCCATTTGGATATCACTTACCACAAGATCTATCTTTCGACCCGCTAATACCATTAACGCAGCCTCGGCACAGTCGGCATCTACAACATCGTAATCGCCTAGTAATAAGGTGTCGTACAACGCTTCGCGTAATCCAGCATCGTCTTCCACGATAAGAATAGTTGTTTTAGACATTTCTAATTCTCCTAGCAATTAAGCGACATTTGAGTGAGGCTTATTGTGTTGCCCGATAGCCTGAGTGTTACAAGGCAATGCAAGCGTAAAGCAAGCACCTCCTTCATTAAGATTTACCACGCTAAGCGAACCGTTATGTGCTTTAGCTACCGATTTCACCACGGCTAACCCCAGCCCTGTGCCATGGGTTTTGGTGGTAAAGAACGGCTCGAATATTTTATTGATTAGGGTATTGGGTACACCTGGTCCCTTATCATTAACGCAAAGTAGCACCCTATCTTCATGTACTACTGCATTAACTGAAACCGTGTAGCCCTTAGGCGTAACTTGACTCGCATTTTGAATAAGGTTCAGCACAGCACCTTGCAGCGCGGTGAGATTCCCAGTGATAAGTGCATCTGTTGAATCGAAGCCATTAAAAGCAATTTTTTGTGCTTGCTGCGCAGTGATGGTTTGCGCATTAGGCTCTATGGCTTCTCGCAAGCTGGCAAGCGACAAGGTATTCACAACTTGTTGCTCACCAGACTTGGCGAACAACAGCATGTCATTAACTTGGCTTTCTAACTCTTTCAGTCTGTCTGTCATCTTTCGAGCAAATTGCTCAGATGCATGCTGGGGCAAATCTTTTCGCGTTAAATTGGAGGCATAAAGCATAGCGGCGGATAAAGGCGTTCGAATCTGATGCGCAAGGGATGCCACCATTTTGCCTAATGAAGATAAACGCTGCATATGGCTGACACTGGCTTGAAGCCGACGTGTTTCCGTCAAATCTGTAATAACAATCAACTGCCCTGGCTCGTCTTCAAGTGGCGTTATAGAAAGTTTAACGCGACGACCATCTACCAATGACACTTCATGACCATCGTCTGCACGAGGATTAAATGAGCGAGCAATGATGCTACGCCATATTTGTTCTTCTAACGGCTCACCCAGCAATGCCTTAGCTAAGTCATTGGCTTGACGTACAACCCCTTTACCGTCAATAACGATGACGCCTGCCGGCATGACTTGAAGCAAGTTTTCCAAACGACTGGCTTGGCGACGAAGTGAGCTCACTTCTGCTTCACTCACATACGACGGCGTTGTAGCCTCAAGCGCATGCTCGACACTAGGCACATCATAAGATGAAGTGAATTGTTCAGAAGATGAAGTACTGCTGTCGTGTGTGCTATCAAAAATCATATGGCTCTCGTCAATTTAAAGACGGTTTGTGTATATGATTTTATATAGCAGAAGCCATGCCAGTTTTTTAGATTATATTTATCAGATAGTTACGATAAATTAAGGCAGAAGTTTAACGTCAGGTAATTGACGTTAAACTTCTTCCATACGCTGAATATCGTACTTACGCATTTTCTCAACAAGGGTAGTTCTGCGCATTCCGAGCTTATCTGCAGCGCGAGCTACGACCCACTCTTGTTGTTCTAAGGCTTGGCGAATGAGGGTGATTTCAAGCTCAGAAAGATACTCTTTTAGATTAACCCCTTCTTCTGGAAGTGAGGAGGAAATTGGCAAGCTAGACTCTTCTTGTGGTTCATCATACGGGTCTTGCGAAGCTGATTCTGCGAAAAGCGCATTAAATGCGTCTCGCTCTAGCAACTCTTCAGGGTAATCCGGTTCGTACGCTTGAATTTCACCGTACTGGTATTTCTCTGGAAGGTCGGCCACATCAACGATTTGACCGGGATAAAGTATACTCAGGCGCTCAACTAGATTCGATAGCTCACGAACATTACCCGCCCAATTATGCTCCATTAAAGATTCTATTGCGCGTTCTGTGAACCTCACACTATCTACACCATCCCCTTGAATACGGCTGTTGAGTTCTTGCAGCAGTAACGGGATGTCGTCTTTTCGTTGACGTAATGCAGGGCTATCGATAGGGAACACGTTTAAGCGGTAGTAGAGATCTTCACGAAACTTATCTTCTTTGATCATAGTTTCTAGATGACGATGGGTAGCCGCAATAATACGAACATTGCATTGTTGAGGCTTGCTACCACCTACTCGCTCGTAAATACGCTCTTGCAGTACCCGAAGCAGTTTGACTTGCATCTGCAACGGCATGTCGCCAATTTCATCTAGAAATAATGTTCCACCCTCGGCTAATTCAAAACGGCCTTTTCGAGCACTTATAGCCCCAGTAAACGCGCCTTTTTCATGACCAAACAATTCACTTTCAAGAAGCTCGCCGGGAATAGCACCGCAGTTAACAGGAATAAAGGGGCCATCTTTACGTTCTGACAAGAAATGTACATTACGTGCCACCACTTCCTTACCTGTACCAGACTCCCCCAAAATTAGCACTGTTGCCTCTGTTGGAGCCACTTGCTCTACCAACCTACGCACAATCTGAATTTCGTCGCTTTTACCCACCAAACTTCTAAACAGGCGAGTTTTAGACCCACCAGCGCGGGTTTTACCCGGCTTTCTGCGGCTGTATTCTTGGCATCGGTGAATTGATTGCGTAAGTACTGGGTAAGTAAGCGGTAAGGTGATCACGCTGACTAAATTGCACGACGCGGCCACTTCGCCATTTGAATGTAAAATGGCAACAAATGGTATGTGTGGAAAACGAGCAACCAGTGAATTCACCACTGACGGTGACGCGTACTCAATAAGTACCGCATCTGCGCCCTTTTCTTTCAGGTAACTTTCACAGTCAGAAAGCCCTCGTGACTGACACGACTCTCCCAAAAAGGTGACTATGGTTTCTAAGCTATGAATTAGTTCCTGGCTATCACTAACCAGCAAAATATCCTTCATCAAATCCCCGAGAACGCTTTGTTATTATTTACAGTTTAGCGCATTTGTAAATTGTAACGACAAAAGATCGCAGCGCAACTGGTGTTTTCGGAAATGTAGCAATAAAAAAAGCAGGATTCCCTGCTTCTTTCGAATAACTCACTCAAATTTAATGTTTAACTGAGCAACGCTAAAACCTGCCCTTGCTGCTGATTCGCTTGGGCTTGAACCGTTAAAGCAGCTTGTCCTTGCACATCATTTGCCGCTTGTTGAGAGCTAGCTTGAGCGTAATCTAAATCTTGAATTCGACTACGTGCTTCTGCGGTGTTCACATTGGATTGGGTTAAATTTCGAGCAGTACTAGCCAAACTATTTTGCGTAGCGCCTAAATCACCACGTGCGCCACCCAAAATTTCAATCGCTTCGTCGGTAGCATTTAACGCATCATCAATACTGCTACCAGAAGTTAAATCGATAGAAAGAACATCTGATAGTTGGCTGCCAATATCTTGGGTTTTAACATCAACTGAATTGCCACCATTCGCCCCAACTTGAAAACTTAGCGCGCCGTTGTCTGACAACAAGGATTTACCTGCAAAATTGGTTTGTTCAATGGTAAAGCTGATGTTCTCTTGAAGCTGTGATATTTCAGATTGCAGTGCTTGACGGTCGCCGTCGCTTAAAACGCCATTACCTGACTGAATGGTAAGTTCACGTATACGGTTAACATCATCATTGATGTTACTTAACCCGCCTTCAGCGACTTGGGCTAACGAAATGCCATCATAAACGTTATTAACAGCCTGACGATTGCCTTCAACCTCAGAGGTTAAACGGTCAATAATTTGTTGGGCCGCTGCGCCGTCTGAAGCGCTATTAATTTCTTTGCCGGACGCAAGTTTTTCCAAAAGCGTATTTTGCTTTTCTTGTACTTGCTGAAGAAGCGAACTGCCTATGTCAGAATCAACTTTCAACATATTAACCTCCGGTTAAGTGATAATTACGGTAATTAGTTCAGTAATTATACAGCATTTTACGATACTCAAGTACCCCACTTCATCATTAATAAGTATACATTGACATACTCATATATAGATTGGCGTGCTAAATTTGTATTTAAAAGCGAAATATAGCGAATAGGAACTGTTAAAAACTAATGGTTTATGGCATTCGCGCCGACACATGATATATTTATTTTCATAATGATAAAAATAGCGAGCGAGACATGTTCGACGGTAAATCAATACTGATAACAGGTGGTACTGGGTCTTTTGGACACAAATATACAGAAACCTTGTTGTCTCGTTACAAACCTAAGCGCTTAATCATCTACTCTCGTGATGAACTCAAGCAATACGAAATGCAACAGAAATTTAACGCCTCTTGTATGCGATATTTCATTGGTGATGTTCGTGATAAAGACCGGTTAACCCGTGCTATGCAAGGTGTTGATTATGTTATCCATGCCGCTGCTATGAAGCAAGTGCCTGCTGCAGAGTACAACCCAACCGAGTGTATACGCACCAATATAGATGGCGCTGAAAATGTGATTAACGCCGCCATCGATAACGGTGTGAGTAAAGTCATTGCATTATCCACTGACAAAGCGGCTAATCCTGTCAATCTATACGGTGCAACAAAACTCGCTTCAGATAAATTATTTGTAGCTGCTAATAATATGGTTGGCGGTAAGAAACCTCGATTCTCAGTGGTACGCTACGGTAACGTTGTGGGATCTAGAGGCTCAGTGGTGCCTTTTTTCAATAAATTAATTGATGAAGGTAACGACCATATACCTATTACGCATCAAGATATGACGCGATTCTGGATCACGCTTCAGCAAGGCGTAGATTTTGTATTGAAAAACTTTGCGCGTATGCTTGGCGGAGAGATTTTTGTTCCTAAAATCCCCTCTATTCGCATTACCGAATTAGCAAAAGCGATGGCACCTAACTTACCTATAAAGATTATTGGTATACGACCAGGTGAAAAGCTACACGAAATGATGTGCCCCGGCGATATGGCGTTTCACACTTACGAATTTGACGATCATTTCGTGATTGCGCCGGCCATTAAATTCTTTCACCGCAGCAACAATTTTACTAGCAATGCCCTTGATGAAAAAGGTAAGCCAGTAGCGGAAGGTTTCGAATATATATCAGATACAAACCCTTCGTTTTTAACTGTTGATGAAATAATTCAGTTTAACGAGGAGTCTGAGGCATGATCCCTTATGGTCGTCAGCATTTAGATGACGATGATATTGAGGCAGTAGTGTCAGCCCTAAAATCGGATTGGCTTACACAGGGTCCCACTGTACCTAAGTTTGAACAAGCAATGGCCAGTTATTGCAATGCCAATCATGCTGTAGCAACCAACAGCGCCACTTCCGCATTACACCTTGCCTGCTTGGCACTCAATGTGGGTTTAGGTGATTGTGTATGGACATCACCAAACTCTTTTGTGGCATCAGCAAACTGCGCCCTTTACTGTGGCGCAGATGTGGATTTCGTTGATATTGATTTCTCCACCGGCAATATGTGCATGCGGGCTCTTGCTGAAAAACTTGAAGCGGCAGAACGCGACAACACGCTACCTAAAGTTTTGATACCCGTTCATTTTGCAGGGCAGTCCTGCGACATGGCTGAACTTGCGAAACTTGCAACACGGTATCAATTTCGAATAATCGAAGATGCCTCACATGCGGTAGGCGCTCGTTACAACGACAAAAACGTAGGTAGCTGCGAGTTTTCAGATATTTGTATTTTTAGTTTTCACCCCGTTAAAATCATCACCACGATGGAAGGTGGTATGGCGCTTACCAATAGCGAAGAACTGCACAACCAAATGGCGTTGCAACGAAGTCATGGTGTATCTGCCGATGCGGCTTTGTTAACCGAACCTTCCCACGGTCCTTGGTATTATCAGCAGCACTCGTTAGGCTTCAACTACCGTATGAACGATGTAGAAGCGGCACTAGGTTTAAGCCAACTTACAAAATTGCCCCAGTTTGTAGAGAAGCGTAATCAACATGCTAAGCGCTACCACCAGCTATTTTCTGAAATGCACGAGTTGCTGGCCGATAGCCAAGTCGAGATAGCACCGTTAGTCGTCGACGAAATTAGCTATAGCAGTTATCACCTCTATGTGGTTCGGTTCATTGGCATTGATGATAATCAGCATCGCCAGGTTATAACGTTCTTGCGCGAACAAGGTATTGTAGGGCATGTTCATTATATTCCGATTTATCTTCAACCTTACTATCAAGCTTTGGGCTTCAAAAAGGGTTATTGCCCGAATGCCGAAACCTACTACACACAAGCAGTTACCCTTCCACTATTTCCAGATCTTACGCCTTCACAAATTTCATTTGTGGCCGATAAAGTAAAAGAAGCACGCTTACTCGTCGCTTGATAAGTGCCGCGAGTACAAAATAATGAAGCCGTAATGAAAGCAAAGGTATAGAGCACGTTACTCATGAATATAGCCATTATTCCAGCCCGAGGCGGAAGTAAGCGCATCCCTCGAAAGAATATTAAGTTATTTCGGGGTAAGCCTATTATTGCCTACTCAATAGAAGCCGCACTTAGCAGTATTGCTATTGATAAAGTCGTGGTGTCCACTGACGATAGGGAAATTGCCGATATTGCCATTCAATATGGCGCAGAAGTGCCTTTCTTAAGAGAGGTATCACTGGCAGACGACAAGACAGGTACTACGCCGGTAATTCGCAGTGCGCTAGAATCGTTAGTCGCTCTGGGGTGGGATGTTAATGTTTGTGCGTGCTTGTATGCTACCGCACCTTTTTTAAGTGGGTCGCTAATGGATGATGCTGTTCACCGGCTTCAGCAAGATAATGCTGAGTTTGTCTTTACGGTAAATCAATTCTCTTTCCCTATTCAACGAGCACTATTGCAATCTGAATATGGTGAAGTAATGCCATTTAATCCTGAAACGATTGGTAAACGCTCGCAAGATTTACCCGACACCTTTCATGATGCTGGGCAGCTATACGTTGCTTATGCCAATACATGGCTAGATAAAACTAAGCGGGTATTTTCTCCTCAATCTCGCATGATTAAACTCCCATCACACCTTGTTCAAGATATCGATACACCCGAAGATTGGAAGCGTGCAGAAGTGTTGTACAAAGTACTTAAAGAGATGGGTGAATGTTAAAAGTCGCTTTCCGCGTTGATGCTTCCATCGCTATTGGTGCTGGCCACGTTATGCGGTGCCTTACCTTGGCTCGAGCACTGCGTAACGGTGCGTATTGCGAATTTATTGTCAGTCACAGCGGGGCTGCGCTTTCATCCAAGATAAAAGCTTCTGGGTACGATGTACATGTTATTGCTGATATAGACAACGACCCGGCGCAACACGCGGCGAATACATTAGCGGTAATGTCGCCTGAAACTGACCTGATTATTATCGACCACTATAGCTTAGACGCTCACTACGAAACACGTTTATACAAGAAAGTTTCGGGTGTGATGGTGATTGATGATCTTGCCAATAGAAAACACCACTGCGATCTGCTTTTAGATGGCAACTTGCTGCCAAATAGCACTTCACGATATGAAAGTCTTGTTCCGAAAGATTGCATCACGCTTTTGGGGCCACAGTACACGTTATTGCGAGAAGAGTTCTACGCGGCTTCCCCTAAAAGAACCCAAAAACACATACCCAACATCGCACTTGAAACCAACGAGAAAGAAAAAAGAAAACGTATTCTAGTTTGCTTTGGGGGTACAGATCCCGAGAATGTAACCGATAAAACCTTATCAGCGATAAGTAAGCTGGACGCTTCACTTTTTGACGTTGATGTTGTGATTGGTAGCCAACATGTGGATTACGCCCAAATTGTTACCAAGGTGGCGCAGTTTCCTACTATGACATTGCACGTAGATACCACACAAATGGCAGTGCTTATGCAGCACGCGACAATAATGATTGGCGCAGGTGGAAGTATGCATTGGGAGCGCTGTGTTTCGGCTCTGCCTAGCATTGTTATAACACTTGCCGCCAACCAAGTCGCGACAACACAATATCTGTCAGAATTGGGAGCCTGCAACTGGCTTGGTGAAAGCGAAACAGTTACGCAGGACGCCATTGCGCATTCTGCCTTTGCGTTATTGAATGACGCAACCGCTCGACAACACATGTCTCAAATCGCCTCTAAGCTCGTTCCAATAGATGGCGGCGCTGTTGCAGTGGTCGATGTCATAGTCGCGCAGATGAACAAGATAAAAGGCAATACAGTGTTAAACAGAAAAATATTAAGAGAGGAAGGCTAACGTGGATACATTTTCAATTGGTCATCATACTATTGGTGACACTCAGCCCCCTTTTATTATTGCAGAATTATCCGGTAACCATAACCAAGACCTTGATGTTGCATTGGCCATGGTAGACGCTGCCGCCAAGGCTGGTGTTCATGCGTTAAAGTTACAGACTTACACTGCTGATACCATGACATTAGATATTGCTACTGGCGAGTTCTATATTGATGATGAGAGTAGCCTGTGGCACGGTTCGTCTTTATATCAGTTATATGAAAAAGCCTTTACACCATGGGAGTGGCATAACGCTATTTTTGAACGCGCTAAAGCAAAAGGCATGGTTGCCTTTAGTACGCCATTCGATCTCACTTCAGTCGCATTTCTGGAAAGCCTAGACGTACCTTGTTATAAAATAGCCTCATTTGAAAATACCGACCACGCGCTTATTGCTGCCGTGGCTAAAACGGGCAAACCCGTTATTGTGTCTACCGGTATGGCGAGTTTGACAGAAATTTCAGAAGCGGTAGATGTGTTACGTGACAACGGCTGTGAAAATTACGTGCTACTTAAATGCACTAGCCAATACCCTGCCGACCCAGTAAACGCTAACTTACTGACCTTGCCCCATTTAAAAGCCATGTTTGGATGCCATGTGGGATTATCTGATCACACTACAGGCATAGGGGTAGCTATTGCCGCTGCCGCACTCGGTGCAAGTGTTATTGAAAAACATTTTGTTATAGATAGAAATGCAGGCGGTGTGGACGCAGCATTTTCTTTAGAACCTAAAGAATTTAAACAGCTAGTAGAAGAAAGTCAGCGCGCACGTATTGCAGTGGGCGAAGTCAATTATGGCTGTACCGAGGCCGAGATTAATTCACGGGTACACAGGCGTTCGCTTTATATCGCTAACGATTTGAAGGCGGGTGATATTTTAACGCCAACAAACTTGCGCTCAATTAGACCTGGTCTTGGTTTACCTGTGAAAAATTTGCCCATGTTGTTAGGAAAGCCTGTCAAATGCGATGTGACAAAAGGCACCCCTATGAGCTGGGATCTTATTTAATCCCATGACACATATTCCAGTAGTAGCTAATGCGAAAACAACTAGCACAAAAGCTAAAATGTCACCTAATAGCCAATTTATACCTTTAAACGACACACACCTTGAAACGGTGCTTAGGTGGCGTAATTTACCGCATATACGCGCAAACATGCATTCGACCAATGAGATAAGCTGGCAACAGCACCTTAGCTGGTTTGAAACACTTAAAAATGATTCAAAGAAGCAGTTCTTTGTGTTTTTGCAAAACGAGCGCCCTGTTGGAGTATTAAATTTCACCCTAGTTGACGCCATTGAGAACCCTCATGAACTGACAACACCCTGCTTGGAATGGGGGTGTTATATAGGTGAGGACAATGTGTGGCCGGGGTCAGGGTTATTATTGGAAATTGCCGCACTTGATTACGCATTTATCGGTAAAAATGCAGCGACATTGTATGCTGAGGTGCTGTCGTCCAACCAATCAGTGCTCAAAATGCACAAGTTGTTTCAATACGATGCACTTGAAGATCGAACAGACGAAAAAACAGACGGCGCTATTGTTACGGTAAAGCGCTTTTTATACCATCAAAAGCAGTGGCTTTTAAAACGGGAAAAAGTGCTTTCAATGCTACCAAAACAAATTGGCGCAGCCGCACAACATATACATTTTGCTAAATATTAAACCATCAATAATGAACGAGACTAATGAGCGATTTAAACAGAACTGAGTTAGCGCAAACTATTTTAGATACTATGTCCAATGTAGCTGTCATTGCAGATTGTACGCTCATCGACACCATTAATGATGAAACCGTACTGCTTCAAAGCGGTTTAGATTCACTGGGGTTTGCCATGTTAGTGGCGCAGCTTGAAGAAGACTTAGGTATTGACCCTTTCAGCGAGATGCAACTAGCCGTATACCCACGTACTTTTGGAGAATTCACCACGCTTTATGCAAGTGCATTAAAGGGCTAACAGGGTGTTGTCGCTGCTCGAGCAGGTTTCAAAATTTACAGGTATTGCTCTTGTTCACAATACAAGGGCAGCTAAAAAGGCAGCTAAAAAGGTAACTAATAGCGTTAACGATGACGCTCAAGCTATTCAATACACCACTTACGAAACCCTAATTGCCGAAGCCAAAGCATTACGCGCTAAGGGAAACTTGCCTTGCCAGGCGGTACTTACTTTTGATGATCTAACCACCTTTGTAACCTATTTGCTAGCCTATGAAGGCGTGGTGGAAAATTTATATCTACAACCTGAAGCCCCGCTTGCCCTCCCTAATACAAGCAACGCATATAACAGCAGCACAAACACGGTAGATAACACACACATAAAACCAGCTGCAACCGTGTGGCACTTAGCCACGTCTGGCACGACAGGTACGCCCAAATGGATTGCTCATACTAGCTCTAGTTTATGCCGTGCTATTAAACAGGGTCAGCAGCATCAACAGACCCGCTGGGCATTATGCTATCAACCTTTTCGCTATGCGGGCCTGCAGGTATTACTTCAAAGCCTGCTCAATGGCGCCACGTTAGTAGATTGTACTGCCGCCGACACCACAGAAAAATTAGATATAATTAAGCGTGAAAAAGTAAATGCGATTTCCGCCACTCCCACCCTTTGGCGTCAAGTTTTATTAAGCGGTGCTTTTTCAAATAGTCAGCCTCCCTTCACTATCGATAAGATAACCCTTGGAGGAGAAATTACCGATGCCCCCTTGCTAGCCCAATTAGCAAGCCAATTTCCGAACGCTAAAATTATGCATGTCTATGCTTCTACCGAAGCCGGTGTGGGATTTGCGGTTACCGACAGCCAGCCTGGTTTTCCAAAACAATGGCTAACCGCGGGCGTAAATGGTAATAGCTTGAAAGTGGATAGCGAAAATGTGCTTTGGATTAAAACTGTTGCAGCGAAAAACACTGAATTAGCCAAGGTTAATAACACCATCGTAGAGGTCGATTCACAAGGCTATGTAAACACAAATGATGTAGTGATGATTGAAGACAATCGTGTTTACTTTAAAGGCAGAGCAAATGGTGCGATTAACGTCGGCGGGCAAAAAGTGCACCCTGAACATGTAGAACAAGTGCTATTACAATCGCCATTAGTGTCACAAGCTCGAGTCTATGCAAAGCATAGTAGCATCATGGGGCAACTCGTTGTGGCCGATGTTGTGCTTTGTACTAGTAAAGACACTGAGACAAAACCCGCGATTGCGTTATTGCTACATTGCAAAAAGCATCTTGACCGATTCGAAATACCTACAAAAATTAACGTTACTGATAGCATAGCCATCAACGCCACAGGCAAGATAGGCAGAGCACAGCAAGCGTCTACAGAGTAAATATATGCAGCAGCCAACATCAAATAAGAAACTAGTGATTGTGACGGGCGCGAGTCGCGGGTTAGGCCTTGCAATATGCCACCTGCTGGCAGCCGATAACTACCAAGTGGTGGCAATTTCACGGGCAAGTAGTGCCGCCCTTGATGCATTGTGTAGCAGCAATAATGTTAGCCATATTCCATTTGATTTAGGGAACCTTGAATCACTTCACGAACTGACTAAATCAATAGTGAAAATACACGGTAGACCTTACGCGCTTATTAACAATGCCGCCGTAGGGTTCGATGGTGTATTGGCCACTATGCATAATAGCGAGATAAACACACTGCTGAATGTGAATGTTCAAGCGCCCATTTTACTGACCAAATATTTGTCTCGCGCCATGTTACTTAACCGCACAGGACGAATAATCAACATTTCCTCGATTATTGCCAATACAGGGTTTAATGGTTTGAGCGTTTACGCCGCCAGTAAAGCGGCGCTTGAAGGATTTACCCGTTCCCTTGCTCGGGAAGTCGGCAAAGCCGGTATAACGGTGAATTGCGTAGCCCCTGGCTACATGCAAACTGACATGACAGATAGCCTTACTGGCGACAAGCTTGAAGCGGTGAAACGCCGTAGCCCCCTTGGCACACTTGCTACGCCTGAAGATGCGGCGGGGGCGGTATTATATTTATTAAGTGATAGCGCAAAATCAATTACGGGTACAACCATAACTGTTGATGCTGGCAGCACTGCTTGAATATTTGGCTTAAATTTTTACTTTGGCAGTCAACGTCATGGCTACGTTTTATTATTTATTCTTTATAAATTATAAAACGTAGCCACGCACTAGATACGGATTGGCAGATACGGATTAGACACGCATTGGCGAGAGCTTAACGAGAACGCATTACTATGCAGAGTAATATTAATACCTCACAACCAGTATACGTAGCGCCAGCCAACCCAGCAGGAAGGGCGCTTGCGAGTGCACTAACGGCCCAAGGGTACAATGTCTGCGGGCTTGCTGACAATTTAAAGCACGCCGATGGAATTATAAACTCGCACGCTCAATCAAAACCTGATGCCATGGTTATTCTTTGTAGCGGCCCTTACACACACAGTGTCGCCAAAGGGCTCATAGCAAGAGGGTTTAGCCCAAATCAGCTTTATACCTCGGTTGAAAGCGAGAGCCTCGCCACAACTCAAGCTCCAAACTCATCCCCAAAGGGTGGCACTAACCTTCGCTCGACAATTCGACCGTACAAAACCCCTATAAGCGAGAAATTTAAATCATTACGGTTTATGTTATTCTCATTCATCATCAAGGTATTGAGAAGCATGGTTCCTCAACGGGGTTATGTGTACTACGCGGAACAATTTTTCGATACCAACATGCTGTTAGCATACCGACAACACCGTAGGCAACACCCTGATGAACCTTGGTTGATAGGCAGAGATATCAAGCAAGATTTAACCATGCTGGATGCCGACAACCATCTATTACGCTTGTTTTCGCTTCAGGGGCTATGGCACATGGTGCGGGCTAAAAAAATGGTGGTAGACCATGAGTTCACCGGTAATACCTTCACCCTTTTTAGAAGGTTTATTCCTGTCATACAGCTATGGCACGGGTTACCTTATAAAGCGCTGAGCGGAAATATTCATTACCCTGACATTTGTGATGATGCTTTCATATCTAGTTCATCATGGTTTAACGAACACATCTTTCCCACTATTTTTAGGGCCAAACGCTATTTAGATTACGGCTACCCTCGAAATGACGTTTTTAGTCAATTACCTCAAGAACGAGACTGGATCAACGCCGAGCCGCTTAGCACATTGACGCATATTCTAAATACCACAGGCAGTATTATTGTTTATGCCCCTACTTACCGCGATTGGGGAGATAACGATTACCCATTAGATTTAGATAAGATAAACGAATGGTGCGAAAAAAATAAACGCTCTTTTGTTTTAAAATTTCACCCTTTTATTTCAAGGCAATTTGGCGATGCCATGGCGCTGCCTGATAGTGAAAATGTGCAAGCCCTGCCTTCGCACCCTCACCTTTATTTATACCCCAGTGGAAAGAATATATATCCTTGGCTGGCAGATGCAGAAACCTTAATTACTGACTATTCATCAATCGCGTATGATTTTTTATTAGCAGACAAACCAATTATTTATTTTCAATATGACAAGCAGGATTATCTGAAATTACGTGGTAACACCTTGGTTAGTGACAGTGATTTTATTGCGGGGGAAGTGGTAGAAACTATTGATGAATTGCTTCGTTTTCTTACCGACTATCCCGCAGCAAATGCTGAATTAATCTCAGCAATGCGTGATAAATTTTTACTCGATAATAAACTGGCTTGCCCATTAATTCTTGAAAAGGTTAGAAGTTAAATTTCACCATAGAAGTATCCCTTTTCATTCTACTCGTTGGCACTCATGTAATATTCATCGAAAATTGACATTATCGTTTCAACAGTTTCCGGCGTGATGTGTCGATTATCTTCTTTCCAAGGCGACTCAATGTAGTTATTCACTAATTCGTACGATGGAAAATAGAGCGCATCTGCATGTTCCTTTTGACTCAAAAACTCATGCAATACAGCACGTAGTGTTGCTTTCGAAGCAGTATTCGCGGCAACTACTGACTTCCCGTGATAGGAGCCAAGGAGCGGTATTGGGGAAAGGGTAAACAATACTTTCGCATCAGGAACATTACATTTAATTAAGTTATAAATTCGACGTAAATTCTCTAGATTCTCGGAAAAGGAAACAAATCGACTTTCAAATCGAGATGGATCTAAGCGTCGATTGGGTACGAACTTCCAGAGGTATTGCTCACTCTCTTTGTCATACCACGCCTCCGTAAGGCCCAAAGTTATTATAAAAAAGTCTGTTTCTTTAATAATCTGTTTGCATGCTTCCATACTATGGTAGGTCTGTGCTTTTTCTTCGGCGGAGCCGATGAAAACGGAGCCTAAAGGCTTATCGTTAAACGCCCACTCAAACTGGGCAAGTAGAGCCGGTGTATGTACCATTATTTCGTCAATACGAATTAAATCCGATTGATTATGATCCCAGCTATGGGCATTCACCTGATAGCCTTTTTTAAGTAAATAGCGAGATACATTTCCAGCAAAACAAGAACCAAACGCGGTTATCTTAGTATTTTTGGTAATCAGAGGTGTAGGCGGTGCGTAACCATGCATAAAATAGTCTGACACAGCTTCTGCACTTTCGAGTTGCGTGTTGCCAGGCCACCGATTTAAGCCATTAAACCCATGCTTTTCTAAAACGCTCAATTTACGCATCTTTGTACTCCGGTTTTATCATTCTCACCCACTTTATTATCGGCCATAATCCAGTACGCTTGACACTTTTATTAAACCAAATAAAAGGTAACGTTGATCAGCTTTATTCAAGGAAACGCTTTAGAATACTAAACACTAGCCGTTAAACCCTGTGACTGCTTATAAGTAAAGGCGCCCAAAATGCTTTCTGAAAGATTTAATAATGATAATGTCGCAAGGCTAACCTTAAAGGATGCGCAACTTGCCGCCAGGATTGAGTATTTGTCTCAAGTAGCACTTGGTAACTATCAGTTTGAATCGGTAACTTGTGAGTGTGGAAGTAGTAATTTGGAAGTTTTGGCGAAAAAAGATAGATACGCCATCCCGATTATCACGCAGATATGTAAGTCATGCGGTCAAATATTCACCTCCCCACGTTTAAATGAAACAAGCACTTCCGATTTTTATGCTAATTTATACAGAAAGCTCTATGTAGGGGCCGCGTCTGCAGATGAACAATTTTTTAATCGTCAGGTTCGTCATGGCAATAAAATATTGCGTTATTTATCAGATGTTATTGAGCCCAATAAAGGTTCTGTTTTAGAAATTGGTTGTGGTGCAGGGGGCATTTTAAAGCCCCTCGAAGAAGCTGGCTACTCGTGTGTTGGCGTTGATTTAGGGGACACCTATCTAGACATGGGCCGGCAGTTTGGTCTAGATCTCCATTGCATGTCTTCTCAGCGACTTGCTGAAACTACCTCCAAGAAATTTGATTTAATTATTCTCAGCCATGTATTTGAACACTTTCTTGATATAGAAAAAGAACTCGATACAGTTTCTTCGCTTCTTACAAAACGTGGTCATCTTTATATAGAAGTTCCAGGCTTGTTCAACCTCAGAAACACTTATGACAGTGACTTTCTTAAGTATTTGCAAAATGCACACAACTATCATTTTAACTTAGCATTATTGAAAAGAGTATTGGCGAAATATGGTTTTTCATTCGTGAAGGGGAATGAAGATGTACAAGCCGTCTTTAAAAAAGACGACCATCCTGCAACTTGCAATGTTAATCAATATCCAAGCATCCGTGCATACCTCGACGACTTAGAGCGCAAACGTGAATATTACGCTAGACAACAAAGTGAGAACGCTGAATTGGCAATACGTCAACGCTTTAGCAATCTCGACGTAAAGCTCAGTAATTTCCCCGATAAATCCGTATCTCTTTACGGTACTGGCCAGCATACGAAACAATTACTGTCTTACATCACACAAACAATAAAGGTGAAAAATATAATATCGCCAAATGCAAAAGAGCATGGAAACACAATGGAAAATCTTTCGATAGTTGCCCTTGAATCTTCACTTCCAAGGGCCATTGTTATTTCGTCTAATTCATATCAAGAAACGATATTAAGACGAATAAGTTATCTAGAATCTAGTGGGGTTGAAATTATTTGCCTGTATGAGTGATGTGCTCTACGACTACTATGTCACAGGGCTTATTACTGCTGACGCATAAGCGCTGAATTAAACTCTTCCAACGTATCAATATCAATTGAATCAACTTCGTCCATAACAAATGAATACGTGGTGGGCTGATATTGCGCAAATAAGCTATCGATTTGGTAAATGAAAATAGCGCCATTGGGCATGTATACGTTGCCGTTATTTTGACGATTAAATAAACCGCCTTGGTTTAGGCTATCGTCAAGGAACCTAAGCTGCCCTTCGGAATTGTCTTGTAGCAACCACCTGTACTTATTTTCAACCTGATAAACTGAGGCAAGTGATTTGACTTTATCAGGAATACTTTCAAAATACTCAAGGGCTGCATTGATGTGCGCATATGTTCTTAACGGGGATGTGGGCTGAAGACAAACAACCACATCATAAAAAAGATCAGCTTTTGCCATCTCATCGACTGCATGCTGGAGTACAGGCATCATACCTGCACCATCATCCGAGAGAGTATTGGGTCGAATGAAAGGCACATCTGCCCCCCACTGTTTTGCCACTTCTGCATACTTCTGGCTATCTGTCGATACGACGACATCAAGTACATATTTTGACTGCTTGGCGGCTTCGATACTCCAAGCTAACAAAGGCTTGCCATTAAATGGCAGTATATTTTTGTCTTTGAGCCCTTTTGAGCCAGAGCGAGCGGGAATAACAGCTAATACTCTTAAATTGCTAGCCATCAGGAATTCAACAGCGCCGTTGTGCTTTCATAGCTGTCTTTCAAAGTGCCATCGTAAACCTCAAGCGTAATTGTTTTTCCTTTAAGATCGACACTTTCAAGCAGCTTAAATATGTCTGAATCCCTTTGTAGCCCATGATTGGTATCCGCCATACCGTTATTATCACTAAAGTGTAGGTAGTCAGATTGGGGGATTAGAGTGCTAAGCTCGTTTTCAAAACACAAATTCAAACTGTTACAACTTACCTTCAAGTGGGCGATATCAAGCAACAATGGTGCGCCTGTGGCTTTGTGTAGTTTGTTTATTGAAGCACTGTCTGTCGCCAGAAATGGATTACCTTGTGTGAATGTTTTCCGATTTGCGGCCGATAGAACATTATTCTCTACATAAAGCTTTACGCCCATCTCAACAGCCCTAATATTCACTCTTTCCCATGCAGCTGCGAACAATTCAATGGCCTCACTTTCAGGTTGTAGTGCAACATTCGTAAATGCTTTGCCTAATTTGTTTGTGTCGGGCTGAAGACGGAACCCCGCATGTATACCGTATACTGGTGCTTCTAATTCACTTGATAGCTCGATAACATTAAGAACATGCTCAATAGAACGGTGGCGTTCAGCTTTATCATGAGATGATAAATTTAAAACAAAATGTTCCTTGGGAGGAGGAAAGTAGTTGTGACAACGATACGTCAAGCCTAGCTCAGATTTTAATGCCATTAGCTCTGACTTCCACTCTGGATAAAGATTAGTCCCTCCAGAAAGTTCTATATGTTTAAAACCCTTTGCAGCTAACATTTGCACGCTCTGTGCAATACGCCCATGATTTACACAGCTGCTGGAAACGAAAATAGTGGAGTTCATCGCGTCACCTTTCTAGCGGGACTGCCTACATAAAGCCCAGCCTCTTTAATATCACAGTTTACAAACGAATTAGCGCCGATAGTTACATCATCTGCTATACTTAAACCGTCACGGATAACCGCGCCAGCGCCTACAAAGCATCGATCTCCAACCGTACACCGACCCAACACTAGCGTACCCACTGCAATATGACTGTGACCCCCTATTCTGGACTCATGCTCAATAATTGCGTGCGTATTAATAATAGTGTTTTCACCGACTATACTTAAAGGACCAACATAAGCGCCTGAAAATATTTGAGAACCACGTTGCGCTGTCGCGCTCTCATCAATACTTGCACGTTGATGCACTATTGGCTTATCCCACAATATTGACTGGTACTGATAATAAAATAATTCTCGTGTCTTATTATCACCTACCGATATAACAAGAGATTCTACGGATTCAGCAAAATCTGATACAACAGGTATACCCATAACGTTTTCACCCGCCAATGCAGAGCTATCGACTATACGCGCCACTTTTACATCAATAGAACGAAGTAGCGATAGCATTGAACGAGCATGCCCTCCTGCACCAAGTAACGTGACTAAGTCAGACATTTATTATATCGCCCGCTTTGAATACACTTGTCGCTGATTTTCCATATACACTTTGGGCATAATTAGCAGGTATACCTAGGCCGCCAGTTCGTTTCGCGCAAATATTATTTTCACTAAAGACAATACCTGGCTCAATATTACAACTTGCTACTAAGCACTTTTGGAGTGAAAGTCTGTTTTCACGTTCACACAATTCCACACGCTTTATACTACGCCCCATCATGCTATCTACTCGCCTTATTTCACGCATAAAGGTATTTAGCTCATCTGGTGAAAGCGATGCTTGATGATCTGGTCCGGGCAATGTTTTATCAAGCGTAAAGTGTTTTTCGATAACTAAAGCACCCGCGGCAATTGCATAGGGCGAAGCGCCAATGCCGACAGTATGGTCGGAGTACCCCGCAATGATGCCATATTGATCTGCATATTTTCGAATTACCCGTAAATTCAGGTCTGTCTCAGGGGCTGGGTAACTCGACGTACATTGGAGTAATATGACGTCTTTACAGACTTCATGAATTGCCGTAACCGCCTGGTCGACTTCCGACTGTTCACTCATGCCAGTTGACAAAATAATAGGTATGCCTATCTTAGCGGCGTTCAGAAGAAAAGGAGTATTGGTTAAATCGGTTGACGATATTTTTAATGCTGATAACCCCAACGTAGCGAGGAAAGAAAGACTAGGCTCATCAAATGGTGTCACTAGAAAATCAATACCTTTAGTGGCAGAATAATCTGCTAGCGCCTTGCAATCACTTGCGCTAATTTCCAACGCCTTTAGCATTTCATACTGAGATTGACTGTCGGTTTTATTCCCTACTTGATATGCCGCTTTTTTTACATCTGACTTAATAAGCGCATCAGTATCAAAGAGCTGAAATTTAACCGCATCAGCGCCTGCTGTAACCGCCGTGTCTATCAGTTTCTTAGCCAGCGCGATATCACCATTGTGATTAACCCCTGCTTCTGCAATGACATAGGTAGGTTCCCCTGCCCCGATAGCATGTTTTCCTATGGTGACATTTTTAGAAAAACGATAAGTTGTCATTATGAGAGACTCCGTAGGCGTTTAGAAATTGCGACACTGATGATTTCACACACTCTTTGAATATCTTCACTACTCAATCCCACAAAAGTGGGCAATGATAAGCCAGATGAAGATAATACATCTGTAGATTTCAGCGCTGATCTTTCATTTAAATAAGGCGGTTGCTGGTGCAATGGGTAAAAAAACAATCGTGATTCTACTTGATGTTCAGCTAAGACATCTAATAATTCAGCTGCACTAATTCCACTTAAGGCTTCATCTATTCTCAATGACATAAGCCAATTAATAGGTGTAGCCCCTTCAATAACTTTTTTAAAAGTTACCCCAGGAACATCGATAAGATACTTGATGTAGAGGGCTTCTTGTTCACTACGCACTTTTGCAAATTCATCAAACACATTAAGCTGCGAAACGCCGATAGCCGCTTGAATGTTGGTCATTCTATAGTTTAGTCCGGCAATATCATGCCAGTATCTTTTTTCGGTGCTCATTCCGTGATCTCGGAGCTTTCTTATCTTACGCGCGAGGGAATCACTATTGGTCGTCGCCATGCCTCCCTCACCTGTAGAGAGAAGTTTATTTGCAAAAAAACTATAGCAACCCAAATCACCAAAAGTGCCTAGATAACGACCTTCTAGAGTAGCGCCAAGCGACTCAGCACAATCTTCAATTACCGTTAAGGCGTTGCGTTTAGCGAAGTCATTAATCTCATGCATGCGTGCAGGGTTCCCGTAAAGATGTACGGGAATAATTGCCTTGGTTTTGTCTGATAAAACCGTTTCAGCATCGTTAACATCCAAAGTCCATTCATCTTTATCTACACAGCAAAGTACAGGTGTTGCGCCACACAATATCACCGCGTTTGCGGTAGCGGCAAAGGTGAGATCCGGTACTAAAACCTCATCTCCCGGCCCAACCCCCACACAGAGTAACGCGAGGTGAAGTGCAGCCGTACCACTGCTAACGCTGATGGCGTGCTTAGCTCCGCATTTTTCTGCAAATTCGTTTTCGAACTTCTCGACGTAAGCCCCCTTCGATGAAATCCATCCGGAATCTAAACAATCAACAACAAAAGTTTTTGCTTCTGGCGTGAGAAAAGGCTTTGATACTGGTATAAAATCGCTTTTGCTATTCATTGCTATACTTATTTAAAATCGCTTCGTCCCTTGAAAGTGACAAGTCGTGCGTCATCATTTCATTTACCATTTCATGCAATGTGACTTTAGGTTTCCAACCTAACTCGCGTTCAGCTTTACTCGCATCCCCCCACAATACGTCCACTTCATTTGGGCGAAAATAAAAAGGGTCTATTTTTACCACTACATCACCGACGTTTAGGCTACTGACAAAACTACCTAAAAGGCTTTTTGTTTTTTCTGTATCAATTTTATCTATTCGCGCCATTTCGTCTACGCCACTGCCTTGCCAAGCAAGGGTGATACCTAATTCCGCAAAACTCAATTCAACAAACTGTCGTACCGAGGTTTTACTTCCAGACGCAATGACATAATCCTGAGGCTTATCTTGTTGGAGCATTAGCCATTGGGCTTCAACATAATCTTTAGCATGCCCCCAATCCCTCTGTGCATCTAAGTTACCCAAATACAGGCAATCTTGAAGCCCATAAATCATACGCGCTATGGCAGACGTGATTTTACGGGTAACGAAGGTTTTACCCCGTAATTTCGACTCATGATTGAACAAAATGCCGTTACAGGCAAACATACCGTAAGATTCTCTGTAATTTACAACAGACCAGTAGGCATATAATTTTGCAGTGGCATAAGGTGAACGAGGATAGAACGGCGTAGTCTCACTTTGGCGAGGTTCTTGAATTTTACCATACAACTCGGAGGTCGAAGCCTGATAGAACTTTACCTTATCAGCCTGTTTCAGAGTTCTAATTGCATCCAACAGACGTAAGGTGCCGATCGCGTTCACATCAGCCGTATTTTCTGGTGCGTTAAATGATACATGTACGTGGCTCTGTGCCGCTAGGTTATACACTTCAGTAGGTTCAATGTCGGCTAATAACCTTACCAGTGATAGCGGATCAGACATATCACCATAATGTAGATAGAAATTATTTTTAGTCCCTTGAGGTGCTTGAACAAGATCATGTACGCGATCTAAATTCGGTAAAGAAGCGCGGCGTCTTAACCCATGAACTTCGTAACCTTTCCCAAGCAAAAAACGCGATAGATAAGCGCCGTCTTGCCCGGTAACCCCTGTGATTAGTGCTATTTTTTTTGCCATTACCTAACCTTAAAATTATTGTAAGTTAAGGGTCGTTATTCCAAACTCTTCAAACCTATCATAAATAGACTCAATATGATCTCGAAGCGTAAACCTGTCGCTGCCATAATTGCGTTTACTCATGGCAGCCAATTCATTTTCATTTAACAAATAACAAATGGCCTCGCACTCATTACCAGATAATATTTTCATATTAAACAAACTCGTTGAGTGCAAACCCACTACTTTTTCAGGCATACGGCCCTGCGAGGCACAGGCCAATTCGTAAGGCTGGTCGTGAAATTCTATTCTATATCCTAAATCAGATAAAAGTTGCGCCTTAGAATTTATATCTTCCGCTCTGTGGGCGAAGTAAATCAATGATGAATCAGCATGATGATATTTAGCGGCATGAGCCAATATGTTGTAATAGCGCTTAGCATCAAGCAGCCCCTTCTCGCACACTGGTGAGCCAATAAAATGCCATTCTGGATTTACATTTTGGTTCTGCATTTTAAACTGCTGTCGAAGTAACGACAGCTTATTTCCAATAGCATATTGGCTATCAGCAAATCCAAATATAGAGAAAAGGCGGAACTTAGTAGGCTTGTAAAGAATTCCTAATGATGATTTTAACTCCCATGCCAGCGCTTTTCGCTCAGCGTTCTCTGAATGCATTGAGACAGGAAGCATATAATCACTAGGGCGAATAATAAACTTTTCAAAAACATTCGTAGCGGCGCCATCATCCACTAACACTACGTTATCTGCATTAATATTACAGGCAATATCTTGCATCCATAGCTGTCGTAGATCGCCAATCAATACCGTGGAAAAAGCATCACTTGCAAATAAAGTAATAAGGTCTGAATAAGCTTCAATCCGCCTTTCTAAGCTTCCCTCTTTAGGAATTGTAAGTAATGTTACCGATTCAGGTTTCGCAAATTTATGCATTGCCTCTATTTGAAGCATTGAGTTTTCACAAATCGTTGCTGCATTCACTACCGTAATGCTGGCCCGTTGTTCCATTTGATACAGATATTCCAACGCACACCAATATTGAAAAGGTGACGATATGAGCATTAAAATCTTCGATTGATGGTTGGCACCTGTCATGAACTAATTACCCAAAAACAAAAAAGTCTGCGCTTTTTAAAAACTTATATTGATATAACCGTGAGTTTATCACCTCTAACCCACAGGTCGTAAACTCCCTATTTATCGGCAGTAAAGAAGATCAGTAAAGTTTTATTTTCTAAAGGGATACTTCGGAAACGAGCGGTGGCCCACAAAGCGCGTCTAACTCATTTTTTACAAAAGGTAAGCGGGGGTAAAGTGATTGATACTCGTTGATACAAAACATTTTCCGTTTGTCTTGATGAAACAAGTCAAAAAGAAACTTAACTTTTTCAGCCCCGCCTTCTCTGCATAACTGGAAACTAAAATGCACCATAGGCTCAGTGCCGCTTATCTCTACGTTTTGATATCGATGGCAATAGTGGTTATGTAAAGATTCCAGCAAAAATTGACTTCGATGTCTGAACTTGTGAGCTAAGTTATTTGTGAACTGAGCGGGAAATTTATCTCTAAGCAATTCGATAATATTTCTATCCATAGGTTGAAACCCATGACTGATATTAATGAAAGAGTGAGAAGGAAACCCGATCATTTTTGCGGCATTCATCATGCCTTGCTGAAATAGTGTTGGCTGCATGGTGGTAACGTTAGTCACTAAGTCACCGTATATAATCGGCATCCCTTGCTTGAAGAAAAAATCAGGAGCTACATTGGCTCCGAACATAAAATCATCATTGCCATATATAAACTTCTGACTCAAATCAGGAATTTTATCGATTAAAGACACTATACTGCGAGTGTTGAATGTGGGTAGGTACTTTTCGTTTCCAGAAAAAATAGTTTTGTGATCGACAATCTCAATGCGATCCTCAACTAGTTTACTATTCTCTAAGAATGGAGGTCTCTGGCTATCGGTAACCAGCCATATCTTCCTGTACCATGGCGCGTTATGCTTAATTGATCGAAGGCAATAAAGTAATTCATTAGATTGTGCAAACCTACGATTATCAATCGACTGCTCTTCATCACCAGGTTCACAACTTATTTCTGCAGTTAAAAACGCCCTCCTTTTGGCACGGTGTTCCGGTGCATCACCGTCTACCCAAAGTATGACGAAATCAATGTCACTTTGTTGATTAGTGGAACGTTGGCAACCATGCTTAGCTAGCGTCATATGGTGCTTGGTTTAATGCGTTTTTCGGTCAATAAACATTTGTTTCATACTCTGGTATTTTTCTTCACTTATTTTTCTACCGAGAATATCTAAAATCTTAATCTGAGGAAGATAATAGACCCTATCACCGTTACCTAACAATAATTCATTATCATCAAGGCGCCGCTGGCTGAGTAATAAAAAGTCAGAGCCACTGTAAGCAAAAACGCCCTCTAATGACAAGAGCCGCTCATCAAACCACGGAAGCTCGTTTGAATCATGGTTGTAAATTAACTTAGGAACAAAAATCACACCATTAATATCACTAATTATTGAAAGCACAGCAAAATTTAATCCAGTTTCAACATTACATGACACCGAGTGCTTTGCCTCTAAATAGCTTCCTGGGATATAAACCGAATTACCATTATTAATAAATAGTGACCCTATATTTTGTGCGACCTCCCTTACTATCACGCATCGTCTATCAACCACTTCTTTTGCTGAAGAATCAAGGGTAGTGGTTAATAATGTTGAAGGATTCGTTGTGTCTCGATATTCGTCCACAATTGAAACAAGTGTACTATTGCGACCGATTGGCGCACGACTATCGATATCAATATTAAAAGGTTTCGAAGATAAGTAGTTTCTTAATACAATCTCCCTACGTTTACCCATAAAACTAGTAATACCATCTAGCTCGAATCGAATATGCGCGAAACCGTCTCGAATGTACTTTAGGTAACGTTTCCATATAGAGAGAAGCTCACTACTCAATGAAACTACTCTTGCTTCATCACTCAGGTTAGCTACTTTAGTGAGTGAGCTATTAATATAATTTAAGGTTCCATTAAGGTAGAAGAAAAGCAGAGAGTTTTTTTTCAGCAAAGATTTGACCACAAAATTTCTTTGCTCTTCTATTAGCACTGCTAAGTCTTCTTTGCTCTCTATCTCTGTAGGCACTAGAAGATGAAATTGAGTAAGCTCCTCAATTAATACGGTGCTGTCGTAGCGACTATTAAATCGCTTTTCAAAGTCATCAAAATCGAGTTCTGTAAATACTTGCTGCTTCATTGCTTCTACAGCGGCATCTCTTTGAGCAGCGCTACAAACTAAAATAGCATCTTCTTTGTGAAGCGGTTTAGTACCCGTTATTTTCGCGCCATCATTTAGGTTATAAACTTCGGCTTTTTTCACTGATAAAACATTTTCTAATACAGATTTAGATACTTTAAATTCATATTTCGTTTTCACAACGGGCCTAAAGTTTCCCGGCAAAATCAGTGACGTATTATTTTCAGCGGTGTAATCGTATAGTTCCTTGCCCTTCTCACTGTAATACCCTGAAGATTTTGAGTGATGATAATTTTCATCCACAAAACCCATATCAGTCCCAAACAGATAAAACTGCTTAAAGCCGATTTCAGTCAACAGGTTCATTGCGAAATTAGTGACGGTAGGGTATGCGGCATCAAGAGCGCCAAAAGTCTTTTTAGGGTACAGTTCCGCAATAGACACAGTTGACGCTTCACCTTGTTTAAATGCCAAATATACATCTTTGTACAAGTCACAGGTGTCAGGATGTATACCATTGCAGCTTATTAAACTAATTTGTTGTAAATAATCTGGTGCATTAACACGAACCGCCCAATCGTAAGTAGAGCGATTTGATTCAATTTCTGCGTGAAAATGAGGTGTAATACCGTGCTTATAAAGTGTTTGAAGCGCCGTTCCGCACGAGACTATAATTGCCGCATCAGCTTCTTCTTTTATCAAAGGAATGAGATCGTCAAGCGAAGGACCATTTCCAACAATAAAGACTGGTACCTCTTTATGTATAGATTCTAAATGAGTAGAAGGTTTATACCGCATCAAAGGAATGTGGTGCTTTATCGCTGAATGTGTATGCGAAAGACCATATTTCGCATTATCGAGATAGTCACCCATCGCAATAATAACCTGTAACTGCTCTCTTAATTGAGATACCGCGGTGACTAAACTTTGATTGTAATACGACTGATAAAAGTACGTATTAGCGAGTACATATGGACCTATAGACTGAAACTGAACCAATAAATCATTAATTAGGTTGCTTCCATCGTCTCCGATATTTAAATAAAGACGACGTTCTTTTTCATTAAAATAGTCTAGAATATTTGCCCAATCAATCGCATATAATGACGCGAAAAAGAAGTCTTTATTAGGTTCGCAAATAAAGAGTTTTTCAATATCGAAGTTTTCTACAAAATCCTCAAAATCGTACCCTGCAGCCAAACCAAAAAAGATAGTCGACTTTACTTTTTCTGGTAGTTGTCCCGATTCTTCTTCAAAACCTTCTAATGCTTTTTCGCATTCAGTAACCATCTGATAATGAGTATAATTCCGTAGCTTCTTCCCTTTGTAACCAAGTACTAAACTATCTTTGTGAGGGTGGCGGGTGAAGTTGGTAAAGCTATGATGTGCTTCTTTTGCTGGCGCGTCGCCATAAAAAAGGGCGCCCGTAGCTTTGTAGCACATGTTAATGCTGCCATCGGCAAGCGCGACAGGCTCCCAAACAGCAGCAGAATACGCGGAAAACTCTTGATACAATGCAGGGAAATACTGCTTTATTGCATCAAGGTTACGGGATTTTATACTTTCATCTAGGTAACTTTTATCCCATTCACCTTGCTGCTTAATTTGAGTCCAAGGAGCAATATAGTTAATTATAGGATTAAGCGTGGTGCCTTTGAATCGCCAATGCTTAAATTCACTCCAAGGTAATCTAGATACCGCACTTTCTATTTGATCAAAGGTAGGGTTATTAAGATGCTTATAAAGCGTAAACTTGGTAAGACCTAAATGCTCCTGCAATTCACTGATATCATCAAATAAATTGCTGCCATCCATGCCTATTTGTAAAAATAAGGCGATACCCGCCTTCTTTGCGCTACTAAGTATGTCTTTCCAATTAATGGACGATAGAGAGCAAATAAAATAATCAACATTTGGTTCGTAAACCACTATGTTTTTATATGTTTGGCACGATACCAGTTCTTCCAGATGATAACCTAAACCTAATCCTAGAACGACCAATGTATCAGTAGGCGGAGCGACACCTGATTTTCCAACACATAGATCAACAGACACATCAGCGTTGTTATTAAGATATGCACGTAAATGACCGCTTACTTCTTCTTTTGGTGAGATCCCATAAAGCACTTGACCAGACTGAATGTCGACCACATTCAGCTCGCCAAATTTATTGCACATTATAGTAGAAGATGTTGTTGCTTCACCTGCGAAGAATTTTAGTAAAGAGGGAATTTGACGTCTAAAAGCCTCAACACCTTCGTGATGACGCCGCTGAATTGATTTTGCAACTTCTTGTTCAATTTTCTGTTGCTTTTGTTCGTCTTCATCAATGTGAAACTGGATTTGGTTTAGCATGATTATTTATATTTCTTTAATGCTGCCCGTCCACGAGAATATTGAACGGCTTCGTCTTTAGCACTATCTAGCAAACCACGCGCCAGTTTCTCCAATTTATTATTTATCTCTAACTCTTTAGCGGCGAAAGCTTTTTCTACATCGGAGTCCATTTGCTTAAGCGCTCGCCGTATGACACGGTCGCGCAATTGAACCAAAGATCTAAAGTTTTCCGTTGGGACTGGGGCGTCAGAAGGCACCAAACAGGCAGCTAATTTTTCATTAACTACCTGTAAGAACAAAGGGGTAAGTTCGTGATTAAAAATAACCTGGTTCACATAGCTTGACGATTTTGACGCTGAGCTTCAAAGGCCTCTTGCTTTGCAGTTTCGGGAATTTGTACCCAAGCGTCTCGAATAGGTGTTAATAGGCTAGACACTTCATCAAGTAACTTCAAGTCGTTATTTACATGTGCATCATTTAAACGCTGAATCATGTAGTCATATAGATTAAACATGTTCTGTGCTACTTCACCGCCAATTTCAAGGTCTAACGTATCCCGTAAATGCATGAGGATAGCACTTGTCTTAGAGATAAAATCTGCTTTGGTGATAAGATCTTTTCTTTCCATTGCACCTTTGGCGTAGGCGATACGATCCAACGCGCCTTGAAGCAGCATGAGTGTAAGCTTGTGCGGATCCGCAGACGCTATATCTTGTTTTAGGTTACCTTTGCGGTAAGCGTTAATGCCTTTAAGTGCCATAAAATCTCCGAAAACTTCTTAGCCTAGTGAAGCAAGTAGTGCCGAACTAGTCTGGTTTAGCTGAGCAACAGTTTGGTCTAAATTCAAATACTTATCACGAAGAATTTCTTCATAACTAAGCATTCTCAGTTCCAATGTCTCTCGCTCGTCGTACAAATCATCTCTATCGTCTTTGGCTGACCGTTCACGCAAACTAATCAACCCGCTGTACGAGGTATATTGGTTAGCAAATTCATAAAGCCGTACCGCAACACCTTCATCGTCATCAGTAAATAGCGATGCTATTTCATCAAAATTATCTTCAAGAGCATCAGCAAGACGATCTTCGCCTGACCCCAATCCATAGTCGGTAGTACCAATTTCTAGTTTACCATCGTCATCAAATTCTATGCCTAACTGGAACAATCCACCCAATGCAGACGCGCTGTTACTGTCACCTACTATACTGGCCAAGCCTGATTGTATTCCGCGCAATAACGAATCTCCCGCCAATGCGCCATCATCTTCTAGTTCCGACTCACCGTATTTTGTTAGCAGGCCTATTTCGTCAATCAGACTATTGTAGTTTTCTACGAAATCACGAATTTTTTTATCGAGGCCTTCTTTGTCGTAACCAATCTCTAATTTTGTAGAAAGGAAATCGCCAACAGCGTCTTTGGGCGAAATTTCGTTAACTTCAAAAGACACGTTTTGAATCGTATTTTCAAACTCATTAGATTCACTTTCAACCGCGATACCGTCTATATAGGCAATCGCATTTTGTGCAGATTCGATGTTCGCAGGGTCGATGCTACCTGCACCACCAGTGGTGGAAAGCCTATCTAACTCCGCGTTACCATTATCATTAGTAATCACCAAATCGTTGCCTGTACCCGTTTCGCTAGAACTAAATACTAAACGAGGGCCGGCAGCTGTGCCGGTATCGATAATGTTGGCAGTTACACCGAAGTTATCATCTGCGTTATTAATTTTTTCTCTGAGCGCGGTTAAAGAGGTACCAGCAGTAATATTAATCGTGAAGCTGTCGCTTCCGCCTACATCAAACGTAAGTGAGCCTGTTCCCGACGTTAAAACGGGATCAGAACTGGCGGTAAACGCACCATCGTCGGTAGTAATTCGGCTGCCTTGGGCTAATTGCTCAACCACAATATCGTACGAACCACGAAGGGCCGAATTAGATGCTTCTGCAGACAGTACATCATCGTCTTCAGAAGGATTAGTAATCGTAGGTTCACGACCGTTAATGTCGTTATCGCTTCGTAGATCATCAACCGCATCTTTAAAATCAGAAAATTTGGATTTGATCTGACCTAAGCCTGAGATTTCCGCTTCAATCTGTTCTTCTTTTGCATTCAACCGATCTTCTTTCGGCTGACGTTCAGCGGTAAGAAGCTGTTGAACTAGGTCGTCAAGTGCTAAACCTGAACCTACCCCTAATGATTGAATTGTCATACTTTACCTCGTTAAACACGGTTGTTAAACACGGTTGCTAGACGCGATTGTTAATAAATACCCCTACACTGTCGCCAACGTCTTGCTGCAAATCTTGAATACGTTCAGCAAGCGCTAATACTTCTTCAGAGGGTATTTGTCTTATTACATCACCAGACTCAGAATCTTTTACAGTAACAACCGAGCGCTTAGTTTCGTCATCAATAGAAAACGCCAAATTCCTATTTTGCGTTTGCAAGAATGATTCTACTTCTTGAACTGCATTCTCTAGCGAAGCTTGATTCTCTTCTCCAGACACTTTATCGGCTGAAGGATTAGAACCTTGAGGCAAATTTTGTACACTAGACACATCATTTTTTAGTGCAGAATTGGTTTGACTACTGTTCGCTTGCTGTTGGCCAGCACTATTGTTTTCGCTGTCGTTGCTCGCTTTCGCTGAGCTCTCGTTTGATGCTACTTTAGACACAGGTGCTGACTCAGAAGCTAATGCAAAAGCCTGACCAGTTTGATTATTTACAATTTCCACTTATTTCACCCCCCTTTTGAAACGACAAAACGGGCCCTTGCAAGTAAGCAAGCACCCGTTACATTCCAACTAAGGTATTAAATTATAGCTTATCCAAGCAAAGATAGCGCAGTTTGAGGGCGCTGGTTTGCTTGACTTAGTACAGAAATAGATGCCTGCTGAATAATCTGATTACGTGTCAGATCTGCAGTTTCAGATGCAAAATCTGTATCACGAATCTGAGAACGTGCAGATGACAAGTTCTCACTGATATTGCTTAGGTTACGAATAGTTGATTGGAAGCGATTTTGAAGCGCCCCCAGGTCAGCTCGAACCGCCCCAATACCTGATATTGCAGCGTCTACGTCAGACAGAAGCGAAGACGCACCATCAGCTGTGGCAACACTATTGGTAGTAATACCCAATCCAGTGGCACTAAAGCCACTGATAGAACCAAGATTTGTTGAAGATAAATTCACAGAAATGGTTTGGCCAGCGTTTGCACCTACTAAGAATTTAGCAGAGAAGTTGCCATCCAAAAGTTTCACGCTTCCGAATTGCGTATCGGTCGCAATACGTGAAATTTCAGTTCTAAGCGCCGACACTTCTTTTTGAAGTGCTAAGCGGTCAGCTGAAGAGTTAATTCCATTTTGTGATTGAACTGCTAATTGACGAATACGCTGTAAGCTAGACGTTACTTCGCTTAGCGCACCTTCAGCAGTTTGTGATAATGAGATAGCATCGTTAGCGTTACGAACAGCTTGGTTCAAACCTTCAACTTGAGACGTTAGACGGTCAGAAATTTGAAGACCAGCAGCATCATCAGCCGCACTGTTGATACGAAACCCAGATGACAATCTCTCAAATGACGTGTTCAATTTATCACTTACGTCAAAAAGGTGACGTTGAGCGTTAATTGATGACACATTAGTATTTACAAATAAAGACATTAGATTACCTCCTAGGGATTCAATGATGCGTGTACTATCATTAAACCCTTCCAGTTCAAATTAGCTGGGTCACTACTCCCGACTAACTTCCTCTTGCAAAGTAAATTACATTACCCCTCAACAATAGGTATCGGCCAAGTCTTTAGCTTCTTTAGTTTTTTTTTGCTTTTTTTTGAAAATAAATCCAAGAAATATTTAAGACATTGATTTATAAAAAATTATTATCTTTTTATTTTTTATGCTTTTTTGTCTTTTTATCCACTAAATAGACACCGATGCTAATCAATTAGTGATAAATCGATTCACATTTTGGCTGGCAATATCTACTTTTAAGGGTATTACGGCATCATTAGGTTTAACAATGATTCGTAGATTTGACACATCAAGTGAATACACTTGGCATGGAAGGTGCATTTGTATTTGTGAATCATTAATTTTGCTCAAGTTAATGATTTCAGTTTGGCAGGGTGCTTCGGCTTAGAATAAAAAAAAGGCCGAGACATTAAATCTCGGCCAATCTGCTCACGTTAGGAGATTGAGCAAATACTGTTTCAGTCGGCTGGCAGGGTTTTAGTAGGATAAACTGGCCTCTCAACCAACACTTCTACACTCTCAGTCCTGTTAGTCGGCGCTTTCTCAAAGGGGGCGGCCTTAAATGGCCGCCATTCCTTCATTAGGGGATGGCCTCTCAACTCCTTCCCAATTAAAACGCCTTATTTACTTCTTATCCTAGTAGTGACAATGCCGCTTGTGGACGTTGGTTTGCCTGGGCAAGGATAGTTGTACTTGCTTGTTGAAGAATCTGGTTACGGCTCAACTCTGCCGTTTCGGTGGCAAAATCTGTATCTTTAATTCGTGATCTTGCCGCTGATACGTTCTCAGAAATATTACTTAAGTTTCTGATTGTTGACTGGAAGCGGTTTTGAAGCGCACCCAAGTCTGCGCGAAGACCACCTATTGCAGATATCGCATTATCCACTGAACCAAGTAGCGCTGATGCATTCGTTTCTGTTAATACATCATTATTCCCACCAACAATTCCTAAGCCTGTTGCACTGAAACCATTAATGCCTGCGCGGCCCAATGCTTGTGTCGACAAGTTAACAGAAATTGTTTGTCCCGCATTTGCGCCTACTAAGAAGCGAGCTGAAAATGCGCCAGTGAGTACATCTACGCCAGCGAACTGGGTTGTGGTAGCAATACGTGAAATTTCAGTACGAAGCGCTGACACTTCTTTTTGAAGTGCTAATCTATCCGCAGAAGAGTTAATACCATTTTGCGATTGGATAGCAAGGGTACGAATTCGTTGTAAGGCAGTCGTTGTTTCTTGCATTGCGCCTTCAGCAGTTTGCGATAATGAAATCGCATCGTTTGCATTACGTACCGCTTGGTTTAGGCCTTGAACTTGCGAGGTCATACGGTCAGTAATTTGCAGACCTGCAGCATCATCAGCGGCGCTGTTAATTCTAAAACCAGATGATAAACGTTCAAATGCAGTATCTAAGTTATTGCCTGTTGAAAACAACTGGCGCTGCGCATTAAGCGATGACACATTAGTATTTACAAATAGACTCATGAGAGGTCTCCTAACAGTTTAAGTTTTGCGCTATTGATTTTATTATTTGCGCGAGTTAATTAAATATTTTGGCATATCTTGTGCTTCACATAATTGTCAGGATTTTATTCTGACGCTTTAGCGGGTCACTCCCGGTGAAGCTTGTTACACAGAGAAGGAAACTTCTCTTTTGCTGACTGTCGGGTTTGTTGTTCCAGACCTCAAACCTCTCACTACCTCCTGGCTTCATTCTCGCCAGTCAGCAGCCCAATCAGCAAACTTAACTCTTTATCGACTTACTTCACTATTTCCTTTAGAACTTTATGAAAATAATTTTTATGACTTTAAGCTATTGATCTCCTTACAATAACTAAAACCTAGCAGTCAATTAACACTCTTTAAAAAACCATAAACGTATTACTTTTATTATTCGTTATAGGCCTTAAAGAGAGGAAGTAATGTTTACCTTCCCTTTGTTATAGTTATCGTACCGGTTAGCCATTTACTTTAGGTTTTTTTGATCTTTTTGAAAAACCTATTTAGTTCAATAACTTAATTCGCTGAAATAAAAAAAAGGCCGATTAAAAAATCGGCCTTTTTGAAATTAAATCACTGTGGAACAACTGAGGTTAAAGGTTCACTACCTCCTGGCCCCATTCTCTCACTATTATCAACTAGCGTATTAACCTAGAAGCTGTAGTGCCGCCTGTGGACGCTGATTCGCCTGAGACAACACGGTAGTGCTCGCCTGCTGTAGAATCTGGTTACGGGTCAGGTTAGCAGTCTCTGTTGCAAAATCAGTATCTTTAATTTGCGAACGTGCCGCAGATACGTTTTCAGAGATGTTACTTAAGTTACGAATAGTAGACTGGAAACGGTTTTGAAGCGCACCTAGGTCAGCACGAAGGCCACCTACTGCTGAAATAGCCGTATCTACACTAGCTAGCATACTTGATGCGTTTTCGCTGGTAAGTACGTTATTAGTGCCACCAGTAATTCCTAAACCTGTCGCACTAAAACCATTTACACCAGCGTTTGACAACGGAGTAGTAGAGAGGTTTACAGAAATCGTTTGACCAGCGTTTGCACCTACCAAGAACTTGGCAGAGAAGTCACCTGACAATATATTTACACCAGCGAACTGAGTCGTTGTTGAAATACGCGATATTTCAGTTCTTAATGCAGATACTTCTTTTTGAAGTGCTACACGGTCAGCAGAGCTGTTGATACCGTTCTGTGATTGAATTGCTAGTGTACGAATACGTTGAAGAGAAGTCGTCGTTTCAGACAACGCACCTTCAGCAGTTTGCGATAGTGAGATCGCATCGTTAGCGTTACGTACCGCTTGGTTAAGACCTTGAACTTGTGAAGTCATTCGGTCGGTGATTTGTAGACCTGCGGCGTCATCTGCAGCACTGTTTATACGGAAACCCGAAGACAGACGCTCAAAAGACGTACCCAAAGAATTGCTTACATCAAATAATTGACGCTGAGCATTCAATGAGGAAACATTGGTATTGACGAACATAGACATAAAGTCTCTCCTACACTCTCAGTCCAGCGTGAGCTGGCTGCCGGGGATCCGGCTATTACAATTTTAATAGTCACCAATACCTGAGGGGTAATGATGAACTGGCTCTCTCAGTGTTTGTATCGACATAACAGCAGTTCCCTTTAGAATTATTTACAAAAATTGCCGTAGTGCGGTATAAAATTGCCGTTTAAGATTACATAACAGACGGTTTTTAAAAGAGTATTAGTGTGAATATAAATTTGAAGATTAACGCGGTTGAGCGAATTTCATCGGAAGGTGAGCACTGCGCATTCACTGATTTAATCGAAAATCCCTTCGACAATAGTCGTAAATCACTACTGTGCTGCTATCGACGAGCCTTGAACCATATAAGCCCAGATGGCGTTGTAATTGTCTGCAAAGTAAATGTTGATTCGGGGGCAAAAACATACCAGCGACTAGCACTACCCTCTTGGGATTTACGCGATCCAAAATTTTGTTTTGATGGTCGAAAGTTAATCATCACTGCCTATGCTAAGCACAAAGACGCAAATACGGGTGCGGTAACCACTAAAATGGTGAGTTACTTTTCTACCACGGGAGATTCTTGGTCAACACCTCACTTTTTTGGGCATTCCGGTTGGTGGCTTTGGCGCATAACATGGAACAAGGATAAAGCTTATGGTTTTGCCTATAACCGCAAAAGTCAAAGAATTGATTTGTATGTAGGCAACCCACGCAAACAACTTTACCTTCAAAAGAAAGGCGCTATTTCTTTTGAGAAGCACACATTTGGCTACCCAAATGAAAGTCATATATTGTTTGATGATACTGATAAGGCAACGGCGATTGTACGCCGAGATGCTGATAGTTTCAGCGCCAAACTAGGTTTCTCATCTCCGCCCTATACCAATTGGAAATGGCACGATTTGAAACAGTACGTTGGAGGGCCGGTTATGTTATCACTTACCGAAAATACGTATGTGGTAGCAGGTAGAAACTGGGATGGTAAAAGTCTGACAACGGCAATTTGGTTACTTTCATCAACCGATTATTCGCTGAAACTTCTGATGACCTTACCGAGTAAAGGAGACAATAGTTATCCGGGGGTAGTATGGCAAGACGACACGCTGTATGTCTCTTATTACTCAGATCATATCGATAACAAAACCCGAGTATATCTTGCCACATTGTCAGGGATGAATGGCCTATTAAATGAAGTTAAACAAGGATAAATTAGACACTTGTGGGAAAGTAGCTAATGCCGCATTGAGTGCCGTTTCTTGTTTGGCAAACTCCGTAGAGGCCTCTGCATAATCAACATCTTGAATTGATGAACGGGATGCCTTTGCCGCAATTTCCATATCAAGGTTACTTTCGTAAGTAGATTCAGCGATATTTAGGCGGCTACCTATAGAGGCGCGTTCTAAAGATATTTTTTCTAACCCATTATCTAACCCAACTAATGAGTCGGCAATGGCTTCTTGCAGCGCACTATCATCAATGGTGCTATCCATAAGTATGGTTTGAATTTCATGAAGCGATTGAGCCATACTCTTTTTCTCAGGCGCATCCAAAGAAAAATTAATGGTATCGCCAACAGCAGCACTCGCTTCAAACTGCATACCCTTGATAGTAAATGGGCTACCGGAAGTGTAGCCAACCGTTCCCACAACTGCGCCTGTGCCTGTATTAGTTAACTGTGCTTCTCCCGATGCTAAAAACTCCACTTGATAGTCATTATTAGCACTGGTCACTGGGTCATAATTCTTATTGAAAAAGGTATCAAACGTACCTTGTTCTTTTACCACCGTGTTTTGTAAATCGGCTACTGTACTGCCGGTTACTGAGAAATCAAAACGAGATAGTACGTTCTCAAAAACTTCATAACCGTTGCTGGTAGATTGTATCTTTGAGCTAGACGATAACTGAATAAAACTTACACCTGCATCACCTGAAAATGTAATGGCATTTCCTGATGATGCGGGGTTGTAGGTAAAGGCTTGGTTCGCAGATTGATAACCTGCATACATGTAATTGCCATCAGCATCTTGCGTATTCATTAAGTCGAATATTTCCAACTTAATTTGTTCTAATTCAGCCCCGATAGCGCGTTTGTCAGGGTCATCAAGAATACCCGAGCCTGCTTGAACGACTAATGTTCTAGCACGGTTAATCGAATTAGTAATATTCGTTAGCACTGCTTCTTGCTGTTCTAAAGAGCCTGTTACCAAATCATTATTTCGTTGAAATTGCGTCAGCCCATCAAGCTCTTCGGTCAAGCGCAATACTTTTGCAGCGCCCACAGGATCGTCTGCCGGCGTAATGATCCGCTTACCCGTCGCTAACTGCTCTTGCGTTTTAACCAAACCTTCTTGGTTTTCCATAATGGAGCGAATGCTTTGGTCGTAAACTTGACTCGTCGATATACGCATAATCTGTTACCTCGCCGCACTTAGAATGGTGTCGAACAACTCTTGCGCTGTGCTCAAAATTCGTGCTGCGGCAGAATAAGACTGCTGAAACTTAACCAGGTTTGCCGCCTCTTCATCTAGACTTACTCCAGATACTGACTCAAACCAATTTTCTGATTGGGTTTTCATTGCCTCTGCTGAAGTTAACGAAATGTCAGCCATGGCTGCGTCTTCACCAATCCGCCCGACCATAGATGCATAGGCATCTTGAAAAGTACGTTGCTGGTTGGTTGATTCACTGCTCACTTGCACGAGATTCTCGTTCTGCAGCGCTGCGATCTCAAGTGCATTACTGTTGTCGTTGAAACCATCAGTGTTGTAACTAATAGTAAAACTATCACCTGCTTTAGGTACACCATCTAAACTGATGTCGTAACCTGGGTAGTCATCTAGTGATGAAAATGCTGCAGGCCAAGCTGGGCTACTGCCACTACTTTCTGCCTGTGCTAATAAGTTGCTTAAATTCGTTGCGCCCGTCACATTGGTAATAACATTTGGCGGTGTTTCTCCATCTAACACTTGATAGCTATCTTCTGCGGTGAAGACGATTTGAGCTGGCGCGCCAAATGTACCACTTGGCGAGCTGGCTAAATCATGTATTCCACCTGCACCATCAAATGCAGATTGTTCGGTACCACCGCCAACTTCCGTGTTGGTAATCGATACCCCACTTACATTGGCGCTACCTAAATTCGTGGCATCTGCTTGAGCTCTTACGGGCGCCGCAAACGCGAGATCTTCAGGTCTGTTTGTGGCTAGCTCAATGGATGATGCAATCGTTTTAGTCGGTTGCATCAAGAATTCATCGCCAACCGCATAGGTGGAGGTACCGCCAAATTCTACTTCAATACCACCTGGTAATTCATTGAAGCCACTAGTAACGGTGTAGTTTGAATAAACAATATCATTCCCAGATCCGTCTTTTTGCGGTGTTCCATCAGGATTTAATAAAGTAATTTCTATTTCGCTAGGAACCCCTGCAGATACCGCAGTCACTTCAATTTGATAATCGGCATCAGTGAGTTCAGCGCCCTTGCCAGCAACAAGCTGCCCAACGACCTGATAGTCTCCGCTGGTATCTTGAGTTTCTAATCCCCTAAAAGTAGGAATGTCGAAGATATTGCCGCCTAGTTGACCGTCTAAATCCATCCCCAACTTGTTTTGGGTATTTACTGCGTCGGCAAAGGTAACGGAAAGCTGGCCTACGTCGCGCATAGCCGTGCCTAGCACTTCATTTCTGTAACGAAATAATCCGCCTAGGCTGCCCCCTAAGTCACTTTCAACAATACGGATGGTAGTATCGTTTTTCGTTTGAGAACCAAAATCTGTTTCTAACTTAAGTTCTTTGCTGGTTGAATCTGCACTGGTACTTATTTCGAATAAATTAAACGCGCCATTTTCTAATATGAGTGATTCGCCAGTGGTCAAATTCACGGTAATCGCACCGTTTTGACTTTGACTGTCTTTCACATCGATAGCCATAATAGAGGCAAGCTCTTCAACGGCGGCATCTCGTTTATTCATTAATGCGCTGGGTTCGTCGCTAGTGTTGTTTCCTTTGGCAATAACGATGTTTTTGTTGAGTTCGCCAATAGAGCTAATCAAGCTATTGGTTCTGTTCACTAAAGACGTGACTTCAAGGTTAAACTCTTCTTCCTTTTCCACCATGTAATCTGACAGGGTTTTCATACGTTGATACAGCGACTCTGATTTTCCCAATACCTGTTCACGAGACGCTAGGTTTGTAGGGTCGTCTGAGGCAGTTTGTACCGCTGCAAAATAGTCACTAATGCCTTTAGATAGAGAGTTCGCCTCACTGGCTAAAAGGGTATCAATCGCTGACGTTTTGGAAGAAAAAGCCTCTAGCTCACCTACCGAAGTTATATCGCGGCGAAGCTGGTTTTGCGCAAATACATTTATAATTCGCTCTGTATTTCCGATTTCAACACCGAATACATCGCTGTTAACCAGCTCGGTGCGTTCACGTACGTACCCAGGCGTATTTACATTGGCAATATTATTACTGGTAGTTTGTAAAAGCTTACTACTGGCGTTTACACCACTGGTGGCTAGGGAAAATAAATCAACTGCGCTCATATATTAAACCCCTCTTCTTACGGCATTAAGCCGTTAAGCCTATCGCTGTGGTAAACCGCCATAATTTTACTGGCGTAGTTAGGATCCGTAGCATATCCAGCGCTTTGTAGTTCTCGCGTATAACTGTGTGCATCTGAGGCTTGTTCCACCGCTTGCTGATAACGAGGCTGTGTGACAATAAAGCGCCCATAGTCGTCAACTGCCTCTTCTAATGAAGCATAGGAGCGAAATGCCGCTTTTTGCTTTTGTGGAATGCCGCTATTGAATTCAAGGGTATCGACTACCGCTTGCTTGCCGTCCCACTGCGAATTCGCTTTAATCCCGAAAAGATTATGCGAACTTTCACCGTCGCTATTGTGAATAACAAACTTGCCCCACCCCGTTTCAACCGCGGCCTGTGCAATAATCGCTTTTGCATCCATACCGTACTTTTCAGCCACTTGTTCAGCATAGGGACGCAGAGTTTCAACAAAGTCTTCGGGGCTATCGAACATGCTGTCTTTCGTGGCCGATTGCACACCTTTAGATTCAGAAGCCAGCACAGTTTCTTGCGCTTGCTCTGTAGCGATAACACGGTCGCGGTTCAGCGAATTCAAGTTACCGTCACTGCGAATTACGCTGGCAGGTAAATAACTGTCTTCAGATTGGCCCATTTGTTTAACGATAATGTCAGCCAACCCCATACCGCCACCTGCCGTTAAATCGGTTGCAAGCTGTTGGTCGTGCATGTCCCGATAAAACTTAACTTGCTGGGAATTAAACGGGCTATCTTCATCGGCAAGCGCGTCTTGTGCTTTACGCATAGACTTCAGCATCATTTGCACAAATATGGCTTCGAACTGCTCTGCCGCTTCTTGCAATACACTTTCATCACCCGAAGCAATGGCCTCGCGCATTTTATTAATACTGCCAAGATCGTGAACATTGCGTGCCATATCGAGCTGATTTTTTGAGCTGAATGCTTCCATTAGATGATCACCAATTCACCATGTAGCGCACCGGCCTGCCTTAATGCTTCTAAAATCGCCATTAAATCACCTGGTGCAGCACCCACTTCATTAACCGCTCGCACTAGCTGATCCAGTGTAACTCCCGGTTCAAACGAAAACATGCGACTGTCTGATAAATCCACATCAACAATCGACTGTGTTGTTACCACCGTTTCACCATCTGCAAACGCATTAGGCTGAGTAACTTGTTGGTTTTCTGAAATTGTCACCGTTAACCCGCCATGGGTAATAGCGGCGGGGAGTAAACGCACGTCTCGACCAATCACAATCGTACCGGTACGACTATTGATAACAACCCGCGCAGGCGCATCGGCCGGCGTGAATTCAAAATTTTCTAGTGTGGCCAAAAAGCCCACTCGCTGACCAACATCTCTTGGCGCTGATACACGTACCGACGCGGCATCAATCGGCGTAGCGATGGAATAACCTTTTTCTGGCTGTGCACCTAATCGCTCGTTAATCACATCAGCTAATGCTTTTGCAGTTGAGAAGTCAGGGTAATGCAAGTTCAGAGTTAGTGAATCGCCATTAGCGAAACCGCTTGGTACGGTTTGCTCTACCATAGCGCCGTTGGGAATACGGCCTACAGTGGGTGTATTAACCACAATTCGTGAACCATCGCCGCCTTGTGCACCAAAGCCACTTACTACCAAGCTACCTTGCGCTACTGCATACACTTTGCCATCTACACCGCGAAGGAATGTTTGTAAAAGCGTGCCGCCTTGCAAGCTACTCGCTTCCCCTACTGACGACACGGTAATATCAATGGTCTGCCCTGGCTTAGTAAAAGCAGGCAATTCTGCGTGAACAGCTACCGCTGCCACGTTTTTGATTTTGGGTTTAGTGTTGGAATCTAAGCTGATACCAAAGTTACTTAGCATGGTACGAAAGCTTTGCTCGGTGAAAGGACTTTGTTCACCAGTACCAGGTAAACCGACCACTAAGCCATAGCCTACTAACTGGTTGCTTCTCACCCCTTGGATACTTGCCAAGTCTTTGATGCGTTGTGCATTAACATTGCCAGATAGCACCAGTGTTAATGCGATAAGTAGTACTGAAAACAAACGCATAATAATTCTCCTAGCCCCGCTTAAAGCGGCCACCATGATGATGTGAAAAACTTCGTAAGCCAGCCTTTTTCCTGCGCACTAGCAAAAGAGCCCGTACCGCTGTATTGAATTCTGGCATTAGCTATCTTTGTCGATAACACTTCATTTTCGGGGCTAATGTCAGATAAGCGAATGATGCCCGTTAAACGAATGTATTCATCGCCATGGTTTAGGGTAAGCCACTTTTCGCCGCGAATAACTAAATTGTCATTGGGTAGCACTTCCACTACCGTAACCGAGATATTTCCCGATAAACTGTTACTTTGGTTTGTTGCCGCATCACCTGCAAAGTCGTTTGACGAACTTACGCCAAGCTGAACAGATTGGCCGCCAATATTTAATGCTTGCCCACCTAATCCGGTGATCGTGTCTAAATCTACCGTGGTGTCTTTTGATGTCGATGTACCAGCTGATTTACTCGCGTTGGTATTTTCACTTAACGTGATAGTAATAATGTCGCCAACCCGTCTAGCCGTCATATCTGAATATAAGCTATTGGCCATATAAGAGCGGAACAGCGAACCATCTTCTACAATCTTCTCGCGAGGATAATCAGGTACCACTGGGGCAAACGATGGATCGTTTGCTTGAACCGGTGGCTGGTTAGTGCTTGCACAACCTGCCAAAATTGTCACTGAAAGAAAGAGTCCGAGAATTCGCATAACATTACTCACTAAAGTTGCTGAATGACTTGTCCAAGCATCTGATCGACCGATGAAATCACTTTCGAGTTCATCTCGTACAAACGCTGACTTTCAATCAAATTAACCAGCTCTTCGGTCACATTCACGTTAGAGGTTTCTAACGTACCCTGTGCAATAGTGCCTATACCTTGAAGGCCTGGCACACCTTGAATAGGCGCGCCACTTGATGCGGTTTCAACGTAGAGGTTCTGTCCAATAGGCTGCAGACCAGTTGGGTTAATGAAGTCTGATAGGTTCATTTGCCCAAGCACTTGCGGCTCGGCTTGACCACGAATTGACACGCTAATTTCACCGTCTTGTGAAATAGTAATTTGCTGCGCGTCCTCTGGAATAGCCACCTCAGGTTGTAATAGAAAGCCAGCGCCGGAGGTCACTATTTGACCTTGGTCGTTCATTGAAAACTGGCCGTTTCTAGAATAAGCAATGGTGCCGTCTGGCTGTAATATTTCAAAATAACCCCGCCCTTGAATAGACATGTCCAATGCGTTATCCGTGGTCAGCAAGTTGCCTTGGGTATGTGCTTTTTGCGTTGATACTACCTTTGAACCAGAACCTAACATAAGGCCCGAAGGTAGTTCGGTATCAGCTGATGAGCGGCCACCAGGTTGGTTTATATTCTGATAAAGCAAGTCTTCAAAAATTGCTCTGTCTTTTTTAAAGCCTACCGTTGATGCGTTAGCCAGGTTGTTCGATACCACCGCGACATCTGTTTGTGCGGCATCAAGACCTGTTTTACTTATCCACAATGCTGGGTGCATGGCGACCTCCTAACCTTTAAAGTTCGTATAACGAAATTGTTAACTATTTTATAGAATGCGTAGTAACTGGTTGCCGCGAGAATCTAGCTCGTCAGCTTGCTTCATCATCTTCACTTGAAGCTCATAGTGGCGCTGAAGGCTTATCATGTTGACCATTTCGTCAACGGCATTCACATTCGAGCCTTCCAACATGCCAGACATTACTTTCACACCAGCACTTGCTGGGGCTACCGTACCGTCTTCCATTCTAAATAAACCATCAGTGCCTCGTTCCATATCGGCATAGTTCGGCTTAACCAATTTCAGCCGGCCAACATCTTCAATCACATTTTCTGGCGCGCCTAGCTGTCTCATTGACAACGTGCCGTCCATACCGATATCTAAATTATCTAGTGGTACAGGGAGGAAAATTGGACCGTTATCGCCTAAAACGGGGCGATTGTGCACATCTGTCAAAATACCGTCGTCACCAAGCTTAAAGTTACCGTCACGAGAATAGGCTTCTTGCCCATTGTCATCTTGAACGGCAAACCAGCCATCGCCTTGTATCGCAACGTCTAAATCACGACCCGTTTGAATCATAGGACCTGATTCATAGTTGTTTGACGGACTTTCGGTCATTGAAAAAACGCGAGACGGCAAACCTTCGCCGTAGGCAGGCATTGACCTTGCCTGTTCTAACTGAGCTCTAAACCCAGTTGTTTGCGCGTTAGCCAAGTTATTGGCACGAAGCCCAGTACCTAACAGGTCTTGGGATGCACCACTGGCAGCAATGTAGAGAAGTTTGTCCATGACTGACTTTTGACTCTGGTTAAACCATATACAGGTTTTGCAATCCCAGTGCCAACATGCACAAATAGAAGTGGATACAAAAAAACCGCAACTAAAGTTGCGGTTTTTGCTAGTTAAACATCAATGTTTATCGGATGTTCAGGATAGTCTGGTTAAGCGAGTTATTCACTTCGAGTGCTCGAGAGTTAGCCTGGAAGTTCCGCTGTGCAATAATCATATCGATAAGCTCAGTGGTTAGGTTAACGTTAGCTTGTTCAAGGGCTGATGAGTTAATTTCACCGAAAGTCCCCGTAGTCGCTTCACCCGCCAATGCTTCACCAGATAGGATACTTTCTTTCCACTCAGTGCTGCTTTGCTGCGTTAAGCCCTGCTCATTAGCAAATCTCACTAAGGCCACACGCACGATAGGTTCTGACGTACCGTTTGAGAACGTCGCTCGAACCAAGCCGTCTGGCCCAATATCAATACCCGTCAAACGACCAACAGGCAAACCATCTTGCTCTAATGACGTCACTTCGAATGCTGATGCGTATTGCGTAGGTTCCACCGTGGTAGCATTTGAAGGGTCTAAGTTAAAATCGATCCCTATTTGTTGAGTCGCATCCGCACCGTTTGATAATGCAGAACCAAGCGCTTCAGTCTTTAATTTGTAATCGGTAGTTTGAATGCCATCTGGTGATTCAATACCAATAAAGTCACCACCTTGAGAAAACACAAGCTTAGCTGCTGTAACGCCGTTACCCGTGTTAGTACCCAGCGAGTTTACCGCTGTAGTTGGGTCGGAATCAGTACCGGTAGAATTCACTAAATCAGTAAGTTGATCGTCTACCGCTGTCGCCACATACCATTCATTGTCTGCCGCTACATCTTTAACGAAGTAATAAGTCATCACGTGGCTGTCGCCTAGTGAGTCATAAACCGTTACCGAGGTTGCCGCATTGTAGGTAAGTGGATCTTGTGGATCAAATGCGGCTGGATCTAATCCCTGATCACCAGCAGGTAAGTTCATACGAATATCAACTTCTGAGGTTTGTGCTGGAGAACCTGATGAATCTGGGATTTGCACTGGCTCTGTAGTACTCAATGCAACCGATGAACTGGTAGAGTCTGAATTAACAGGGAAACCTAAAAGTAAGTCGCCGTTACTGTTAACCACGTAGTTGTCGTCATCTAACTTGAATTGACCGGCACGGGTAAACGAGAAGTCTCGTGAGGTTTCATCAGGCACGGTGGCAAAGAAACCATTCCCAGTAATCGCCAAATCAAGTGCAGTATTGGTGAACTGCAAGCTACCTTGCGAAAACTGCTGGGCCACATCTTGTGTCAAAACACCGTCGCCCACTTTGGTTTTACTTCCAGCCAATAGTGATGTGGCGTACACGTCGCCGAATTCAGCGCGAGACTCTTTAAAGCCAACCGTATTTACGTTTGCGATGTTATTCGCGGTTACATCTAAATCTTTTTGTGCGGCAGCTACGCCACTTAGTGCAATATTAAAAGACATGCTTCTTTCTCCTGCTAACTGCCGATTTGAATAACGTCATCAAGACTAATGCTGACTTCGCCATCTAAATTTAAAATTACGCCCTGACCACTGCCGGCCAAACTAACACTTCCTACATGACGGTTAATGGCAGTATTCAATTGAACGCCTTCACCGTTTAATTCGCCTGTAGCGCTAATTACGTAGTCACCCGCTGGCATATCGTTGCCTTGGGTATCCTTGCCATCCCATTCAAATTGAATGTTGCCAGCGGCTTGTGTGCCAGCATCAATGGTCTTAATCACTTCACCGTATTGATTTTCAACAGTGATTGTCATGTTCTGTACGCTCTGCTCATTGACCACAACACCAGATACGCCTGCAGCGTCGCTAGACATGTGCCCTACGTTGCCCTGCACCAATACGTTCTGACCTATCAAGCTAGATGCTTGTAATGCCTGGTTAGATGTCATCGAGGCGGCGAATGACTCAAATTTATCATTCAGCTGAGAAATACCATCAGCCATAGTGAATGATGTCATTTGCGCCACCATCTGATCGTTATCTACGGGTTTAGTAGGATCCTGATTCGCTAATTGCTCGGTTAACATGGCAAAAAAGTCTTCTTGCGAAAGCTGTTGCTCTGTTCCATCGACAACCGGAACCGTCTCTTCTTGCCAGTAGAGTTCGTTGTTCAGGCCAGTGGTGTTGTTAATTGTGGTCACAGTATTTTCCTCACATTACCTACGCGGCAACTTATTGCCCTTGCCCTAGCTGCAGAACCCGACGAAATATCTTTTTCGTGGTATCTGCAACCTGAACGTTGGTTTCATAGGCTTTTGATGCCGACATCATATTTGCCATTTCTTCCACGATGTTGACGTTAGGCTTATAGATATAACCCTCTTCGTCAGCCATTGGGTTATGCGGAGCATACTCAACTTGCAATGGTGCATCGCTTTCTACAATTCCCTTAACTTCAACACCCACACCCTTGCTTTGGTCGCCCATGGCGCGCTGCAACTCAGCGGCAAACACTGGGTGTCTTGCACGATACGTTTCGTCATAACTACTGCTTACCGAATTCGCGTTAGCAATGTTACTAGCGGTGGTGTTTAAACGAACATTTTCAGCTTCCATACCGGTACTGGAAATTGACATCACATTAAATAAGCTCATGATTACTGGCCTCCAGAACTAAGGGCTTTTTTCATACCTTTAACTTTACTGTTAATAAACTCAAGTGTGGCTTGGTAACGTAACCCGTTATCTAAAAAGCGGTTACGTTCTGCCTGTACTTCCACCGTATTGCCGTCTCCGGTATCCGGTTGAGTGGGTACGCGGTATTGCATTTCAAAATTTGATGCAACCGACGATACATCGCCACCTATGTGTTTATCGTGTGTTCTTACTAAGCTTCCACCGCCCAATTTGTGCTGCCCTTCTTGGGCGCTCATGGCAGACTCCATCGCTTTATTAAAGTCGATGTCTTTCGCCTTATAACCAGGGGTATTGGCGTTCGCTAGGTTTCCAGAGATGACTTCCATTCTGTCGGTGCGTATTGCTAACGCCGACTGATGAAACCCGACTAACTTGTCGAGATTTATGGCCATATTGAAAACTCCTCGCTGCGAAATTCCGGAAATACGCCATCAATAAATAATGACGAATTATCTGTTATAGGATTTTACTAGCAAGGCAGATGCCAACCTGAAGGTTGGCACTGTGTAAAAATGAGAAAAGTAATAGAGGGGATTTTAAATGTTTTATTAAATTCAGTACGTTACGTATTTATTTCTTCTGATAGTACAAGCCAGGATTACATTTGATCATGGCATACGTATCGCTTGCCGCACTGATAGATTCAGACGCGCCAAGGAAAAGGACACCGGCAGGTTGCAGCTGTCCGGCAATTTGTTGCAGTATCTTTTGTTTCACATCTGCCGAAAAATAAATCAGCACATTGCGGCAAAAAACGATGTCGAAGCGGCCAAGTGCTGCATAGGAGGTTAACAAATTCAAACTTCTGAATGAGACCATGTTGCGCACTTCTGGCTTTACCTGCATCTGCCCACTTTCATGAGGTTGGAAGAACATAGCCCTACGTTGTGGCGATAACCCTCTAGCAAGCGAAAGTTCATCGTATAGCCCTTGGCTACACTTGCTGAGCATTTCAGAAGAAAGGTCAGTGGCTATAATTTCAACCCCTTGCCTAAGCAATCCGGGTCGCTGTTTTTGAAACTCTAATATCGACATAGCAATAGAATAAGGCTCTTGTCCAGACGAACAAGCTGCACTCCAAATTCTTAGCTTTTGATTTTTCGTTGCAAGTTGAGGAAGTAAATCGCGTTGTAGCAACTCAAACGGATAAGTATCTCTAAACCACAACGTTTCGTTTGTGGTCATCGCATCAATGACGCTTTGTAAAAGGTTACGATCGTAACCTTTTACTACTACATCAATAAGCGCATCAGTACTGTCATAGTCATGCTTATATAACAACGACGCAAGCCTGCTTCTTACAAGGTATTGCTTGTTTTCCCCGAGTACTATTCCACATTGTTTCTCGAGGAAGTGCCGAAACTTTTCATAGCTTGCCGGCGACACACTTTTATTATCCAACCCCTACCGCTCCGTTATTCACAATCCGTCATTAACCACTTCTGAACTGCTGTTGCTAGTTCATCGGGGTGAAATTTCGCAATAAAGTCGTCCGCTCCCACTTTCTGAACCATGGCTTGATTGAATACGCCACTTAAAGAAGTGTGAAGCACAACATGGAGCTTTTGAAGCTCAGGTGTGTTTTTAATTTCCGCCGTAAGGGTGTATCCGTCCATCTCTGGCATTTCTATGTCAGACACTAGCACCCCAATTCGCTTGGTAATATCACCATATTCTTCAGCGATTTCCTTTAAACGGTTTAACGCTTCTAAACCATTTTTTGCCAGCTCAATTTCTAACCCGAGCGAGGTTAGCGCTTTTTTAACCTGGTTTCTTGCTACCGCTGAATCATCAGCAATGAAGATAATTTTATCTTCCTTACCTTCCGTAGTTAGCCCTTCGGCAACATCGGCGCTTACTTCTGCATTTAGCGGTGAAATTTCATTAAGGATTTTTTCTACGTCGAGAATTTCAATTAATTCGTTTTCTACTTCAGTAACAGCGGTTAAGTAACTTGCTCGGCCTGTCCCTTGGGGAGGCGGCATAATGGCATCCCAGTTGGTGTTAATAATGCGCTCAACAGCACCCACTAAAAACCCTTGAACAGAACGATTGTATTCAGCAATAACGATAAACGCATTTGATAAATCTTCAATACGCTTGCCACCCGTCGCCATGCTTAAATCGATGACAGAAATAGTTTGCCCACGAATATGTGCTATTCCGCGAACTAGCGAGTTCAACTTCGGCATTGAAGTCAGCGGTGGACACTGGAGCACTTCACGTACTTTAAACACGTTTATACCAAAGCGTTGACGACCATTAAGCCTGAACAACAATAACTCAAGACGGTTTTGGCCAACTAATTGGGTTCGTTGGTTAACCGAGTCTAAAATTCCCGACATATCTCACCTCTTTTTAATACTGGGCATGATCATTGCCTTCACTAAAGAGAATAGACAATATCACTAAATGTATGCAGGTCAAACGACAGAAAAATGACGGTTTCGCTGCATGTACAACTTAATCACGGACGTACGCAAGTTATTGTCTCAACCTAATTTGTCTTATAAGCATAGACAATAACTCAGTAAGTGAACACGAAAAGTGACTATGAAAAATTTAAAAAATGTAAAATCTTGGCTTACAGGAGTTCGTCTGCCACTTTTCACTGTTATAGTGGCCGTTGCTTTAGCGCCTAATAGTTACGCTGAAACGATGCACGATGTAGTGAATAAGGGCGCAGAAGAATACTTGCTGTCGACCCTGAGTATACACGATGAAAACACCGATATTGCGGTGAGCATTGCTGAAGTAGACGAAAGAATTAATATTCCTCAGTGCCCAACGGGATTTCAATTTCACGCGTCGGATGAATCTCTGAACCAATCCTATATTTCGGTACGCGTAAGTTGCACCAATAATGATTGGTACTTGTTTACCAGTGCCCAAGTAACCAGAACGAAAGAAATTGTGGTTACTTCTGGCGCGGTTAGCCCTGGCACCGTGCTTTCTGCGTCTAATCTTACGCTGGCATCGGTAGATATAAAACGTCTTCGTTATAGCGCATTTACTGATGTGGATGCATTAATTGGGGCTCGAATGAAACGTCGGATTGTTGATGGCCAAGCAGTGCAATCAAATATGCTATGCTTTGTGTGCAAAGGCGATAGAATTACCATTCGCGCATCGTTGGGTGGAATGGCGGTTAAAACGTCTGGAATAGCACAACAAGATGGTGTTATTGGCGATACCATAAAGGTGCTTAATGCCAGTAGCCAAAAGCCCGTCATAGCCGAAGTCGCCAGCGCTCAAGAAGTCGTGGTACACTTGTAGTTCAGCGTGCTAAAAAACTACGTTTTCGTCGTATAAAAGCCTAAAGAAAAGAAGGCTCGTGCCGATAACTTATACAGAGGCGAAAAGGTAGTGGAGAAATATTATGGCAATTAACAATGTAAACAGTGGGTTACCCAAAACACCCGTTGATAATACAAAAATTTCGCAACAGAATCAGACGCAGCAGTCGCAACAGCAACAAGCGACGTCGAACAATGCATCTGTTGCTCAAGCACCACGACAAGATTCAGTATCTTTGACTCAGTCTGCACAGCAGTTGAATCAAGTTCAGAAGAAAGGATCTGAAGCGCCTGTGAATCAGGAAAAAGTTGATCGTCTTAAAAAGGCGATATCAAGTGGTGAATATAAAGTTAATCCTGAAGTGTTAGCGAATAAAATCGCTAAGCTTGAGGGTGAGATTTTTGGCCAAAAGTAATTAGGTTTTTATGACTAGTCATCTTTATTCAGCGTTATCACAACAGGTCTCTAACTTAGAGAGCCTGTGCTTGATGCTGGAAAAAGAATTACATTTGATTAGTTCACGAGATGCAGAAACCTTAATGAGCCTGTTATCAGATAAGTCTGAATTGCTAGAGTCTATTCAGTCTACCGACCAAAAAGTCGAGGCGTTATACCGCCAAACTACAGAAGAAACGATTAGTGCAGATGAACAAGGGTTGATGGATAAAGCGAAAAGTCTGTTAGAAGACTGTAAGTATAAAACCCAAATTAATCAGAAAGCCGTAGAGCAAGGACAGCTTCGCCTCACACACTTACGGAATCTGATGTTAGAAGTTCGCGCTAAAGAATCGTTAACCTACGATAAGAAAGGCAAGCCAAATGCGGGCCGCTTAGGTTCAGGTATTAGCGCTTAAGTAATGCACTCATCACCGAAAGCCCAATTAAAAACAAAAAAGCGCGTTTAAAACGCGCTTTTTTTATGAGTGCTATTTAGTCATACATCGAAATACTTAATAGTATTTGATGTCTTTAATTCTCTGTGGTTTCGCTGTCGTCAAATAAATGTCGTACACGCGGTGCATATCTAGTTCAAGTTCGGTGGCGTAGGTATCTTCCCCCACCGGGTAACTTTTTATTACCCTAGCTCCTCGAATAACGCCCTCTACAGAAGCCCGCAAGGTTTCATTATCCACCACAAGGCTAGACAGTGATTGATTACCTTCAATACGTTGTCCGTACACCTGTTCTGCAAGTTCTCTATAAGCCTCTAGTTTTGACGCTTTAATGGCCATTAAGGTTTTGACCGTTTCGCTTTCCCCCCGCTGCGACATAATAGGAGCATATCCGACGGCACTTAGTACAGGGTAACTGTCTGGCTCAACCGTCTCCCACTCCACATGCTTGTCTACAAATAAACTGCACCCAGATAAACCTGTCAATGCAGCCAATAAAGCCGCCGTCATCCATGCTCGGCTACGAATCAATTTTTTAAAAAACACCATTAGAGAAACCTCATTCTCAATTTTTCTATTAGTGGATAAGCAATCTTTACGCCTAAATTTTAAATTTGAAACATTGGCATCTATTTCGCTTATTATAAGTTGGAGCAAAAATTGACATAAAGTCGAAAAAAACCGATTAAAGAATCTGATACAAAAGAATACTGACTTAAATTAACTGATGTAGTGCCCTCTTATCGCACTGCAACAAAAGGACAAGACTGTGCTTGGCATACAAACATTCGCTAAACTAACGTTAACTAGCGTGTCTTCTGTGAAAAGAAGATATCAAGCTAGATACGCCAAGGTCGCCTTTTTTATGGCGCTGTTTTGCCTTGCTTTAGTGTCAACAGGGCAAAGCCATGCCGCTTGGTATGAAGCCAAAGGCCAAGCAGTTATCGTGAACGGTAATAAAGAAAAAGCACGTAGAGACGCCACAGAAGAAGCCCTCAAACAAGCATTGTTATTCGCAGGTGCCTCGATAAGCAGTGTTCAGCAGCTCACAAATGGGTTACTTGAAAGTGAAGACATTACCATTAGTAGTTCAGGTGAAGTGGATCATCTCGAACTCACTGATGAAGTATGGCATAGCGACTATGTTACCGTAAGCGTCAGGGCGGATATCTTTCCTGCGGCTAAACAATGTACCGCAGTTGAGTATGATAAAAATATTGCCACCAGTTACTTCATGGTAGAAAACCGCAATCATTTAGTTGAAGGAAAAATCCCTAACTTTTCCGAGGCAGTCACAAGAAAGCTGGCTACCGAAATGTCGGCGCAGGCGCAGAATTTGAATTTAGCGTACATTGCTCCACACACCACACGATGGGGAGTTAATGGGCTTGAAGAAAATGTGCGCGCATTATCACAACAATCAAATGCACAGTTTGTTTTAATCGGCAGCATTAATGACGTTAGTGTTGAAAGACAACGCCCTTCTTCGATTGCATTCTGGAAAGAAGAAAAAGCCACCCGTTACTTTTCGCTAAGCATTAAGGTTTTCGACGGTATAAATAGCGGCTTGCTGCTGCAGCAAGATTACATAACTGAAGCAAATTGGCCTTTTGACCGGTTTACCGATGTAGACGAATTTTCGTCAACCTTTTGGCGGACAGATTACGGCAATGCAATTAGAAAGCAGATGCAGCAGTTAACCGCTGATATTAACGAGACTATTGCCTGTCAGCCTATGACTGGCAGAGTGCTTAATGTTGCCGGTTCGCATATTTCAGTATCATTGGGCCGCGATAATGGCATACAAAATGGTGATGAGCTTTTTGTCTATCAAACCAGCGAAATTATCGACAGACACGGTAAAGCCTATTTGCAGTACCATATTTACCCCGGTGCATTTGTTGTTGAAAATGCTTATGGTAATACTGCAAGATTGATTCATAAAGACAGTGGTATTATTGCGAATATTCAAGAGAGTGATTTCGTTATCAAACGATAGTTCGGTTACAGCGTCTACTAATTACATAGAAGAACTAAACAACCGCTCACCCTTTATAGCAGGGTACAAAACTTAGATAAAGGTTTTTAAACCAAAGGGTTCCGTTCGCGGATTAAGTTCGTATAATAGCCTTGTAGGTCCCCATAGTTTAATGGATAAAACAAGGCCCTCCTAAGGCTTAGATGTTGGTTCTTAATTGGTGTATGGGACTGTGCGTATTTAAATCACTATCAAGCATAGATAGGACAGTAGGTATAAATACGCAATAGCTATATTGCTAAGAAACACTCTTAAGTAATGCTGCTGATTATTTGTTGGTAAGTATTTTCTATTACCGGGACGTAGCTCAATTGGATAGAGCATCCCCCTCCTAAGGGGAAGGTTGTGGATTCGAACTCCACCGTTCCGGCCATTTTTTTGGTTTGATGAAAAAGTCTTGTCTATGGTAGCGTTTATCTAATCTTAGAATTTTAACAAGTTGGTTTCTATTTTATCTATAAGATAGCTATGAGTGCTCTAGAGACGGATGCTCTAACTCATTTTTGGACAGAAATGAGATTAGGAATTGAAAATTTAACACTTCAGCTGAGGGGGCTTGCAGTAGCGACGTGAGACCTGTGGCACTCGCCATAAACGAAACGCCGCAGCGAACAAATCCGTCTCAAGCTAGTAGTTATGTGTGAACTATATTTAACTGCCAAAATGGAACATCCAGCCCTTATTAGGTGACTCAATTCGCTCAATCGAATCTATTTTTTTATCTCTAACTACAGTTCTTAATAGCTCTGACAACCTTCTATTCTTTGCTTCATCGGTTGTGTAATCTTGATCATCTTCGACAAACATTTATGCACCCTCCTCACCATTTTTCGACTCAACCAGTAAAACTTTTGTATGGACGTAATCTATCATCTCAATAACGGGTTGACTCTTTGAAAGTGACTCTTTTCCTTTTTTATATTTAATAGGATAAGATTTGGCCGCCTCTAATAGCGCCTTTTTCTGAACATCAGTGATCGGTGAACCAGATATAGTTACTCCTTGTTTAATAATAGCCTCTTCTGCAACCGTCTCGGACAGGCTAAGCGTAGCTAAATATTGAATTACATTGGGAAAGTAATTCTTATCTTTTTTCGTATCATAGGGGGAAACGATCAATTCAGTTTTTCCAGGGTTCCCCCAACTGTAAGAAACAAAACTTTCTTTGTATAGCCCACTATCAATAAGATCTACTTTTAGTTTCTGCTCAATTGAACCTTTATCCCCAGCCACAGCTGATTTGTCTAAAATCTTGTATACATCATCTAAATACGCGTACGCAGCCAAATCACCTTTACTTTTTCCTAAATCAATAGTTGGTGCGACGTTATTCTCTGGATCCCCAGACAAAGCCCCACTTATACCGGATGATTGAGCTACCAGTTCAGCGGCTTTTCCCGTCGCAAACCACTGTGCAGCTGATGCCCCTGTTCCCCCCCCGGTTGCTCCAAAGTTCATCTTAGCTAGTACTGAATGAGGGCTAGTAACAGACCCTTTAGGCGCAGCAACACCTGCCGGAGTCAAGATAATATTAGTATCTCCACTTGTTGGCTCAATGATCGCGTCTGATCCATCATAAGAATGAAATTCATAGTCCGGTATTAAAGGATCAATCACTCCCTCTTGACGCTTGTAACCCAATACAAATTTAGCTGGCGTACCTGTATTTGGTTCTGACCCAACCTCCAATCCGATAGTGGTATTAGTAAAAAAAACCAGATGGTGATTAGAAGCACACCCCGAAACTAACCCTGAAACCAATAGAAATGATAACGTTTTTTTCATCGTTCCCTCCAAACATTATAATTATTCAAATATGATATTTTATCTCGTTAAATCGTTATCATTCACAAACACTTCGGCAATATCGCTTTTACAATACTCTGCAACGTTTTTATCGACTTCCAATTTTTTTTTGCTAAAGTAACCTATACCAAAATTTAGCAACCCTAGCTTTATTCCACTTCCCTGAATATACGAGTAATAGCACCCTGACTTCTTATTTTCGCCGTTAAGAAACGCACCGAGGTATACATCACTATCATAAAAAGCTATTGGCTTATGAGCACACCCGGAAGCAAGCAACAATGACATGTTTAAAAGAAAATTTAATCGTAAAATCTGAATATTCCCCACGCTTAAAATCCCCCAAAGAAAAGCACATAACGTCGCAAAACATCGGCAAACTGGAGCAACAGAAGGCTTGTGCCAATCCTCACAAACGAGCGTTGTGGAAACTTATTAGTGTGCATAAGCATTATTAGTAACGATATTTACTCTAAATATTCTCATACTCATTACCACCTTGTTGAAATTCTAGTGTATGAGATAAAGACAATGGTTTGACTTGAGGGTCTTTAAAAACAACTCTTGCCCGCAGTAAAAAAGTCCCCCAACCCTTTAATGTAATCGAGAAGTTGTCACTGGCCTTCCTAGACTTTTTAATAGGATTTTTAAACGAAGAGTGCAACTGATACTCAACATATTCAATATCATTAATACTATCTCCTTCATTTGCATCAATAAATGCGGTCCAAGACCACCAGTGCGTCTTCCCTTTTTTACCCAAGTACTCGGATTTATTACGAAGGGCGTAACTCATAGCTCTTGCTCCTCTAGCTTTACGACATATGAATTAGCAGAAAATGATCCTTCGAAAGTTTCTTCATCTAACTCAAGAGTTATGAAAACATTTGTAGTTCCTTCAGGTAATTCTGGTGTTACATATAGAGCACGATCTTTCATAATGTTGTTTGAAATATCTTCGGTCAGAGGTGTCCCATCCTCTCCTCTGGGTGAAATATTTACATTCTTCCCAACATATTTCCTAACGTCCATACCATCCTCAAAGTCGATCCATATTTTCTTTGTAAATGCACCTTCTACTTTTTGAGCAAACCCTGTTTTAAAAAGCACAATAACAGCTCCTAATATTTCTAAAATCAGCGCGTAAAATAATTTGTCTTTATAAGCGTCATTGAGTTCAGCCAGACCAAAAAAAACTCCCCAAATTGTAAGCCCAGTGATAATTAGAAACGCTCCAATAAACACCCAGAATAGAATCCATTTTTGCGTGTCATTCATGTTTTATTACCTTCATTACCGTTAGCCTAATTTCGCTATCACAAGTTGCTAACAATTTAATAGTGCGCAAATCGCACATATTTCTGTTTTACAAGCTCGCACTTTTCTTTATGAGTTAGTTTTAGCAAAGTTGATAGCTTGTCCCAGTGTTACTATAAATACACACTGTTTAATTTTTATCCAGAAGAAAATGCACAAATTGCACATTTTTTTGAATATAGGGGAAAGTCATTAAAAAATGGGGACAATTACAGCATCGCTTAACAAGAATTTTAATGTCTGTTTATCGATCTTTTGTGTAAGTTGCCTTGGCACGTTTTGGGGCAGAAGCAATGTGTAAGTTTTGCACTTTGCTAACTCGTTAAAGAGCCAAGGTGAGTTCGAGTCGAATGGCCTCTTCATATACGCGACTGTCAGGCTGGAACAAAACCTAAAAATGATATTAAACAGATTCAGTTAAGACTTTTCATATGTCTCAGCTATAGGTAAGAAGTTTATTTCTATTCATCACTCAACAAGTGGCACTAGACGCTGAGTCACTCTAGGTTTGTCTGGTTTATTTAAAGCGAACTGAATATCACCAAGTTCTGCAAATGCGATTTTCTTTTTGGCTCGAGTGAACGCAGTATATAGCCAACGTTTTGTGCATACCGATGATTTTTCGCATACTACAACCACTGTATCAAAACCTGCCCCTTGGCTTTTATGTCCTGTTACCGCATATCCCAGTTGAGGCCCTGAATTTACGAAATGATCATAAGACAGAGTGATCGAACCAATTCTATCCATGTTCAAATGGATACCTTCAGCATCATGTTTTACAAAAATGCCGAAGTGGCCATTTAAAATACCCAGTTTGTGGTTATTTTTAGTAAACAGTAACCGGTCATTCGAGTAAATTTGAGTACCCAAGAAAGTGAATATACTGAATCCACTTTTTACTCGCAGCCTTTGTATACGGCGATTTATTTTTGACGCCGTTGCATTCGTCGGGCATAAAACCGTAGCTCCATGAATTAATGCATAGTCTGCAACATCGTCTAGGTTTGGTTTGATTATATCGACATGTCTGTTGGGATAAGGTTTACAGCCAGCCAATATAGCATTCGCGGCGTTAGTAATTTCATCGGATTCCGCCCGGAAAACCTTTGTCAATTTGGCGGTTGGAAAGTATGAAATGGCTTGTTCAAAAAACCTTCCATAACCAACAGCTGAAAGTTGATTGCGATCCCCTACAAAAACTAGTTTCGGCTTATCCAACCTAAGCTTGGAAATATAATACAACTCTTGAACACCAAGCATACTCGATTCATCTATAACAAGCAGAGTATCGGGAAGTACTTTTATATCGCCATTTGAAACACCGTAACGCAATTTAGCTAAAGTGTACGCTTCAGAATTGCCTGTGGCTTCGATGATTATATCGACAGCGATACCGCTCAATGCGGTCCCAATTACGTTGAATCCAGTAAGACTCTTATAAATCCAACTTATTGCATTTATCACTTCCGTCTTACCAACGCCTGCGCCTCCAGTTATACAACTAACATTATTGTTTAGCGCCAAATGAACGGCAATATCTTGCTCCTGAGTCAAAGCTATTCGATTTATCGTTTTGAATAGCTCCAGCTTTCTTGTTATCTCATAGTCATGAAATCTTATTGATCGACTAGCATTTATTTTCGTCAAAAATTGTCGAATCGAAGTTTCCATTTCATAAAAAGCAGGATTTGTAATATAACCACTGTCGAAAATAATGGCTTTTGTCTCGATACCGATTGATAAAGCCAGTTCTCCATCTACTTGATAACACTCGGCTTGCTCAACAAATTTATCTCGATGCATCAGGCTGCTAGCAGTTTGCTCTTGGTAATTCAGCAGGATTTCATTGCTCAACGCACTGATTCGACGTCGGTCGTTCATTGGGAGTTTTAAACTTTTGGCAATCTCATCTGATGCATCAAACCCAACAATTGGCACCAGCTCGAATGGGTCATTTTCTATACGCTTGACAGAAGATTCCCCAAATACAGTCAACGCAGAGTGAGCACTCTTAAACGACAAGCCAAGGTGCATCAGTGCTAAAATCAGCTCATTTTCAGTCTTGTAAGACTGCCAGAACTCTATAAGCCTATCGGCTAGCGACTTTCCAATGATACCTTCAAGTTCAGTTGAATTAGAACAAATTAAAGCATCCAGAAATCGGTGAGGATCACGATTAAAATGCATTTCTAATTTATTAAGTTTCTGACTCCCCAATCCCTGTATTTGGTTTGTTCTCTGTTTTCGTAGGAACTGAAAGATATCATGCCCATCTACACAACATAGTTTCCAATTTGACGCATCAAGGATAAGACCGTATTCACCTTGTCTAACAACTCCCCTAACTTCAATTAAATCACCAAGTCCAGGGGCGTCAATTTCGGCTGGAACGTGTACCTCTCGACGTTTGCTATTGAAGCTTCCGTTTATCCTAAGCTTTTTGTAGCTTGGAGAAACGGAAGTAACAACCAAGCGGATTGTTACCCATCGATTAGCTCTCAACTTAATTCCTCAAAATCATCAAACAAGACTATTTTATAACCCGAAGAGATATAAGCATCAGCTTCATTTTTTTGACTAAGAGTCCTTTCTAGCTTTTTTATTTCATAGACCAACGAGTTGTTTTTTGCTTCTGCACGAAGTAGTAACGACTCTAACCTGTGAATTTCTCGGTCCTGCTTATCTAAGATTTTCTTGAGCGCTTTCAAATCAGGACTATCACTCTGTCGAACAAAACTCTCATGCTCCAAACCAGAGTCAAGTCCTATATGCTTAATGGCCCAATTCAGTATATTAATTGTATCTTTAGCACCACGCGCCTCGTCAAGAGCTTGTCGGTCAAATCCCGCCAGGTCTGCCAAAAGCGACTTATTGACATCCAATGTGTTCTTGCGAGCTGGAAGCTTATGCCCGTTCTCTATAGCTGACTTAAGAAAAGCGACTAACTTCATCGCATTATTACTCTTTGCAGTTTGAAGCGTTAGTTGAGTCAGCTTATTTTGATCCATACTTCGCACCCGATTTATTCAGATACCTAACGAAGTCTGCAAGATATTTACTATCAGCAATTTTTTTCGGTATAGCTCCCAGCCCATCATCAGCAAGAATGAATTTTGAACTACTGTTTTCATTTCTCAAGCCAATACCAAATCGCTGATCTTCCAGGTATTGCAGCAATAGATTTAACGCATGAGCAGTATATTCAAATTCCTTCTGAAAATTACTTTCCTGCTTTTCCTCAGTTATTCGAACTGAATTTTCAGGTTTATTAAAAACAAATCCCGATTCTTTGTAATCGTCACTCAGATAATAATTAATTTGAGTTTTTGCGTCTCTTAACGCTGCCGAAGTTCTGTCTATCTCGCCCTTTAAACTGCTAATTTCTGCATCCTTTGCTTCAATTAGCTGTTCAAGCTGACTAGTCGAATAGTTGCCCATTGAATCAGAAGATAAAAACAAGCTTCTTTGCTGAAATTCGTCTTTCAACTTTTCAACGTAAACTTGTTGACGAGTAATTGTTGTTCTATGACACCCTAAATACTCGCAACAGTCAGCTAACAGCTCTTCAAAGCGATTAAATTTCATTCGCTTGGGCAGAGAATTAATAAAGTCCTCAATTGCATCTAGCTTTGCTTGTATACGACTTTGTTGAAATGACTTGAAGTTATTCGTACCTTTTTTAGCTCCCATTTGTGAGCCCCTCCAACTGAGGGAGTATGTCCGACCTACTCAATTCATCAAAAGTCAGTTTATTTTTACGCATAATTGCAGCTATATGACCGGCAACAACGTCAATCTCGCTGAACCTATCTTCACCAAATTGAACACGACCATGCACAAATCTTCTTGCTGCTATTTCAACTTTTGCTAAAAAGTCTCCAGATGTGAATTGCGGGTAAGCTTTGGCGTCAACAAGCCGAGATAGAAAACTCTGAGTTTCATCTTCGCAATCTAGAGAAATTTTAAACGCATTTCTTAGTAATTCTGGATCTCTACAAACATACTCTCCCTGCGCTTGATCTTTTTTAGCATGCTGCTCAAGTGTATTAATTATAAAAACACAAGCCGATATTTCTAACCTATCATTTGTAAGACGGTCATCTATGTTTTCTATCGTTTGTGAAGAAACATTCTGATGTATTGCATTTTTCAAAACTCTTTTCTTATTTTCTGACTCAAACTCTAGGCTACGAGCCTTTGCTTCTAGTCCCGGAATGTGGTCAATACCAAATATTGCTATAGGGCATATAGCACATCGTCTTTCTTCTTTGATTATGTTTAAAACTTCAACTGGACACATCCCGCCGACCGGACAAATACAATCATCATAAACAGCGATATCCGCTTTATTCTGAGATTTGCGAAAAATTTCAATACCATCTTTGCCACCATATTCTCCCAAATCTGGAATTTTAATTGAGATCAAGTGCTGTGACTTTATTGCCTCATCAGCAGACGTATTAAGAGCATCTCTCATCGCAGAGTGTTTAGCGCTTGGCTTAATCGCATTATCGTCGTTTAATAATTTAGTCTGTTCTTTCAGCTCTTTGAAAGTAAGACCTTTTCTTATTACTTTATCTGCGGCTTCTAATCTTTCAAGTCGATCTTGTTCGTACTCACCCTTTGCATAATGATCAACCATTTGAGGACTGGTCCAGCCCTGCTGTTCCATAAGAATTCCATCACGTACATAAAAACGCCGCATCACAGTGTAGGTATTTCGTACAGCATGAGGGGTATGAACAGGCCGATAGATTAGCTCACTTGCAATTGTTTCATACTCATTTCCCTTTCCATCAGTATATTTTGTACGAATTATTTTAGGGTCTCTGATATTGTCTTTTTTGCCTTTCTTTCTACGACAATCAATGTAATAAAATCTATGACAATCCTCTGGTCTTCCGACTGATCGGCAATACTTGTTGTATTCAAAATCTACAAACATGATAAACCTCAACCAACGTTCTTTGTATACACTGTCACTAAAAGGCTTATTAATACTAGGGTTATTGAAAAGAGGGGTAATCCCTTCTGGATAGGTTCCATCATTCTCATTACCTTCATAAAAGATGGATACTGGCTGTGACGGAATTTGTTCAAGTTGAAACTTTTTTTCGAGCAACAGTGATTTGAATACGTGAGATGGTATAGCTACCTCTCGATGCGGATTTGTTTTATCTACAGTAATGTGTAAATTTGAAAAGTATTGTTCTATTGAAGTATTAAATTGATCGAACAACGTTATGTCTAACCATTGGGTATTTTGTATCCTACTACCAATATGGATAGCTGTTCTTAACATTCTAAATGCGCTGTTGAATGCATAAACTCTCATCTCTCCGTTTTCTTCCAGTTCGACAAGACTGAGAAGTGATGGTATTTCGTTAACCTCAATTATATTGCCGTCAATTTTTAACTCAAAGCTTAACCCCAAGTCAGAAAGCATTATCTTTCCTTGATTTTTTATTAGATCACTTTGAAATTTTTTCCCGTCAATATTACCACTTAGTATCGACTGCTGAATTCGATAGTTTATACATTCGAACTCGTCAAATGCGGCGTTTTTCAAGGTAGTTGTCGCCTGAGCTGTTAAGCTGCTTCTTTTTTATTC
>OJEP01000039.1_pt1 | contig 105823 bp, 93 predicted proteins | sample 1593761 | NCBI WGS metagenome assembly OJEP01 (sample SAMN05416783, study PRJEB24817) | seawater metagenome | isolation source: Sea water | place: Canada:Atlantic | collected 2013-11
CGAAACTGCTGTAGAGCAAGACGATGACCTAATGGAAGCGTACATGGAAGGTGAAACTCCTTCGGTTGAAGACATCAAGCGTTGTATCCGTAAAGGTACACGTGACCTTGCTTTCTTCCCTACGTTCTGTGGTTCTGCATTCAAAAACAAAGGTGTTCAATTAGTACTTGACGCTGTTGTTGACTACTTACCATCTCCTACAGAAGTTGATCCTCAGCCTCTTATGGATGAAGAAGGTAACGAAAATGGCGAACATGCAATCGTATCTGCTGATGAAACGTTTAAAGCGTTAGCATTTAAGATCATGGATGACCGTTTCGGTGCACTAACATTCGTACGTATTTACTCTGGTAAATTGAACAAGGGTGACACCATCCTTAACGCATTTACGGGTAAAACTGAGCGTGTTGGCCGTATGGTTGAGATGCAAGCTGACGAACGTATTGAGTTATCTAGCGCACAAGCGGGTGACATCATTGCTATCGTAGGCATGAAGAACGTACAAACTGGTCACACACTTTGTGATCCGAAAGATCCAGTAACACTAGAGCCAATGGTTTTCCCAACGCCAGTAATCTCGATTGCTGTTCAGCCTAAAGATAAAGGCGGAAACGAGAAAATGGGTATCGCTATCGGTAAGATGATTGCAGAAGATCCTTCGTTCCAAGTTGAAACTGATGAAGATTCAGGCGAAACCATCCTTAAAGGTATGGGTGAGCTTCACTTAGACATCAAAGTAGACATTCTTAAGCGTACTTACGGTGTAGATCTTATTGTTGGTCAACCTCAAGTTGCTTACCGTGAAACTATCACTCAAGAAATTGAAGATAGCTACACGCATAAGAAGCAATCTGGTGGTTCTGGTCAGTTCGGTAAAATCGACTACCGCATCAAGCCTGGCGAAGCGGGTTCTGGCTTTACGTTCACATCATCTGTTGTTGGTGGTAACGTACCGAAAGAATTCTGGCCTGCAGTTGAGAAAGGCTTCAAGTCTATGATGGGCGAAGGTGTTCTAGCTGGCTTCCCAGTACTAGACGTTGAAGTTGAACTTTTTGACGGTGGCTTCCACGCAGTGGATTCATCAGCAATCGCGTTCGAAATCGCTGCTAAAGGCGCTTTCCGCCAATCTATTCCTAAAGCGGGTGCACAACTTCTTGAGCCAATCATGAAAGTTGACGTATTTACGCCAGAAGATCACGTTGGTGACGTAATCGGTGACCTTAACCGTCGTCGTGGTATGCTAAGCGACCAAGAAGCTGGTTTAACTGGCGTTCGCATTAAAGCAGACGTTCCGTTATCAGAAATGTTCGGTTACATCGGTTCACTACGTACAATGACATCTGGTCGTGGTCAGTTCTCTATGGAGTTCTCACACTACGCAGCTTGTCCACAAAACGTAGCTGACAAAGTAATGGAAGAAGCTAAAGCACGTAAAGCAGCTAAGTAATTAGCTACTAACTAGGTAAGCATTCATGCTTACCTTAGTGTTAAGCATATAAAAGCCCGTCTGGAATACCAGACGGGCTTTTTTGTTGCTAAATGCTAATTAATACATCTTGTAGGGTAAGAACTTTCCAGACATCACCACACTTACGCGGTCACCTTTAGGATCGTTCTCGCGTTGCAAATCCATTGAGAAATCGATAGCGCTCATTATGCCGTCTCCAAATTCTTCATGAATAAGTTCTTTTAAGGTTGTGCCATAAACACTGACTAATTCGTACCAGCGATAGATAAGCGGGTCGGTAGGCACTTCGGTCGGCAACGAACCTTTATAAGGCGCAATTTGTAACCAAGCAATGGCTTCATCACTCAGTTCTAGCATTTCGCCCACGGCTGTCGCTTGTTCTTTAGTCATCGCCATTTGCCCTAAACACGCGGCGGTACTCCATTCTTTTGATTGTCCTACCGCTTGGGCAATTTCACTCCATTTAATGCCTTTAGAAATTTTTGAAGACTGGATCATGTCGGTAACTTGAGTTCGATTGGTAATCATTGCATTTCCTTTTTTGAGTGATACGGGTTATTGATAAAAGTTAGTTGTTGCCATAAAGCAGTATGAAGGTAATTACATTACTAATAACTAACAGCAGGGACAGTCCCTGCCAGAATTTAAGTGGGTGACGTTGTATTAATGGCGCGGTCACGCGGTTAAGAAAAGCGGGGCTAGGGTGTCGAAGGTGATAGGTAAACTCAGATAAGCTAGCAAAACGCTTTTCAGGATTAGGCTGTAATGCTCGTTTCAGCGTGGCATCTATCCAAGCTGGAATAGGCCGTCTATCATCAAGCACCGATTGATATTTGAGTTTGTGCTGCGCCGCCACGGTCCGGGTTTTAGCTACTTGTGTGCCATAAGGAAAGCGGTCGCTGAGTAAGTAATAGGTGAGTACGGCAAGAGAATAAAGGTCGGATTGATCACAGCCGCTATCGCCTAAGAAGTATTCTGGAGCAACATAAGCTGCGGTGCCCATAATATCACTCTCGTGTTCAAATAATGCGTCACTAATGCCAGCAACACGGGCAGAACCTAAATCTATTATTTTGCAGTTACCTGAAGCTTCGATCATGATGTTTTCAGGGCGAATGTCTTGATGGAGAAGTCCTTCTCGGTGCATGGCCATTAAGCCTTGTGCTACCTGCTCAATAATACTTCGTACTTTTTCAACATCTGGCTTAGGGTTATCAGTTAGCCACTGGGTTAAGTTCTGCCCTTCAATATATTCGCTAATGGTATACATACATGAAGGCGGCTGAATACGAGTAGGTACGTTAATTACATGGTTGGATTTAATTCGTCGTGCCAGCCATTCTTCTAATGCAAAGTGCTCAAGGTAGTGGCTGTCTTGTGCCAGTTCAGTAGACGGTATTTTAATAACGATATGTGCTTTGTTATTTTCATCCCACGCTAGGAAAACATGGCTTCTAGCCGACTGGTATAGCTGTCGCTCAATGCGGTAGGCATCTATCGTCTCTCCCACATTCAACTGCTTAATAATGGGAGCTGACGTTTCATCAACAGCATATTCCGGTGTTAAAAACTTACCATCGCCCACGCTCTCTACTGTTATAAATTGGCAAGAAACGTTGTCATCACTGTTGTTTTCTAACGCAAGATCTACAAGGCGTTGCGCGAGGGGCTTGGCGCTCTTTTTTGCTATAGAAGTTTTTGAAATAGCAGTTTTTTGACTAGAAGTGCTATGAGCAGAAGCATCATCCTCAGACGCATAAATCGGCGATATAAGTGAGGCAAGCGTAGGGGATGAAACATATTCATAAACGCCATCTGTCATTAGAATAAGGGTATCGCCTGCTTTTAGCGGGACCGCGAGGTAATCAATGTCGACATTCGCATGCACACCCAGCGCATTAGCGAGATAAGACTCATGCTGTGAGTGGTCTACTCGATGAGATTGGGTAAGGACTTGTATCCTATCGTCAGAATACAAACAGACTCTAGCATCACCAACATGGAATATATGTGCCGTATCGCCTTTAACGATAACTGCAGAAAAAGTGCATACGTAGCCCTTATCAGGGGTATAGCAAAAAGGGCTTTGCTGAGTTTTGGTATATAAAGTGGCATTAATACTTTGTATTACGGTTTTAGCGCTTTGCATCACACCCCAAGTTTCAGGGGTACAAAAGTATTGTTTTATGAAATCTTTAATTGCTAAATCACTGGCTATTTGGCTAACCGTGCTGCTACTTATGCCATCGGCAAGTGCAAAGGCGGCGCCTTTTAATGTTAAAGCTGGGTCGTTACTAGCTGGAATAAACGCATCGCAAGCGTCTTGATTTATTGGCTTAACGCCGGCGCTACTGCATTCGCTATAGTGAAGTGATAAGGATTGAATCTGCATATTAAAAAAGCCCGATACAGAGGAAACGTACCGGGCTTGCTAACTTATACTGTAGCGGCTTTTGCTGGCGCTTTTTCAGCAACAGCAATTTTACGCTTAGGTGCAGTTTTAACGTGTGTGCTGTAAATCGTTAAACCTGTAAACGCTAAACCACCAACAAGGTTACCTAGCGCTGTTGGAATTTCATTCCACACGAAGTAATCCATGATAGAAAACTCACCACCCATGATAAGACCGAATGGGAATAAGAACATGTTTACAACAGAGTGTTCAAAACCCATGAAAAAGAACAGCATGATAGGCATCCACATGGCCAATACTTTACCGCTCACATGAGTAGAGATCATCGCGCCAACTACACCCAGTGATACCATCCAGTTACACAACATGCCGCGAATAAAAATAGTAAACCAACCGGCAGTACCATGTTCTGCGTAACCTAATGTTCTCGCTTCACCGATACTAGCTACTTTAGCAGCAATAGCACCACCATCTACGTTGTAACCCATGGTGAAAATAAAAGACATCATAAAGGCAACAGTCAGTGCGCCACCAAAGTTACCTAAAAATACTAAGCCCCAGTTACGTAAAATTTGTTTAGGGGTAACACCCGGTCGCTTAGCAAGCCAAGCAAGTGGGGTTAATACAAATACACCCGTTAATAGGTCGAAGCCCATTAAATACAGCATACAAAACCCCACCGGGAACAAAACGGCCCCCAGTAAGAAGATGCCGGTTTGCACCGCAATCGTAATAGCAAATACAGCCGCTAACGCTAATATTGCGCCAGCCATAAATGCGCGGATTAGCGTATCTCGTGTAGACATGTAAATTTTAGATTCACCGGCATCTACCATTTTCGTAGCAAACTCGGCGGGAAGTAAATAAGCCATAATTAATCACCCTGATTTGTAATTTATTTAAAATAACGAGCCACATCACTGCTTTCATCGATAGAACAAACGAACAAAAAAAAACGTCCACACCATTCCCTGTTTCCAAAGAAGGTTGTGGACGTCTTTATCCAATTCGATAGATTGTGTTAGTCAGTTTACAAACCGACTCGTACTGTTAAAAGATTAGCGAAAATAGTGCCAAAAAAGCATTTTAATAATAACTTTAATTAAATCATTGGGTTATTCTTATTTAGTTACACTAATAAATGATTGGAGTGATCAGCTTTAAACCACAATGGTGCAAATGAAGTGCTAGGGTGCACCGAATTGGTGGTTAATAAACCAAAAAATTCCACCTCACACTTTTTATTATTGACTGACTCTAGCGTTATATGGCTTTGGTTTGCTTTAAGTCTTTTTTTAACGCGACAAGTGTATCTTTCATTGCTCGTTCTTTTTGACTTCGGCTATCGCGACTTTCATCTGTAGCACTTTGATATAGTGCATGTTCAAAATCTTGGGTGAGCGAGTTAAATAGCGAGGCCGCGTTTGTTGGTAAAAAGGGTTTCACTTGTTTGAAGTATGCAGTGCTTCCTTTGTTCTCTCGCGCTACCTTAGTAAAATTCGACACCAACTCAACAGCGTTTAAATAAATGTGTTGATGTGCAGGCACGGTCGACTTCTTTCTAAGAGGAAAGAACAGCACAAGCAGAAAAATACTGACTATCCCCAGAAGACTCAAAAAGAAGAACGTCATTTTCTGAGAGGTTAAATCGCCAAGAAGCTTTTTTAATAAATCAGTTTGAGTTTGATTATCAAAACCCAGAACTAATCTACTCCACTGATAATCAAGTTGGCGAAACCATCCTCTGATAGATAAAAACAGTTCAGCTGAATTTAAATTCTTAAACATACCTTCACTGCGAGTTTCATTAAAATCGGCTAACGCTTGTTCTAATCCAAAGGTAATGCGTGATGGTGCCACCATACTAGTAGGATCGTACGAGACCCAAACGCCGTCTATTAATGCTTCTACCCAAGCGTGGGCATCGTACTGGCGAACTTGTATTACGTTGTCACTTAATAATTCGCCACCTTGATAGCCTGTCACCATACGAGCAGGAATGCCCGCAACCCGAAGGGCAAACACCATGGCGCTGGCATAGTGAGCACAAAAACCCGCCTTTGCTTCGAACATAAAGGTGTCGATGGGCGAGTTCGGCATAGCGTCAGGTTGTAAGGTGTAACTAAATCCGTTGGTTTTAAAGTGGCGTAGAATGTCATCGGCAATACTTCGCTCACTGTGCGCATTTGCTTTTAGCTGCTTTACCCACGCTTGAGTACGTACGTTGCTGTCCATGGGGTATTGAATATTAAGTTGATAATCAAAGTCATATATCTCACTAACACGTGGCGTTTCTGGATAATAAGTTAAATAGAACGCGCGTTTGCCAACAATTGGACGCGCTGCACGTAATGCATAATTGAACTGACGCCGCATCTCAGGATTGTCTAAATTTGTGTTTTCAGCCGACACATCAAGAGAATACAGCCAGCGTTGGTTACTGGGCTCTACTATCAATTGATAGTTTTCTGAGGGGGGAAGCGATGCGTCAGTTGAAGGCGCCGCGACACGTCGACCCATAGTTTTAAGCTGTGCCTCAGCTTGTTTTCGTCGTGGGCTAATTGTCCACGTTTTACCGTCAAAGGCTTCCATCGTCATGGCGCGCCAATACCGCTGTTCGGCCAATGGTGGGCGTTGCTCAAAGGTGGCGGTGAACGCTAAATCAGACGACCTCGCCAGCGAGGCAATATCCCCTGGCGTGACCGAATCTGATAACCCTGTTTCATTAGACTTAGACGTAGGCATTTGCCAAAGAGGAGGAAACTGCGGCATCACTACAAATAACAGTGCGGCCAAGGGAAATGCTTGCAGCAGTATTATCGACGATTTACGCATCGACCCCCTAAAACTTCTCGCGGGGGCGTATACCAATGACAATGCGGTGAACAAAAGAACGATAACCGCGACATAGCCTATCCATGCTTCAATACCTAAAGCAAAAATAAAACCACAGCCGACCAGAAATATGCACGAGCAGAATAGCTGTAAAAAATCTTTCGTTTTTGAAAGCAACATAAGCTTCAGCGAGCAGGCAATCACTAAAAGGTTAATCATGCTGTTGAGCAAACCAATAGAAAGACCGAACCAGCCTAGCGCTATTAAGGATAATACGGCTAACAAATTTACGGTGCGGCTACTTGGGTTATATTCTTGCCACCTAAAATACAACGCGCTTTGCATAATAACCGCGCATATGGCAAGTAATATCACCCAAGTTAGCAATGGGGTAAGCAGGCTAAGGGTTAGTACCATAAAGCAGGTGGATAGCAGCATATTTGCTTTATGGTTCATTTACTCAGCCCTTGGAAATCACTGTTGTCTGCGGCTTGCGCGGCAAGAGGAGCCGCCGGAGAGATAGATGCATGACTCGAAGACTTAGCCGAACTAGCATCAAAAGGTGTGTTGGGATAAGTCGCCAGTGCCTTCAGACATTGATGCATGTGTGAAATAGAATTATTGGGGGTAAAGGTTGCACTACCTAGTTTTAAACCGTAGTGCAGACCTTGCGATTGCATCGACACTATTTTTTGAGTCAATGCACTTAATCCTTCTTCTAGCGGGGTGTTAGTCGGCAAACTTAAATACACGTCGTCGCTTTTTTGTTCGCTAAACTGCTTTACCACCCAATTTCCTGTTTTAGCGACTTGCTTCCACGCTACGCGGTTTAACGGTTCGCCTTCAATGAAATCGGTGAGGGCAAAAAAGTCTTCATTACCTTGTCGGTCATCTTCTTTACCACCGACGGCATCTTCCGTGTTGTGAACAACTTCACACACCGGTCCAGCTTTGGGTTCTGGATACACGATGACTTTTACGTCGAAATCTAAGTGAGTCCAACAATGATACAAACCGAAGGGGTAGGCGCTTTTAAAGGTAATTCGAGGGAGTCTGTGCTCACCTCTAGTGTGAAGTAATAAAGGAACAGTCAGTCGCTGTTCTCGATTGCCAATATCAAAGGAGATAGTGCTCGTATCTTTTCGCCTAGGCAGTTGAAGCTTATTTATCTCAAGCCAATGCGCCTGCAATAAGCCTTCCGGCGTAGTTTTATAGTCTGAGTGCTTAATCCGATTGAGGGTAAGGTGTGCTGACGTATTAGCAAATACGGTTTTGGGGGAGGATGCGCTAAGGGCAATAGCCGCAAAATTTTGATAGCTGTAAAACAAAGTGAGTAACATTACGCTAAGTAACAAATAGCTTAATAACAGCATAAGGTTGTTTTGATAGTTAGTGCCTAATAGAAACAAGCACATACACATCACGATAAATCCCCAGCCAAAACGGCTCGGCAAAATAAACACCGAACGCATATTCAGAGCATGTGAAGAATGTGGCGGAATACGTTTGTCTAGCCAAGCGAGCCAATGCTTATGTAATACCTTTTTAAACATGGATTACGCCGCCAGCGGATCGATACTATCCAGTAAATGCTGACTTAGCGACGTGCCCGTATGTTCAGGGGTACTTGCACTAAGCCTATGCTCAGTAACGGCAACGAATATAGCTTGCACGTCATCTGGCGTCACAAAAGTTCTATCGTGCATATAAGCCCAAGCCCTAGCGGCCTGCAATAAGGCTCGGCTAGCCCGTGGCGACAACGGGGTAGGGTAGCGACCTTCTGCGCGACTTTCTGTCACTAAACGCAATATATAATTAATCACATCATCGCTAGCATGCACATGGGTAACCGCATCTTGCATAGTGATCAAATCGGTCTGCGATAAACACGAGGCTATCTGTTGCTGAACGTCAGTTGATTGTTTCAGCATGGCTTTTTCGGCTTCCCAGTTCGGAAAGCCCAGGGAAATACGCATAAAAAAGCGGTCTAGTTGTGACTCAGGTAGCGGATAGGTGCCAGATTGATAACCCGGGTTTTGCGTGCCGATAACAAAAAAGGGAGAAGGTAAAGCATGGGTGGTGCCATCAATACTCACTTGTCGCTCTTCCATCGCTTCTAACAAGGCACTTTGGGTTTTAGGGCTTGCTCGGTTTAGCTCGTCGGCAAGAACAACTTGGCTAAAAATGGGGCCGTGCCTAAATTGAAATTCACCATTGTGACTTTGATAAACGTTAACCCCTAGCATGTCTGATGGGAGTAAATCTGACGTAAATTGAATACGTGAATATTGAAGGCCGAATACATGGGAAAGTGCGTGGGAAAGCGTGGTTTTACCCATACCAGGTAAATCTTCAATAAGAAGGTGACCATGAGCTAGCAAACACGTTACCGCAAGTTTTAACTGTTCAGATTTGCCGATAATCTTCTGACTTAGCGCGTCATGCACTAATTGAATCTCTTTTCGCATGATAAAACGTTACCTTTTTAACCCCTTATGTATTGATAATAGCAACTAAAGTGCTCAAATAGCAGTTGACACCCATACAAAGGTATGAGCATGGTTATTTAACACGTTAAAAGCATCATTTTAATGTTGGTTTTAACGAATTTAGGGCTAGGTTAGAAATAGTGCTGCGCTGTGCGTATCGGTTGTCTATAATGGGGCATCTTGTTAAGGAAGTAGTTATGAAAAGCATTGAAATAGATGATGATTTGTATGCCTTTATCGCCAGCCAAACAAAACATATAGGCGAGAGCGCATCAGAAATTTTACGTAGGCTTTTATTGCCTGAAGACGGTGAAATAAAGGGTGCAAGCAACGCCTCTCTACCTGATGAGTCAGTACAATCGGCGAAAGCACCGGTTGCTGCTACCACTACCGCTAACGCCTCGGCGCAAAAGGCAGAAGCGAAACCAGCCACTAAACCGGTGGCCAAAGCGGCACCTAAAGCAACCGTTGCCAAAGCACCAGTGACGAAATCACCCGCTGCAAAATCAACAACTGCAGCCAAAGCGCCCGTTAAAAAAGACGTAGTGGCGCCAACGGTGACTGAAATAGAAAATCACAATAAAGATGATATTGTGGGTATGGTATCTCAAGATGCGTTATCGACCTTTACCAAACGTGTCGACCAATTCTTATTTATTCTAAGTGCTGCGCACAAGTTAAATAGCGATACCTTTGAAAACGTTAAATCGATTATTGGTAAAAATCGTACCTATTTTGCTACAAGCAAAGAGGCGTTGTTAGAAAATGGCAGTAGTACTAATCCAAAAGCCATTCCTGATAGCCCATTTTGGGTGGTCACCAACAACAATACCGCGAAGAAAGTAAACATGCTGGAACAAGTTTTGCGTACATTAGGGTATCAGCCCGATGTCGTCGAAACGGTAGTAAGTCGATTCGCCCCAGAGGGCAAATAAACGCTTAACTTAAAATAAGGACTTTTCATGGCTTTACATCCGCAGGCTGGTAAGCCAGCTGCACCTGAACAACTGATTAATGTGGCACAACTTGTTAGCCAGTATTACAGCTACAAACCAGACGCCGCTGCCCCAACTGAAGCAGTAAGTTTTGGTACTTCAGGGCACAGAGGATCGGCGTCGAACTATACTTTTACCGATACCCATATTAGTGCAATCTGCCAAGCACTGGTTGAATATCGTGAAGCAGAAGGTATTACCGGGCCGCTATTTATAGGTAAAGACACCCATGCATTGTCTGAACCTGCCATGATCACCGCCATCGAAGTACTCAGTGCCAACGGTGTTGATGTGGTAATTCAACGAAGCGACAACGAAAGCTTAGGTTATACCCCCACGCCGGTAATTTCCCGTACTATCATTCGTTATAACCGAGAAAACGCGGCGAAGTCTGACGGGGTAGTCATAACCCCATCACACAACCCACCCGAAGATGGTGGGTTCAAATATAACCCTCCTCATGGCGGCCCAGCTGATAGCGACGTGACGACCAAAATTCAAAATCGTGCGAACGCGCTTATTGCCGAAGGCAATAAAGACGTTAAACGCATCGATATCCGTTCCGTAAGAGCCCAGAAGTTAGTGCGCGAAGAAGATTTTATGGAACCTTATATTGATGACCTAGCTCAGGTTATTGATATGCAGGCTATCGCAAAAGCGGGCTTGAAACTCGGTACTGACCCCCTTGGCGGTGCAGGTATCGGTTATTGGTCTCGTATTGCGGATAAATATGGATTAGACATCACGGTTGTAAACCCTGCTGTCGACCCTCAGTTTGGATTCATGCGCCGCGATAAAGACGGCAAGTTACGCATGGACTGTTCAAGTGCTTTCGCCATGGCGGGCTTAATCGAATTAAAAGATGATTTTGACCTTGCATGGGGCAACGACCCAGATTTCGATCGCCACGGTATCGTATGCAAAAGTGCTGGCTTAATGAACCCCAATCATTATCTTGCGGTGGCCATTCAGTATTTATATACACACAGACCCGAGTGGCCAGCGTCACTTAAAATCGGTAAAACACTGGTTTCAAGCAGCATGATCGATCGCGTAGCGAATAGCTTAGACAAACCCCTTGCTGAAATGCCAGTAGGCTTCAAATGGTTTGTAGATGGTTTATCTAACAGTGAAATTGGTTTTGCAGGTGAAGAAAGTGCTGGTGGTATTTTCTTACAGCGAAATGGCGAAACTTGGGCTACCGATAAAGACGGTTTTATCCTGTGTTTGTTAGCTGCTGAAATTCTTGCGGTGACTAAGAAAGATCCAGGTGAACACTATCAGGCATTAACTGAGCAATTTTCATCGCCGGTTTATAACCGTGTAGATGTGGCTGCTACCTTAGAGCAAAAGCAGAAGTTATCTGCTATGGATGCTTCGGTAGTAACCAGCGATACCCTAGCTGGTGAGCCCATTACTGCCGTGCAAACCCACGCCCCAGGTAACAATGCCGCTATTGGTGGTGTAAAGGTTTCTACAGAAAATGGTTGGTTTGCAGCACGTCCATCAGGGACTGAACAAATCTACAAAATTTATGCAGAAAGCTTTAAAGGTGAAACTCACTTACAAGAATTAATTCAAGAAGCGGAAGCCTTAGTGGGTAAGATTATCAAATAAGGTCAAAAAACAACCTCTTCAAGGCGGGGTTTGTTAAATCAATGTTAAACGCCGGATGATTGCATACGTTTTCATCCGGTTTTTTGTTATTTTAACAAAATTATCACAACAAAATCGTTTAAGCACTGCTATATTGATCTCATATTGTTGATTTTTTCTGTAATTAAATTACATATTGAGTGTGCTTTAGTACACATCAACCAGAGTGAGACGCAAAATGAATGCAAAAGCTGCCAAAACGCAACCCTCTTCACCGCTAGACAAGACAGAGTTTAAAGCTGCTATTGTTAAGCACCTTCACTGTACGCTAGGTACGGATGAAAATAAGGCTAATAACCACGCATGGTGGAAAGCTACCTGTGCAGCCATTCAGGCTCAGGTACTAGAAGGCCTTCGCAAAACGCAAAAAAGTCACTACTTCAATGATACTCGTGCAGTACATTATTTTTCTGCTGAATTCTTAATGGGTAGATTGTTATCGAACAACCTTCAAAATTTAGGTTTGTTCGATGTGGCTAGTGGCGCATTAAAAGAACTTGGTGTTGAAATTACCGACATCATGGAAGAAGAGCCAGACATGGCACTAGGTAATGGCGGGTTAGGGCGCTTAGCCGCGTGCTTTATCGACTCACTTGCCACAATGGAATTGCCTGCAATTGGTTATGGTATTCATTATGAACATGGCCTTTTCCGTCAAGAAATTAAGAGTGGTGCTCAAATAGAACGCCCTGATAGTTGGCGCGATTACGGTAACCCGTGGGAAATCTGCCGCCCAGAGTCAATTCAAGAAGTGCCTTTATTTGGTTATGTAGAAACCAAATACGGCGAAAGCGGCCGTATTCAGAAAGAATGGCACCCTGGCTCAATTGTTAAAGGGATACCATGGGATATTCCTGTCGTTGGTTATGAAGGTAAAACCGTAAACGTGTTGCGTTTGTGGCAGTCAGATTCATCTGATTACTTCAATTGGGATGTATTCAACGCTGGTGGTTATGTAGATGCGCAGCGTGAAAACGTACAAGCAGAAACCATTTCAAAAGTACTCTATCCAAACGATGAAACTCAAGCAGGTAAAGAGCTTCGTTTAATTCAGCAGTACTTCTTCTGCTCATGTTCCTTAAAAGACATCATTCGCCGTTACAAGCGTGCCCATGGTGATGACTGGAGCCGCTTCGCTGATCAGGTTGTCATTCAATTAAATGATACACACCCAGCTATCGCGATTCCTGAACTTATGCGTATCTTAGTCGACCGCGCTGAACTAGATTGGGATCAAGCATGGGGTATCAGCACGAAAGTGTTCGCTTATACCAACCATACGTTGTTACCTGAAGCCTTAGAAAAATGGCCTGCACGTATGATTGAAAAAATCTTACCGCGCCATTTAGAAATCATCTATGAAATTAACCATAGATTCATGGCAGAAGTCGATAAGAAATGGCCAAGCGACAACCGCATTAAAGCCAAGCTTTCTATTATAGAAGAAGGCAACGAGAAAATGGTACGTATGGGCCACTTATCGGTTATTGGCTCATTCGCGGTAAATGGCGTAGCTGAAATGCACTCTCGACTCGTGAAGTCTGACTTGTTCCCAGAGTTCGATGCATTATGGCCAGGCAAATTAACGAATGTAACGAATGGTATTACGCCACGTCGTTGGTTGAAAGCGTGTAACCCTGAACTTTCTAAATTGATTGATAAGAAAATTGGCACAGATTGGCCAAAAGACTTATACAAACTTGAAGCACTAGAAAAGTACGCCGATAACAAAACGTTCCAAAAGCAATTCATGCAAGTGAAGCTTAACAACAAGCAATTGCTGGCTGATGAAATTCGAGAGTCGTTAGACATTGAAGTAGACGTAAACGCTATCTTCGATGTGCAAATTATTTTTTTTTCAAGCAGAAGACGGCATACGAGATAGGAGTCCGTCTCGTGGGCTCGGAGATGTGTATAAGAGACAGATATGGTACCTCGTGTATTCATTTTTGGCGCGAAAGCAGCACCGGGTTACAAGTTAGCGAAAGATATTATCTACGCCATCAACAAAGTGGCAGATAAAATCAATAACGACCCACGTGTAAACAATAAAATTAAAGTGGTGTTCTTGCCGAACTACCGCGTATCGCTTGCTGAGAAAATGATCCCAGCATCAGACGTGTCTGAGCAAATTAGTACTGCAGGAAAAGAGGCGTCTGGAACCGGTAACATGAAGTTGGCACTTAACGGCGCTATTACCGTAGGTACACTTGATGGCGCTAACGTTGAAATTGCCGAAGAAGTAGGCGATGACAACATCTTTATCTTTGGCCTAACCGTTGAAGAAGTTCACGAACTGAAGGATGAAGGCTACAAGCCTTACGATTACTACTACCGCGATCCTGAAATTAAAGCGGTTCTTGATTGGCTTGAAACCGATTACTTCACGCCGGGTAAGCCAGGTGCGCTAGTGTCGATTAAGCAAAGCTTGTTAGATCATGGCGACCAATACATGGTGCTAGCAGACTTCCGTAGTTATTGCGATGCACAAATTGCTATTGATGAGGCGTACCGTGACAAAGCGCGCTGGGCTAAAATGGCGATTATCAATACCGCTAAGATGGGTAAGTTTACCTCAGACCGTTCAATTAAAGATTATGTAGAACGTATTTGGAAACTTTCACCGTGTAAGATCGAAAACTAGTCTCAAAGAGTCTCTAAAAAAAGCCCGGAAATGCTATGCTTTCCGGGCTTTTTGTTGTGATATATTTATCCAATTAAAATAAAAATAAATTAAAAATCAATAAGTAGCCGATTTAATGTAAAAAGGTCTGCAATCTATAATAAGGTATAGATTCATATACTGATAACACGTTGCGCTTAGTATTAAGTCGTGTTGAACTACCGTCTGCTTATTTTAAGCACCTAGCCGCCGTTTAGTGCAAGGAAACCGTCATGAGCCAACATCATAATTCGCTGGCTACACTTCCCAATCGATTTGCGTTTATCGACACAGTCTCGAAGTGTGGTGTATTGCATTCATCATTATCACTAATGCTAGTGGATGTAGTCCGTTTCTCAGACGTAACCACCAGTTTAGGGATTAATATTGGTGACAGGTTTCTGCTAGAAATTGCAAACCGCATCCAATCTTTGTTTGGTGGTGATATTCGCCTTGGCAGAATAAGTGGTGATGTATTTGGTATTGCGTTTCCCGGTACGCGAAGTTCAGGCCAAATGCGAGACATGTTCGAACGGCTTGTTGAGCATTTCAAAACACCCATGCATCACGATGGCCATGCATTCATCGCCGATTTTAATGTAGGTGTAGTGACATCAGAGGGGCAGGCCTTTGAAATTACGGCATTTGTGTCTCGTGGAGAAGCGGCACTAAAGCAAGCAAAAGAAAATAAGTACGAAAACTTTTGCCTGTACAATATGCAAGATAAAACCGATACGGGTCGTAGTCTTGCATTAAAAGCTGATTTAAAACGTGCGTTATCGCAAAATGAATTAGAGCTTTATTATCAACCTAAAGTTAACCTTCAAACCCTTGAAGTTATTGGGGCTGAGTGCTTACTTCGCTGGAATCATCCGTTAGATGGCGTACTGTTCCCAGGCCCGCTTATTGAAGCGGCAGAATCCTATAACATGATGAATGAGTTGGGCTATTGGACATTAGAGCAAGCATTTAGAAGTTTAGTTGATTTTGATTTTCACCGTTTGTCGCTGACCTTGTCTGTCAACATATCACCTACTCAGTTGTATGATAATCATCTTATCCCTTCCTTAAAGATGCTCAGTAAGTCTTACGCCATGCCGCTTACTCGTATAGAGTTAGAGCTGACTGAAGATGTGGCCTTGTCTAATTCACTGATGGTGAAAAGGCAGCTTGATGAGCTTCGCGCCCTAGGGGTCGCCATTTCGGTAGATGACTTTGGTAAAGGTTACTCAAACCTAGCATACATTCGAGATCTTGATTTAAGCGCGCTTAAAATAGATAAAACCTTTGTTATAGAATTAGCGAATCATCCTGTTAATCGCGCCATTATCGAAGCTGCAAAAATTATCGGTAAAGCGAAGAACTGCGATGTCATTGCCGAAGGTGTTGAAACTATTGCTCAACTTCACATATTACGAGAAGTGGGTGTAACGATAGGGCAGGGGTACTTGTTTTCAAAAGCCATTCCGCTGAATGACTTTATTAGTCTGGCGCAGCAAGAAATTATAGTCGGTAACTCTCCTTTACGTGCCTAAATAAAATCCCTCCGTTTCGAAGGGGCAATACGTGCATTCGCTTGGCTGAATCGCTAAACTAGTGTTATTCAAGCTACTTTTGGTTTATGTATGCAACAACTTATCGAGCAAGGAAATTTTCTTTCTTTGTCTAGAACTCAACCTGAGTTATTTACCTCTTCTATTCAATTTACGTTAGACAACGGTACTGACGTTGCTATCGCCGCCCCTGGTATTATTGCCTTCACGCCAACGGCGAAAACGTCTATCAATAAACATGTTGTGCTATCTAGCGGCGTTCATGGAAATGAAACGGCCCCCATCGAAATATGCGACGAGCTGGTACAGCATATTCTTACTAATAAGCTCGAGCTTAGCCATCGTGTACTTTTTCTATTTGGTAACTTACCGGCCATGGATATTGCCGAAAGGTTTGTAGAAGAAAACATGAATCGGTTGTTTAATGGCGCCCATTCGAAAGGGGAAGGGTGCAACAACAGTGAGCGCAAACGTGCTAAAGCGCTAGAAGAGGCGATAACCGATTTCTTCTCTGTGGCAGCTTCTGGTGATGAGAAGTATCACTACGACTTACATACGGCTATCCGTGAGTCTAAAAATGAAAAGTTTGCGGTCTACCCGTATTTGCATGGTAAAGCGCACAGCAAAAGCCAGCTTGGATTTTTAGCTGCGTGTGGTATTCAAACCATTTTGTTATCTGAGTCAGAAACCACAACGTTTAGTTACTCTTCTTCTGTGCAGCATCAAGCACATGCCTTTACAGTTGAATTGGGCAAAGTGCAGCCATTTGGTCAAAACGACATGAGCCGTTTCGAAGCAGCAAAACAATCAATTACTGCACTAATTTGTGAAGATGATTTTAGACCTGACGTTGATATAGACTCGCTAGATATTTATCGGGTGAATCAAGTCATCAATCGTCATCAAAACGATTTCACGTTGCATTTCGATGACGACACACCTAATTTTACCGATTATGCTAAAGGCACGGTATTGGCGACCGAAACCGGTGCTACCTATACTGCGCAGCAAGACGGAGAAGCAATAGTCTTTCCTAATGCTAATGTAGCTATAGGCCAACGTGCTTTACTAACGGTTGTCCCTACAAAGCTGGAGAAACTTAGTGTTTAAGTTAGATGCAAGGCTAGAAGCTGATACATTCTTCATTCACGATTTACCCCTTTGCAGGGTATTACTAATGAATGATAGTCAGTTTCCATGGTTAATATTAGTGCCTCGTGTAGACGGGGTAACTGAAATCATTGAGTTGTCAGAGGCCCAACAGCAACAGTTTTTAAGTGAATCGGCACAGGTGAGCCGTTTACTGCAATCGCAATTTTCACCGGATAAATTGAACGTCGCGGCACTGGGTAATGTAGTGAGTCAGTTGCATATTCACCATGTTGCACGGTATAAAAGTGATATCGCATGGCCAAAACCAATTTGGGGAGCGCAAGCTGTTGTGGCTTACCCTGAAGATAAAGCGGCTGCATTGGTAGACGTGCTGAAAAAGGCATTGTCTTGATAGGCTAGGGTAACCGTGTGCTAGGTGGCTAGCACTGCCGTGAATATCTTATGGTCTACTATAAGACCAAAGTATAAACTCAATTTTTAAAACAACTCAGCAAGGAGCAACCTATGATAATTTCAACTACGCCTACTCTGGAAGGGCAAAAAATTGAAGCCTACTATGGCATTGTGGTTGGCGAAGCCGTAATGGGCGCTAATATAGTAAAAGATTTATTTGCCTCTATTCGTGACATTGTAGGTGGTCGTTCTGGTTCATATGAAGAAGAGTTAACGCGAGCAAGAAAGCTAGCGTTTACAGAACTTGAGCACGAGGCACGTAGTATGGGTGCTAACGCAGTTGTGGGGATAGATCTTGATTACCAAGTTATTGGTGACAAAGGCAGTATGTTGATGGTGAGTATTAGCGGAACTGCCGTAAAAACGTCGCCACTTTAACGCGTAGTAGGTAGGCTAATTTAGACAAAGGGCCTGATTCAATGCCAGCTTAAACCCAGTTTTTAGCAGTTTGAATCTGGTTAGTCTTAATGTGATTAGTCTTAATGAGATTAGCCTTCCAGCAGGGCGACTGTTTTACCAGTCGTCCTCTTCATCTTCAAATCCATTCTTCTTTTGCTTATCGTCTTTCTTTTTAAGCGGCGTTGGAAATTTGAATTTAGCGCTGTATTTTAACAGCGTAATATTGCCAACCACCACGCCCAATACAATAACGATAATAATGACAACCCAAAGTGTATCCATCACTGTCTCCGTTAAAGCTATTTAGTTGTGAGAGCTTACCTAACCCAACTCGCACCACGATTTAACACGTAGCGATAGTAAATTTCATCAATATGCTCCAGCACAACGGCTTTACCGTCAATGCTACTATGCTTGATAGCGGTAGTCAGTGCAGCCAGCGAAAGCGCTTGTTCAAACTCAGTGGCAACAGCCCGGTGGCTTAGGTGCCAAAGCTCACATGCTACGCCGCCTTTATCTCCATTGAATGGGCGAAAGAACCCAAAGGTGCTCATATTCGCTTTAAGCCAATTAGCTAACAAAAAACAAGGCCCACCTTTACGATATTCGCTATCAACTAACGAAAACTTACCGTTCCATTGTTCAACCGCGTGCTTGTCATATACATCAAAGTCACTTCCCCAATGATGTCGACTACCGCCAGGCAACGCTGACCACATCAGTATTGCATGTAGCTTTTCTACGTCTGATAAACTATTCGGGTTTAATGTAGTGCCCTTGCTATCTAACAGCGCCGCTTCGCCACGCCATTTTCTATTCCAAATAGCACACTGTTTATCAAAGTGACGAAAGCTGCTTACTAAGCATAAATCTATACCGTCATCACGGGCAGCGTGTTGCATATTAACAAAAGCGGGTAGCACCCTAGCATGCAGGAAGTGTCCATTTCCTGCATCAACAAGGTGAGGATTGTCTTGCCCTAACCAGATAGCGGGGTTCATGCGAGTAGATTAACCAAAATACCGTAGTACATGTCGCTTAATAACTCTAGATCGCTCATTTTTACACATTCATCTATTTTATGAATGGTGGCATTTACTGGCCCTAGCTCAATAACTTGTGCGCCAGTCGGCGCAATAAATCGCCCATCAGATGTGCCGCCAGCGGTAGATAAAATGGTAGGCGTGCCACGTACATCGGCAATCGCTTTTTCAGTGGCAGTCAGCAGAGGGCCTGAGTCGGTCAAAAAAGGCTGGCCGTTAAACGTCCACTTTATGTCGTAGTCAAGTTCGTGCTTATCCAGAATGGTCGTAACACGATTAATGAGTTCTTGATCTGTCACTTCGGTTGAAAACCGGAAGTTAAAGCACACATGAAGTTCGCCAGGAATTACATTACCTGCACCAGTGCCGCCATTAATGTTTGAAATTTGAAAGCTGGTGGGCGGGAAAAACTCGTTGCCATTGTCCCAATGAGATTGAGCCAATTCCGTTAATGCAGGTGTGGCGCAATGCACTGGATTTTTCGCCAAATGCGGATAAGCAACATGGCCTTGAATACCTTTAACAGTAAGATCGCCAGTTAATGAACCACGTCGACCATTTTTAACAATATCGCCCACTTCATCGGTAGAAGATGGTTCGCCAACCACACACCACGTGATTTTTTCATTTCGTGCTTCAAGGGTATCGATAACACGAGTAGTACCATTAATAAACGGGCCTTCTTCGTCACTAGTAATAAGATACGCAATACTGCCTTTGTGATCAGGATAATCGGCCACAAATTTACGGGTTGCGACTAACATTGCGGCCAAACTGCCTTTCATGTCGGCAGCACCACGGCCATGTAAATAGCCGTCTACTTCAGTAGCCGTAAAAGGCGGGGTTTTCCATGCGCTTTCAGGCCCACTAGGAACCACATCGGTGTGACCAGCAAAACAAAAAACAGGACCTTCTGTGCCACGACGTGACCACAGGTTGGTGGTATCGTCAAACACCATGGTTTCATTGTTGAACCCCAAGGTACCTAAAAAATCTTTCATGGCTTCTTGGCAGCCCTCATCTTCCGGGGTAACCGAACGCCTATTCATTAGGTTTTTAGCAATGTCTATTACGTTATCGTTTAACAAAATATTTCCTCATACTGCGCAGGTTTAAAGCCAATATGAAACGTGCCGTTATGATTTAAAATAGGGCGCTTCACCATCGCAGGGTGTTCAAGTAACAAGGCGAGTGCCTTTTCGCGGGTGATATCTGTTTTATCACTGTCGCCTAGTTGACGATAAGTAGTGCCACGTTTGTTCAACATCACTTCATAACCAAGGCTGGCTTCGGCATTGGCAAGAAAATCGGCGTCTATACCGTCTTTTCTGTAGTCGTGAAAAGTAAATTCGATGTTGTTCTCAGTAAGCCATTTCTTGGCTTTTTTGATCGTGTCGCAATTTGCGATGCCATACATTGTTGTACTCAAAAGGATACTCCGTTACAGCGTGAAGTTAGTGTTAGTGCATAATAGGCTCGTTATTATACATTTTCAAAAAGGGTTTGAATTTGGCTAAATATAAAGGGTTAACAGCGTGTCGCTACCCGCATCAACAAATTTTTGATGCGTTGGTAGAACGCCTATTAATGCTTTGGCATTTAATAAGGTCATTATACAAATATTTTCCACGCCTTGTTGTTTTAGCCATGCGGAATTTACACTAAATAACATAGCACCGGCTTTAATCTGTTCGCCCTGTTTTAACTGAGTTAAAAACTGCGCCCCGTGCAGCATTTGGGTGTGTAAGCCATATTTGATTCGGCACTTAAGCCCAAAAGAAGATCTAATTTCAATTGAATAGTCTAGGGGATCTATTTTCATTACTGTTGCATTGAACGGGGAAACCACTTTACTGGAAGCGGTGATAAGCGCTAAACCTGGCCCCCATGCTCCAACATTGATGAGGTCATCATTAACGTGTTGCAGTAACACACATTGGCCTGAAACCGGTGATGCGATAGGAATGGCTTTTTTAAACTGTTCAGGAGGCGAGGTCAGTTGCTTTTCTATTAACACTACTTGCCCTCAAAAACCGTATAGCCTGCATTTTTTAATGCCTTTGTTGCATCAGCAAGTTTATTATCTTTCACAAGGAAAAAATCGGTTTCAAATGTCGATACAACAAAGATAGAGACTTTCACTGCGGCAAGTACCGCGCCAATCTGCGCCATAATACCTACCATAGATAAATGCAGCGGGCCGAGCAATTCAAGTGCTCGCCAGCCTTCGTCAGAATCTAGTGAATCTACATCTACATTCGATGGTATAACAATAGACAATTCATCTTCTGTTTTGCCCAAGAAAAAAAGCGGGCTTTGAAGTACATTTGCAGGAATTGCACTGTCGCCATCTAGGCTGTGGATCGTAAATGGTTGGGGAAGTACCGAGAGTGTTTGTTTTGGCATGAATAACCGAAAAAAAGGTTTCAATCAAAGTATCCACATTAAAACACTATCTGTGGTTAAGTGCTACGTGTTATCCACTTAATCTGTGGATAAGTTTGTTGAGTAGTTTGGGGCTTTTGTTTAACCTTATGAAATTAAACAATAAAATAAATTGTACAAACAATAGTCAGTGGATAACATTTACCTATTCACAAGCATTTTCCACAGCCTCTGTCTATACATATTTAAAAATTGTTCTGCTTATTTTGCAATTTCTTGTCTTGACACTGCTGTCTTTTATCCAACGTAATAAACCGGATCGCCACGTGGTTTTTTATCAATGGCTGTGCAATTATCAAAGAGTACTATATTTAAATACTGGGTTTACATACTAGGTTACAGACTGGCTTGATGACCTAATAATGCCAAACCTCAAAAGGGGAATGATATGAGCGATAGTTTATGGATGGATATCACCACTGAAGACGCTGATGCCCTAGCTGATTTTTATGTGAATGTAATGGGCTGGAAAAAAGAAGCCTTCGATATGGGCGGCTACAACGATTATGTGATGATGAAAGAAGATGGTAGCCCTGCTGGTGGTATATGTCACAAGCGAGGCTGCAATAGTAATATTCCTGGCGGGTGGGTGCCGTATTTCACGGTAGCCGAATTAGACTCAGCATTGGCCGCTTCTAAAAGCGCTGGTGGGCAGCAAATAGGAGATATTCGCCATCATGGTAAATCTCGCTTTTGTATTATAAAAGACCCTTCAGGGGCGTGTTGTGCACTTTATGAACAAGGCGAAGAGTAAAAGGGCACTACCAGAACACGGCAAGTACACGCTGAGGAAAGGAGGGGAAAGATTAGGAAAGGTTAGGAATACACAGGGTGATGTCAGCTTCAGGCTAAGGGGGCTGACATCACTAACACCACTATGTGTAAAATTTTTGAGCAAGCATTGATTAGGGCGACTATTTATTTAATACGCCGCGATTTACCTGATCCCGCTCAATCGATTCAAATAACGCTTTAAAGTTGCCTTCTCCAAATCCATCGTCTTCTTTGCGCTGAATAAACTCGAAAAACACTGGGCCAAAAACGGTTTCTGAGAAAATTTGCAGTAGCAAACGAGGAGACTCGCCTTCCGTGGTGCCGTCTAACAAAATACCTCGTTGTTTAAATTCTCCAACAGGCTCACCGTGGCCGGGTAAGCGCTCTTCTAACATGTCGTAATAAGTATCAGGAGGTGGGGTCATAAACTTCATGCCCTTCGCTTTAAGTTTATCTAAGCAGCTTATAAGGTCGTCACAAGCAAAGGCAATATGCTGGATACCTTCACCGTTGTATTGCATTAAAAATTCTTCGATTTGACCGCCACCGCCCACGGCTTCTTCATTAAGTGGAATTCGAATTTTGCCATCAGGCGCGGTCATGGCTTTAGATAGTAAACCCGTGTATTCACCCTTAATGTCAAAATAGCGAATTTCGCGAAAGTTAAACAACGATTCGTAGAATTTCGCCCAATGATTCATTCGGCCGCGATACACATTGTGAGTAAGGTGATCCAGCGTGTGGAAGCCACAACCTTCAGGGTGTCTGTCTACCCCTTCAATCCATGTGAAATCGATATCATAAATGGTGTTTTCGCCTTGATAGCGATCGATTAAATAAAGCATGGCACCGCCGATACCTCTGATAGCCGGCAGTTTTAATTCCATTGGGCCCGTGTGGGTGTCCATAGGTTGAGCGCCGCGCTTTAGCACTTCAGAATAGGCGTGCTGAGAGTCTTTAACGCGAAAGGCCATGCCACACGCTGAAGGGCCGTGTTCTTCGGCATAGTAAGAAGCGTGGCAATTTTTTTCATAGTTACTTAAAAGATTGATATCGCCTTGGCGCCACAGCTCCACCTCTTTTGATTTATGCTTGGCCACAAGGGTGAAACCCATCGCTTCAAACATAGGCTCCAATAAACCCTTTTTAGGCGCGGTAAATTCTAAAAACTCAAAACCATCTAACCCAATTGGGTTTTCAAATACGTCTGCCATTTTCTTTCTCGCTTACTGAAGTCACTGCCTTTGCGTTAGTTAATTAGTTTTTGATATTGAACCCACGCTAAGGCGATTGTAATTAGAAGAGATGATTGTAATGGTGAGGTAAATATAAGGGCAATAGAGTGTTAAAACACGACGAGAGCCGTTGTAGCGTATTAAGTGTAACGTTTAGTTTTCAGCTGTGTGAAAACGCAATTTAATCTGGTTTTTAACGGTGTAACCAGCTGAATTTAAATGTTTTATTTTTATTTATGGTCAACTAGGGAATGTTCATAAATACATACATTCAAAGAATTTCCCTACTATTATGATTTTTATATAGTACTTATATCTTACCGTCGAAATGCTTCGTTATTCCTTTCCAACAATCGATATAGTCTGTTTGGCGCAGTGGAGTACTAAGTGCAAACTCAGTTGGGGCAATAGGAAAGCGAGATTCAAACATAAACGCCAGTGTATTTTCGTATTTCTGTGGGGCTAATTCTGTATTCGAGGCAGCTTCAAATACAGAAGCTTCGGGGCCATGAGGGGTAAAGCAATTATGTAAACTCATACCACCAGGCGCAAAGCCTTTTTCTTTAGAATCATAACTCCCCTCAATTAAACCCATAAATTCACTCATCACATTTCTATGAAAATAAGGCGGGCGGAAGGTATTCTCAGCCACCATCCAGCGTGGGGGGAAAATGACAAAATCTACATTGGCAGTGCCTTCAAGTTCCGAAGGCGAGGTTAGCACCGTAAATATGGAAGGGTCGGGGTGGTCAAAACTGACGGTATTAATTACGTTAAAATTTTTAAGATCATATTTGTAAGGCGCTGAATTACCTACCCACGCCACGACATCAAAAGGCGAATGTGGAAGCGGGGCTTGGTATAAATGGCCACAAAATTTGTTAATGATGACATGGGGCGTGTCTACATCCTCAAACCATGCAGTGGGGTACAAAAAGTCTCTTTGATTGGCAAACCCGTTTGCGCCTGCGGGGCCTCGCTCAGATAAAACAAATGACTGCCCATAGTTTTCACAAATATACCCTCGAATTGCGCCATCAATAGGAGTAACGCTAAAGCGAACCCCACGAGGGATCACCATAATTTCACCTGCAGATAGATGTAATTTGCCAAACTCAGTTTTTACTTCCATGTTTCCATGTTGTGGAACGAACAGCATCTCACCGTCGGATGAGTAAAATACCTTATTCCCCATAGACGAATTCGCACTATAGCAGTGAATGCCGATGCCGATTTGCTGATTAGCGTCGCCGTTCGTGGCTATGGTCACTAAACCTTCAATAAAGTCTATGTTGCTACTCTCATCAATTAGGGGGAGAGGATCCCAACGCATTACATTTGGCGGGCACGGCGATTGCGTTTGAGGGCCAGTTTGAAGCTGTGTGTTTTTATAAGGTGAAAAATCACCCATAGCAACAGAAGGCCGAATTCGATAAGTCCAACTGCGTCTATTTTTAGTCCGAGGCGCGGTAAATGCACTGGTGCTGACTTGCTCAGCGTAAAGTTTATAATTAACTTTCTGCGGGCTAAATTGCCCTTTGGGTAGTGCATTAGGCAAGGCTTCAGTTTCATGCTCATTATTAAAACCCGACAAATAAGTTAGTTGACTCACAATACCCACCTTTCAAATACTGCTGATGCTAAACGCTTCTATTTACGTAGCGTAAATATTAATAAAAAGTAAATCAATTGCGTGGCTAGAATAGGGCCCTTATAAAAAATTGATGTGTGATGATTTGTTTACGCGGGTGGAAACTTCAACATCAAATGCACTGCTTATAGTTGTGGTTTCATAAAGGTGATGGACGGCCCATTGATTTTACGGCTTTTACTGATAAATTAGGCGCATACATGATAAGTAGAGTCAATACGTGGCACCGCTAGAAATTTATGCCGGCAATGGGGCAATGAATACCATTAAGCAGCAAGGCTTTCACCCTGAAATATTTAGTTATTTTCTCGGCGCTTCAGGCGGTCCAAAATGGTTTTCACTTGCAGGTTTAGACAGAGTACTGTTCCCTGAGTGGTTTAGTAATGTAGAACATCAAATACATGTTATAGGGTCTTCTGCGGGGGCATTTAGGGCTATTTGTGCAGTACAAAACGACCCGCTTGCAGCCATAAATCGGCTAGCCACGTCTTATTCAACCACTACTTACAGCGATAAGCCTACTCCTGCGGAAATAACCCGCAAGGCGGAAGCGTTAGTAAAAGAAATGGTGGATAGCGAAGGAAAAAAAGAGGTGTTGGCCAACGAGCGATTCAAAGCACACATCTTTGTGGCCAAATGTTTAGGGGCTACCCGGCGCGAGCATAAGTTTTCGCAGTTATCGGGCCTTGCGATGAGTGCTGCCGCTAACGCGGTCACGCGAAAGAACTTAGGTAGGTATTACACACGCTGTATTTTTTCGTCGCCAAATACAGAATTTTCAATTAAAGACCCGTACCAATTGCCCACCGAACATTACGAATTAAATAACGAAAATATCCACAATGCACTGCTTGCCTCCGGTGCTATTCCCGTTGTGCTAGAAGGAATAAGAGATATTGCGGGGGCTCCGCAAGCTATGTATCGCGATGGCGGTATAGTTGATTATCATTTTGACCTAGAATTTGGCCCTGACAAAGGTTTAGTGTTATATCCACACTTTTACCCTAAGCCCATTCCGGGTTGGTTCGACAAGGGCTTAAAACGCCGCGTGGCACATAAAAATAGTTACGACAATGTGGTCATGCTAGTGCCATCTGCCAAGTTCGTTGCAAGCCTGCCATACGGTAAAATTCCAGATCGAAAAGACTTCGAGCAACTCGATGCCACTACCCGTATTAAGTACTGGCAAACGGTATTGCAGGAAACCGATAGGTTAGGGGAGTACTTTATGAAAATAGCGAGTGATGGCAGTATTGTTGATAAAATCAAGCCGTTGCCATTTATGCAGCGTGAGAACGTTTAATTCGGTGTGAAATTGCTCACTTTTTCAATAAATGGTGGCAAATCAATCAAACACACACCTTAAACACAAAATAAGCTTGCAGGACGCACTGCGCATCGCTATGATACGCGCCGTCCTTCAGGCAGTTCTGCCGAAGTATATTTGCGACTATAGCTCAGTTGGTTAGAGCGCTACCTTGACATGGTAGAGGTCCCCTGTTCGAATCAGGGTAGTCGCACCATCTATTTTTCCCCTAAGAATTTTTTCTAGCGTCATTTTAAAAATATTTAAGATTCCTAACTCATTGACAGTATTGAACTAATCGGTTTTACGCAGTTTTTTCAGGATTTGTGTTTATTTTCGTTTTTTCCTTTAAAAACAGATAAATACTGTCAGAATGGTCACGAGTGGTCACAATTCGTGACCACTCGTGACCAAATCTAGATTTCACTCCTTTGTTATTTGCCGTTAAAAACCATGGCGTTTTTCTCTTATGGCATTTTGTATTTAACAAAGTCACTTAAGAACATTTCACTATTCTGCTTCACACAACCACGAATTAAATAATGCAATGCCGATTTTTCGTGAGGTTTTAGGAGAGCGGTATCGCGAAATAATGTGCTGCTTGTAGATATGCCGTATCCATTTGCCGAGCACTTAACACTGAATAACGTCACGCCATCAATCGATGCAAATGCAATATATTCATTATCCCCAGTATTTCTGAAAAACAGATGAAGGCGCACTTGATTATCTAAAAGTATGAAGTGGCCATTTGAATAAAATAAGTTATCTTTTAACCCCAAGTTTGGATGAGCGCACAAAAGTAAAATGGATTCGGCGGAAATAGCCATTTCCGATTCAAAAGCATATTTCTTCACTTTTACAAGCTTTAAGCTCCCGCTTTTTAATGTTGAGCGATGCATGCCTTTTTCGGCAGAAGCTTCTTTTAAGCTGGTAAATGTGCGCCCTTCTGAATCTGTGACAATTAAAGCATTGCTATGACGGGTAGGGGAGAGACCCGGCAGGTTAAGCCACTCTCTAATACGTCTTCGCCTCAAAGATAGACGTTTTCCCACGCTACTCGCTTTTATTCCCTCTTGAGCAGCAAATTGTTCGATACGGTTTTGATAGTTCATCGTTGGCAGTTTTCGCTCAACAATTTCAAGTGCTTCATAAATGTTCCATCCGCAGCGAACGCGTTCAAGCACTTTGTCGCTATTTAATCCGAAGGCTCTGGCTGCTGCGGACAAGCTATCGTAGAGTTGGCCTTGTACTTCAACTTGCTTACTATTAGATTCATAAGATGTCATGGAATTACTCCTTTCAGTTAAATTCCATAACAGTGTGTTAAGTTTTACGTAAATTTTAAAAAAAATGTGGCAATGCAAACATAAAGCTTGAGCTTAAGTGTAAAAATTGAGGAATTAATTGCTTTCTGCGCGCGTCAATGATGGTCGGTCCGGGATAAACGAACAAATGGATATAAAACGGTTGTAGTGGGCAACTGTGCAGAATCTCGCAGATAAATGCAGAATAATGAACAAAGGTATTAGAGTATCTGAGTTAACGTAATTAATGGACGCTCAGTGAAAGCGGCGAGACTGTCACTTTAAAAGATAGCAATTGCTCTACTGCTGATTAGGAGAAGTGCTTCTATTTTTCATAATCTTACTATTAATGTACCGGCCGCTATGAGTGAGAGGTGGGCTAGCATTTTACAAGAGGTAATGGGCCGCTAAAGACCTTGAGTTTAATCAATGCGCGCAACGTGGGTGCTGTTCACCCGCTGCGTAACCAAGGAAGGCATGCACTGTGGTACCCCGGTATGGCTTCATAGTCGGCGTAACGACACCGCTTCTTGCCCCGTCCATTCGTGTTCGGGCAATTGCCAGCTGGTAAGCAAGTTATTTACGTCGGTATCTAAATTAATCGGGTTATCTTGGCGGTATTTCATCAGTACTGTCGCAAATGCGGGTTTTGAAATACTGCCTGCTTGGAATACTGTTTTTCATCAACAACCCGCTCGGTAGTTACGTCTTTAACGCCGCTTTCCATGGTCCAAGCCAGTTGCCAATTTCGCATGAAAGCTACCGACACGCTAGGCGCTTTGTAGTTCGCCAGTCGTTGTTCTAAAGACCAATAATCAACTTTTTGGCTTTCAATGCGAATGCGCTCACTTAACCCTGTTTTTAAAAAGTTGGCTTTTTGTGATTCTTTGACTGGCGAGGGTGAAGCTGTTTGCGTTTCGGGTTTTGCACAACCCACTAATGAAACTAGGCAGATGGAAAATGCAATAGCGGTAGGTGTTTTGGCTGGTTTTGTGTTAGGTATTCTATAACGCAGCACATTTCAGAGGGGTACTTTTTTTTCTATCTATATTAGTTATGTGTTTGATAACGGTGGTTATAGATGGCATTTTACGTTATAAATCCAAATGCATTCGTGGTGTGTATAAATCCAAGAGAAAGGACTTTCGTTTGACATATTTGAGGAAAAGAGTAGTTTTTTGTATACTACGTATTGTAAAATGCAACTTTAAGGAGATTTCAGATGCGTGCAACAACAGAAAGTGGTCCAAAAGTTTACTAATACTATCGCTTGTTTTTAGTTCGACAAACGCTCTTGCTCAAACCCAGAGCGAACCCATTGCCGAGCCTAAGCAAGATGTCGTGGCAACAGCGCCTAACAATAACTCTGTTGCCACGAACAAACCCACTCAGTCAGTAGAAAATCTACCCATACCGCCCAAAAAGTCAGTAAGCACAACCCCAGTTAACATTGTTAATAAACCCGGTACTCTCTTTAATGTAGATCCAGACGACGCACTTGTAATAATGCGTATGCTTGTCACGATTGCCGCCCTCATTTTCAGTACAATGTTAATCCCTTTCATACGCTACGTGCATAACTTGCGAAGCGTAAAGCTTAGTTATCTTGAATTTTTTAAAGCTGACATTGATAGCGTCATGCAGCGTTATCACCATGTATTAACACAAGATGAATTGGCTTTAAAATATCCCGATTGTCATATGAACAAGCCATGGTTAAAAACCCTAAAAGATGGTGGTTATAAAAACGAAATACCCCATGAAATCGTTCTTATAGACGATCTTTTAAAACGGGCTCTCAACGAGGTCAGCAATGATGTCGCTTACTTTCCAGTCATAACTTATACTTCGATGCCCTCAACTAACACTAGCCATGATAATCCTCTCTGGAAATTAAAGCGTGAGCATACCAAAGTCATTTCGGAGTACCTTAACTCCGAAGTTGAGGTGCAGGAAACAACGCGTATGCTTTATTCTTCACCTATCTTTGACTGGATTAACAGTAATGATCAAGAGCAACGAATACGTTGGATCCGAGGGGCTGAGTCTTTGTTAGATGAAATAGCCAAGCATTATATAAGAGTAAGACGCCTAAACGATTTGTTGAATAAGCTATTAAAGCCAAAATTTTTTTTATGGATAAAATGGTTGCGATTCTACCCTAGCGTGTAATAGGCAGTTAACCTGCCACGCGACCAGCTGAGCATTATTACAATTTTAACGATTGATAAAAAAGGGGCTAACTGATGGAAAATGATAAACAACCACTGTTTCAACTATTGGAAATAAAATTTCTTCTAATAATAACAGCTGTCGTTGCTGTTTTTCTTTATTTCCTTCAGTATTTTGGTCAAAGTAAAACGGAAAATTTATTGTTTGTGATCCCAGTTGTACTTTTGTGGCTACCACATATTTTTGGTAAAAAATTAGAAGCGTTTTTCCCGAAAGCATTTCAATGAAGATCGCTCTGATAGAGTCATCGCGTTCATCGAATCTGGCGAGCCAACAGGACTTAACTTCGAAACGTTAATGAATTATATCAGTAATCTGACTATTAACGGCCTACTAATATCAAGCTCTGTTTATGTTTTAGAGAATTGGGGTTGGTGCGGTTACTTTATAGGGGGGATTATATTCCTAGTAGCATTGATATTTATGCTTTTTACGATTTTAAACTTTGCGCATAACATAGCAGTTAGATCAGAGTCTAAACAAGTCTCCGAGAGCAAAGTGCCTGAGAACAGAAAAATGAATCAATCAGGCTTAGCCATATTTTCCATATTGTCTTTTCCTTTAATCGTTATAATTTCAATAGTAGTTCCCGCTGTTTTGGGAATAATTTCGGAATAGGTACACATGAATATTCATTCAATAGAAAATTGTAAATGCGGTTCAAAGCCTCTAATGCCTAGCAAAGTCAAAGGGCTCACCAATGGGTTTTTAATTCGTTGTGCTAAAACGTCTTGTACAGAGGGTAGGGAAAACAAATTGCATTGACAGATGGAATGAAATGGCTTCGGCCTAAGAGTGAGTTCTTAAGCAGCCACGTTGGTGTGGCTGTGCAGGGCTACTTATTACATTGTCATTGCACTATGGAAAGTGTCAGATAGATTTTCTTTTATTTCTTCCGTTACCTTCTCACATAAACCGCTATAGTGGTTCACCATTATCACTCTTGTTATGTCAGTGAATAAGAAAAATCAACGCCATGAGCTGTATCTTGCAAAGCCTTTCAAAAACAGCCCTGAGGGCATTTTTGAAGTGGATTGGCTAAATGCTAGAATGAGAAAGAGATTTATCTTACTGCTGGAGCGTTGGTTGGCCTTGCTATGAATTGGAATTACAGTGTGTCGATAATTTTCATGTAAATCTGCTGCTCACTAGGGTGAAAAATGAATAGCTCCAAGGTCCGGTTTACGCTCACAGCAGCCGCTCAAACAAGAAAAAATGCAAGCCAGCTATTGGCACTTTACAGCAGCACCAGTGAGTAGTTTAGTTAATCCTTTTTGTTACTTATATAACTAAGTCCTTCTATAGCTTGTTTACGCTTGATACCACTGTTATTTTCACTGGTCAACCACTTGTTAAAGTGTCCGTTCAGTCCTGAAGGATGAGAGACGTGAACCCATAAAAAACCATCAGCTTGTATACTGACGTCATTAATCTGCTTGAACGTATCGCTGAATAGCCGCTTTAATACGGTTCGGATTGATTTTAAGTACGCGTCGCTGTTACCGAGTAATATTACTGCTCTAATACTTTTGGGTAGGTCTCGCAAATACCTATCAGTACAATTTTCGATGATCTGTGGTATTTCTTGAAAAGCTCTGTTGATTACAGGGCCAATGCACGAATAGCCACAATTCAATCCGTTTTTGATTTCAGCTTTGGATACGCTACAGCGAATCAACGAGCCAAACGCAATATTCGAATGAGGATCTTCAATTTTGCTGTCGACACAACAGTCATGCTCTAATACATCAACTACGTGCAGTGCTTTCGTTAACCGGTTTCTCATTTTCGCAAAAGCAACATCCTCGAACCGCTCCTGTTCAAATAGGTTTGCTTGCGTAAATCCTTTAGAAAAGCCCAGAACAAGATATTCCGGGTTAGATGAACCCCAAGCACCAGGGTTGTTAACCATGCGCCAGTGCAATGCGGGTTCAAATACTTTTTCCTTTATACCTTGGTAACAGACTCTACATTCTATTTTTCCGTGTTCGGGTAACATCATTCTGTCCTTAGTCTAGGTTAAAGAAATTGGTATTTGACAATATTTCATCTAGAGATAACTCGTTTCTGGCTTTGAAGGCATCTATTAATTCCCCCGCTTCGTTGATGCACACGAAATCATTTTCGCTTTGATTGAGTAACACATAAGCTTGCTGGAAATCCTGCTCTTGTTTAAAAGAAAACATTTCTTTAGAGAGAACGGTGTTAAACACATAAACATCAAGCTTTGCATGATATGTAGCGACCACAACATGCTTTCCGCTAACGAAAAAGAGTTTGGCTGTCTGTCTATCGGACGTTCGGTGATGCTTGTCAAGCCACAGAACCATGCTCATCAACATGTTTTTAATGTTTTGTGTTTGTAGGGGCGAAGCACGTTGATGCACCCGTTGTAAAAAGTGTTCATGTACATAGCACTTTGATGAGTAGTGGTGGTAAGGCTGCCTTCTAACTCTTATGTTTCGTGTGATTACTCTTTCGCAAATTATGCAGTGCAATATTCCTAGCTCGCCAAAGTCAGCGTGGTCAGGGTTAATTGCAAGATTCAGTGAGTCGAAGTGCCAGCTACTGTTTTGCTTATCTATTCTATGAAATAGCAATAGGTCACCATACATATCAAAGATATTCTGTACGTAAGCGGTCATACTTTTTCTGGAAAAGGGTTTATTTTGGCCAACTCTTTTTTCGGCTTCAGCGTTGTATTTGTCGAGAACATCATTTGCTACTCTGAACGTGCCTTTGACTTGTGCCTTAGCTATTGATGAATGCATTGAAAAATCCTTATGTAACAATGTTTTTTACAGAAGTTGGCTAATTAGGCGTTCTGCATGATCAAATGATTTTACTTTTACTTTCGCAATAGCCGCGGTATGAAACTCTTTATAAGTATGAAGACCGCTATGCCTCCCAACACCATCTTCAGAAGATTCGTACCAAGTTATTTCAAAGTCGCTTGAATTGAGTCGCTTTGCCATATTGTGAGTCACCCAAATACTCGGTGTTTTCGTTCGTTCGATGGCGATCGACAGGCTGCCTTTTTTTAATGCAAAAAGTTTCTTATTTTTGCTCCTGTCATCAGGGTGAGTAGAAAAATCATATTCTACTTTTAGGTAGTCGCCGAGATTATCAGCGGTGAAAGAAATATTCGGTTTTTGAAATACGTTTGGTTTGGCAGTGGCTTCAAGGGTATCACGATCCCCTGACTGTTCTGAGGGACGTAAGTAGTTTTCCAATGAAGAGCTATTAGCCAATGCCGAATTCATTTCATGCGCTACGTTCTCCACTGCCACAATAAGAGACGGCAAATCAAGATTCAATTTCCCCAAAAAACTTCCAATTTTGCGAGCAATGTCACCGTAGAGGGAAAATAAAGCGATAAACTTAATATTGCTATCAGAGTCAGCATTAACACCTGTTTTCGAATAAACCGTTTCCAAGGTATCAACGAGGTTATACTTGATAGCGCGTTGCTCTATCGCATAAATGAGCGCACTGCAGGTTCTTACGCTAGATAAATCCAATGGGGCGTCAAGAGACACACTATCGTACTGCTTAAAAGGTTTGAAACGCTCCTGTGACTCTAAGTATTGACGTAGTTCATGATTATTCATTGCTGCCAGCGATTTAAGAGAAACCATGTTTTTGAGCGTGCTGACCTTAACACCCAAAACAGCAGCCACGGCTTCGTGGGTGATTTCGCAGTAGTTCGCGACGTATTCGTCCTCAACAATGTAGAGCGATGAATATAGCCCTAAGCAACTAACCGCCGTAGTGAGAGTAGGGTACTCTTCCTCGATGTTCATGTTGTTAGCGACAGTTGGCAACATAGTTTCCATCGTTTCGACGAACGCCACTAAATCGAATTCATTAAACCCTAGAAAGTTATCCATAGTTCCAAAGTTCGCTAGTTCAAACGCTATATCCGTAAATCTGTAAAATCGTGTTTCATTGAATTTGGCATTCATTTCTAATCCAAGTATGGACGTGATCTTTTCGCAGAAAGCTTCTAAAAACTGCTCTCTTTCTATTTGAAATTTATTTCTATCCAACATAATTAACTCTCCCAAAAAGTCATATTGAAAACTGCAATTACAAAATAGCATCATTTTGTATTTTATTGCAAGCTTAAATGATGAAGGTGAGTCATTCGTGTGTTCGTTGTATTTAGTTTGGGAAGTGTAATGATTTTTTAGAGTAATAATTTTTCGGAATGGAAGGGGAAGTGGAGAGTAGGCTAGCATCCAATACTGATACGAAGGTTTCAGCGCTAGATTATTATCAATTTTTTTCTATGCGGAACGTTTGCGATTTCCCCTAGAGAAAAACTACTAAGGGAAATGCATCTTTGGGGGTAGAGAAGGTTAAAAAGAGAGGTAACTGTCAGATCAAGTCTGAGCTAGTACAAATTATGTGATAGAACGGTGTTTGTACCATCTGATTCATGTCTTGACATGGTAGAGGTCCCCTGTTCGAATCAGGGTAGTCGCACCACTTCTTATATTCAATTTATTACCACCTGATTTCTACCATTTTCTTTTGCCTGATATAGCGCATCATCTGCACGCTTTATTGACGTATCTAATGTTCTGTTGGATTTATTCCCAAGCGATACCCCTACGCTAAATGTCATGCTTAAATCTCCTTTAAGGGCATCAATGTTGTTGCAGTACTTTTGATAAGTTGCAGCTAGCTTTTCAAACATCAGTCGAACCACTTTTTCGTCCGACGAATGTAAAATGAATAACCATTCCTCGCCGCCGTAACGGCCAAAATCATCATGTTTAGACAGTGTCTCTTTTGCAGCATTGGCAAAAGCAATCAGCACTAAATCACCCACATCGTGTCCATACTCGTCGTTAATTCTTTTAAAGTAATCTAAATCAACGATGGCGATGGTTATGTTTTGTTGGGCAAGTTTAGAGTTGGCAGTAGCCAATATTCCCCGACGATTAAGACAGTTTGCTAGGTGATCAGTGGATGCCATACGATGATATTTTTTTCGTTGGCGTGATTGTCTGTAAACTAAAAGCGAGGCGACAAGAACTAAAATAAAAGCGATGGTAGCACTTAAGCGCCATATGATTTTTTGCTGATATTCCTCTTTAGCTTGAAGGTTACTAATATCTTTTTCGTATTCTAACTTACGGATTGTGTCTTCTTTTTCTTTTACTTCAAACTTTACTTGTAAGGCTTTAATGTTACTTTCGCTCGTGGCCTCGAAGTGTTTTTTAGTATAAAAAAACTTTTTTTCTATGGCATCAAATGCTTCATCAGTACGATTAAGTTTTCGCTTTAATTCGTATCTTTCACCAAAAAATTCCGCTTTATAAATACTACGGCTAAATTTATCTATGATGAGAAAAACGTCATCATTAATTTTATTAGCTTTCTCTAATGCATCTTGTTTTATATATACATTGCTTAGCAAAATCATCGAAGCAAGTTGCATATCATTAATGCCCGCTGACATAGCAAGCTCGATATTTTCTTTAGCTAATATCTGCGCGCTATCGTAATGGGCCTGAAGATATTGAATATTTGCAATTGAGTATTGGGCAAAAGCGAGCCCCTTGTTCATATTAACGTTTTTAAAATAGGCTAATGCTTTGTTTAGATAGACTAATGCGCTTTGTGGGTCGCCAGTCTCAAGAAGTATATTACCCAAGCTCCAATACGCTTTTGCCGTAAAAAGCCCATCATTTGTTTTCTCGAATGTCTCTACGGCCTTTTTCGCGTAACTTACCGCTTTGTCCTCATCTTCCTCTAAGTACCCATAGGCATCGGCTATCTTTCTGTAAAAATAGCCTTGCGAAGGAATGTCATCGCTTTTTATTGCTAATTCAAGACCTTCTAACGCGGCACTCAGCGTTTTTCTCAACGCATCATCAGCCGTATAGTAATAAGCTAACGCGCGAAAAATAATAATTTTTTCATTTACTGAGTGTTGCGAAATTTGCGCTTCTAGCTTTTTAGAAAGATTTTTTGCTGGGGTGGAATCATCTAATCTGGTAAGAGCTTTTAGTTTTGTCTCTAAGAACAGTAGATAAATATCTTTTCGATTTATTAATTCTTTGTGATTTAAATAGTGTGATAAATGAGCCGTTAAATCAGCATATTTTTCTTGTCTAAAGAGGAGTTCAGAATAGAGCGCTGCTGCTTCTAGGTGAAGCTCCTCCCAGCCTTGTTCCTGACTTACTTTAAAGGCACTTTCTAATTTTTCTTTGTTACGCAGGTAATCAAGTTTGTTTTGCCTAATGTCATTAATAACGCTGCGTGTACTTTCAAAGTCGGGAACGCCTAAAAATGGGTTTGAAGCGCTTTCGGATGCACAACTAGTTTGAGTCACAGACATTTGAGTCAAGCATAAGAAAAGTAAGATCGCCCAAGCGTTACGCCAACGCCCGTTAAATAACCCTTTATTCTGCAATTTCTTATTGATAATTATCACTTGTAAACCAGTAGATATTTATTGCACCTAGCACTGTAGCATTAGCCGAAAAATTAATGGCTTATGCTTAGAAAGTAATACTTACTCAATTGTTATAAATTGAACATATATTGTTTGCATCATGGTTGTAAAATTACATACCTAGTTTGCTTTGTGAACGCTACAAATAGCAGGGTTATCTCTACTCATCAGTCATAGCATCTAATTCTCTGTATCAAGGTTGCCAACCTTACCTTTGTCAAAAAAGCTTCAATTATTACGTTAATAAAGTGTAATGCATCATAATCCAACGCAATCTGAAAATGTTGACTACACTTGAAGTTTACATTGGATTTGTAGCGTAGCGGGTAGTGAATGGATAGTGCGGGGCTAATGAGAGAAAAGGATATTTTTGAAAAAACATTTGAACAATGTGGCGTAGGATTAGCGCATGTTAGCCCGCATGGTGACCTTATCCGTGTGAACAGTAAGCTAAGTGGTTTTTTAGGATATGATAGCGCGACACTTGTTAAAATGTCGTTTCAAAGCATTACAGAAGCTTCACACGTTCAAGAGGATTTATACCTTCTTCACCAAGTGCTTCGCGGCGAAATAGACACTTACAGCATAGAAAAAAAATACATTCATGCTAAAGGTCATCACGTTTGGGCAAAATTAACGGTTTCTTTGGTTCGTGATGAAAGCGGAGAGCCTGATTATTTTATCTCGGTCGTCGAAGATATCGATGATAAGAAACGCATTGAATCAGAGCTATATAAAGCAGAGGCGCTTTTCAGCAAGATAGTCGCTGCTTTTTCTGCGCATTCTTTTGTTTGGGTTGCGAACCCAGAACTAACCCGCCTTCATTACATTAACGAAGGTTATCGTAATATTTACGGGCGTGATGAATATGAATTGCATGCTAAGCCCGATGCGTTTTTGTCTTATGTGCATGAAGACGATCGTTTGCTTGTAGAAAAGGTATATGAAGCGAAACCGTTAGAAAGTTGGGACTTACAATATCGCATCAAAAATAGTAGCGCAGAGATAAAGTATATTCACGATAGGGGCATGCCACTATTTGACGAGAACGGGCAACAGATACTGGTGGTAGGCACTGCGGACGATGTTTCTCATGAAAAAGAGCAACAGCAAGCATTGTTAGAGGCTATTTCTAAACTTGAGTATCTTTCCAAGACAGATTCACTCACCGGCATTTCAAATAGACGAGAAATGTTCATTCAACTAGATAGAGAAATACAACGAATGAACCGCGGTCAGAAACCGTCAACGCTTGTATTTATCGATCTTAACGACTTTAAAAATATCAATGACACCTTTGGCCACAAAGCGGGTGATAAAGCATTGGTGGGCTTCTCAGAGATTATGAAAAATACCCTGCGAGAAACCGACCGCTTTGCTCGCTTAGGCGGTGATGAATTCGTTGTGCTTTTATTTGGTTCAGATGACGCCGATGCAGAGGTGTTTTTTGAACGCTTAGCAGAAACCTCATTCCAAATTGAATTTGACAGTGAATTTGGCAGTGAATTAGCGGCTTCCGGCGCTAGTCAAGACAGTAGCGTGAATAGTGAAAGTGATGGTACCACTACTACCGGAGCCACCCTGTCTTTTAGCTTGGGGTGGCATACGTGGGATTCAAATATTGTGACTGCCCAAAACTGGGTAGATGCCGCTGATGAAGCCATGTATAAACAAAAACGCCAGTATAAAAAATATACTGGCGCTCAAAAGGTAGGTTGAAACGCGGGCCTATTCTAAACTAATCCTCTTAACCTAGTAGCAGTGCATCGGCATGCGGTAACTTGTAGGGCAATGTTAATTTGCCCAATCCGGTGTTAGTTTTCTTTTTTTGCATGCGTAGTGGCAAACCACGCGGCTATTTCGGCCCGCTCTTCCTCTGTCATGCCGGTTTTATTTAAAAACGGCATGTCTTTGGTCACGGTAGTACGTCTTACTAACTGAGGCGCATACCGCGTGATATCTTCCCATCTATCTAACACCACACCTAGCGGTGCAACTTTGAATATTTCATCGGTAGGGGAGCGTGAATGACAGCCTACACAATGGGTATCCACAAGCTCGGTTACTCGTTCATTAGTTACCACAGCTACACTTTCATTTTCAGTACCCGCTACCTCAACATTCGCTGGCGTTTTCGGCCACGAAACCCAAAGCGCTATGGCAAGCATAGCAACAGCACCTGTGACTAATATCGATGGTTTAGTTTTGCCAACATGACGCAGGTTAAAGAAATGTCGAATCCACGCAGCAGCCGCCATTAATGCAATAAGCACTAACCAATTTTGCTCATGCTGATAGGTCATAGGGTAATGATTTGAAATCATGATGAACAATAACGGCAAGGTGAAATAGTTATTGTGCATCGAACGCAATTTAGCGCCTGCGCCCCACTGTGGGTCGATACTTTCTTTTGCTTGCACCGCAGCAACCATTTTACGTTGGTTGGGCATAATGTTGAAAAACACATTACCCACCATAATGGTGCCAATTAACGCCCCTACATGAATGTAGGCGCCGCGGCCACTAAACCATTGTGTTGAAAGATAAGTGACTACACAGATAAGCGTAACCAAACATAACGCAAAAACGATGGGGTATTTAGCTAGCGGGCTTCTGCAGGCAAATTCGTAAATGGCTATGCCGCCAAAAATAAGCCCTAAACCTAAGGAAATAGCTGTAGTAGGCGACATATTATTAACTTGAGGGTCAATCAAGTATGCCGAAGCGCCAAAGTAATACACAATAATAAGTAGCGCAAAGCCCGATAGCCAGGTGGTATAGGCTTCCCATTTAAACCAGTGCAGGGTTTCAGGCATTTTTTCTGGGCCATAAGCATACTTGGCTACTTCATAAAAGCCGCCGCCATGTATCGCCCATAAGTCGCCTTTTATGCCTTTATCTTCTTTCCACTTAGGCGGGGTGCGCAAATTATTGTCTAACCAGACAAAATAGAACGACGCACCAATCCACGCCACACCGGCAATTACGTGAAACCAGCGAACAAACAAGCTTATCCAATCAAGCCATGGCATAGTGTGTTTCCTTCTTATTATAACAACATTGACCGCTTATCCAGGTTTCTGCAATAGCGCGGTCATCACCCAAAATACTGAGTGCAAAAAAGACATCGTCAAATTCTGCATTGGGTTTAATTCGTAATTCCATAAGTTCATCGTAACGGGGCGTTACAATAATAAAGTCGGCGACTGTATCAGGGTTTAAGTTTCCAATTTCGTCATCGAGTTTATGTGCTACCGCAGCACCTTGGGTCATCAAGTAAAACCCTTCGATAGGGTCGATAGGCGCGTGGCGCAACTGGCTAACCTTATAGGCATCGCCATAGGTTTTTAGCATACTAAAACTCGTACCTGCGCCTACATCGGTAGCTAATGCTACATGCACATTATTGGCTCGTGCGGTCTGTAAATCAAACAGCCCGCTACCTAAAAACAGGTTTGATGTGGGGCAAAACGCCAGTGTCGCGTCTGCTTCACCTAAGCGCTGCCATTCATCGCTAGAAAGGTGAATGCCATGGCCGAACACCGCGCGTGGGCGCACTAAATTGTACTTATCGTAAACATCTAAATAGCCAGATGCCTTCGGGAATAAAGATTTCACCCACGCAATTTCATCTACATTTTCAGACAAGTGGGTTTGCACAAAGACATCTTTGTATTGGGTTGCCAGTTCACCTAAAGCCGCCAATTGCGCTTCTGAACTAGTCGGCGCAAACCTAGGGGTTATTGCATAGCGATTTCGGCCTGTGTTGTGCCATTTTTCTATTAATACAGCACTGTCTTTTTGGGCGGTATCTGGGCAATCTTGCAAGTCTGCAGGGCAGTTTCTGTCCATACACACTTTACCTGCCACAATAGCCATGTCTATTTCGCTGGCGGCACTGAATAAGGCGTTACAACATCCTTGGTGTACCGATGAAAAAACGAAGCCAGTGGTCGTGCCGTTTTTCAACAACTGTTGCAAAAACACCTTGGCAATCTTTTGGGCATGTTCCACGTTAGCAAACTGTTTTTCGGTAGGAAATGTATAGTTTTCAAGCCAACTTAATAATTGCTCGCCATAGCTAGCAATACTTTCAGTTTGCGGGTAGTGCAAGTGGCTGTCGATTAACCCAGGTAAAATCCAGCTGTCTTTATGATCATGTAACAATGCATTGGGGTACTGCTCACGCATGCTAGAAAACGAGCCAGTGGCGATAATTTTTTTACCATCTATTACCAAGCCGCCATCGTGAATAACGACAATATCTTCGGCAAACGTGGATGACGCAGTATTAGGCGTTGGAAAGTGTGCAATATTCGCACGAAAAAGCTGCATTATAATTAGCTGCCTCTGTAACTGCTAAAACCAAAAGGAGAGATAAGCAAAGGCACATGGTAATGGCCGCCGTCGCTTTCAAGTTCAAACGCAATATCAATATGAGGGTAAAAACTCTTGCCATGTGTAGCAATTAAGTAGTCATGGCTATGAAAACGCAGTGTATACACACCTGCTTCAAACTTCTGACCCCATTGATTGAAACGTCCATCGTTATCGGTTTTACCAGTAAGTACGTCGCCATTAGGCAAGGTAAGGGTAAGCGCAATGCCTTCAACGGGTTTGCCCGATGTAGTATCTAATACATGACTTGATAAGGTATTCATTAATTTTCGTCCTTGGCAGTTAACGCTTTGTCTATGCGCAACAGGGTAATTTTAATTTGTTCTTGGGCGGCGGTGCGAATTTCTTCATCGGTGCTGTTCGGTAATCGCGTTTGCAAGGCGTTAAGCATCGCGTCGGCCGAAAGCCCAGTGGCACAAATGATGAAAATAAAACCATGCTTATCAAGATACGCTTGATTCGCTTCTTTTAATGTAAGCAGCGTCGCTTCTGATGCACTGGCTGTGCCTGATTGTTCGCCGCTGGCTATGGTTTTCGTGTTGGCAAACTTTTTACGCAACGAATCAACATCGCCAATCATTGGATGGGCGGTGAAAGCCTCTAAAAAATCGTCTTTGCCGCATTTTGACCAAGCGGTTTTCGCATATTCTTTTACATCGTTAGCGGTGTCAAAAGGGCGGCCGTTAACCATGCTATATATCCACGACTGTGCTGCGCAGGTTTGTTGAAACCAATCGCTAGCATCGCTGGCCGATAGGGTATTAAGTTCGTTTAAGGTCATACATTATGTTCCTTAGTGTTAAATCTATCGGCGTTAGTCACCGTAGCACCTTCAACATTGTCTTCACCGGCGTGTAAACGCTGAATAATTTGTGAAGCAATTGATACCGCCACTTCAATAGGACGCTTGCCGGGTATTGAAGTATCGCCAATAGGGGTTGCTAATCGAGCTAAGTCATTTTCATCAAAACCGCGATGTTCCAATTTAGTGATAAAACGCTTGGCTTTGGTTTGTGAACCAATAAGGCCAACAAAGGGCAACGCAGGGTATTTTAATGCTTGCTCGGTAATGCGGTAATCGAGCTGATGATCGTGAGTTAATATTACTAACCAGGTGTTTTCTTCCAGCCCACGCACTTCAGTCTCTGGCGCTTCTTCTACCACCATTTTTACGTTTGCTGGTAGCGGGTGGCTGAACAAATCTTCACGGCTATCAATCCAGGAAATACGAAGTGGAAGCTGGGCCAAAATAGGTACTAAAGCTTTTGCTACATGCCCTGCGCCAAAAATAGCGATGTGCTGCGCATGGCGATTGCACACTTCAAACAATACTTTAACAGCGCCGCCACAGCATTGGCCTAGCTTACTGCTAAGAGGGTATGAGCGTATTTCGGTGCTAGTATTATTTTTACCACGAGTACCGCCACTTAGCATCTCACGGGCTGTGTTGATTGCATCGAACTCTAAATGCCCGCCGCCAATGGTATCTATGCTTTGTGCATCGGTAACTACCATTTTGCTACCGGCTTCACGGGGAGTAGAGCCAGCAATACTAATCACCGTCACAATAACGTAGGGCGCACCGTCTTGTTGACACTGCGCTACCGCTTCATACCAGGTACTCGCTTTCATTGCTGTGCCTGTTGCAACTGCATTACAGCATTCAGTACACGCTCTGGCGTGGCTGGTGTATCTAGTTGCGGGTCTTGGGTGTAACCAGAAATACTTGAAATGGCATCTTTCAAAGCACACCATACTGAAATTGCTAGCATAAATGGCGGTTCACCTACCGCTTTTGAATGGTAAATACTGTCCTCAGCATTTTCTCTGCCAAACAGTTTTACATCAAAATGTTTAGGGGTATCGCCAATAGCAGGAATTTTGTAGGTGGCCATGTTTTCACTGGTTAAGCGACCATCATTATTCCACACCAGTTCTTCGGTAGTAAGCCAGCCCATGCCTTGAATAAAGGCACCTTCTATTTGGCCAATATCAATAGCAGGGTTCAAGCTATTACCCACATCATGAAGTACGTCTACTTTATCAACGCAGTACTCACCACTTAAGGTATCAACAGATACTTCACTTACCGACACACCATAAGAGAAATAGAAAAACGGGCGGCCATCGCCAGTTTCGCGATTGTAGTGTATTTTAGGGGTTTTATAGTAGCCATTGGCCGATAATGACACGCGGTCAAAATACGCCACCTGAACTAAATCGCTAAACGCTTTTTGGTGTTCACCTAATACTAAGTTACCGGCAGTAAACTGTACCTTTTCAGCTTGCTCTGGCATGCCTAGCTCGGTAGCAAAGCACAGTGCTAAGCGTTCCTTCAACGTAATACATGCATTTTGCACCGCTTTACCGTTTAGGTCTGTACCGCTCGACGCCGCCGTTGGAGATGTGTTGGGTACTTTATCGGTGCGGGTGGCAGTTACTTCTATCATGTCCATAGACACACCAAATTCATTCGCCGCAATTTGGGCTATTTTGGTGTGCAAGCCTTGGCCCATTTCTGTGCCGCCATGATTCACTTGAATGCTACCGTCAGTATAAATATGTACCAGTGCGCCTGCTTGGTTCAAATGCTTTGCGGTAAAGGAAATACCAAACTTAACCGGAGTCAGAGCTAGGCCTTTCTTAATGACAGGGCTATTGCGGTTAAAGTCGGTAATCGCGTCTCTACGTGCCCAATAATCGGCGTCTTTTTCAAGCTTTGCGATCATTTCTGTCAGTAGGTTGTGCTCTACTTCCATGCCATAAGGAGTAGTGGTACCAGTTTCTGGCCCGTACAAATTTTGTTTACGTACGGTAAGCGGGTCTACTGCTAGCTTGCGTGCCATGGCATCCATCATGGCTTCAGCCATGATCATACCTTGCGGCCCGCCAAAACCACGGTACGCCGTGTGCGATACCATGTTAGTTTGCAAGCGGTGACCTACAATGTTGCTTGCACCTAAAAAGTAACCGTTATCGGCATGAAACATGGCTCTGTCGACAATAGCGTCAGACAAGTCAGGTGAATGCCCACAATTACCGTTTATATCTACTTTTGTGGCAACAATTTTACCGTTTTCGTTAAAGCCAACCTCAAAGCTATTATCGAAAGGATGGCGCTTGCCTGTCACGTGCATATCAGTGCTGCGAGGTAAACGACACTTCACTGCACACTGGTTGCGAGAAGCTAACAAAGACGCTAAACACGCCCACTGAGCGGCTTGGGTTTCTTTACCGCCAAAACCGCCACCCATGCGGCGCATATCTACCATCACATGATGCAGCTTAATATCGAGTACTTCAGCCACTAGCTTTTGCACTTCACTAGGATGTTGGCTTGAGGTATATACCTTCATTCGCCCGTCTTCATCGGGAATGGCAAGCGACACTTGCCCTTCAAGGTACATATGCTCTTGGCCGCCAATAGAAAGGTGGCCTTTACAGCTTAAAGGTGCAGTGGCAAGTTGAGTATCAGCATCACCTTGGCCAAACCTGTGAGTAGGGCGCACAAAGCGTTCATGTTTATGCGCTTCTTCGGTGGTAAATACCGCGGCGGTAGGAATAACCTTAATAGTGCCTTTTAGTGCCGCTTTACGGGCTAAATGTACCGAAGTTGCAAGCACTGCAAAATAAGGCTGGCCGTAAAATTTTACTTCGCCATTAGCGAGAAGGGGGTCGCCTTCAAAAACCGGCCCAATATCTTTATGGCCAGGAACATCGTCGATGGTAATAACATCGACCACACCTTCACTTGCACTTACGGCAGATAAATCTATTGATTCAATAATGCCCGCCGCGCACCTGCTGGTCCCTACAGCGGCGTAAAGCGTGCCTTGCGGCTCTACCAAATCGTCAATATATTTCGCGCTTCCTTGAACCTGTCTGGCAGCACTTTCATGCTTTACCGACGTATGAACAACCTGTGTTGAGGCTGAATCTTTCGCGCTATCGATAAGCTTACGCATGTTGCACCACCCGAGTTTCAATCTTGTTTTTTACATGGCTGCTTGTACCACTGGCTGATTGGCTAGTGTTTTGATGCTCTAGCCAGAATCGATGCCATAAATTAGCCAGTACAGTTTTACGGTATTCTGCACTCGCTCTCACATCATCTATTGGGGAAAATGCTTCGCTTAAAATTTGTTTACCAATACTCAAGCATTCGATACTTGCCCATTGTTTGCCTTTTAATGCGCTATTTAATGCTTCGCAACTAACTGGCGTTGCGGCAACACCACCAAACCCAGTGCTAACGTGTTCAACTTTACCGTCATTCAAGGTTACGTTGAACACAGCACACACGGCAGAAATATCATCTTCCATGCGTTTTGAAATTTTGTACGCGGCCACTAACTCATTGGCCGTCAGGTAGGGTATTTCAATGTCAGATAGCCATTCGCCTTTTCCTAGCGCCGTTTGGCGATAGCCAGTAAAAAACTCACTTACAGGTATAGCGCGAGTTTGTGTACCATTATCAATATGCAGCACGGCCTTTAAGGCTAGCAATACAGGCGGCATATCGCCAATAGGCGAAGCGTTTGCCACGTTACCGCCCAAGGTGGCTTGGTTACGTATTGGCAACGAAGCAAAGCGGGTGATTAATTCTGCTAATTGAGGAAAGTGCCCTAACAAAGGTTGCGTCAAATCACTTAACGGCGTGGTTGCACCAAACGTGATCGAATGTTCGTTTGTAGTGCATCCATTTAATGATTTGACCCCACTTAAACTAATTAGCGTGTTCACATCTTTCAGTTGTTGAGTAAACATCAAGCTTAAGTCGGTGCTACCTGCTACTAAAAGCGCATCTGGGTGCTGAGCGATAGCATTGGCTAAGGCCGAGCGAGAGTCTGGAACAAGTAAATTACTGGAGCCAAGTACGGGGGTAGCGGCTAGTTCCTTCAACGCGCTTAGCGTAGAAGACTCATTACGTGCGAATGTGTCATCAGGCGTGTTTCCACACACAGATAATGCCGCATCAATAATAGGGCGATAGCCAGTGCAGCGGCATAAGTTACCGGACAATGCATGCAATACATCATCGCGATTTGGCGTGCCATCTTGATGATACAACGCAAACATAGACATGATAAACCCTGGCGTACAAAAGCCACACTGCGAACCATGAAAGTCGATAAGTGCTTGTTGTACAGGGTGTAAGGTGTTGTCTTGAGTTAAATGCTCTACCGCAATAAGTTGTTTGCCATGTACAGCCGACATCAAGGTAATACAACTGTTTACCGTGCGGTAATGTAACCCATCGAACTGTGGGTTAGGCTCGGCAATCACTACGGTACATGCACCGCAATCGCCTGCTGCACAACCCTCTTTAGTACCGGTAAGTTTTCTGTGCTCGCGTAAGAATTGAAGTAACGTCAGGTCAGCCCGGGTATCGTCCAATTCAACGAGTTGTTGATTAATAAGAAAGCGAATCATACCCGCACCTCATCACTATTTTCATTGATATATCCATTAATATAACGGTATTCTTGATAGAAAAGTAGACCATTTGGTCAAATAATTGCTTTAAAAAAAAGGCTTCCCTGAGAATAGCCCCTAATTTGGTAAGCAAAACTGCATACTTGTTGGTGTAATACAGGCAAGAATCGTGCAAGGTTGAACATAGAGAACACAAAGTTAAGTAGGGGTAACGGTATAGTGATTACGTTTTCTATTTTACGCTAAAACCGTGATAACGTAATACAAACGGATGCCAGACGTGTAGTGAAGGATAAAAAAATAACGATGACCAAATTAAGAGACACGGACGCAGGCGTAGGTGCCACAAACAAAAGAAATATTCTGCAAGCCGCTGAAAAATGTTTTGCCCAGTTTGGATTTAAGGGCACTGCGGTTCAAAAAATTGCAGATGAAGCGAACCTGCCTAAAACCAACGTGCTTTATTATTTTAAAACGAAGCAAGAACTGTATGTGGCAGTGCTAGAAGAAACATTGTCGTTGTGGAATTCCCATTTCGACAGAGCCACTGTAGATGACGATCCTGCTGAAGTGTTAGCGGCGTACATTACAGAAAAAATGGAGGTATCTCGTACCCATCCACAAGCTTCTAAAATATTCGCGATGGAAATTATTAACGGTGCGCAGAACTTAACCGGTTATTTTGACGAAGAACATGCCAAATGGATGGAAGGGCGATTAGCACTTATAGACCAGTGGATTGAAGTAGGTAAACTCCCCCAGCTTGATGGTGAATATTTACTTTACACCATTTGGGCTAGCACCCAGCATTATGCAGACTTCTCCGCTCAAATTACCCGTCTTCGTGGCCGTAAAATGATTAAAGCTGATTTTGAAACGGCCACACGCCAATTAATTCAATTGGTGCTAGGTGGGTGCAACCTGCCAGTGCCAAGTCGTTATATTGAGAATATTGATGTCGAATAATTCCCATACTTACCCTCGCGACCTTATTGGTTACGGGGCTGATGTACCTAAGGCCAATTGGCCGAACGGCGCTAAAATTGCGCTCCAGTTTGTTTTGAATTATGAAGAAGGTGGTGAGAACTGCGTACTTCATGGTGATGCGCACTCCGAAACTTTTTTATCTGAAATTATTGGTGCGCAAGCATTTAATGATAGGCACCTTAGTATGGAGTCTATTTATGAATACGGGAGTCGTGCGGGATTCTGGCGACTTCATCGTTTGCTCACCAGCTACAATATTCCGGTAACGGTTTTTGGTGTCACTATGGCCATGCAACGTCACCCAGATGCCGTGCAAGCCATGTTAGATGCTAAATGGGAAATTGCCAGTCACGCTATGCGTTGGGTTCATTATCAAGATATGGACGAAGAGACTGAACGAAAAGAAATAGACGACGCTATCATGTTGCATGAGCAACTTACTGGTAATAAACCGGTTGGCTGGTACACGGGCCGAACCAGCCCTAATACGCTCAAATTGATTGCTGAGCGTGATGACATTCTCTACTGCGCCGACTCTTATGCCGACGATTTACCTTATTTTGATAATCATTACAGCAAACCTCTTTTAATGGTGCCTTATACGCTAGATACCAATGATATGCGTTTTGCTGCCCCACAAGGTTTTAACAGTGGCGAGCAGTTCTTTCAATATCTTAAAGATGCATTCGATGTGTTGTACGACGAGGGCAGCGAAGCACCTAAGATGCTGTCGATAGGCATGCATTGCCGTATTTTAGGGCGCCCAGCGAGAATGGCGGCGTTAAAACGTTTTATTGAATATGTGCAATCTCATGACAAAGTATGGCTTGCTACCCGTGAAGACATTGCCCGACATTGGCTAGCCGAACATCCTTTAGTTGAAAAATCCCAGTAAAGTGTAAAGCTATAAGAAGCAAGCTACGCTATATAAAGTGGAGATATAAAAATGAAAGTAAAAATTGCCTTATGTTTATTAACTGCGCTCGTTTTAACGGGCTGTTCAAAGCTAAATAAAGAGAACTACGACAAATTAAAAATGGGTATGTCTCAAGATGAAGTATCATCGGTAATCGGGGCGGCAGATAATTGCTCAAAAACCATGGGCGCAGTATCTTGCGTTTGGGGTAACGAAGAAGCGAAGCATGTAAAGATAGTCTTTATGGGCGATAAAGCCGTTACCTTTAGCTACGATGGTTTAGAGTAGGGTTAGCAAGCTCAATTTCTATAAGCTATGTAATCCACCTAGCCTGAATAGATTACCTAAGGCATAAAAAACGGTGAAGATTATCTTCACCGTTTTTTTTTGTTAGGCATAGGCTGGCGCTTGCTATTTTAAGTCAAATATATAGCGCAGTATAAACACACCCGCTAACACGTAGGTTAACCCACTGACTTCTTTGAATTTACCGGTTCCCATCTTAATGCCAACGTAGGTAATGAAACCTAGTGCAATACCTTCACTAATACTGAATGTGAGCGGCATAGCTAATAGCGCAACGGTTGCGGTAGCAAGCGCACCTAAATCGTCGAAATCTATCTGGCGAATGGCTTCCATCATTAGAATGCCTACCATGATAAGCGCTGGAGTAGTCGCCATCAAAGGAATGACTTTCATTAAAGGGGTAAGGAACAAGGCAAAAATAAAACACAGTGCAACCACTACCGCGGTTAATCCTGTTCTACCACCTGCAGACGCCCCAGTAGCAGATTCTACGTAACTGGTTACTGGTGATGTACCAATAAATGCACCTACCACACTGGCAGACGCATCGGCGGTCATGGCAGGGCCAATTTTAGGCAATCTTCCGTTTTTATCTAGCAAGTTCGCACGGCGAGAAACACCGATTAACGTACCTATAGTGTCGAACATATTCACAAACATTAGTGCAAATATTAAATCCCAAGTTTCAGCGATATGGTCAATAGGATACCAAAAGTCCATTGCCATAAAGGTATTCGAAATTGGTTCTGGTAAGCCGATAATGGCTTCAGGCGTTGCGGTTAACATGCCATTCTCGGTTGGCACGAAGGCACCAATTACGGTAAGCAACACAATAGATATAAGAATGCCTCCGGTAACCTTTTTCACTACCATCACAATAGTAAAAATAATACCAAGTAGCGCAAGCATTACCGCAGGGTCAGATAAATCACCAAGACCCACAAAGGTAGCCGGATTGTCTACAACCAGTCCCGCATTTTTAAGGCCAATAAAGGCAATAAATAACCCTATGCCGCATTGCACACCAATTTTGAGGGCCGGGGGAATAGACTCAGCAACTTTCGTCCTCACCCCAGTTAAGGACAGAATTAAAAAGAGAATACCGTTCCAAAATACTATGCCAAGGGCCGCTTCCCAGGGAATCTCTCGAGATAAACAAATAGTAAAAGCAAAAAAAGCGTTTAAACCCATACCTGGCGCAAGCGCAATGGGGTAGTTAGTCATAAACGCCATCAATAAAGTGCCCAAACAGGCAGCTAGCGCGGTTACCGTTATTAACCCTTCGATAGGCATGCCACTTAAACCAAGGATCCCAGGGTTTACCACTAAGATGTACGACATGGCGGCAAAAGTGGTTAGCCCCGCTACCACTTCTGTTTTTATTGTGGTTCCATGCGCCTGAAGCTTAAAAAGGCGCTCTAATACGTTATTAGACATGTAGATTTCTCTATGCGTTGAGTCATTTATCATTATTTGTTGTTGCATGAAGCAAAAACTTGACCACTTAGTCAGTTTGTTGGTGCGTTTTGTGCTACGGTAAACATAGCCAGAATACGCAAAGTCAGTGTTACGCCAGTGAAATTAACTAATATAGGTTTTAAAAACCGCGTATTTCACATTGGAAGCGTTATAAGAACGCCTGACTAAATCAACGCTAGAAAAGAAGTTGCGCACTAATTAAGATCAAATTGCATCAAAATGGTGCGCTTCTAACTGTGAGGGGCCATGTCGCTATCAACAATAATTCAAAAACTCCCGAAGGCTGAACTGCACTTGCATATAGAAGGCAGCCTAACACCTGAGCTTATGTGGCACCTGGCAAGTAAACATAGTATCACGTTGCCATATAAAAGCATTGAAGAGATAGCTGCTGCCTATCAATTTACTAATTTGCAAAGCTTCCTCGACATATACTATGCCGGTGCGGGCGTGCTCATTGATGAAGATGATTTTTACGCGTTAATGTGGGCGTATTTCACCCGCTGTCATGAAGATAACGTGGTTCACACTGAAATCATGTTCGACCCGCAAACCCATACCGCAAGAGGTATAGGATTTGATGTGTTCATGCCAGGTTTTTTACGGGCCATGAAAGATGCACAAAAGCAGTACGGTATTTCTAGTTACTTAATTATGTCTTTCTTAAGGCATTTACCAGAAAGCGACGCGTTCGCCACACTTGAAGCTGCCAAACCTTATTACAGTGTTATAGATGCGGTGGGTTTAGACAGTTCTGAACTGGGTCATCCACCATCTAAATTCGAACGGGTGTTTCGAGAAGCGCGAGCTCTTGGGTTTAAAATAGTCGCGCATGCAGGTGAAGAGGGGCCGCCAGAATATATTTGGGAAGCATTAGACTTGCTTAACGTTGACCGAATTGATCATGGCGTAAGGTGTCAGGAAGACGAGAAGTTAATGGCTTACATAAACGCCAATCAAATTCCTCTTACCGTGTGTCCATTAAGTAATCTGAAATTGTGTGTGGTAGATGACTTAGCCAAACACAATATATTATCGCTACTCGATGAGGGTTTAATGGTTACTGTGAATTCGGACGATCCTACGTATTTTGGTGGGTTTTTGAATGATAACTATATAGCCCTGTGTGATGCATTGCCTGTAACCGAAGCACACGTGAAGCAACTTGCTATTAATAGTTTTGCGGCTAGCTTTTTACCGGATGACATTAAACAACAACACATTGCGCATATACATTCGTTAACACGCTAAAATGATAAGCCGCTCATCTCATCTTTCTAGGCGTGGGCGGCAGCCATTTCTGATTTCGTGGCGTCGATTACTGACGCCAACGCGCTAACGTTTACTTCAATTTCATTCCAATCACCTGATGCCGACAATATTTCGATGGATGAGGCTTTCTGGCGCAATGCCTCGGCGCCCACATCACCCGATACACCTTTAATAGCATGGCTGGTAAAGCGAACGTCTTCTAAATTTCTATTTGAAACCGCTGTAGTAAGCGTTAAGTGTTTTTCATCGATTTGATCAATGAACATTTCAACAACACGTTTTAAAAGCGCGTGGTTTCCTGCCAAGCGTTGCAGTGCTTTTTCACGTTGCCAAAGCGACGTACTTTCAAAACTCATAAGTTATTTTTGCCTTGTAAACCAAGTGTGTAGTGAGAACATTTACTGTAGAACGAAAACTGTATATCAAAAAAATGTAAATGTGAACCCAGTTCTAGCGAGATTTCGGCTGTTTTAATGAAGACAGACTTAAGTATTTCTTTATCGCTCTTGTGGCACTTATCGTATAACAACGACTTCTCAGTAGCGCTTTAGGACATAATCGGTACTGTAAATGCATCAGCAAGAACAATCAGCAAGAACAATCAGCAAGAACAATGCCGACAACATAAGTGCAGTTGAGTGTAGACTAAAGGCTAATAACGAAAAGCATAGCATGGCCGATACTTGATAGAGAAAAAGGTAAATAAGGAGAAACGATAGCTATGGATATGCGAGCGCAAAAAGTGCTTATTGTTGATGACGAACCCGTTAATATCGTCATTATAGAATCTGCTGTAAGTAGTTTAGCGAACGTAATTAGCATCAGCAACAGCTTAGAAGCCCTTCATCTTATTGAAATTCATAAACCTGATTTAATTATTCTTGATATTAGTATGCCTAAGCGCTCAGGGTTCGACATCTGTAGAGCGGTTAAGGCTGATATGAGCTTGCGAGATATACCGATACTTTTTGCAACGTCTTTTACCGACAGTCAGAACGAGCGAAAAGCACTCGAATTGGGTGCAATTGACTTTATTGCTAAGCCTATCGATATCGAAATTTGTAGGATGCGGGTAAAAAATCACCTTTTAATACAACGTCAAAAATCACAGTTATCTATTTACAACGAAAGAATTCTTGAAGAAAAAGAACAATTAAACATTACGCTTAATGCTATCGCTGATGGCGTTATTGCCACCGACGCAGAAGGCGTTGTGACTTTCATTAACCCTGTTGCTCAGCGCTTAACTGGCTTTAATGAATTTCAGGCGTGCGGGCGAATGGTTGACGAAATTATGGATTTACGAGACGCCACGACTAATGCCGGAATGATTAACCCTGCGTTATATACCATGAAGGTTAAGCGGCCGGTTTCTATGGCGTTCAACGTAAAACTAATCAGCAAGCAAGGTAAAGAGTGCAGGGTAGAAGATACCGCTTCACCGATATTAGACACACAAGGGAGAGTTAAAGGCTCAGTCGTTGTATTCCAAGATGTGTCTGAATCGGTGGCGATGGCCGTTCAAATGACCCATGTCGCTAATCACGATCAACTTACTGGCTTACCCAATAGGGTGTTATTGCACGACAAAATTGTTCAGTCTATTAATCGCACCGACAAAGCGCAGCATAGTGTCGCTTTGTTACTTATAGACATTGATAATTTCAAATATTTGAACGATGCGCTAGGCCACAAAGTCGGCGACTCCATTATTCTATCTGTATCGAAACGTCTTCAACATGCATGCGGTTCGACAGCAACGCTAGCAAGGGTAGGCGGTGATGAGTTTGCGTGTTTATTAACCCATGAAGATAGTGGGTTAAGTGCAGATGAAGTGGCAATGAGCTGTTTACAAAGTGCAAGAGAGCCTATTCATATTGATGGGAAGCATCACCAACTTAGTTTAAGTATTGGTATAAGTTTGTTTCCTCAAGATGCTGCTAGTGCAGAAGAAATGATGCGTCACTCAGACACGGCCATGTATCGCGCGAAAGCCACAGGTAAAGATAAATTCAGCTTCTTCTCAAAAGATTTGAAACTTGCTATGCGCAAGCGGGTTGAAACCGAAATAAAGCTTCGCACAGCGCTTGATAACAACAGCCTGACGGTATTTTTCCAACCTAAATATGATTTGAATTTGAATAAAGTCGTTGGCGCGGAAAGTCTAGTTAGGTTAATAGATGAAGATGGCAACATAACGCCACCAGATGAATTCATTCCTTTGTCTGAAGAAACAGGGTTGATACATCGGTTAGGTAAGCAAGTTTTGGTCAAAAGTTGTGAGTTTATTGCTAAATGTGTTGAAGCGAATGAACCGTTTAAAATTGCGGTAAACGTGTCAGCGCAGCAAATAGCGAACCCTTACTTTGCAAAAGAAGTTGAGGAAGTCATTGTGTCGACCGGAATCGATCCGGGGCTATTAGAATTAGAGGTAACGGAGTCTGCATTGATGGCTGATTTCGATCAAACGCGAAACGTATTACTAGCGCTTTCCTCGTTAGGGCTCTCGTTAGCACTAGATGACTTTGGCACCGGCTACTCAAGCTTGTCTTACTTACGTCAGTTTCCTTTAAACGTACTTAAGATTGATCGATCTTTTATAAAAGACATGGATACCGAACCCCAAGCGCTTGATATAGTGACGGCTATTGTTCGTCTCGGTAGTTGCCTTAACATGGTCTTAGTGGCAGAGGGGCTTGAAACCGAATTGCAGTTTCACTCGCTTAGGCAGTTAGGCTGTGAATATGGTCAAGGCTACTACATGTGTAAACCGGTATCAGAAGATGAATTTACTGAACGATTTTTGAATAAGGCGCCTATAATGACCTAATGGCAAAGTATAAAAACCTGAAAAGATGGCAGTTTGTCTTTTTTGGCTTAATATCTTTTAAGTAATGCTGTAACATGACTTAATGCTTTTTCCCTTCATTCTTTTAAGACAGTCCTGTTAAATTTATGCAGTTAGAACTAAAACCATACTCGGCATGCAAGGTACTCGTGGTCGATGATGAGCCTATTAGCAGAATGCTGCTTACTTCTATACTTGAGTCTTTTGTTAACTGTATTGCTGCGTCAAACGGTGAAGAGGCTATTGACCAATGTGTGATGCACAAGCCTGATCTCATTCTATTAGATATGAATATGCCGGATGTCGATGGCCTTACTGTTTGTCGTACCTTAAAAGACAAAGCTGATACCGCCCAGATACCGGTTGTCTTTGTCACCTCTACGATTGATGTCGAAACTGAAAATATGTGTTGGGAAGTGGGAGCCTCTGACTTTGTGTTGAAGCCGGTTACCGCCTCTACACTGGTTCACCGCATAAAAAACCACTTGCAAGGCAAGCTACGCACAGAGCTGCTTGAAAGATTGACGTTTCACGATCAATTAACGGGCTTATACAACCGGCTGTACTTAAGTAATGAAATTCCATTATTAGTAAAACAAGTGGCTCGTGACCATAGCACGCTCGGCGTCATTATGATGGATATCGATTTCTTTAAGCTCTACAACGATAACTATGGCCATCTTCAAGGTGATATCTGCCTTCAAAAAGTAGCAGCCATTATTGGTGAGCATGCGCGCCGTCCCAAAGATGCAGCCATTCGATTTGGTGGTGAAGAGTTTATGCTGGTATTGCCGTATACCGACATAAGCGGGGTTAAGAAAGTTGCTGAAGACATTGTGGCTGCAATAAGAAGTGAGAATATCACGCATTATGCGGGCAAGGATGGAAAGCTAAGTATTAGCGCTGGCTATGCTGTAAGGCCTGCTAATGAATTGCAAGACACCGGCATATCTTCACTTATCGAATCAGCTGATATTTTCCTTTTTGAAGCCAAAGAAGCTGGGCGTAATCGCGCAATAGGTTAGTCGGCTTCTCCCTTAGAATAATAGCCTATTGTTTAATTTTTTTTCTTTTCTAAAACCACTATTATCTCCTTAATGGAGCAGTGTAAAAGCTGTAGTAGCTCCTCTCTCCCTTAGAGGGCTTCTTGATTTTAATGGCGGTTTGCTATGTCCCAACAATTCGATAGTAAAGAACAGTACCCTATTTCCGTTTCATCAACGGTACTTAACTTTGAAAAAGTACTTAAATCTGGTTGTGACATATTATCCATGCAGCAAGGCTTACTCTTGCACGTTACGGGTGAGCATATAGACGTTATCGCTAAAGCCGATGCCTCTCTAGCGCCCAATAAATACCTTCTACCCCCTTTTCCTGTTGGTCTTGGCTCTCTTCCTTCCAGTCAGTTAGAAAGCTGCGCTGAGGTTAAATTATGGGCAAAACAAAATTTATCGGCGAAAGACTTTATTATTGGCCGTATTCACCGTGTTGGTCACTATCACGTTGTGTTAATACTGGCAAACAGCATAGAAGATATCGATTCTTCCTACGATAAAGGAAAGTTATCGTTGCTCGATAACTGGCTGGAAAGCGTTTTACAAAAAGAACGTGGAGCAGACGACAATTCACTTAAACATGCCGAGTTATTTGAAAAGCTACAGTCAGTGGCAAATATCGGTGTGTGGGAAGTTGATATCGTTGAAAATGCCCTTTTCTGGTCTTCTCAAACCCGCGTTATCCATGAAGTGCCTCAAAACTACGCCCCAGAGCTTGGCTCTGCTATCGAGTTTTATAAAGAGGGTGCAGATCGTGATGAAATAACAAGGTTAGTTAATCACGCTATAGAAACAGGTGAACCATGGAGCGCTACCTTGCAGATCATAACTGCAAAGGGAAAACCTATATGGATCGAAAATCACGGCATGGCTGAAATGTTTGAAGGCCAATGTGTTCGGTTATTCGGTACGTTTCAAAATGTTGATAAGTCTGTAAAGCTTCGCCTGGAGCTTGAAGCAAGACAGAAAGAAGTAGAAGCGGCCTTTAACGAACGAGGTAATTTGTTATCTCGTATCAGTCACGAACTAAGAACGCCGCTTAATGGTATTACGGGAATGTTACAGGCCATAAAGTTTGAGCAGCGAGTGAATATTCGAGAGCGAAAAACTGATTTGGCGCTGAAAAGCGCCGACCGTTTATTGATGCTTATAGACGATGTTTTAGACTACACAGAAATTTCCAGTGGTGAGCTTGTACTGAAAAAAAATGACTTCTGCGTGCGGGCAATGGCAGAAGAGTTGATTGATGTATTTAAACCCTTGTGCAAAGAAAAAGGCCTTAGGTTATTCGCGGTTCTCTCGTTCCCTGAAAATACCTATATAAATGGTGATGCCAATCGAATAGGGCAGATCATCTCCAAACTATTGCACAACGCCATTAAGTTTACTTCACGAGGTCACATTTCTATACACTTAGCACTTAAAGAAGCGTTCAATTTACCTAATTTGCTAATTTCCATAGAAGACACTGGTGAAGGAATGGATGGGGTAACTAAGGCTTCATTATTCACTCCTTTTATACAAGGGGAAAAGCAATCGGCCGTTAAAGGCAGTGGAACAGGGTTAGGACTGTCTATCGTAAAGCAGTTAGTTGATACAATGGATGGCGAGATAGATTTCCGCTCTGAAATGCATGTAGGTACTAACTTTGATATTGTGCTTCCTGTCACCCTGACAGACGCTAAGCATGGGCTGCTTGACCACGACGATGCTTTATCATCAAGTTTACTCACTATCCCATTATCTATTCTGGTGGTGGACGATAATGACATTAACCGCATTGTGCTTGCTTCCATGTTGGAAAAATACAACTTTATTGCCGATGAAGCTGAAGACGGTGAAGTGGCAATACAAAAGGCCAGAGAAAAAGACTACGATCTTATCTTCATGGATTGTGCAATGCCGGTGCTCGATGGTGTATCTGCCACAAAAATCATACTTGAAGAAGGGTTGATACGTTCTCAAGGTAGTATCGTAGCAGTAACGGCTAATACGTCTGAAGAAGACAGAGAAGCGTGTAAAGAGGCGGGAATGTCAGCGTTTTTGTGTAAACCCGTCGATCAACGCAATGTTACGTTAGAACTTAAGAAAGTACTGCTTAGTAAGTCATTTGCAATACATCAGTGACAGCGGAAGCCCGCTGTCACAAATGGCTTGTAATTGCAGTTTTACTACTGCTTAACAGGTAATTCGTTTTTAACCGTATCCCAGTTTGTCGTAATTTCCTCAATCACCACCGACCCTACAGCATAGGCAGCCTCTACAGCAGACTGAAGTGCCGCGTAGCCTTCGCCAGAGCTTTCTAGCTCTAAGTTCTTAGCTGCCGTTAGCCCTGCTGGCTGCATAGTAAAGTTACTGGCGGTGCGAAGAATAAGAACACGGTCTTTATCAACCAAGTTAGCATTGTCTAGGTAAGTCAGCGCTTGTAGTGTGGCTGAATCTTCCATGCCTGAAGTCACAAAATTACCTTTGCTTTGCGTCCAGTAGCCCACCCAATCGTTTGCCCAGTCATTAAGTAATTTGCCGTGCCAGAATGTAGATGCCGATAAATGTGACCCCGTCATAACCGTTGGAGTAGTAAGCGCATTAGGGAATCCCGTATAAGTCGCTCGCAGTTTATCCATAGCAGGGGTATTAGGTAGCGCAGTATCTTTAGTAAGATTAAACGCCCAATCTCTTAAACTCGCATTTAAAATATAAACTTCACCGTTAGGGGCTTTTTCTGGATTTACCGATGCTGCGTTAGCATAAGGAGAGTGGGTGAAAAGCGGGAAGTAGCCCGTTTTCCAGTCACCTGGAATTTCACGTGCATCAATTTGATGGGCAAGGTCGCCGTCAACTACATAGTCAGTCCATACCGCAGAACCAATAGTGCCGTCAGCAGGATCCATACCTGCAATGCCGGCTACAAGCCAATAAGCATGGGTTAAGTCGAATCTAGGATCTAAACCGAGTGCCATAATAGCGGCCGAGGCGCGAGCGATACCCATACCCGTTACAATCCCCAATACACCGGTTTCTTCATTAACAAAAATATCGTGGTGAGCATGGGGCAGGGCATAGCGGGTTGAAAGCTTTTGGCCTTTTTTCCAAAGTTGGAACTCACCGGGCTTGTCACCTTCGTCTTCACCAATTTCAAACATGGCAACCACAACGGCTTTAATCTCAATAGGGGAAGTATCGGTTGTTTCAGCGCAGTGCCCAGCAGAAGCAAAGAAAGAAAGGGCGAGAATAGCATTAGCAAAATAGCGCATTAATAATTGTCCTCTTAGGTATAAAAAAAGGTAAATCTACGAGGGTAGATTTACCTTTATAACGTTTTTTATTACAACAGCGTTAAGACGGTGTCTTAGAACTTATAGGCGAACTTCGCGCTCCAATGACGTGGTAATTCAGGTAGTACAACCTGGCTACCAAACAAGTCAGGGAAGTTAGCGCGGAAATAACGCTCATCAGTTAAGTTCTTAACAGTAAAGTTAACAGACCAGTCATCTGCTTGATAAGAAACACCTGCATTCACTAGCGTGTATGCTGGAAGCATTACCGAAGCAGAGAAGCCAGAAGCCACTTCTTCAACGTCAACTACGCTCAGGTTAGCCGCATAACCGTTTTGGAAGTCGTAAGTTGCCGTTACTGTGTACACATTTTCAGGAATACCCGCTTTACGTGCATCAGTGTTAGCAAAGCCTTCACCAATTAAGTTCAAGCCAATCACGTTACCACCAAATACAAGCGATGGATCGGTAAGACTTGTTAAGTCTTCAGCACCAAGGAAACCAAACTGGCTACCGTTTTCAAGTGCAGTAAGGTTGATAACCTTAATGTTAGTGTAGCCTGCAGACATCACTAAGTTTTCGTTAACAACCCAACGAAGTTCAAATTCAGTACCTTTGTTATTCGTGGTGTTGTTAGTAACCGTGTTTTGGCTGCTAAAGTCGGTTCTTTCCATTTCAAATGATGAAAGTGCAAAGTAAAGGGTATCGTCTAGCAATGAACCTTTAATACCAAATTCGAAAAGTTCTGAGGTATCGAACGCACCGCTTTCTAATTGGCCAACACCAATTTCAGCACCTTGACCCGCAACAATCGTTGCTTGCTCAGCAGCCGTGATGTAAGGAATTAGGCCAAACGGAAGTTCGTAAGAAATACTGGTATTCCAAGACCAACCGCCTACAGTGTCTTCAGCATACAAAGGAACTTCATCACCTGTTGCACCAAGTAGTAGGTCAGTACGTGAAGTACTTTCAATATCAATGGTGTCGTAACGTACACCAAGTACAAGGTTTAAGCCCCAATCCCACGTAAGGTCGGTCATGGCACCAATACCTAAATCAAGGTAGTTACCTTCATCGTAGTTATCAAAATTCTTGCCTGAACGAGTAGAAAGCAAACGCTTGTCTAGTGCAGATGACGGCATTGTTAAATCACGACGGTTAAAGTACTCGTACGTAAAGTCATCACCGTGTAAAAAGTCGGTGTAACGAATTGACGGTGAAATTTGAAATTGTGCTAACAAGCTGTCGTTTTCATATTCGGTAGCGAAAACAATCTTATCTTCAATTACCCAGCTATCGTGGAATTGAGAGAAGCCGTACGCATTTTCGTTGATGTTATCGTATGAATCGTAGAAGAACTGGTTACGAATTTCCCAGTTGTCTGCGTAATAGATGGTATCGAAGTAGAAAGTAATCGCTTCGTTACCCAATTGGTCATCTGGTGCAACCAATACTTGGCTACCGCTTAGGGTAGTCGTACCTACGTTTTCAAGTGCCATTAGGGCAGTCGCTTCATCATCGGTAAATGCAGCACCAGGCACGTAGAAGAAGCTGTTACCCGCAATGTTTACGGCGCCATATTCTTCGTGACTAATTGAGCCGTCACCGTCTGTATCAAGCGGTTGTGCAGTACCTGTTATATACGTACCGTCGTCAATTAGATCTTGTGTTAAACGGTTCCAACCAGCAACTTGGTTACCATCGTAATCATGATACATACCACCAAATTCAACACGTAGGTTATCAGTAATATCTATGTTGAAAGCGGCTTGTAGAATAGTTTGGTCAGTTTGCGTATTTTCATAATAGCTATCTGAGTTTTCAACTTCACCGTACAGGTAGTAACCTACTGTTTTGTCGCCAACTTGTGCTGGACCACCAACTTCTGCCGTTAGTACGCTCTTATCCCACGAACCCGTAGTATAAGAAATTGCGCCTTCAGGCTTCTCTAAATACTGACCAGAAGAAGCTCGAGCAGATTTAGGGTTAAAGTTTAAGTAACCACCAATCTTAGACGGGCCATAAATAGGAGAGGCTGGACCACGAACAATATCAATTCGGCTTGAAGCACCAATTGGCGTAGGGTAGTTACCTGGGTTATCTAGGCGTTTAACGCCGCGGAAATAGGTTTCACCAGGTGTACCACGTACATCAAGTGATCCTGCAACACCAAAGAATGATTGGGTAAATGTACCAGGTGCAAATGCCACTAGTTCATCAATATCTGAAACGTTAAAACGCTCCATTTGTTCTTGAGAAATCGTTGATGCAGAACGCGGTGTTTCAAGAATTGATTTTCCAAAACCAAAAACTGATTCAACATCTTGGCCAGGCAAACTGCCCAGAGAGCCTGTTACTTCAATTTTTTCAACGTCAGCGTCTTTCGGCGCAGATTCAGACTCTTGTGCAAGTGCGATTGAAGGCACTGACAATGTCAGACCGAATGCTAGCGCACGGGCTAGTGGGTTAAGCTTGAATGTAGTGTTAATCATGGTTTCCTCTATTTTTAATAACCTTTTAAAAGGCCTTTTATACTTTTTTATTTTTCTGTCTGGGTAAAAGCACAATGAGTGCCAGCTTCTTGTCCAGTTGGTCAGGAAATTAAATAAAATTAAATCTATGATTTTATTGAACTTTTTTGGAGTAGTGAAAATAGATAATGTTATTTTATTGTGAAGTGTTGCAATGCTGGTGGCTCTCTGCACCAGCATTGTGATATTTAGCGTGAGTATTGCACCAATTTCGCTCTTTACACTTCACCTTGGGTCTTTGACGCCGTGCTGGAAGTTTTTTGCGGTGCACTGGGTAGGGTGAGATCTAAAATGATAGCGGTTAAACCCGCAGAGGTAACCGGTGAAAGTAAAACGTTTTCAAGCCAAGTGGGTAATTGTGATAATGCGCTGGGTACCATCATTACACCAATGCTCATCCCTAACGCACACGCGGTGATTAAGCTGCTTCTTCTATCTAACGCATAGCTGGCAAGTAGCTTCAGACCACCCACGGCCACCATGGCAAACATAACCAACGTTGCCCCGCCCAACACCGGCTTAGGTATAGCTTGTAGCACTCCGCCAACCGCAGGGAACAAGCCAACAAATACAAACATGCCCGCCACGAAGAAACCTACTTTTCTACTCGCAATACCTGTTAGCTGAATAACGCCGTTGTTTTGGCCAAAGGTGGTATTGGGAAATGTATTAAAGGCGCCCGCAATCATAGAGTTAAGTCCGTCACCTAAAATGCCACCTTTTATACGCGATAGGTAAAGTGGGCCTGACACGGGCTCTTTGCAAAACAAGCTATTCGCGGTTAAATCGCCTGCGGTTTCAATTGCGGTAAACAAGTAGATAAGTGCGATAGGTAAAAACAAGGTAATGTCGAAGCTAATACCAAACGCAAAAGGCTGGGGAACGGCAATAGCGGGTAAATCATTTAAGTGGGAAAAGTCTAATCCTTTAGTAAACCACACATAGGCGGTACCCAAGGTCATGCCTATAAAAATAGCCGATAGCCTTACCCAATGATTATTCGACGCGTTCAAAAATACAATAATAAGTAAAACGCTTACTCCTAAGCCTAAATTATCTAAGCTTGCGAATGATTCAGCATTAAACCCACCTGCTAAATCTGTCATTCCAACATTAATCAGTGATAAGCCAATGGCAGTAATCACAATGCCAGTCGTCAATGGTGTGATAATGCGTTTAAGTTGTGTAACAAATAAACTAAACACCACCTCAACCAAGGCGCCCGCCAATGTAAGGCCAAAAAGAAGTGATAAAATTTCTTCGCTACTGCCACCTTCATTTTTTACCTTCATGCCAGCCAAAAGCAACGCGCTGATAAACGCAAAGCTGGTGCCCTGAATGGCCACCAAGCCACTGCCCACTGGGCCAAATTTTTTAGTTTGAATAAAGGTGCCCACACCACTAACAAAAAGCGCCATGCAAATTAGGTAGGCAGTGTGTTCTGTAAGCCCTAAGGTGGCAGAGATAATTAATGTAGGCGTTATCACGCCAATAAAGCTCGCCAGCATGTGCTGAAACGCAGCGGTTAAGCACGCTACCGCATTGGGTTTGTCGTGCAGGCTATAGAGTAAATCTTGATGTTTCTCTTGCATGATTAATCCTTATTGCCGCTGCACAGTTCGCTTTCAAATTTACAGATGAATGCACGAAACATTGGGGGAGAGGTAGGCACAGTATCTGATGCCACCTGAGTTTCAAATTCAGCAACACGTTGATGAAATAAAGTAAGCTGCTGCGCTTTTACATTTGGTTGTAAAAAGCTGTACTGCAAACTGTTGGTGCTTAATGTGAGTACTTCTTCCCAGCTTAAGTTGAATTCGGTTACCGCGACATAAAACTCATCGGTTAATGTGGAGTCGAACATGCCTCTGTCATCGGTAGATAGCGCGGTAGGGATACCTGTTCGCAAATATTCTGGAAAGGGGTGGGTATCGTAGCTGGGAATGTATTCAAGCAGTAAGTTGGAAATAAGGTTAATTTCGATAAGGTACTGGCTGTTTCTCATTAGCAATAGAGTATCTGAGTCGAAAATGGTATTTAACCCGTGCCCAATGCGCTCTGCACCAAGCAATAAGGTGTCTCGCACATTTGAATCGGCGGTTTCAGACTCACCAGCATGAAAAGCCAATGAAACTTTAGGGTATGTAGCACGAAGCTTACGAAGTGTTGATGCAAACCGTTTCGGTTGCCCGTTTATATCATCTTCTCTGCCTACTAAATTAATGCCTACGTACAATTCTCTGTGGCTATCTACAAAGTCATAAATCCATTCTAGTTGTGCTTCGGCGTCGGGTAAAAAGCGAACAACAGCATATTGAAAACGAACAGTAACTTGCGTGGCTTGCGCCTCTTCACTGGCAAGCATGTCGGTATAAATGGCTAATGCTTCGTCGGGCGTATAAGTGCTTCCATCAGGTTTTTTTGTATAGCGAACATTTACCTGGGTTTCCAAATATTGCAGATTTTCCTTTTGGTAAGCTTGCATATTACGTAGCAATATTTTTGACACTAACGTGGGGTTTGCGGTCAATTCGTTTAACCGTTGCCAATGGGTAGAAAAGAATTCTTCTCGTCCTTCCGACGCCGTATGTAAGCGAATACTATCCATAAACTCGCGTTTTAAATTGTTATCAAGCAAGCCTAATTCAGTGTAATTTTTCTGAATGCACTGAGGTAATTTAGCCCATGTCGTTTCGCTGATGGTATGAAAGCGTAAGGCACTTTGTGGGTCTGAATGGCATGGTTTGATACTTACCTGGGTGTAATAGGTATACCCACCATTTTTTGTAGGATCGGCCGCCAGTTCGTACCACCATTCACTAAACCCTGAACCTGACAAATGATGATGTAAATCACCGCCTTTTGGCATGGCGTGTAAAAATTGATACATCTGGCGTGGTGTCGCTGTTTTTTTGAAAGCTTCAAACCACAACGGCATAGAAAAGGGAGTAGAAGTAGAAGATGAAGAATTGGCTACGGCACTGGGTGCGGCAACACTTTTATAAGCAAAACTGGTAAGAGAGATAAATACAACAAGATAGAAAGGCAAAAAGGTAAGTCGCAAACGCATGAGTACTACAGCAGTATTAAAATTATAATGCGAGTTTTTGCAAGAAGCTGACCACTTAGTCTATGGTCTATAAGAAGGTTAACTCAATGATTAACCGCTATTTTTATTTAGAAGAAAGGTGGAAAGGAACGAGTTCTAAAGATATGTCGCACCAAGTTGGTGCTCTAAAACGAAAAGCGCGCCAATATGACGCGCTCAAATTAACAGCAAGGCGATGAAAGTAATTAAAATTCAACACCTTCATCTAGCGTAACAAAGATGGAGTGACGCACTTCGTTGTACATGGCTTTTGAGCAGTGACCTTCACCTTCCGTATCTTCTAGCAAGATAACATCACCAGAACCAAATACATGGCGTTCACCGTTAGAAACCGTAAACTCTGCGCGGCCTTTTAAGATAAACAGAAGTTGGCGTGCTGGCGCAGGGTGCCATTTAAAGTCATAGTCTGCTGGCGTTTCCCTAAAGATGATTTTATCGGCGCCAAACTTTTCTGATAACAGTCCAATAGGCCCGCCATCTTTCAGTGGAATATCAATTTCTCCAAAGTGGCTCTTGCCTTCATCGTCGTTATATATCCTTGCTATCTTCATCTTACTCATACCTGTTTCTTATCATTTAACGAATAATGCTTAAACGTGAACCTTGCGTAGGCTAGAACTAAGTTTTAGTACTTTAACGTGCGAAGACTATGGTGCATTATCGCTAAACTCGCGGCAACATCGTCTGTGGTGATAGACTCAGCCGGATGGTGACTAATGCCACCCTTACAGCGTGTGAATAACATAGCAACAGGGCATATTTCAGCCATTGCCATTGCATCATGCCCTGCACCCGAGGCCAGTACTTTGGGTACTATGCCTGCTTCAGTTACACCTTTAAGCAATGTATTTTGTAGGGCACTATCACAATGAACCGCTGGCGCACTGTGTGTTTGCTCTATCTTCAATTCCACATTGCGTAACACGGCAATGTCGTTGATTTTTTGCAAAATCTCTGCCAATGCGGCATCTCTCAATGGGTCTTCTTCACTGCGAATATCTAAAGAGAACTGGCATCGGCCAGAAATCACATTCACGCCATTGGGCGCGTTCTCAATTTTACCCACGGTAGCCACAACACCTGGACGCTGTTGACTAATAGACTCTACCGCTAAAATCATTTCGGCGCTGGCGCATAAGGCGTCGTGGCGCATCGACATAGGCACAGTTCCCGCGTGTCCTGCCATGCCGGTAACCGTTAATGAAAAGCGTTTCGCACCAGCAATAGCATTTACTACACCTACAGGTAAGTTCTCTTGCTCTAACACTGGGCCTTGCTCAATATGCAGTTCTAAGTAACCCAGCAAGTCAGTTTGTGCAATGGTGGCGCTGTTAATAGCATCAAAATCCAGCCCAAAGTTTTTCATCGCATCTTCTAGGGAAATGCCATCTTCGTCTTTTAGCCTGCGCCATTCGTCTTGCCACTTGCCTGTTAACGCACGGCTACCTAATAGGGTAGTACCAAAACGGGTGCCTTCTTCGTCACAAAAGCCAACAATATCAATGTGAAAAGGAAACTGTCGACCTTCGCCGCTGAACATGGCCATGAGCGTTACCGGTGCAACTACACCTAACATGCCGTCGTATTTACCGCCATTTGGCACCGTGTCTAAATGACTGCCAATAATTAAGCGAGGTGCATTGGGTACGGCTGATGTATAGCGGCCCCAAATGTTACCTACGCTGTCTTGCCAGGTTGTCATACCGGCTTCTATCATCCAGCCGGACGTTAGCTGATTGGCCAGTTTGTGTTGTTCGGTTAAATAGCGCCTGTCTAAACAGCTTGGGTTTTGGCTTAGTGAACCTAGTGCTTCACAGCGCGCCATTACTAGCGCGGCCGCATCAGAAAATTCAGACATTCATGGCTCCCGAATACACAGCAAGTGCAGCGTCTACGCCAGCACCAGCCGGTAGCGACATACCTTGCTTGCGTAATACGGTTTCTAGCGACTGAAGGGTATGCAACACCGCATCTTGGCGCGCGTTATAACCCATGGTGCCTATTCGCCAAATTTTCCCTTTAAGGGGGCCAAAGCTGGTGCCAATTTCAATGTTGAAACGCAGTAGCAGGTCTTCACGTACTTGTTCGCCGTGTACGCCATCAGGAATAACCACGCCCACAACGTTACTCATTTTGTTGGCAAGGTCGCCAAATGGCGTTAGGCCAAGGGCTTGAACACCCGCTAGCATGGCATCGCCAGCCACTTTATGGCGTGCAATAACATTTTGCTGGCCTTCTTCAAGGTGCAAAATAGCGCATTCACGGGCGCAATAAAGCATGGTTGCGGCTTCGGTATGGTGATTTAAGCGTTCGTCACCCCAGTAATCCATGATCATGCCAAGGTCGAAATAGTTAGACCGAATTTTCGGGCCGCGGGCACTTTCATGATGTGCATCACGAATACCAGCTTCAACGTGATGGCGAGTACGCACCACATCAACAAACTTTTGGCTCATGGTAATGGGCGCACTGCCTGAAGGGCCGCCTAAGCATTTCTGCAAACCCACTGACACTGCATCTAGCTTCCACTTGTCTACTTCTAACGGGTTACCCCCTACCGATGCGGTGGCATCGCAATAGAACAACACGTCGTTGGCTTCACAAATAGCGCCAATGTCTTCAAGAGGTTGAAACATAGTGGTAGACGTATCGCCTTGTACTATGGCTAATAGTTTAGGCTGTACTTTCTTAATGGCCGCTTCTATTTGCTCGGGTTTAAATACTTCACCCCACGGCACTTCAATAGTGTGAACTTCTGCATCGGCGCGCTCTGCAATTTCAGCCAATAGGTGGCCAAAACGCCCGAAGATAGGCACTAGCACCTTATCGCCAGGTTCAATAGCCGACACTAACACCGCTTCAATACCTGCCCGCGACGTACCATCAATCAACATGGTTTGTTGGTTTTTGGTATTAAATAGCGTGCGGTACAGCGCCATGGTTTCGTTCATGTAGCCTGTCATTACAGGGTCGTATTGGCCTACTAGCTGAGTAGACATGGCCGACAATACACGCGGATAACAGTTAATAGGGCCTGGGCCCATTAAAAGGCGTGGTGGAGGTGTTAATGGTGCAAAACCAGTCATAATAGGCTCCTAGATAAACACCTGCGCAAGCATGCGCAGGCCAGTAATAATGAGAACAACAGCAAAAATTTTCTTAAGCAGACCAGCATCTAACTTGTTGGCGATGCTTGCACCAATTGGCGCAAAAATTACCGTTAGCGGCACAATGCACGCGAAACCAAGTAGGTTAACGTAACCGTAGGTAGCAAACGGCGCATCAACAGGCGTAGTGCCTACGAATAAAAGAGTAATAGCGGCAGGCAGCGAAATAATTAGGCCAACAGCGGCTGCTGTACCTACTGCTCTGTGCGCTGGGTAATTACAAAAGGTAAGTGTAGGGACGGTAAGCGTGCCGCCACCAATGCCAACCATGGAACTAAAAAAGCCGATACACGCTGCCATAATAGACTGTCCAACACGACCTGGTAGGCCGTTAAACAAGGCATCTTTTTTACCAACTAGCATGTTAATAGCAGATAACGTGGCAATAACACCAAACATCAACGTTAGAAAGTTAGCGTCCAGTACCGTGACTAAGTAACTACCTGCTAATACGCCCATTAAGATAAACACTGCCCAAGCCTTAAGTAGGGCAAAGTCTACGTTGCCTTTGCTATGGTGAGCGCGAATAGAGCTAATAGACGTAGGTACAATAGTGGCTAGCGATGTTGCAGTTGCAATCACCATGGCGCTTTCAGCCGATACCCCTAGTGCTTGAAATAAGAAAAACAGGACCGGCACTATAACAATACCGCCGCCTACACCTAATAGGCCAGCCAATAATCCGGCGAACACGCCTGTACCAATTAACGATAAAATTACCGTCATGTTATCGAGTAAAAACTGCATAAATTAAAGATCTCGTTGTGAATGTGTGCTTGCTAAAACATGTATGCCCAATGAAATTATGGCGGGTTGCTCTGGCTTATCTTAAAAGGGGTGGACGTCCTTTAAAAACAAGCCAAAAGCAACACACCGATAAAGCGGCTTGGGGTAATGTTGCTGCTAGATGTTATCGTTTGATTAAACCTAGAATTTAGATTTTTCGCGGCGTTACACCTTATCAGTGAACGCTTTACCGTCGCTTCGCGGGTCGCTTGCTGCGCTTACTGTGCCTGTTGGCGTGCGAATAACCGCGCCAGCGTGGCCCATCAATTCGTTACAAGGGTCGACAGTCACCATGTCGTGACCTCGGGCAATAAGGCTTTCGCCTACATACTCGGCTAAGTCACGCTCGGCTTTTAAGTTGTTACTTTCATCACCCCAAGTACGGCCTAATAACCAGCGGCCTAGGGCAATGGCTTTATCAATAGGTTGGTTGTGATAAATATGGCGGGCAAATAAAGCCGCTTGTGTTTGTGGCTGACCTTCACCGCCCATGGTGCCGTAACTCATGCGTCGCCCATCGGCTAAATCGGCAAACGCAGGGTTAAGCGTATGAAACGGTTTCAGACCAGGTTTAAGGTATTGGTTGCTGTTTGGATCTAACGAGAAAGACGTTCCTCGGTTATTCCATACAATGCCGGTTTGTGGGCTAACAATGCCTGAACCGAACTCCCAATAAAGCGATTGAATGTAACTTACCATTCGGCCTTCGCTGTCACACGCACCCATCCATATGGTATCGCCAGGTTTGGCCACGTGCGGCCACGGTTGTGCTTTTTCTACCGAAATGTGTTTAACCATTTCATCTAGCGATTCATCAGTTAATAAACTAGACAAATCAACAGGCGTGCGTGATGGGTCGGTAACATTTGCATTTCGCGCAATAAACGCTTGTTTAGTGCATTCAATTAATAAGTGCACCATGTCGGCATCGGTAGAGCCTAGGTGCTGCACTTTATCGTACAGCGCTAAAATAATTAACGACGCCACACCTTGGGTAGGCGCAGGCAAGTTATACAAAGTGCCTTTGCTGGTGGTTACCGAAAGCGGCTCGACAATTTGCGCTTTGTATTGATTAAAATCTTCAATACGAATAGGTGAACCAGCGGCTTCTAAGTCGGTAGCCAGTTTGCTAGCTAGTTCGCCATGATAGAAGTCATCAAGCCCGGCTTTCGCCAGGTGGCTGAGTGTTTTAGATAGCGCCGTCAGTTTAAGAATTTTGCCTTTCTTAAGTGCTTTGCCCTTTATTAAAAACTGGTCGAAATTCGGGTCGCTGGCTAAATCGTCAAAGGTTTTATTGCTGGCATCAACCAAGCTTTGGGTTACTTCTATACCCCAATTAGCCTGACTAATCGCAGTATCAAACAGCGTATTAAGCGATAAGCCATCTTGCCACTGGTGACTTATTTTTAATGCTTCATTCCAACCTGCAACAGCACCGGCCATAGACAGGGCTGATTTTCCGCCTCGGCTAGGAATGGCACTTTCGCCTTTATAAAATTCAGGAGTAGCACCTAATGCGGCAACGCCCGAGGCATCAATGCCAATAGGGGCTTTGCCAGGTTCACTAATTAGCCAAAATCCATCGCCACCCATACCATTCATGTGAGGGTACTCAACGGCAATAGACGCGGCTGCGGCCACCATAGCTTCAATCGCGGTGCCGCCTTTTTCTAAAATATTCAAACCCACTTGCGATGCCGCAAAGTGAGGGGCTGTAAAGCCTACGTTATGCTTTTCACTCATTGTCTTTTTTTATCCATTTGTTATCTGGCCAATGCAACCTTGTATATTCAATAAGCCTAGTATGACCAACTAATTTGCTGTCAGTGCTTTCGCTAGCTTAATGAGTGCAAGATCGCTGCCTTTTTTGCCTACCAGTGATAAACCACACGGGGCATTTTGTAGGGTAAATAGCGGCATATGAATTTGTGGAAGCGCTGCTAAACCTGCAATTGAGGTAAGCGCCAGCAGGGCATTCCTATCGTTCGCTAATGTTTCTTCGTCAGCATCGCACCGTGGTGCAATGCCGGGGGTAGTGGGTATCAACAGTACGTCTACAGTTTCAAATAAGCTGTTTATGTATTTTTGAAACGCCACTTGTTGCTTCTTGGCTTCTTCAACTTCTTGTTCAGAAATCGTTTCACACCAATCTAATCGAAGCATAATATCCTGGGCAATGTCAGGGGATGTATCGGTTATCCACTGGCCATGTTGTTGCCAAATTTCAGCACCTTGTAATACGCGAAACGTCGCGGCAGTGTTCAGTGCCGATAAATCCAATTCGTGTTCGGTAATAGGGGTAATAGTAAAACCCACTTTGTCGCTATCCGCTTTTTCATTAAGTTTTTCAAGCCATTTTGTGGCCAAAGCGCCGTGTTTCGCGCTTTGCAGCAAATGCTGAACAGCACCAATTCGTACTGTGATGTGGTTAGCGTCGTCTGCGGTGTTAGATAGTTCTTCCTGCGAAGCACCGGCTAAACAAACGTGGCTGACTTTTTCTAGGGTGTCGAGATCGCGGGTCATCCAACCTACGGTGTCGAAAGACGGTGCCAACGCCACCATGTTGTCACAGGGTATAGCATTGTGCGTGGTGCGTAGCCCCCATAACCCTTGATAACTCGCAGGAACACGAATAGAGCCGCCTGTGTCTGTACCTAAACCGATATCTGCTAAATGTGCCGATACCGCAACGGCCGAACCTGAAGATGAACCTCCCGGGATGTGCGCAGGTGCAACGGGGTTTACCAGTTGCGGATAATGTTTATTTTGACCGTGTAAGCTATAAGCGAGCTCATCGGTAATTGTTTTACCTTTGAAGGTAGCGCCTGCATCAAGCAACTTTTCAACTGTGCTATTGCTAGCCGTTGGCACAGGGTGTGTGGCCAACCAATCGGGATTCCCGGCTGCGGTTGGTAGCCCTTCAATGTGAAATAAGTCTTTTACCGCTAAACCATAGCCTTTCAGAGCATGGCCTGTTAATTCGCAAGCTGTTGATGAAGCATTAGCTGTCACAGAACTTGATCCAGAATCTGAAGCGCTCTTGGCGTTTACTTTACTATCAGCAGGAATCGAAACAAAAGGAGAAGACACGGCACATTCGCAATAGATAAAAATATACCTCCATGAAACAATCGTTTCTCTTTATTGTCAAGTGAAACGTTTGTTACTGGCGTGTAATATGCTTTGTTTTTTGGTTTGGTTTTGTGGTTTAGTTTTTGTAGGTTAGTTTTTGTGGCTTAGCTTTTGGGGCGTATCTTTTGTGACGTAGCGTATGAAGTGTTTTCAATAACCCAACTATAGACGATGCGAGAAGTGGGTGAACAACCAATACAAGGGCGAAGCTGTGGTTCGTATTAAAACCGACTGCCAGGCTTCAAAAGAAACGCTTCTTCTTCTTTCGTACTGGTTCGGCCCAACACTAAGTTTCGGTGCGGATATCGCCCAAATTGCTTAATAATGTTCACGTGTTTCAACTCATATTCATATTGTTGTTCTAAACCAGGAACCGCAAAAAGTTGAAGCGCAATATCGTGTATAGCCAAAGATTCGCTATGCATAAATGGCATGTACAAAAATATACATTGCTGAGGCGTAAGGGTTTTATCGGCCTCAACACTCACCGCTTCTTGGGCCAATACTAAAGCCATGGGGTCTTGCGAGAAAGCGTGAGGAGTGTCTCGGTATATATTTCGTGAAAACTGATCAAGCAATAAAATTTCCGCTAACCGGCCTGAAGGCGTAGCTCGCCAAGGCCATAGTTCACCTTGTGATGCAGCGCGGTGCAAGGTTAAAAATTGCGATGCGATAGTACGATCAAGAGCGGAGTCTTGAGTAAACCACTGGGAAGGGGTTAGTTCATTAAACCAAAATTCTAAAACTCTGCTAGACTCTTCTATAACAAGGTGGGATTTATCCATTTCAACTCCAACATCAAATGCTTAGTTGCCTTTTTTACGGGAGAACAGCGCAGTTGTCTCTTTGTACCTCGTGTGGCAACACGAATTGTTATACGTGCTTATTTAGTAATTCGATCTTTTATTCTTGCTTAAAAAGCAACCAATTAAAAGTAGTTAATACTACTTTGCATGTTATTTTAAATCGTACTTTACATACTACTTTCGCTCGGAAGGCTCTAATTCATCCAGGTCGCCATACAGGCTAGTAATGGCCTTAACACGCTTTGATGCGCTGTCGCCCAAGGCAGAATACGTAAAGTTACATAGGGTAGAAACCAAGCTCATTGGGGCAGCATAACTGTCGAATGGTGCGTAGTTATCTACCTGTGAACTTAAATGATTGCCTAAATGACATACCAATAAATGCTTTACGTTATCTCGGTATACTTGCCCGGTAGGGTCGGTGATAAGAATGGTTTGGCAATGAGATAGGGTATGTAACACATGTTTAAACTGGCGAGTGCGCCTACGAAACCCAAACAATACCACTACATCATCTTTACCTAAATCGACTAAGTCTTCCCCTAAGGTTTGCCCAGGTTGAGGCAAAAGCCTTACCGAGGTGCGAATTTGCTTAAGTTGTTGACGAAAATGCAGCGCTAATGGATAAGCGTTTCTAAACCCGATAAGTGTAATTTGTTGCGCGTTTGCCAGCTTTTCAGCAATGGCAGTAAGGGTAGCAATATCAATATTGTCGAAGGTTTGCGAAATATTATTCAATTCTTGTTCGTGCTGAAGAACCGCTGTGGTGCTAGGGCTAACAGGCACGCCCTGTTCGCGTAGGGTAAGCAAGGTATTTTTTGCTTCTTGATGCGACTCAAAACCAAGCTGACGAAAAAAGCGACTTACCGTGGCTTTCGAGGTGTTGGTTTGTTCAGCAATATGAGAGGTTGATTGGGTAACAACCGCAATAGGATTGCGCTGTAAATACTGAGCAATAGTTTGGCCTGATGGCGATAAAGACGCGTAATGCTTCTCTATTTGCTTAATAACATCATTCGAATTTTTGGCCATAAGGAATAATCTTCAACTGCTCAGTGTGTGTCGCGTTCTTTTGGGTTGGCAACTATATTGATGCTTTTTAGCAAATAACAACATTACCCTGAAGGAAAATTACCGTGAAGGAAAATATTTCAGCAACAGTGCTTATTTGTGTGTTATTTATACACACGAAGTGAGCGTTTATTGCGTGTTAATAAGCAAACCGCAACCGCCGTACCTTCGTCACATACCATCGTCACGTGCCATCATGTTCTATTCTCACACTTTATTCCACTGCCAGAAATTCAAAAAACACGCTGCGTTTTGGTAACTTACTTATTTACGCCTAATGTATAACGCCGCAGTGTAAGACTTCTAAGCGAATTGGCACTATAATTTCATTATCTTTTATAGTTCATATTTCTGTCATCATTTTGCAATTAAGTAGGGGTTCTTCGTGGTAAAGCTGTGGTCTGAATTGGTCATCTTGTTCGTTGCACTGCCCATTGCCGTTCTTTACTGGATTAACCACGTTGCCGACTGGCTTATGCCTATTTTGGCGATCGTGTGCTTGTTTTGTTTATGTGTGCTACTGGCCGACAAACAATTCCAACGAATTCGACTATGGCATTGGGAAGATTACGGCCGTCATTTAAAAAGTACTCTTAAGCTTTTTTTACCATGGGCAAGTTTGCTTGCGCTGTGTGTTTATCTCATTAAGCCTGAGCTTTTTTTACATTGGCCGATTAACGAGCCATGGATGTGGGTAGTCACCTTATTGGTGTACCCCGTGGTGTCGGTTATTCCCCAAGAAATTATTTTTAGAACCTTCTTTTTCCATCGATATAAACGCATTCTACCTTCACGTAATGCGCGTTGGATTTTAAGTACCTTTGTTTTCGGTTTGGCGCATCTGATTTACGGCAATTGGGTGGCGGTTGTTATATCGTGGTTTGGTGGTGCTATATTTGGCTATCGTTACATGCAAACAAATTCAACACCCATAGTGGTAATAGAACATGCTATTTGGGGAAGCTTTTTATTCACCATTGGCTTGGGCTCATATTTGGTGGTAGCTGGACCATAGCGTAAATCAGTGCATGAAAGTGTAAACCAGTACACAAGCCTATGCGTATCCTATCTGTAAATATGCTAAGTAGTATTAGTGACAATTATTAGTTACAAGTTAACTTGGTGAAGCTTATATTGTTTGGCTTCACCCGTGGTAAGTAACCTCATTTCAAGGAGCGAAGGTGGGCATCATCAATTCTTTAACGGCTTTTTTTAACCTAGTCGATTTCTCTCTAACAAAGCTCGACGTAACAAATTTCATTCTAACAAACATATTGCCCTTAGCTTTATTGGCAGCAGATACAGTTGCGCCTTCCTCTGGGGTAGAAAACTTTACCGAAGCCCAGTCGGTGCTATTAGATTTATGGCATGGCTTTTTGTATCGCTTACCCGGCCTTGGTGTAGGCTTGTTAATTATGGCGCTGTTTATTATTGCAGCGGGCCCGCTATCCCGGTTGCTGCTCAAGCCGTTTTCTTTCTCTTCGCTGACCCCGTTAATTAAGTCGGTAGCGCAACGTTCTATTAGCTTGGTTATTATATTGCTTGGGGTGTATTTATTCCTGTTTATGGCAGGTTTAACGGGCTTTGCGGTGGCGGTTATAAGCGGAACTGGCGTAGTAGGGTTAATTCTTGGTTTTGCCTTTCGTGATATTGCCGAAAACTTTATTTCTAGTTTATTGCTTACCATTCAAAGACCATTTCGAATAGGCGATATTGTTGAGATAAACGAGTTTACGGGCATTATTCAAAAGGTAACGTCGCGTGCCACTACCATGGTCGATTTCGACGGCAATCATATTCAAATACCTAACGCGACAATTTACAAAGGGGTGATTAAAAACCTAACCGCCAACCCACTTATGCGCGGTCATTTTGTATTGGGAGTAGGGTACGACGCCGATATTCGTAATGCACAGAATTTGGCAGTTGAAATAATATCGGGCCACGCAAAGGTACTTAAAGATCCTGAACCCCAAGTGTTAATAGATAATTTGGGGGCATCCACTTACAACTTAAAAGTGTATTTTTGGGTGAATGTTGAAGACACCAGCGTGCTTAAAATGTCGTCGCTGCTTATGCGCCAAATTGTAGGGCGTTTCACTGAAGAAAATATTAGTATGCCAGATGATGCCCGCGAACGTGTTTTCCCCAATGGGTTAGCCATAGTGTCTAATCAATCGGTTAGTAAAGAAGATACAATCAATGAAGCCAGCGGTTTCACGTCGCTAAATAAACCCTTTTGTGAAAGTAAAAATACCGAATTAGCAGGCAGCAAAAAGCCAGCCTTAGAAATAACAGGTAAACCTGTAGAGAATAATGCGTCTTCATCGAGTCTTGCCGCATCTAAATCGCAGACCAATACATCGGATAATAGTGCTAATTCAGCGCTTGAAAATGAAAACGAAGACGTTAGCAGTGAGGCCGAAGATATTAGAGAGCAAGCGAAGAAAGCCCGCGACCCTGAAAGCGGTGAAAATATTCTTTAGCTTACTTAAGATACCGTCAGTACAAGGGTGTTGAACGTTCATAACGTTTAGCCGCATTGGCTAAGCTATGCACATTAAATAATGCCAGGTTAATCTGTACCACGCTACAAATGTGATAAGTAAAGCTAGGGCGCGGTGGGTGATAAATTGCAGCGACCTAGAAAGTCTTGCCATAAGGAAACATGGGCTTTCATTGTGGCACTGTATTGTACAAAATTATCAATAGCGTGGGTGCGTATGTGCGCTTTAAAGGGGGCGCTTAACGCGGCGTTTTCTGCCCATTGTTTCCATAAAGGTTGTAGCTGGTAGTGGTAACTATTTAGCGTGCTCGCAATGGGTTGAATTTCTTCTATAAAGTACAAGTAAAACACATTTCGAAGAATGGTGGCTTTGTCGCTTGTTACACCATTTTTGCACTGTACGCTGTTTAGCGCAGGCGCTAACACTTGGTTCAGTGAAACTAAGCGGTTGTGCAATATAGCTTGTGTTTGCCATAGCTTTGCCGGAAGCCGGGAAGACGCAATAATCTGTAATTGTTGCTCAAGCTCGCCGCTGTCGCTCGCGCTAACTTCAACGTTAACTTTATCAATCTTTTCAACAATGTTAGCGGCTTCAAAATTAGCGCCTTCAAAATTAGCATCTTCAAAACTAGCATTAGCAACGCTACCATCGCCTGCGCTTTCATGAGTCGCTTGAAGTTTACCTTCAACAACACTTTCATGCTTCAATGTTTTTGCTAAGCCATTGATAAAGTTAAGCGCATTAACCGATGCCTTGGCATCTTTATTTTCACTTGCCTGTAATGGCGCCCCCGCCATGCTTAGCCCTAGTTTCATCTCAGTACTGGTTTGCACTACCTTTGCCCACACGCTTTGATATTGAGTTTGCTTTTGTTTACGCCATTCCGCCACGGTACTAGCAATGGGGTTATCAGCGGCCTGTAGCCTAGCTTCGCAATTTGCCAATACGTTCAATAGGCGATGCTCGTACTGTAGACGCTGTGAAGGTAACTGTGTTTTACCCAAGGCCGTGTTTCTTTCAGCCACTATTCGGCCAAGTTCGCAATCTTGTATGGCGTAGAACTCTCGTATATTAATATTCAACGGGTTCACGTTGTTGCCAAGTTCAGCAAGTGTTGGGTAGGTGTGAGAAGGCAGGGCGATATTGCTTGCCGCCACAAATGTGCTGTCTGGCGAAGCCTCTTGTGACAAAGCCTCGTGTGTTAAAGGCTTATCCAGCACCCTAGACAAACGGGTGGTGTACTCATCCATGGTGTCATCAATGCTAGGCGCACCAAAGCACCCTTGTAATAAGCTAACCGCCATCACAACGCTAACTAGCCGCATGGTTTTTCCAGCAATCACGTTTGCAGCGTAGCGGTTCGCTTCATTAACGTACTTATGCCGACGCATTCGTGTGTAGGCTTCTTCCACCATCCACATAAATAATTTGCCCCGTAATATAATTAGCTGAAATTAAAAATGTTGCGGTGTTTGCTATATCTTCAGGCGAGCCAAGCCCGCCCAATGGAATACTATCGAGTAATCGTTGCTTTTGGTCGTGCTCCAATTCTCTTTCAGGCCATAATATAGCGCCTGGTGCAATACCATTTACCCGCACCTCGGGTGCCATTTCAACCGCCAGTGAACGAGTAATAGACGCCAACGCCGTTTTAGCAAGGCCGTACACCGTATGGTGCGGTAGTGGCCGGTCTATGTGCATATCAACCATATTGATAATACAGCCGTTGCTTGCTTTTAAAGTAGGCCATAACGCTTGCGACAAAAACAAAGGGCCTTGTACGTTACTGCCCACTAATGCTTGCCAGTCGTTGGCAGAAATGTCGCCAAGGGGAGTAGGGTAAAAGCTAGATGCGTTATTAATTAATACATCAATGCGGGCCTTAGCTTTCACACTTGAATCAGCCTCCGGGTTCGAATTGGCATGCACTGTGTTACTGCCCAACGAAAAAGCGTCTGGTGCAGTGGCTTGTTCAGCTAGGCGGGTAATATCCTCTAACTTACACAAGTCGGCCTGTAAGCAAATAGCACTATTAGGCCGTTCGGCATTTAATGAATTCACCAATGCGTTAGCGTCTTCTGCTGAATGGCCGTAATGTATAATTACACGATAACCTGCACTATGAAGGGTTTTTGCCATGGTGGCACCAATGCGTTTCGCTGCACCGGTTATGAGCGCAACCGGCGAATTTTCTTCAAGCGCTAATTCGGTAGCCATGTCTGCATTTGCGGCTTCATCTATAGTGTTATTGGCAATTTTTGGTTCGTTAGGCATTGGCAGGCACTACTCCATTGTTCGTTTTTTTATTCAGCGTAACTTTTTATTCAGTATAACTTTTTGCTCGGTGTTACTTTTGGCCTAGCTTGTTTGCAAAAGCCCGTTTGAAAAAGCTCGTTTGCATAAGCCTGTTCGCATAAGCGTGCTTACATAAGTTTGATTGCACAAGTTTGACAGCATTTCCAACAATTTAAAGATAAGAATAAGTAAGCTTTGCAGCCGCTGGTGGAATATTTCACGTGTTGTTTATACCCCGTAAGCACAAAATATAGCCCGCAAGGCACCGAAAATAAGCTTGCCCATTGCATGTGTGTTTACAGCCGTTATAATCGCCCATCGATAATTGTTTATACCGCCAACCCAAGTATGTGTGTTGGCAAAGAGTAAACGGTTATAAGGCTTATATGGTTTATATAGCACTTTCAGCCTATGTAATGAATATAACAACTACGCGTAAACACCAAAATGAGTGTTTTTATAATTAAAGATGCAAGTGGCGCAGAGTAGGCGTCACCACTGTAAAGGATATATCATGCCAGTAATTACCCTTCCTGATGGAAGCCAGCGCGCTTTCGACCAATCAGTTTCTGTATTAGATGTTGCCAACGATATCGGCCCAGGTTTAGCGAAAGCGACCATTGCGGGTAAAGTGAATGGCGAATTGGTAGACGCAGTTGACCTTATTGAGTCAGACGCTCAACTACAAATCATTACCGCTAAAGACGAAGCAGGCTTAGAAATTCTTCGTCACAGCTGCGCGCATTTGTTAGGCCATGCTATTAAGCAACTTTGGCCAAACACCAAAATGGCGATTGGCCCTACTATCGACAACGGTTTTTACTACGATGTTGATATGGAAGAGAGCCTAACTCAGGAAGATATCCAAAAGCTTGAAAAGCGTATGCTTCAACTAGCTAAAACTAACTATAACGTGGTTAAAAACAAAGTTAGCTGGCAAGAAGCTCGTGATGCATTCGAAGCACGCGGCGAAACTTATAAAATGGAAATTCTAGACGAGAACATCAGTCATGATGATCGCCCAGGGTTATACCATCACGAAGAATACGTAGACATGTGCCGTGGCCCTCACGTGCCTAACATGAAATTTTGCCAAAACTTTAAGCTTATGAAAGTAGCCGGTGCATACTGGCGTGGCGACAGCGACAATAAAATGTTGCAACGTATTTACGGCACAGCGTGGGCTGACAAAAAGCAACTTAAAGCATACTTGCAGCGCCTAGAAGAAGCAGAAAAGCGCGACCACCGTAAAATTGGTAAAGCGTTGAACTTGTTCCATTGGCAAGAAGAAGCGCCGGGCATGGTGTTTTGGCACAACGATGGTTGGTCTATTTACACCGAGCTTGAAAAGTTCGTGCGTGAAAAGTTACGCGACTACACTTACGACGAAGTAAAAGGCCCATTAATGATGGACCGTTCGTTGTGGGAAAAATCGGGTCACTGGGAAAAGTACGCCGAAAACATGTTCACTACCGAATCAGAAAAGCGTGAATATGCTATTAAGCCAATGAACTGCCCAGGCCACGTTCAAATATTTAACCAAGGCTTGAAGTCTTACCGTGACCTTCCGTTGCGTATGGCTGAGTTTGGTTGCTGTCACCGTAACGAACCTTCTGGTGCGCTACACGGTTTAATGCGTGTTCGTGGGTTTACCCAAGACGACGCTCATATTTTTTGTACCGAAGAACAGATCCTAGAAGAAGTAAGTGGCTGTATAAAGATGGTGTATGAGACTTATGCAGCATTTGGTTTTGAAAAAGTAGCGGTTAAACTATCTACTCGCCCTGAAAAGCGCGTAGGCAGTGACGAAATTTGGGATAAATCGGAAGCAGCATTAGCCGAAGCACTTAAAGCCAACGATATTGAATTCGAATATCAGCCAGGTGAAGGTGCGTTTTATGGCCCTAAAATTGAATTCACATTGCACGATTGCCTAAATAGGGCGTGGCAGTGTGGAACGGTTCAGCTAGATTTCTCTATGCCGGGTCGTTTAGGTTCAACTTACGTAGCTGAAGACGGCGAACGTAAAGTGCCTGTTATGATCCACAGAGCTATTTTAGGTTCATTAGAAAGATTTATCGGTATTCTTACCGAAGAATTCGCTGGCTTTTTCCCGCTGTGGTTAGCCCCTCAGCAGGTGGTAATTCTAAATATTACCGATAGCCAAGGCGAATATGCACAGGAATGTGTAAAAAAACTGCAAAAAAGTGGATTTAGAGCAAAGTCGGACTTGAGAAATGAGAAGATTGGCTTTAAAATCCGCGAGCACACTCTCAAGCGTGTTCCGTATATGCTAGTAGTAGGTGATAAAGAGATGGAAGCTGGTGAAGTAGCAGTACGCTCTCGCAGTGGCGACGACCTAGGCAAAATGAGCCTGGAATCTTTTATTGCCATGGCAAATCAGGAAGTGGCAGAAAAGACCATTAAGTAGTTTGAGGGTTTTCGTGTATACTACACGACGGTGTTTGCTTACCAGTACTGAACATTATCCAGATGGTAAGCAAACAGAAGAATTAAATGTTTGGAGGAATGCACATTAAAGGCGCTAATAACAAGGCTCAGGGCGACAAAGCCCGCATAAACGATGAAATTAAAGCCAAAGAAGTTCGCTTAATTGGTAAAGACGGTGAACAAGCCGGCATTGTGACGTTAGCAGAAGCGACGAAACTTGCTGAGGAAGCCAGTCTTGATCTAGTAGAAATCAGTCCGAATGCTGAGCCGCCAGTCTGTAAAGTTATGGACTATGGCAAATTCCTCTTTGAAAAAAGTAAAGCTCAAAAAGAGCAGAAGAAAAAACAGAAGCAAATTCAGGTCAAGGAGATTAAGTTCCGCCCTGGCACTGATGAAGGCGATTACCAGGTAAAACTGCGCAACCTGCGTCGCTTTCTTGAAGGTGGTGATAAAGCCAAAGTTACGATCCGTTTCCGCGGACGTGAAATGGCGCACCAAGAGATCGGTATTGAACTTCTTAACCGTGTTAAAGCGGATTTGGAAGAGATTGCTGTGTGCGAGTCTTTCCCACGTCGTGTGGAAGGCCGCCAAATGATCATGGTGCTAGCCCCAACTAAGAAGTCGTAGTGGTCTAAAAGTTTTTGAGGTACTGCAATCTCAAAACACCCTGCGGCTAAACACTAACCGACAACCGGTAACTGCATACCCAGCGTCGATATTAACAATGCGGAGTTTTAGCAATGCCTAAAATGAAAACTGTAAGCGGTGCCGCCAAACGTTTTAAGAAAACGGGTTCTGGCCGCTTTAAAAGCAAACAGTCTCACTTACGTCACATTTTGACTAAGAAGAGCTCTAAGCGTAAACGTCACCTTCGTGGCAAAAAACTGGTTCATGATTCTGATACCAAATTGGTTCAGCGCATGTTGCCGTACGTATAGACTTAGGAGACTGATTAATGGCTAGAGTAAAACGCGGCACGGTAGCACGTGCACGTCACAAAAAAGTCCTCAAGCAGGCAAAAGGTTATTACGGTGCTCGTTCACGTGTTTATCGCGTAGCGGTACAAGCCGTAACTAAAGCTGGTCAATATGCTTACCGTGACCGTCGTCAGCGCAAGCGTCAATTCCGTCAATTATGGATTGCACGTATTAATGCTGCTGCACGTCAAAATGGTATGTCATACAGCCGTTTCATTAACGGTTTGAAAAAAGCGTCTGTTGAAATCGATCGTAAGATCCTTGCCGACATCGCTGTACATGACAAAGCGGCTTTCAGCGCACTAGTCGATGCGGCTAAAGGCGCATTAGCTTAATTATTAACTAATTAAGTTTAAGTTCTTTCGGAAAAAGGCGAGCAGGATGCTCGCCTTTTTTCGTTTCTGGCGTTTATGAAACGCTATGTTAAATTTTAACTTAGTAGGGCACGGTTAAATTTATCCCTTCGCTCATATAAATATCGTCATAAGCCAAACCCCCATTGCCATAAGGTTGCTTAAGTGGCCCTGTATTACAGTTAGCCAAAAAGTAAATAAGCGGTAACTCTCGCTTCATTCTAAAATTGGCATTTTCGTAAACTAGCGATTGGCTTGAAAATTCGCCGCCTTTTACATAAACGCTATATACTTGCCCGCCATTTTCAGCGGTGGAGTTATTAACCACATACCAAATGCTATACCATTCACCTTCTTGCAAAGGCTTAGCATCTCTGTTGGTGTCAATATTTTTTACATTGGCATATTGGCGGTATTTGTCCTCGCTATCTATTTTAACCATCAGACTACCATTGTTTTTTAAAACCATTAGATTCGGCCTTGTCGGTAACCCGTAGGGTAGGTTCAAACGCGTTGTAACCATGTTTGATTATGTCGGCAGGGTGCATATTGCTTAACCCAAAAGCATGGTTATTAGGAAAGCGCTCAACGCGAACTCTGGTATAAAAAGTATAAGTTTCACCTACAGGTACGGGCTTGGGTAACGCTTTAAACGAAAGGGCTTTTCTATTGCCTACCACACCATCTGGTGCGGGCTTTTTAATTAGGTAGCCGTTGTTAACACCTAGATCTGAAGTAGGCACAGGCGTAGGCGCAGCAGGGGGCGCATTAGCTGTGGCACCTTTAATTGAATTTGAAGCAGATACTGAATCTGACGCTGATGCTAAATCTGACGCTAAATCTGAATCGAAAGGCCGAATTTCAGTAATTTGGGCATTCTCTATAAAGGGGATAGTGTTATTTTGCGTGTCTGCTAATTGCCAACCGGTTAGCGTTTTAGTATTAAAAGTATCAATCACCAGCCAAGGCGATGGCTTTTGTGTGGGTAATAAGTAACAAGCAGTGAGTAAAAATGACGTACTAACCAGTAATAGGTACTTCATTACGTGCCTTAAATGTAATAGGTGTTGCTTATTTATACACGCAAGGCACTGAAAACTTCAATGTAAAATAACCACTCAAGCGGCCTGAGTGTTGCGGCTGATCTTTGCAATTAACGTTAAACGCGGGCCCAACACTGTAAAAACAAAAAAGCCTCAACACAGGGTGTAGAGGCTTTGTGTATCAAAATTTTACAATTCTGAACTGACTAAATGAGAACCGATAGGGTTAGTAGGCGTTCTTATTCGCCAACCCACCAAATACTGTCATAAATACAATTTTAATATCGAACCAAACAGACCAACGGTGAATATAATCTAAATCGTACTCTACACGTTGTACCATTTTGTTCACTGTCTCTGTTTCGCCACGTAGGCCGTTTACCTGGGCCCAGCCGGTAATGCCTGGCTTCACCTTATGGCGTAGCATATAACCGGTAATAAGCTTACGGTATTCTTCGTTGTGGGCTACCGCATGAGGGCGGGGGCCCACAATAGACATTCTGCCCTGCAGAACGTTAATAAACTGCGGAAGTTCATCAATAGAAGAGCGTCGCAAAAAGCCACCAATCTTGGTTAGGCGCGCATCATTCTTGGTGGCTTGTTTAACCACAGCACCGTTGTCTTGCGTTGTCATAGACCGGAACTTATAAACGGTAATTTGTTTTCCATCTAGGCCGTAACGCTTTTGTTTGAAAATAACGGGGCCTTTAGAAGTCAGTTTAACCGCCGCCGCTATGCCTAACATAGGGATGGCTAACATCATTAATATTAAGATGCTTAACACAATGTCTTCAAAGCGTTTTAAAACGTCGCTAGCACCCTGAAACGGGGTGTCGTACACACTTAACGCTTGTACCGACCCAATCGATTGCCAGCGGGCATTAAGCAAGTTATACATAAAGAAGTTAGGGATAATATAAACATTAGCCGTTGTGTCGCTGCACTTTTCAAGAATGTGACGAATACGGTTCTCTGCACTCATTGGCAGGGCAATGTAGATGTAATCCACTTCATTGCGTTTAGCCATTTCAATGGCCGATTCAATATTACCTAGTACTTGATTTTTAAACTCATGAGGTAAGCGGTCTTCGCCTCTATCATCAAACAACCCTAAGAAACGAATACCCAAATGTTCATTTGAAACGATTTGATTAGCCATGTTGTAACCCAACTGGGTTGCACCAATAACAATCGATTTTCTAGAGTTTAACCCGCTGCGGCGAAGTCGAAAAAGAAATTTTCGCATTACGAAGCGCCAAGCCAGTACAACAACAAATGAAGATGCGGCCCACAGTAAAACGCCGGGAGGCGTAATTTTTAAATCGCCAAAGAAAAAGAAACCAAAAGCAGTCGTAGCTAACATACTCAGTGCCCATGCTATAGCAGCTGCACGAAGCATTTCATTCGTTCTGTGACCACGCCAAGAACGATAAAGCTCTACGCATTCACCAGAAAATTGGAAACTTATAACGTAAACAAACAGGAATAGAAGGCTACCAGCCGTTACAGGGCTGTCGTAATAAAATGCTGAAGCGTAATAAAGTAAGGTGACAAGGCATAAATCGATAAGCCTATAAATGGTTGAAAAGCCACTTTGGTTCCTAACTATTAGCCCGCCCGAAGCATTGGGTTCAACCTCGTGAGATTTGAGGACTTGGTTAGGTGCTACTTTATTATCCATGTGTGTATCTCTTTAAAATAAAAAGTCACGCCGACTTCAATTGTCAATAAAGCAAAAGACCACTGCGTTAATTATTAGCTTTAACTTATAGCCAGATAAAGCAAAAAATGTACCGAAAAAGTGAAAAAAAGAAAAATGACATTTGGTGCAAAAACATATACTAACGAAAGGGTGTGAAGATAAAAAACTTGTCACCCGCGAAAAAGCATCAATCCCTGTACTGCTAAAGTATAGTATAAGCAGGTTGTAATTTTATTACAAAACTATTGAAAGCTATTACCCAACTGATATTGTAAGATAACATATAACCATTATACTGCGTGCCAAAGATTTTAAACTTACAGCCATAAAATTAACACTACGTCTTGTATTGAATCATGTATTGAATCGTGTTTTGGATCATGCAGTAAAGCGTTGTTTTTGCTTAACCAGCAAGCCTGTAAGTTAGACACATTGCTGCAATAATTTATCGTTAAGCTAACGGGAATAATTGAATGTGTTGTTGATAAAACGCTAATAAAGCAAAGTGTTTGCACGCGCACTACGCCCTGTATGGCACAGTATTAGCATGCCATCCGGTCAATAGCTGAAAAATTATAAATATCACACTCAAAGCGGTTAAATTAATATATTGGTGTTGTTTTTGTGAGCATTAAAGCTGATGTTGCACTGTTTTACCCCAATGTTTATCTGCATAAGACAAAAAAATTTTAGGAGCGAGTATGTTTAAAAGGACAACAAGCCTTGTTGCACTGTCGGTAATTAGCGCCATATCGAACGCACAAGAGGCTGGCCGTATTGAAGCAGGCCAATTCGACATTATCCCCACTTTCAATACATCCATGAGCTATGTTGATAACGTTGCTTATGCTCGCGATGATGACCCTAAAATTTACAGCTGGCGCGCCACGTTTTCGCCAGAAATTATTGCCGCCACAGAAATTGATGGTAACCCTGTTCAATTTGGCTATCGCCTAGCGCGCGGTGTGTATTTTTCAAGCAGCGCCGACGATTACACCGATCACTTTTTTGAAGCTTCCGGTGAATACGAACTAAATAGCCGTCATCGCCTAAGCGGCACCGCGCAGTATGAAGATGGGCACGAAGACCGTGGTACAGGATTTTCATTAGGTTCAGGCGCCGACATTACTACGCCTGATACCTTTAAAAGTATGTATGCGGGTGGAGAATACAGTTACGGCGCGCTAACCTCAAACGGCATGTTAACACTTAAAGCTAATCGTGAAACTCTCGATTACGACCGAGATGAGCAATCTTATCTTCTCCGTGATCGCGCCACAAATAAAATAGGCGCAGAGTTCGCCTATAAAATTGCCCCAGCAACCGCCTTAGTATTGGACGTAACTAATTCATACGTTCGCTATGATATACAAGAGTCTGCTACCCAAAGCCGAGACAGTGATGTAATGCGTATTTTAGCGGGTGTTAAGTGGGAAAGTACTGCCGCAACAACGGGCTTTGCTAAAGTGGGTTATACGGAAAGAGATTTTGAGTCAGCGACTCGTAGTACTTTTAACGATGTTAACTGGGAAGCGGGTATTGATTGGCAACCCCTTACGTATTCTACATTTCGCTTTACGACCAGTGCCGATACCCGTGAAACCAACGGTGAAGGTAACTTTATTAGTGGCCGAGATTACACAGTGTCGTGGGATCATGAATGGCTTCAGCGCTTAAGCACTACGGCTAGTATTGGTAAATATAGCGATGAATACGTATTAGATGACGAAGGCATTGCTAACCGTGAAGACGATTTAATGCGTTATACCGCTGCAGTAAACTATCAAGCACGTCGTTATTTAAGTTTTTCTCTATACTACACATTAAATGACAGAGACAGTAACCGAGATGCCATTGGTTATGACAGAAGTATAATTGGTTTATCTGCCGAGGTTAGCCTGTGAAGCAAAGTGTAAACAGTATTTTCGCCTTCCTTTTTGTTGTAGTGATGTCGTTCAATGCTCTAGCACAAGAAGGTAATTTGAGCATGAGTCGCTACCAATTGGGCTCCGGTGACAGAATTAGTATAAATGTATTTGGGCAAGACGACTTGTCGATGGAAGTACGTTTGCCCGATGTTGGCACTATTAATTACCCGTTTATGGGGGAAGTTAAATTAGTAGGGTTAACATTAGGCGAAGTAGAGCAGCTTATTTATGAAGGTTTAAAAGGGGATTACTTAGTAAACCCCTCGGTATCAGTAACCATTATCGATTACCGCCCCTTCTTTATAGACGGTGAAGTAAAACGCCCAGGTGGTTACCCTTACCAGCCAGGTTTGTCGGTAAATAAAGCCGCAGCGTTAGCAGGCGGCTACACCGAACGCGCCGCAAGAGACAAAATAACAATAGTTCGAGAAAAAGATGGTACATCACGTAGCTTTACCGTAACGGTAAGCGACATGATTCAGCCCGGTGACATAATTACCGTTAACCAACGCTTTTTCTAATTAGCAAAAATTTCAGGATACAAAAATAACATGGCAGTAAATCATAGGGACGACGTGAATCATGGCGTGCTAGATAGTGAAACTATCGATATTGCACACTACCTTGGCATATTGAAACGCTACGCTTTTCGCATTGTTTCGTTAGCCATTGCTTTTACCATATTAGTGGCTTTGCTGGTAATGCGGATGACACCACTTTATACGTCTTCTACCACTATATTGGTCGATTCTGAAAATGCCAATGTGGTATCTATAGAAGAAGTGTATGGCTTAGACACTAAGCGTAAAGACTACATGCAAACCCAATACGAAATACTACGGTCGCGCCAAATTGCCGAACGTACCGTAGAGGGTATGAATTTACACTTAAACGATAAGTTTGTGCCGCCGGCTGAAGGCCCAAGTGCTATCGACTCACTTGTAGATAGTGTAAAAGACATGCTGCCATTTCTACCCCAAAAAGAAGTGGTAGAGCGTACTGAAGCGCAAATTATTGCCGCTAAAAAACGTTCAGCCGTATTCAGATTAATGCGCGCTGTAGAAGTCAGCATGGTAGATAATACCCAGGTAATGAAGATTTCCGTTACTACCGTATCTGCATCTTTGTCGGCTGAAATTGCCGATACCATAGCCGATGTTTACATCGAGAATTACCTTCAAGCTAAACTAGATATGACAGCAAAAGCAACGTCGTTTCTTACTGAAAGCTTAGAAGGATTGAAAGATAAGCTTGATATTGCTGAAAAGAACTTATCGCAGTTTTATGAACGTAATCAAGTGGTCAACATAGATGGCGTTGTAGGCCTTGCTGCCGACGAACTAGAGCGTTTAAGCACGCAATTGCTTGATGCACAAACCGCATTAAAGCTAAACGCGGTAATATATCGTCAAACGCGCAACAACGTTACCCTTGAAGACATTGCACGTTTACCTGAAGTTCTGAATCACCCTACCATTCAAGGGGTACGCCGCGACGAAGCTAAAGCCATGACTCGCGTGTCTGAACTTAGTAAAGTATACGGCCCTAAACACCCTCAAATGATTGCGGCAAATGCGGAGCTTTCTTCCATTCGCGAAACGTTAACTACCCAAACTCGCGATCTTATTTCTAGTATTACTACCCAATATCAAGTTTCAGAGCAGCGCGTTGCGCAACTTAAGCAAGAAGTAGGAGTGGCAAAAGCAGAATTCCGCGGTCTTTCGGCTTTAGATAATGAGCGTAAAGCCCTGCAGCGCGACGTTGATATTAACCAGCAGTTGTACAATTCATTCTTTACCCGCTTGAAGGAAACCGATGAATTAGGTGGTTTTGAATCAGCAAACGCCAGGGTGTTAGATAGCGCAGTTGTGCCGTCACGCCCGTCTGAACCAAACAAAAAACTGCTAATTGGTGCTGCCTTCGTATTCAGTATTGGCTTTGGTGTGTTCTTGGCCATTACCATGGAAACCCTTAATAGCGGTATTCGCTCGGTAGAAGATGTAGAGCGTAAGTTAGGCCAGCGTATGTTGGGTTTAATTCCTTGGCTTGCCCATAAAAAGAAAACCAACTTACCTATTCGCACTTATTTCGATGGTAAAAAGCATCAGTTTGCAGAATCGGTTAGAACCTTACGTACCAGTTTGTCGCTATTGAATTTAGATAAAGACAATCAGGCTATTATGGTTACCTCTAGTGTGCCTAAAGAAGGTAAAACTACGGTGTCTATTAACCTAGCGTTCGCGCTAGGGCAGTTAGATAAAACCATTCTTATAGATGCAGACTTACGCCGCCCAAGCATTGGTAAGCAGTTTAATATTCCAAATTACCAGCCAGGTGTTGCTAACCTTGTTCTTAAAACCCACAGTTTTGATGAATGTTTGGTGCGTGATGAACAAGCGAATATTGATATTCTTTCGGCAGGTACAATACCGTCTAACCCACAAGAGCTTCTTGCCGATAAAGGGTTCGATGCGTTAATTAAAGAATTAAAAACTCAATACAAATATGTGGTGGTAGATACTGCACCTACTCAAGCGGTAAGTGATTCAATGGTAATTGCTAACTCGTGCGACTCTATTATTTACGTGGTACGCGCCGACAGTACCAGCGAAAAAGTGATTAATACTGGGCTGTCTCGTTTCTTACAAGTAGGACATCGCCTTGATGGCGTAGTGCTAAATCAAGTAGACTTACGAAAGTCTGATGTAGCACAGAGGTACGGCGGGTTTTATGATCAGTATGATTATACTAGTCATAAGGACAGCTAATAATTAATTGATAGACCTTCACAGTCATATATTACCTGGCATTGACGATGGTGCCAGAACCATGGCCATGTCGATTGACATGGCCAAACAAACACTTGAATGCGGCGTGACGCATTTAGTTTGTACCCCACATATACACCCAGGGTTCTTCGACAATACGCCCGCTATTATTGAAAACGCGTATAACGAACTTGTGTTAGCACTACAGCACGAAAACATTCCCCTTACTTTATCTTATGCCGCCGAGCTTCGTGTTTCGGAGCATATTCCTATATGGATAAAACAAAATGCGGTGCCTTTTTTGGGCCAGATTAACGGCAAAAACGTGATGTTGCTTGAAATGCCGCATAGTCATGTGCCATCTGGAATGGAACCGTTAGTAAAATGGTTATTAAAAAACAACGTGCAACCGCTTATTGCACACCCTGAACGAAATCGAGAGCTACTGCGCGAGCAACACAAGTTTGACTGGTTGTATCGTATAGGCTGCTGGTTTCAGGTGACAGCAGGCGCACTTACAGGCCGATTTGGAGAGCCTGTACAGAACTTTGCGTTAACCATGCTTGCCAACAAAAGCTTTCATGTAGTGGCTTCAGACACCCACGACACGATTAGGCGACCTAACGATATGGGCGAAGCATTTGCTGTGGTATCGGCAGTAGACGCAGCTTACGCCCAGCAAGTTTTCGTTACTACACCGGGAGAAATAGTAGGGGCACCTAGTGTCGTTATCTAACGTGTATGAGCGTCATCAGTTATTGATAAAGCGTGTGGTGCGCACTGTGTTTTTTATCACAGCGGCATGGGGCGTAATATGGAGCGCACAGTTTTTTATATCGGGTAACTATTATTATCGGGTGAACAACCAATTACAGGCTTGGCAGAATAATCCTGAGCGCGCAACCGCTAGCAAAGTAAGCGATGCTATTACCAAAATAGATTCAGCCATTTCCATGTTTCCCAATAACGCGCTTTATTATCAAATGCGTGGTCAGCTTTATGAATGGCAAGCGCTTGTATCTAAAAGCACTACTGAAAGTGCTGTTGAAAACGCTGCTGAAAAAGAAAAAACAAATAGCTTGAAACTGGCCTTTAGCAATTACCAGCACAGCTTATTGCTGCGCCCGCTTTGGCCGGCAAGCTGGATAGGGTTAGCATCGGTGAAATGGAAGCGTAATGAAGTAGACGACGCTTTCTATCAATATATGAATAGAGCCATTCAGGTAGGCCCACAAGACGCTATAGTTCACAAATTCATCGTAGAGTACGGATTAGCGAATTATGCAGCACGGTCGCCTGAATACATTAAGGTTATTAAGCCGTTAAAGCACCATATGAAGTTGGGGTTGATAAACCCTCATAGCAGAGACGAAATAGTGCAAAGTATTGTGAGCTATAATGCAGAAGAGCCTGCATGCCGATGGATGCGCTTGGCCGATTACCCAGTAAGAAAACGCATTCCCAACTGCATTACTTACGACTAGTATTATTACGCTCGCATTTAAAACTTGCTTTTAAGCCAATCCCACAAGCCTAGTGAATAGTTTTCGAATAAGTTAATACCCAGCCACGATTTTAGTATGTACAGTAGTACCATACCCACCAGTAATGAAAATAGAATAAACAGGGTAAAGCCGAAAGCTAACGTAAGTTGGCCAATTTTACTTTCTATACGGGAAGGATCGCGTTTATCTTTACCGCCTAACAGCACAAAATAGAAGCGGCTGTGGCCAATGCCAAGGGTGCCACGCAAATCTAACTTATGCTTGCCCCAGCGCCTGCCAGCTAAGGCGGTATTAATATGGGTAAGCTGTTCCTCACTGAACGAGTTGGCCACATGCTTGGGCATTCTTTCTAGCATGTGCTTTACGTTAGGTTCTTCCTGAATGGGGTGATTAACTTTTAACACCACGACTGATTTTCCATAACTTAATCCATTAGTAAATACTTATTGAAATCCCTAATTAGGCGCTTACAAAAAAAACCTAATTTTACGACTTACGACTTACGACTACATGTTGTTGATTGACGAACCCGAATACGATTACTCATGGCACCAAGTGCAAGTAGAGTAATAAAGATAGCAGTGTTAGCAGGCGCTTGTAAGGGAAAGTCTACGCTGGTGTGCATTGCCATACCAATAATAGCCATAAAACACGCAAATGCCGCACCGCGAGGAAGAGGGTGGCGGCGCTGACGAAAAGCATTGAACGCATTAATGCCGCAACACAACACAAATACGCCCATTAGTAGTGCGCCAATGACGCCAAACTCAATGCCAAACTGTAAGTATTCATTATGAGCATGGTCGTAAAAGTGTTGAATACTCTCACTTTGATATTGTGGATACACGGTATAGAAAGTTCCGCCACCTGTACCTATTAAAGGGTACTCTGTTAACAAGGGCAGTGCATCGGTAACCACTTCATCTCGGCTTTCATGGGTTAAATCGGTTTGCTCAAGCCGTTCTTTCACTTCGTTTAACCCAAACACACTACTTACTATCATAATGTCGATAACGAGCATGCTAACAAACAGGGCTATGTAGCTTTTTTGTCTGGGTTTGAAATACCACAAACCCATGGCTGCGGTTATTGTCATGCTAACAAAAAACGCCGTATTACCCATTCGTGAACGCGACATTACCAGTGCAATAACCATAATAATGATGCCAATACGAAACAGCACTTTATTGCCTAGCCAAAACTTAAGCCATTTTCTAAGGCGCTCTCGTTTTGATAGCCCATCGTCATCACCTAAACTGGCAATCAGATAACCTAGCGCAGCACTTAATGAAAGCAGCAGGTAGTTTGCAAAATGGTTTTTGTAAATGAAACTGCCAGTAGCAATGTGCGTAACCGGTTGTTTGAATACTAAGCTGTACTCAACGCCCGATAATACCTCTAGCGACCCATAAATGGCTTGAAATATACCGCTTGCACTAATGGTGATTAACACTAGTTTCAACCGAGAAGTAGAGCGTACCAAGGCTAAAACACTGAAAAAAAGCAGGCAATAACAAAGGGATTTTAAAAATACTATTTGGCTTTGGCCTACATCAAAACTAAGGGGTAACCAACTGGTATCAGCCGATACGTTAGCGTATTCAGGTAAAAGTTTTTCTGGCCGTAGGCTGGCAATAAGTGAGGCGGGTAGGGGAATTAAGTTTAATAACTGCCAAGCAAGAAACAATAGCCAAAGCAGTACAAAAATACGATATTGGCGAACTACAACAGTAATGGTGCGAAAATGAAAGGCCATTAACGATGCACTTATACAAAAAACGGAAATTTGCATAAGGGCCCAAGCCCATGGCCTATTAGCACCTAAAGGAATAGGCAGCCAAAAAAGGGTAAATAAAAGAAAACCGAAAAGAAGCTTTTCGGTTTTTCTATTATTAATACTCAGCATTCACTATCGCCACTTCTTACTACCACTAACGATCACCAACACAGAGTTTAAATATAATACAAACTTAGTTTGCGGAAACCGTGGTATCGCCACCACCAGCACCTGCAGCACCAGTACCTACACCTAATGGAGATACATCGTTGCCAGCAGCCCCTGCCGCAGTAGCGGTAAGTGTTGAGGTATCGATACCTGCATTAATCGCAGCCAAAAGCGCATCTTCTGCACTAATGACACCGGTTTGTAATGCAACGTTATAAATTTCGTTGGCATCTTCTGGAAACAAGATCATGGCTATTGTTACCACATCAGAAGATTGCTCCGGTAGGGCACTAAAGCCAGCAATAGCTAATTCAAAGCCGGTTGCATTATCAACAAGCAGTCCTACCATGCTTTCAAAAGCTGGCTGGTTAGTTTGTAAATAAGGAAGGCTAGCGGCAGGAACAGCCACGCTGCCTTCAGCAAGCACTTCGTTGCTTACGTTTACCGCAGCTTCTTCAGCTGGTGTTCCGCTATCGATAGCAGTTAATAGTTGGTTTCTAATTTGCAAACCTGGAACGCTACCTGCGCTGTCTTGCGCAATAGCCACTGGCGAAATAGCAATAAGCACACTCATTACTAATGAAAAAATAAATCTATTACGCATAATAGTTCCTACTTCGAAAAATTGGTTTGCATACATTGGGTATTGTATACCAAATGAACGCCCGTTGTCTTAGCTTTATTTGCTGTGAAAGCCGCAAACAAACTAGCTACTTAAATTATTTCCCTAAGCGCCAAGCTGTGGGCTTTGCAAAGTGGTAGCCTTGCTGATAAACAACCTGCAGCTTACTAAGTGTGTTACTTTCTAATTCGCTTTCAACCAGCTCGGCTATCACTTTAATGTGTAACCCATTCGCAATACTTACTAAGCTGCTAACAAATAGCTGATTGTCTTTGTCTTCATGAATATCCTTGGTCAATTTGCCGGATATTTTTACAAAATCGGGTTGAATCGCCCTTAACCCGCTTAATGATGCAAGATTGTCGCCAAAATGTTCAATAGTAATGGTGCATCCTGCTTTTTTAACCATATCGCAAAATTTAAGGGTAGCTTCCCTATAATAAATAATGGCAGAGTCTTCAATTTCAAACGCTAATCTGTCGCACAACGACTTGTGTTCAATAAGGTAACCACCAAGCCATTGGCAAAAGTCGGCATTCGCTATTGATGCAGTGGCAATGTTCACCGCCACCGTGTGAGGGGAGGCCATGAGTTTACTGACTACCAGTGACGTTACCAACCTATCTACTTGAGGAATAAGGTGTAGCCGCTCTGACGCAGGAATTAACTGCGACATGGGTATATCGGTATTGGTAGACACGTCTTTAAAGCGCGCGAACCCTTCGTAATAACACGGGGCTTTGTTCTCGGTACTAAAAATAGGCTGTATTAAAATATCGGCATACTGTTGTAACAGAATATTGTTTAGCCTTTCACGCCATTCAGTATTGCTATGAATGTAAGTTAGCTCTGAAGCAAACTGCCAGCCTCTGTCTAACTTCGTTGCCGCTAATAGTGCGCTATCTGCTTTTTCCATTACTTCAGTAAAGCTATTTTCACTGGAATATTTAGCTGCGCCAATCCACGCTGTTTTATCGCCATCTTTAAGAAAATCTATTTTATTCATTTCATCGCTAAGACTTTTCAGTCTTTTTTCGCACTCTTGTTGCGATACTGCTTCCATTAATATGGCAAAGTCGGAGCCCGATACTCTAAAAAGCGTTACCTTATCTGGGAATTGCATGGCGGCCAGTTTCAGTTTTTTCGCAGCCGCGCTAACATATTCATCACCTTCAGCGCCGCCCAGTAAATTATTTACCCGAGCAAGCTGCGTTAACCTAATCAACACCACGTAACCTTCTTCTACCGTAGCTGCGCCACTTAATAGTGCATTCATGTGTCGATTAAAGGCATTTCTATTAGAAAGCCCGGTTAAGCTGTCGCCATACGCAATGGCCTTAAATTGTTCAGCCCGTGCAGTAAGTTCCTTAAACATGCTTTCTACTGCTCTAGACAACTTATTTACGGCTAGCGTGATAAAAGAAAATTCCTTAGTAAAAGGTTGATAGTCAATTTCAGAAAACTTTTGGTTTTGAATATCGCCTATTTTTTGGGTAACAATTTCTAAGGGCTTGGTAATTTGGCGAATAATAACCAGCAGCACCAAGTAGGCAATAACAAAGGCAATAAAAAACATTAATGCACTTTGGGTAATGCTATCCCATAGCTTTTCATTCGCAAGGCCTGGGTGGCTTTGTACGGTAAGTTGCCCCGCCATTGTCCAGCCATCGTTAAGTTCGGTATTTTTTACCGGCGGGGTAACGTGTACCGCTTCGGTAAACCAATTTGGTACGGTATCTATTTTATTCGGGTTTTGACGAATAATAAGGGTATTCCCGCTGGCATCTTTAACCGAAATAGTTTGGTAGTAGCCCCTGTCGAATATGGCGTTCACCATGGTTTCAGCTACAGCCTGACCATTTTCTTGCGTTATATAGGGTGCCATGGCTAAACCTAGCGATGTGGCGGTGTCTTGTGCGTGGGTAGCAAGTTGTTCATTCACGTATTCTTTGGTCATTTTTACGTTAATAAAAAAGGAACCGGCGAACACGGCCAGTAAAAAAATAAGTAAGCTAACGCTTAGTTGGGTAGATAATTTCATTGTTCTTGTGTATCTCCGAGCATTACGCTGTTTAAACGATCTATCATGTCGTCCCACATTTTCATGGGGCCGCTGCCTCTTAATTTTCTGCCTGTTCCCATAGACTTCGCCGCCCATAGACCATCACCGTTAAAACTATAAACAGGTGCAAGGTCGCGCCGTTGGTTTGCTGGCAGTATTCGGCGGTTAATATTATCAAGCACTAAAGGAACAGAAGTAGGGCTTGGGTAATAGGCTAACACCATATGAGGTTGGTTTAACTCTAACGCGGTTACATACATAAGCCGAAGCTGCGATTTTGGAATACCAAGTTCTATTAACGAAAAGTATTTGGCAATTGAGTAATCTTCACAGTCGCCAGCGCCCGTTCCAATAAACTCGATTGGCGTGGCCCAGTAATCGGGTTGGCGCCAGTGCTTTAGGTCATCTACAAAGTCGAATCGATTGAAAAAGCGATTCACCTGGTAAAGCTTTTCATCAATATCGTCGTTCTCAATGTTGTTTACTAGTTGTCGCCACTTAGCTACATCTGCCGCACCGGTTTTTCCAAACAGGGCTTCAACTCGGCTGTAAACCTCTTCAGTGAAGAAGTTTTTTTGTTGCGCGATAACCAAGGAAGTCATACCCAAAAACAGCCACGTTAGGGCATAAATACAGGTTCGTCGGTAAGTTTTACGCGCGTAGCGGGTTGTCATGCCAATTGAGCCTTAATGCACCATTATGAGACGAATTTATTAAAATAATAGCTGTAAGAAAACGTTAACCACTTCATAGTATATTAAACATGTGGTGTTAAATTGATAATGTCAAACTTACACAAAAGTTAAAAGTTATTTCAACAAGGTAAGGTATGAAAACCTATTATTACCTATATTTGGCATGTTTCATGTATGGTTTTAGTGAATAACCGTATTAAAGGTTAAGTGCGTAGTAGTGATGTAAGCACATAGCAACAAATAAACATGCACAAAAAGATGCTTACATTACGCACAGCCAAATTATAACTAATATTAATATTTCAGGTGGTTCAACAAACGTACTGGTACCTGCAATGTTGTAATTTTACTACAAAACTAAAATCGAGCTGTGCTAAACTTAGTTTTAGCATTTAGTCTAACGACAAGGATAAAGAAGTTTCATGCTAACTAGTAACCGCCCAGTAGTGTTTATTATTAATTCCCTAGAAGGCGGTGGTGCTGAACGGGTAATGGCAAAATTGCTAGCAATCATGGAAGACTACTTTTCACATGCAAACGTTCCTGTTCACCTTGTTTTGTTAGACACGCTGGAAGAAAGCCAGCAGTGCCCCCTTTATGTTACCAAAACAGTACTAACCAGTAATGGCAGCCTTAAAGCTGGCTATCAACAGTTAAAACCGTTACTTAAAACCCTAAACCCCCAAATTTGTTTTAGCTTTTTAACGCGCAGTAATTTTTTAAATATAGCGATAGCAAAATCGTTAGGTTACCGCGCCATTATTAGTGAACGTGTAAATACTACTAGCCATTTATCGGGTGGTTTAAAAGACGGTATTAGTCGCTTTTTAGTTAAGCTTTTATACAAGCGGGCTGATAATGTGGTGGCAGTGTCTGAAGGTGTAAAAGCCGATTTAATTGAAAACTATGCGGTGCCAGAACCTAAAGTATCCTTGTTATATAATCCTTACGATATTGCGCAGCTGCACGAACTTGCAAGCGAAGCGGTTAACGACATTCCTAAAGCGCCATACATTATTGGGGTAGGGCGGTTAGTCAAAAACAAAAACTTTTCACTGTTGTTAAACGCTTATGCCAAAGCCGATATTGTCGAGGATTTAGTTATTTTGGGCGTGGGCGATGAAGAGGCCATGCTTAAAGCGCTAGCTAAAACACTTGGCATTGCAGATAAAGTACATTTTTTAGGTTTTAAGCCAAACCCTTACCCGTACGTGGCCAAAGCAGAATATTTTGTTTCCACCAGTAATGCAGAAGGTTTCCCCAATGCCATTGTGGAAGCCATGTGTTTGAACAAACCGGTAATTGCAACTAATTGCGAATCGGGCCCAGCTGAAATTATTGCCGAACAATACCCATACCAAGTTTCTGGTGCCAGTGAAGAAAAGAATGGCATACTGTGCGAGTTAAATAACGCTCAAGGTGTTGCCGATGCATTGGTGTTATTCAAAGGTAGCGCTAACAGAGCGCGATATGTTGAAAAAAGCCAAGCATGTGCGCAGCAGTTTTCTTATGCCGCTTTTCACAAGCGGGTAAGTGCCATTTTAGAAAAAGATGACTAACTAATTATGTTTGAAGCAATCAAGCTACTGGTAGGGGTTATTAGCCTAATAATGGTGTATAGAACCATTACCGGTAACTGCAACAAGTATTTAGCCTTTGCCATTTGCGCAATATGGTTACGCTACTTCCTATCTGCATTTCATACTGTTACTTACCCCTCTTTGGTGGCGGGTTTTTCATTAAATGCTTTAGGTAGCATAGGGGTGGCTGGATTGGGCTTACTGCTAATCCCTACCGCTGTTTTTACGTTAAAAAAACTGTTTCCTTTTTATATATTCTTTACTGCTATTGCAGCAAGTGGCTTTGTGAATATGCAAATTCCCGGCACCATTAATGTATTGGTGAAATGGTGTTATTTCTTAGTGTTGGCCGGAGCGTTGTTTTTATCTATACGCAGCCAAGGGCAGAATGAAACGTTTAAAAAGCTATTGGTAGCTTTTGCTATGCCTCTTGCTTTGCAGGTGTTTTCAGTATTGTTAGGTCATGCAAAGTCAGCCGAAGCCGACGGTTCAACTAGTTACATTGGCGGATATAATCATGAAGCTGCATTTTCTATGATAATAGTGTCATTCATATTTGTTGTGGGTCTTATCGAGCGAGGCACTATTCGATTTAGAACTAGTTTGTTTACGTTAGCCGTATTTTTACTCATATTAGTAAATTACAGAACATCCATACTCACAATACTTCCAATTGCAGCCGTGTTTTATTTCACACTTATTGAACAGCGACTTAAACCTTCACAGAAAGCGCCAGTACTAACTATTGTAGCCATGCTTTTCGCTATGGTTTTTATGGCTTTATCATTCACTATGCAAGAACGTTTCGCCGATGTAGGCTTAATGCTAGGCAATTTGGACCTTATTACAAAAGCCCCGATATATTTTAGTGAAGCCGAAAAAGATATTATGTCTGCTAGGGTATTTATTTGGAGTCAATATATTAATGCTTTTGCAAACGCGGATGGTTTAAATCAAATATTTGGTTTTGGCCCAGACTCTTGGAAGTCTAGGTTTACTTTATACGCGCATAATACATTTGTTTCCTATTTGTATGAGTATGGTGTTTTAGGGCTATGCAGTTTTATTCTTTTATGTGTGTTCATGATTTTACAGCCGCTTAGTTTAAAAGATAAAAAGCTATCGAAAATATTGATTCTATCATTTTTAGGCTTTTTAACGATGAATTTAGCAACCATGCCGCTTTGGAATATAGAGGGGTTGATATTTTTCTCTATTTTCTGTTCTTTAGTTTTCGGTGCGAAGGCGAAAACTCGGCAATTAAGTTTAAAACAAAAACCAAGTGTGCTCGCCAATGCAAATTACCAGTAAAGAAGATTATAAATTCTTTTTAGAGGCTGATTTAAAAGCGCTTAATATTGTCCCAAGTCTTAAAAATAAACTTTTCCATGATATTTGGACATTTCAGAAGAGTTTAAGAAAATTGGAGTACTTTATTAATTGTAAACATTCGGCTTTAGCTAAGCTAATCACTATATTTCTTCGCTTGAAACTTCGTAGGCAGGGTCGAAAACTTGGATTTTCAATACCACCAAATGCGTTCGGCCCTGGTTTGTCGATTGCCCATGCCGGCACTATCGTAGTTAATTCAAATGCTAGAATTGGTAGTAATTGCCGGATACATGTATGTGTGAATATCGGTGCAGATATAAATGATGGTTCTAAAGCACCGAAAATAGGAGACAGTTGCTACATTGGTCCTGGCGTAAAAGTTTATGGAGATATAGAAATAGGTAGTAATGTGGGCATGGGCGCAAATGCAGTTGTTAATAAAAGTTTTGGCAGTAATTTGACCATTGCTGGCGTGCCAGCAAAAATTATTAGCCATGCAGGACCTCTAAATTACAGGGATATAAGTAAATGAAAGTAGTAGTTGTTGGTTTAAGAGGTATACCCAACATAATGGGGGGCATTGAATCCCATTGTCAAAACTTATACCCCAGAATGGCGAAACAGGGATACGATATAACTATACTTGGACGTACTCCCTATCTCCACGAGCCTGAGTATGATTATGAGGGCGTAAAAATTAAAGGCGTTTGGGCGTTCAAGAATAAATTTTTAGAAACTTTTTTACATACATTTGTAGCGATAATTTATGCAGGGGTAGTACTTCGACCTGATGTTTTACATATTCATGCCATTGGTCCCGCACTATTCACTCCTTTGGCTCGGTTTTTCGGTTTGAAAGTTGTAGTTACTCACCATGGCGCAGACTACGATAGACAGAAATGGAACCGTTTCGCCAAAACGATTTTAAAGACCGGCGAATTAATGGGAATTAAGTTTGCTAATTCAATCATTGTAGTAGGACGTTCCTTAACAAAAAAACTAAAGCTGAAATATCCCAAGTGCAGTGAGAAAATACAATTTATACCTAATGGTACCTTAGTTGGATTTTCCGACAATGTCACTGAACAAGACTTGCCCAGTGATTTGGGCTTAGTTCCGGAAAATTATATTCTAGCTGTAGCGCGATTGGTGCCTGAAAAAGGTATTCATGATCTAATAGAAGCCTATAAATTAAGTAATACTGTACTTAAATTGGTATTAGTTGGAGATGCTGATCATGGCGATGAATATTCTCAAAATATAAAAAGTAGCGCCGATCAAAATATTATTATAGCGGGGCGAAGGAATGGCACTGCACTTTCTAGTTTATATAAGTACTGTGGTTTGTTTGTATTGCCTAGTTATCATGAGGGGCACCCTATCGTTGCACTGGAAGCTATAAGCGCAGGGAGTAGGGTTTTACTTTCTGATATATTGCCAAATAAAGACATAGACCTGCAAAATGACTGCTACTTCCCTGTTGGTGATATCACTTCTTTGGCAAATAAAATAACTAATTTGCCATCACTTAACTTATCTGTTGATAAAGCGACATTTCTAGCAAAGTACGATTGGAACTCAATTGCTACTGAAACTATGAATGCTTATGCCACGGTTGTAAGGAGTGAAGGTTAATGGAAAGTAGTAAAAAAATTGATGTTGTTTATATTTTGTCAGAAAAGTCATCAGGCTCTAGCTTTTTATTTAGAAGCTTAAATGACGCACTAGGTATAACTTCTTATCCCACAACTAAACATTTTGAGTCAGAAACGTTATTTTGGACTAAAGCCGCATCACTTTTAGATAAACCTCAATTGAGCATGTTGGCCAGTGCTGTTCCGTACGATAAAGAAAGAGCTAGAAAAGAGTTAACAGAGTTTTTAGCAAATAATTTACCGACTAACATTAAGTTTAAAACGGACGAAGACTTAGTATTTAATGGTTGGTTTGAATTACTTAAAGAATTTGGTCCAATTTTTATAGAAAAATCACCACATCACCTTCTGCAATGGAATGCATTAGCACTTATGCTGGAATTCGAGAAACGATTCAGTGATAAAGTAAACTGTCACTATGTTTGTATTGCTCGAAATCCAAAAGATGTCTTTTTATCTCAGTTTAGACGATGGAGCGTAAATATAGCTCATCTTGAGAATCAGTGGCTTACAACGTACATGAACTGGGAGCGCTTTCGCGAAGAAGGCTCTTCAAGATCTAGTAAAATTTTTACCAGATATGAAGAATTAGTTACTGATAGGCAAAGTGTTATAGCAAAAATATGTAAGGTTGTGGGAGTAACACCAAAACTTAAAGGCGAAGAAAAGGTTAGAAAAAGCAAGTCGTCAAAACAGTCAGAATCATTTGGTTATGCACTTTCCAGTTCGGTTATCAATTTGGCGAAATCAATGGGCTATTCACACAGTGAACTGCAACACACCCAATCTTTAAAGTGGACGTTGTATGAAATGTACATTCGATATTTGTATAGCCCCGTCAAATCTCTATACAGAATAGTAAAAGGAGTTTAGTTTTGGATTTTAGTGTAGTTATAACTACTTATAACAGGCCAGATTACTTAACGCTATCACTCGATAGTGTACTGAACCAATCCGTTGCGGTGAAAGAAGTTACCATTATTGATGACAATTCCAGCGTCGACTACTCAACGGTGTTAGAAAAGTATAACGACACTAGAGTTCGCTATATAAAACAGGCTGTATCTGGTGGCGCAAATGTAGCAAGAAATCTAGGTGTTAAAGAGTCTACAGGTGACGTGGTCGCATTTCTCGATGACGATGATATTTGGCTACCTGATTATTTATCTTGGCATTTAGCTGAGTATGAGAAGGGCTGCCAAGCAGTTGTTTCTGGCTTTAAGCATTTAGGCAATGAGAAGGAAGTTAGAGTAAACAAAGATACGTCAGTAACCAAAGAGTCCTTATTAAAAGGAAATACATACTGTGGTATGAGTGGCTTTTCTTGTAAGAAAAAGCTATTGGACCAAATGCCGTTCGATACAGCGCTAAATAATGGACAAGATTGGGATATGTTTGTCCGCCTTTATCAAAGCAATGTCCAATTTAATAACATTTCGAAGCCAATATTCTTATACCGATTTCAAAACTTGGACGGTATAGGGGCAAAACTTCGCAAGATGAGACCTGAAGACATAGATAAGCGCCTTGGCTCTGCAAATAAGCACCGGGAGTTTTTAGGTCAATACTGGTATAACAATAGGGTCGCTGAGCAGATATTATTTTCCCTGAAATATAAAAATGACAAAAACAAGTGGATATTGTTAGCAATGAGAAAGGCAGGTCTTTTAGCAACAGTTAACTTTTTTCTGACTCGTTTAAATATAAAACTGCTTAGTCTTTTTTGAATGGGATTTGCTTGAATGAACCAAGAATTATTAGTAACAGTGATAGTACCGGTATGGAACGATATCGATCGCATACTTCTTTGTGTAGAAGCACTTAAAGCGCAGACGCTTAAAAATAATGAGTATGAAATTTTTGTTGTCGATAATGGTTCAACAGACGGCACTTATGAAAAGTTACTACGCCAGACGGGGATTACTTTATTACAAGAAAGTAATCCTGGTTCTTACTCAGCTAGAAATAAAGGATTAAAAGAAGCTAGGGGGAAGTACGTTGCGTTTACTGACTCAGATTGTATTCCTAATGAAAAATGGTTAGAAAACTTAATTTCTTGTGCAATTGATAAACCATCGATGGGAATAATTGCCGGGGATATACAGTTTTTTAAAGAAAACACGTTAGTAGAGGCATCTGCTCTTGCCTATGAAGAACTGTTTTCAATGGATCAAGAAGCATACGCTAAGTTGGGGCTATGTATAACTGCGAATTGGTTGTCAGACAGAGAGGTCATAATTAATAATTCTGGCTTTGATACAAGTTTAAAATCAGGCGGCGACCATGAAATGGCACAAAGGCTCACAGAGCAAGGACTTAGAGTTTATTTTTGCCAAGATGCGGTAGTTATGCACCCTGCTAGGAATAAGAAAGAGATTTTAAAGAAAAGAAAAAGAGTTATTGGGGGAGCTTGGGATAAAAGCGCAAGTAAAGTAAAAGCAATTCGTCTCATTATCAACTCTTTAAAACTTTACATAAAACGTTCTATTAAAATTTTCGTTAGCAGTGATTTTTCATTACAAAAACGTTTTTCTGTTTATGGAATCATAACATTAATCTTCATTACGTCGGTAAAAGAAATAGCTCGACTCTCTTTGGGTCAGAAAAGCTCACGAAGCTAATAAGGTATGTAGACATTGAGTAGAATTGTAAGCGCTACATCGTGGACGACACTCGCCACAGTAATCAACTTAGTGTTAACCATGGTGCAACTTGCAATCTTAGTTCGAATACTTGCACCAGAAGTATTCGGGCAGTTTGCAGTAGTAAATATGGTTATCGAAGTTTTCGTCGCATTCGCGTTAGGTGGTATCTCAAATTTCTTGATTTATAAGCGAGACGCAGATCAAGCTACTTCCAATGCCGTGTATTATTTAGCACTAGCAATAGGTGCAGTGTTTAGCCTTGTACTTTTTTTTCTGGCACCTGTTATTGCCAGTGCTTTAGGCTATGAAGCAATTATTCAAGAATTAAGGCTAGCTACGCTACTGCTCGTTGTATCGTCGCTTTCCTCACAATATCAAGCGGTAGGGATGAAGTATTTTAAACATCAACGCATTGCACAAATCGATATATTTGCAAAGATAATTTCATTTGGCTTTGCTATTTCATTTCCAGAGTTAGAGTTGCTTTGTTTAGTTGGGGCAGTGGTTATTTATCAACTGCTTAAGTTGATAGGGTTTATGGTATTCCTAGGCAACTACGTTAATTTATCGCTTTCTATAAATTCATCTATTTACAAAGAAGCTTTTAATTACGGTATTTTTGATTTTGGCTCGCAGGCGCTGAATATAATAAGAAAACAACTAGACGTAATGATACTCGCTATTACCTTACCAAGCAGTGAAATGGGTATTTACCATGTCATCAAACAATTAGCTAGTAGACCAGCGCAAGCTTTGCAACCGATTATTGGTAAAGTTGCCTTACCAGCTTTCGCAGAAGTAAAAGAGGATAAGAATAAACTTCAGGCGGTATACAAAGATCTATATTCACTTCAGTTATTTGTACTTGCATTTATATATGTGCCCATAATGATTGCATCCGAACTTGTGACTAACTTATTTTTGGGAGTTGAATATGTTGAATACAGTCTTGTTCTTACTATTTTAGCTAGCTTTTGGTTTGTAAGAGTAGGTTGCTCAAATCTCGTGGGGCCGTTAGTGCAGTCAACAGGCTTCACAAAAAGAAATTTTATGTGGAATATTTATGTTCTGATTCCAAATGCTTTAGTCATTTATGTTTCTTCACTCTATGGCGTAGAAATGCTAGTACTATCGATGGCTGTATTTCAGCTACTCCTTTTTCCTATCATAAATTATATTTTTATATTTTTTATTACGGGGGTTAATTTCGCGTACTCATTTAAATCAATGTTTGTTTTAGTCGTATGTTTTGGAGTACCTTTATTTACTTTTTATAATCTTATTTTGCCCTTAATACCAGATATGATGTTTTTAAAAGAGTCTTTGATTGGTTTACTCACATTGATAATTGCATATGTTTTATATTGCCAGCTGAGTGAAGTTAAAAAAACAATAAATAGGATAAAAGGTTTTTAGATGCCCGCTAAAAAGAAAGTTATGTTTTTTGTGAGAAGCTTTCCTGTTTTATCGCAAACATTCGTTTTAAACCAAGTTAAAGATTTGGTTAACGAGGGAATGGATGTACAAGTTCTTTCTGTAAACCCTACTAATGACGATAAAGGTGTAGTCGAAGATATTTTTGGTGAAAGTGCATCAAAAAAAGTCACCTCAATATTGCCTACAGTACACAGTAGTAAATCATACCTTCACATGTTATTGGGCTTCCTATATTGCATGATGTCGGTAAAGAGACATAAATTAATCTCTTTGTTTTTTCATTTTATGGCTAAGAAAAATAAGTTTCTAGCAAAAGATCTAATGTGTCTTGTTTGGTTCCTTCGCGATAAAAATATTACAACAGACAGTTGCATTGCTCATTTTGGTAGTAATGGCGTTGTTATGGATTATCTCATTGAAGCAGGGTTAGTGAAGTGTAGCAATTTGTTTACTATTTTCCACGGCTACGAAATAAGCAGATATGATCAACTTGATCTTTGGCAAGATTTGTATGGAAAGTTAGGTGGTTTCCTATTGCCAATTAGTGAGCATTGGAAAAATAAACTTATTGAGCTAGGGGCGAATGCATCAAAAATTGAAGTAGTTCACATGGGGGTAGATGTTGACCGCTTCGCTTATTCTGAAAAGGTTGTTTCTACGCCGCTTTCAATATTATCTGTTGCAAGGGCGACGGAGAAAAAGGGGCTTAAATACGCTATTGAAGCTGTACTAGAATGCCCAATTGAATGTGAGTATAAAATTATTGGAGACGGCGCATTAATGGATACTCTCAAACAAGCAGTAGCCAGCCATAAAAATAGTCATAGGGTAATATTTGAGGGAGCAAAACCATCTAGCTTCGTAGCCGAGTCGTTAAAAAATACTGATTTATTCCTTCTACCCTCGGTAAGAGATAGCAAGGGAGATATGGAAGGAATACCGGTTTCTTTAATGGAAGCTATGGCGAGTGGTGTGGTTGTACTTTCTACAATACACAGCGGTATACCTGAATTAATTTCAGAGGGTGAAACAGGCTTTTTAGTGCCAGAAAAAGACAGTAATGCAATTAGTGCAAAAATTGTCGAGATAAGCCAGCAAAGCTCATTAGCAAGTATTCGAGAAGCAGCTAGACAAAAAGTCATTGACGAATTCAACGCTTCTACGTTGCAAACACAGTTAATAAATATATTAAAAACTAAGGCGTGTTGATCTTTCGTGATTGGTTTTTGAGCAGCATGGTAAAGAGTTA